>Ga0073899_10000826_pt1 | contig 28627 bp, 30 predicted proteins | sample KloWWTmetaKNB5Ph_FD_88975 | JGI IMG/M metagenome (GOLD analysis project Ga0073899, IMG submission 88975) | Active sludge microbial communities from Klosterneuburg, Austria, studying microevolution and ecology of nitrifiers - Klosterneuburg... | ecosystem: Engineered > WWTP > Aerobic digester >... | reverse complement strand
GAGCTCTACGCCAGGCTCGAACCGGCCCGGGCGTCGCTCGAACTGTGGCAGGCGGCTCAACTCGCTCCGTCAGCACAGCCCTATGGTGTGTCGCCAGCTGGAGCTGCAATCTGGGTGCGTGACTGGATGCGGTACATGGGTGCTGAGCATGCGGAGACCACGCAGTTCGTCAGCGATGGAGGAATTGACGTCGAAGACGCACATTTCATTGCGCAAGTGAAGCACTACACCGGGTCGGTGGGCGTCGCCGAGATGAGGGAGCATATTGGTGTCGCTGCGGTCGACACGACAAAGCGTCAACCACTGTTCTTTACTTCCGGCAACTACCCGGCGAGTGTCATAGAAGTTGCTGATCGGGCTTCGATGCCTCTTTTTGTTTATCGTGTGGAGGAAGCAGAAGTCGAAGCGATCAACTTGTATGCGCAGGTTGTGCTCGAGGCAGGGCTAAATCTTGAATGGCGAGATGAGGACAGCTCAACCACGTAACCAACTTGCTGCGGGCGGTGGCGACTCGATGAACCACGCCATTTGCGATGCTCGAGGCATGAACGTCGAACACGGACACGACAGAGAAGTTGTGGCCAGCAGTGAGTTCGGCCCGCACGACGTGGCTGCAGTCCTTGTCAAGCGTCCCGGCAAGTGCCTCAGATTTCAGTGACAAATGAGCGGTCCACAGGCCCACTGCTAGGACGTTCGGAACCCCGACACGCACGCCGGAGCTATTAGCGCTCCTCGGCACAACTCAAAGAGAGGTAGTCGCAATGCTGAAACAGATCGTCACCGGTGGGCTCATGATCGCGTTAACTCTGTCCATCGCAGGTTGCAGCAGCAAGCTGCTCACAGAAGGTCAGGCACACGATCCCGCTTCTTCGGACGCGATTGCCGCGGATTCATCGGAATCCACGCCGACTTGGACCCCGCCAACCGACGGACGATGGCCACACAAAGCAAGTGGGCACCTACTCGGCCTCGGCGACGAGTTCATCATGAGCTCCGTCTACGGCCCAATGTATACGGGGGCTGTGGTCGGACTGCCGGAGTTCACAGATATCGCAGGTGGAAAAGTGACGATGAGCCAAGAAGCGACATTCACTCGTTTGGAAAAGGCGTGGGGCGAACCATCGATAACCGATGTGTATTTGGTATTCGGATACGACGAGTTCCGCGAGGGGTACGACAATAGCGTGAGGGGCTCGCTGGAATGTGGTGAGGGCATCACGGCGATCGGCGAGTCCGTCACCTGCACAATGACTGGACGGACCTCGGTAACGGAGATAGAGAACAGTTCGTGGGTCATTGGCAACTACGCCTCCTCCCGTGTTGCAGCCTGGCCGGGACAGGAGACACGCCCCTAGCGATGGACCAGGTACCAGTTCTCAAGCCCGTCGAGCTGGAGGGTAGCGAGCGGCTCCAGTTCCACCGTGTTACGACTCGCTCGGTACTCGCGGAGTCACGCAGACGCACGAGGCGGAAGTTTAGGTGGTTCTTCCCAGCGAAGCATCGGGGTGCCTCCCGTGTGGGCTGCTGGGGAACGAGCGTAGAGCAGTGCGCTGCTCTGTCACGCCAGCAAAGGCTCCACATGAACGAGCGAGCAGTACGCAGAGAGCCACTGTTGGCAATGATTCGCGGTCGAGTTTAGGCTGACGACACCGCAGTGCATGCCCGCATTTGCTGCGATGCTCGGGGCATGAGCGTGGACAGTGGAAACGACAACGAAGTCACGAGCAGCAACGTGTTCGGTCCGCGTGCGATGGCTGCGGCCCTCGTGAAGCGTCCCGCCATGTACCTCGGGTCTCCGCCGACTCACGAGCGAGCAGCCGCGTTCATCGGCGGTTTCGATATGGCTCTGATCATGGCGGGAAGCTCGACGAGCCTCCGGCCTGAGCATTATGAACTGCTCGAGCGGCCAGCCGTGGATGGGCAGGTCTCAGCCGAGCAGGAGCTCGCGCACATCCGGTCATTGCTGCCGGTGTTCGAGAGCCTTTTTACGACGGCAGCGCAGATCAAGTCAGAGCGACAGGACGAGCAACGGTGAACGCATAACCCGACGAGTGCCACACGTAGGTTTGACGCATGAGCCAATACGACGCCCATGTAGTCGAGCAGCTTGTCAATTCACTCGCGACGAGCTTGCCTTGGCTGAGCTTCCTGCCTGAGAAGGACCGTGAGCGGTTCGCGACCGAAAGCGCGGAGGCCCTGGGAACAACGATTGAGGCTTGGCGAAACACCGTCGTGAACGGCATGGCGCTGTCCGCCCAACTGTCCCGCGCAATCGATCACCATGCTGGCAACGTCGAGGCTGCGTTGTCAGAACTGTTTACTTGGACCAGCGAGCTCAGCGCCTCAGCTCTGACGAGCTACGCTGTCGAGATTCAACCCCTCGTATGCGCAGACGCTGGACTGGAAACGTTCAGGGAGCTTCTGAGAACCCAGGTCGAATGGCGTGAAACGGCAGCTGCCTATGCGGCGGGTCTGCGCCCCGGGTAGCGATCGAACTGTCATCTGAGCCGATCAGAGTCGAGGTCCCTTAGACCAGACCCCTGATCGGAGCAGTCACTCGCCGCCGCGCTCGAACCAGTCCAAGAGCTCGCCGTCCGACGAGAGTTTGATGAGCTGCACCAACGCCCCATTGCCGCGGTGATTATCAGCGTGCTGTAGCCGCACATCCCAGTCCTCGGCGTACTCGCGTAGCGACACGACGAGATCGGCCAGGGCGTCATCGACCGTGGCACCCTCAGACACGAACGGTCTCCCAGACATCAGCACGACCACTCGTCCGTCTTCATGCACGAGCTCGATCCGTGGCGCGACAGCGCGGAAGAGGAATGTGCGGTTGCCAGCCTGGCCCTCGAAGACTCCGTCGCCTGAGGGGTCTGACGGGATGGGCACTGGCATGTGACTGACGCTACAGGAACTACGTGCGGGGACTACAAGCTTCGCGATGTGCCGCTCCCCCGATAGTTCTGATAACTGTGAATATCGGTGGTAAGAAACGCACCCCTTGAAGTGAGATGAGGCTGAGTTGAAGATTAACACGCAAAAGCATGGATCTGCACGAAAACGTGCAGATCCTCCTTTCAGGCGGAGACAAGCGACGGTGTCTACGATCCCGGGCGATACTGTTGACGGATGCCTTCCTTCCGCGCCTTCATCGACGAATCGTCGGCGTTGCGTGGACCGGGACTGCAGGAGTACCTCATTGCCGCCGCTGTTGTCCCCGCGGACCGCTGCGATGACGTCCGGGAGGCACTGCGGCCCCTGCTTCTGCCGGGACAGATCAAGTTGCACTGGTCAGACGAAAGTGAGCAGCGGCGCCGGAGGATCGTGGACGGGCTTCTTCAGCTCGAGCACATGAGCGTCGTGATCACTCACTTGAGCGAACGCCGGAAGAAGAACGAGAGATTTCGTCGGCTGTGCTTGGGGGAGCTCTACAACGAGATGGTCGCGATGGACGTCCACGATCTTCTGCTGGAGAGTCGCAGCGCGCAGCAGGACAAGAGTGACGTGGCGCACGTCGTGGCTCTTCAAGGTGCCGGGCTGGACAAGCGGCTGCGTATCAGCCATAAACGCGGAGGCGATGAACCGCTGCTGTGGATTGCCGATGCGGTCTTGGGGGCGATCAATGCGCGCGAGTCTGGCGACTCGAGCCACTTTGAGGCGCTGTCATCGACGTTTCTCGTCCACCGCCCGACACCAACGTCGGTGGCTGCGCAGACAAGCGAAAAGCCCTAGATCCAGTCGTCCGGCTGGGGTTCTAAGGCTTTCTTCCCGGTCCGTCGTAACGGTGGGCAAGTCCCACTTTAGCCCATCCGGGCCCAGGAGGGAACGCAGCCGACCGATCCGGTGCGCGGTCCTCCTGTCATGGTGCCCCTTCGAGGTGAGGAGATGTCGATGAGGAGCATCCGCCAGCAAACTGCCGGTAGTGCGTGACGATCGCAGCGATCGCCACGTTCGTACTCACGCCCATGTCCATGCGGTCGTATGTCTCGAGGGCAGTCTCACCCTCGACGAAGTGTGGCATCTGATGGCACGCGGCCGAGTGCCGCCCCGTGGTGGCCCGGGCGGCACGTCGGTGGAATCGGCTATGCGACATACACCTTGGGGCCGGTGATCACATCAAGTTTGACGTCCCCCTTGACGTAGCCGTCAATCCAGATCGTGCGATGTTCCTGGCTGGCCGGGTACCACTGGTTTTTCCAGTGACCGCGGACCCAGTGCGCGCGGATTCTCCGACCCGTCGCAGCATCGAGCTCGTAGGTGCCATGCTCCGGATGCCTGAGCGAGAGTACGCGTACCTGCGTATCGTGGACGGGCTGTTTGCGTCGTCCTTGCTTCTTGCCCGGCTTGAGACCATGGTCCGTCGCCACCTCGTTCTTGACCTGCGGTGATTGCGCGAGAGCCGTAACCGCGCGCACGAATCCCATCAGCACTTTCACGCTCGATGAGACCGTGTCGAACTCTGCCTGGGTCCCGTCAAGATGGCCGAAACCCTGGACGATCGTTGAGAGATAGCCATATGCGATCCCTGGCAGGAAATACGGCTGATCGGGAATGGGGAAGAGAACTTCGTCGTACTTCTGCAGATCGGGCCCGTCAGTGTATACGGCAACATGCAGAGCCTGAGGCTGATCGGCGGCATCCGGCGCGAAAGGGAACCAACTGACGGCTCGCACTGGGAGGTGCCTGAACATGCGAATCAGTTTGGGCCGCGCGGCCGGGGCGAGACTGACAGCAAGGGGCTCGACCAACGGCGTGAAGTCCTGCTTCTCGGCAAAGACGAGTACTCCGGAGGCCGAGATGATCTCGGAGCTCCTCAGCGGGATGTTTGGTGAGCTCGCTGCAGCCGCGATCGCCATCTGAGCGAAGTCGTTCCCCGCAAGGATGGTGATGCTGTCGTCTCCGGTCCGCAGCCAGCCTCGCGAAAGTTCACGCTTCAGCGGTTGGATTGACTCTCGCGCGTCGTGTGCCGCTTGGACGCCGATACCCCGGCGGGCCTGCATGGCGCGGTGCATCGAGACGAGATGGAGATCACCCAGCGGTGAGGCGAAGTACTTACCCATGCACTGCCGAATCTCTGCCGCATCGCGGGGTCGCCACCGAGGCTTGTGGATGAACTTCGTGATGGCTGGGCCGCCGTAGGGAGCGCGGCTCTTCGATGGTGTTTCACTCATGAGGGTCTCCAGGTTGTGTATTGAGTTCATCGCTGAGGAGTCGATCTGCTCTCCGTGTTGACGGCGGATTCGGGCAGGTCGTCTGTCGGCGACGGCGAGCTGTGCGTCAGTAGCTCGCGTGGTTGATGATGGAGGGTTGCGGGCTCGCAGCGTGAAGTAGGTGGGAGAGCGCGGGCGCGCGAAAGAGCCGCCTCGGACGAGGTGTCCGGGCGGCTCTGGGGGTGGTCATGACGTGGTTGTGAATCTGAAACCACTACATCCCCCACGCCACTCGACGATGCGCAACCCGGGGGATTTTTCTTTGCCCCGAGATGTCAGTCTGGTGAGACGAGCATGGTGACGGCTTATATGCCACCGCTCTGCAAGACTGAGGCAATGAAGCCTGCTGCCACTGCCTCAGAGATCCTCGGCCGCAACGTGAAGACTGCACGTACTCGCACGGGTGGCAGCCAGGGCGACGTTGCGAAGCTCGCGGGGATGCGCGTCACCAATCTCGGGAAGATCGAGCGCGGGCAGGCGAACCCGAGCCTGACGACCATTGTGCGGGTTGCGGCTGCGCTGGGCGTGATGCCGGTGGAGCTGCTCGCGGGGATTGATGCGCAGGTGCTTCCGGTGGATGAGCGGCCGTTTACCGTTGAGGTGTTTCTGGCAGCGAAGAGGGCAGTTGGTCGGAAGTAGTTCGGGGCTGTGTGCTTACAGTTGGTATTGCTGAATTGCGATGGGCAGGACGCCCTCTCGGAACGAACCATCATAGGGCGGCCCGACTCCCCCCGTGCACGATGACATCATCGTGGGGTCAACGATCGATCTTGGGCGCCTGTCGCGTCGGGCTCTGGTCGCCGATTCGCTAGTATGTCGCCAGCAGCGATGCTACAGAGGTAGAGAGGTGAATGTGGGGGCTCCGGCAGGTTGGTATGACGACGGTACTGGGTACCGGAGATGGTGGGGCGGAGATACGTGGACCGAGTGGGTCGACACGTCCGAGACTTCCGCGGGGGTCACGTCTGATCGCGATACCGCCTCATTCTCTTCACCGATACCCGCTGTACACCGACAGGAAGAGTGGGATGGGCAGGATGAACCATCGAATCCCGCGATCTCGAAACGTAGAACGTCAACCGCGCTGGTCGTGGCGATAACCCTCGGCACCATGTTAATCGCGGCGGTGGGAGTTGTGTTGCTGGCGGTGAGCACCGCCGAGCGGTGGACCAAGGTCGATGTCGCCGAACAGCAGGAGACCGTCCGCTGGGAAGCGTATGACACTGGGAACTACATTGTCGTCGACAACGGCGTGAGCCCTTGCTACCTTGACCAGGCTTGGTACGACTGCCGAAACAGCCTGGTGGATGAATACAACCGCGAATGTGTAGGACGGAGTCTCGCCGCTCAGTCGGTTGCGACCTGTGACGGATATGCGGACGAGATTGACCGTATGGAATCGGTTGGCGAATATGGCTGGGTTGTCAAGACCGTGGGCGGCTTCGGTTACCTTCAGTCAACGGCCGAAAAGGCCAGGCGCGAGGTGTCGAACAACGACTATCGAGCTGCGATCACTCACGAAGCGGTCTGTTACTTCGGATTTGTGGGTGAGTGTCGATGAGCGCTACCGGCCCCATCCAGTTGCAGACCGGCGATATTCTCACCTCTGACAACGCAGTAGATTTCCTCCTCAACGAGGTGTATCTGCGCTACCCCAACTCCGCCGAACAGAACCTCGTCTTCGCCCACGCTGCGGCCACTGTTTTTGACACGCTCATGAGCGGCGGCGCAGATCCCACGGTAGTCCTCTCGGCGCTCAGTCGCTCGGCTGACGAACGGCGACTGCTGCTGTGGAGTGCGCACGAGGATGAGCAGCAGATCCTTGCTGAGACGACACTCTCCGGCCACCGCCCGATCACTGATGAAGACGCCGCGCGCTTCGGAATCTACCTCAACGACGGCACCGGCTCGAAGCTCGGCTACTACCTCGACGTTGATCCACAGATCGCATGGACGCGCTGTGGACCCGACCAGGTGACCTCTGAAGCAACACTCGACCTGACGCTCACCAACACCGTGCCAGCAGATGCCGCAACCAGCCTGCCGGGCGCCATCGTCGGGGGAAACTACGGAGTCCCCGCGGCAACGCTTCGCGTCGTGACCTATATCTACCTGCCGGTGGGAGCGAACCTCCTCTCGACCGAGCTCTCTGGCGAGCTCGGCTTCGGCGGTGGAAACGACGGAGAGTACCGTGTGCTCAGCTTCGCGACCGACCTCGCCCCGGGCGACTCTACGAGCGCGGCGCTCACGATTTCCCTTCCCAACGCAAACCCCGACCAGGTGATCGCCGAGCTCACACCGGCATTCGGTGAAACCTCGGTCGTGGCGACCTGCGAGTCATGATGATGAGGGCTGCCGATTCTGCTCCACTGGGTCGTCGCGAGTGGCGGGAGCTGAACTCGTCGCCTTCATCGTCTGCGTCGCCTGCATCATCTGCATCGCCTGGCGAGAGCCGGCTCACGATCCTGACCGTCTGCACCGGCAATATTTGCCGCTCCCCCATGGCAGAAGTGGTGTTGCGCGCACGGCTCGAACCGCTGGGCGTGCGCATCCACAGTGGCGGCACGCATGCCCTCGTCGGTCACGAAATGACGGAACCGGCACAGGACCTCGCGGTGGACGCGGGAGCCCAATCGTCGGATGCCGCGGCGCACGCTGCCCGCTTTCTGGTCGAGCCGATGCTGCTTGGCGCCGACCTGGTGCTGGCGATGACGCGGGAGCACCGCTCGCACTCGGTCAAGATGATGCCCAGCGCCGTGCGCCGAACCTTCGCCGTTCGAGAGTTTGCTCGCCTCGCCTCTGGGGTCAGCACTGAGGATCTCCGCGTTGCGGCGGAGGCCGGCGGAGCTGATCCGCGTGCCCGCTTCGCCGCCGTGTTGCAGTTCGTCGGCGGCCAGCGCACCCACATGGCCAGCGCGACCGACCCGAAGCACGACGATGTCATTGACCCCTACCGGCGTTCGGCAGAGGTGTATGCCGAGGCAGCGTCCCAGCTGCTCCCGGCGCTCGATGAGGTCGAACGCGTCGTGCGCGCCGCGTTGAGCTGAGCTGAGCTGAGCTGAGCTGAGCTGAGCTGAGCTGAGCTGAGCTGAGCTGATCTGATCCCGACACAAAGACCCTCGGAATGCAACGCCGTGTTACGGTCCACTTTCACTTTTCGCTCAGAGGTCTGCATTCTGGTCTTCATGCCCGAACATATCGAGACAGTCAACAGCGCCCCCGCAGGTCGGGTGAGCATCGGCGGCGTTGAGCGAACCTTCCCTATGAAGGATGGCGCACGCACGGTGCTGCGCGATCTGACGCTTGACATTGCTCCGGGCGAAATCGTCGCAGTTGTTGGACCGTCTGGGTGTGGCAAGTCGACACTGCTTCGTCTTATTGGCGGGCTCGATTCACCCACCGCAGGCACCCTCACGCTCGACGATGAAGGAGTCCACGCTCACGACGATTCCACGGCGATCGCGTTTCAGGAACCGCGCCTCCTGCCGTGGCGCACAATCGCGCAAAACGTTGCGATCGGCCTTCCCCTCGGCACCAAGCGTGCTGCGGGCAAAAAGCGTGTCGCCGAGCTCCTCGAGCTGGTGGGCCTCGCACACGCCGCGAATCAGCGTCCGCGCGAAGTTTCGGGCGGCATGGCCCAGCGCACCTCCCTGGCGCGCGCACTGGCACGAAGCCCCCGAGTCCTCCTGCTTGACGAACCCTTCGGTGCGCTCGATGCACTGACGCGGTTGAACATGCATGACCTGCTCCTCGACATCCACCGGGCACAACCCACGACAATCGTGCTCGTCACACACGATGTCGAAGAAGCGTTGTACCTGGCCGACCGCGTGCTCCTGTTGCGCAACCTGCACGGCCCGGCCACCGACCCCATCCCCGAGCGACCGCGCGCGAAAGTCGTCGCGCTCGGCTCATCGTCGGGTATCGGCGCCCTCGGTTCTGCTCGTGCAGCCGGCGTCACACAAGAACACCAAACCTCCGCGCGAACGACGAACCAGTCCATCGCGCGCGTCGTGCCCGTACCCGGCATCCGCCCCCGCGACCGCGGCGCACGCACCTTCACCGACCTCCGCACCAGCCTGCTCGACGGGCTGGGTGCACACAAGCTCACAATCAAGGAGAACGCATGAGCACCGTCACACGCCGAACCATCCCCGCGCTGATCGTTGCAGGGTTGATGGCGCTCACCATGACCGGTTGCGTCGCAGGCGAGAACTCCACGAACAACGGTGCTCCCGTTGAAGGCAGTGAGTGGTCGACGTCTACCCTCTCGATCGACTGGGCAACGTACAACCCGCTGAGCCTGGTCGTCAAAGATCAGGGTCTGATCGAGGAAGTCCTCGGTGATGATGTCGAGGTCGAGTGGCTGCAGTCGGCCGGCAGCAACAAGGCGAACGAAATGCTTCGCTCGGGCACGATCGACGTGGGTTCGACCGCCGGCTCCGCTGCGCTCTTCGCTCGCGCGAACGGTTCGCCCATCAAGGTCATCGATATTTACTCGCAGCCTGAGTGGTCGGCACTCGTCGTCCCCGCCGACAGCGACATCACTGAGGTTTCGCAACTTGCCGGCAGCTCTATCGCCGCCACCAAGGCCACCGACCCCTACTTCTTCCTCCTGCAGGCGCTCGCCGAGGCCGGTCTCAGCGAGGACGACGTCGAAATCCAGAACGTGCAGCACGCTGACGGTCTCGCGTTGCTCAACGGCGGCTCGGTGCAGGCGTGGAGTGGCCTTGACCCGATCATGGCCGGAGCCGAAGTGAACTCTGGCGCGAAGCTCATCTATCGCAACGTTGACTTCAACACCTATGGATTCCTCAACGCGACCGAAGACTTCATCAACAACCATGGCGATGTCGCCCAGGTCGTCGTGGATGCCTACGAAAAGGCACGCGTATGGGCCATTGAAAACCCGGAGGAGCTGGCACAGCTCTTTGCAGACGCTGCCTCCATCGATCTCGAAGCCGCAAAGACCGTCATCAACGAGCGATCGAACCTCGATGTCTCGGGCGTCCCCGGGCAAGATCAGGTGACCGTTCTCGAGACGATCGCACCGATCATCGCAGACTCGGGCGATGTCGCCGGTGGCCGAAAGGCAATCGACGAGGCCATCGCCACCATCATTCACAACGAGTTCGCACTCAAGGCAACTCGGTGACCAGCAGCACAATCACGACCACAGGGGCGGCGCAGCAGCGTCCGCCCCTGTGGTCGCGCACGGGAGTAAAAATTGCGGGCGGATTCATCGTCCCGCTCGTCATCCTTGCGGTGTGGCAATACGTGACAGCGGCCGGCATCGTGCCGCCCTACCGGCTGCCTGGCCCCTGGTCGGTCGTTGAAGCAGGCATCGACCTCGTGCAGCGTGGTCAGCTCTGGACGCACATCGCGATCTCGCTGCAGCGCGTCTTCATCGGATTCTTGATTGGATCGATCATCGCCCTCGCGTTCGCGGCGATCGTCGGACTCTCGCGTGTGGGCGGGGCCCTCTTCGCCCCGATGCTGGTCGCGTTGCGTGCTGTGCCGTCGCTTGCGTGGGTGCCGCTCCTGATTCTTTGGATGCAGGCCGGCGAAGATTCCAAGATCACGCTGATCGCGATCGGCGCGTTCTTCCCGGTGTACACAACCGTCTCCGACGCCCTCCGCCACGTTGACCCACAGTTGGTCGAAGCGGGTCGCACCTTCGGACTCCACGGTTGGTCACTGTTCCGGACGATCCAGTTGCCAGCGGTTGTGCCCTCCGTCGTCTCGGGCCTTCGTCTCGCACTTGCCCAGGCCTGGCTGTTCCTCGTGGCCGCCGAGCTACTTGGTGCCTCCATGGGCGTAGGTTGGCTCCTCAACGACTCGCAGCAGACAGGTCGTGTCGACCGCATCCTGCTCGCCATCATCCTGCTCGCGCTGCTTGGCACGATCACCAATGCGATCCTCGTGGTCTTCGAACGGGCGGTGTTGAAGCGATGGATGTAGACGCCCAAGCGGGTGGGGCCTCGGAGCACAGTCCTGTGCCCGAAGCCCGCCTCGCAGAGACGCGCACCTTTGCGCCGCCAGCCGCGTTCACCGCCCAAGCGAACGTCGACGCCTCGGTCTATGCGACCGCGGATGCCGACCCGATCGCATTCTGGGAGCACGCGGCGAAGCGTCTCGACTGGACGACGCCGTGGCACACCGCCCACACATGGTCTCCCCCGGTCGAGGGCCCCGAGGGCCTGAGCGTGCCCGCAGCGACCTGGTTTGCCGGCGGCACCCTGAACGTGGCCGCCAACTGCGTTGACCGACACGTCAACGCAGGCCGCGGTGACAAGGTGGCGCTCTTTTTTGAGGGCGAACCGGGCGACCGCGATCGCGTGACGTACGCCGACCTGCAGCGCCGTGTGGCACAGGCGGCACACGGCCTCACCGAGCTCGGCATTGGCCCGGGCGACCGCGTGGTGATCTACCTGCCCGTCCTCGTCGAGACGGTGGTGATTACCCTCGCCTGCGCACGCATCGGCGCGGTCCACTCGCTCGTGTTTGGTGGGTTCTCTGCCGAAGCCGTGCGGTTTAGGCTCGAAGACACGGGCGCGAAACTCCTCGTGACGACCGATGGCCAAAACCGCCGCGGCACGCAGTTTGAGGTGAAATCTGCTGCCGATATCGCGGCCGCAGATCTTCCCAATTTGGAGCACGTGCTCGTCGTGCGTCGCACCGGCCAAGACGTGCCCTGGACGACGGGGCGCGACGTCTGGTGGCACGACGTGATCGACACGCAGCCAGACGTGCACAATCCCGAATCGTTTGACGCCGAGCATCCACTCTTCATCATTTACACCTCCGGAACGACGGGCAAGCCCAAAGGGCTCGTCCACACCTCCGGTGGCTACCTCACGCACGCGAGCTACGCGCACTGGGCGCACTTCGATGCGAAGTCCGACGATGTGCACTGGTGCACGGCCGATCTGGCGTGGGTCACCGCCCACACCTACGAGATCTACGGACCGCTCTCGAACGGACTCACGCAGGTGATCTACGAGGGCACACCCGACGCGCCGCACCGCGAACGGCACCTCGAGATTATCGAGCGTTACGGCGTGACCGTCTACTACACAGCCCCGACGCTCATCCGCTCGTTCATGACCTGGTTCGGCGACGACCTGCCCGCAGGTCACGACCTCTCGTCGATTCGCCTGCTCGGCACGGTCGGCGAAGCGATTAACCCTGAGGCGTGGGTGTGGTTCCGCCGCAACTTTGGTCGCGACGAGACCCCCGTGGTCGATACGTGGTGGCAGTCAGAGACGGGGGCCGCGATGATCGTGCCGCTGCCCGGTGTCACGACGCTCAAGCCTGGATCTGCCACCGTCGCGCTACCGGGAATCGACATGGCCGTCGTCGACGAACTCGGCGAGCCGGTGCTCCCTGGCCGCTCCGGCACCCTCGTGGCACGCCGCCCGTGGCCCGGCATGGCCCGCACCGTGTGGGGCAATCCGGAGCGCTACCGCGACTCGTACTGGGCGCCCTACGCCGGCCACGGCGAACACGGTGGCTATTACGTCGCAGGTGACGGCGCGACGATCGACGCGGATGGATACATCTGGATTCTCGGGCGCCTCGACGACGTGGTCAACGTCTCGGGGCACCGCCTCTCGACGATCGAGATCGAGTCGTCGCTCGTCGCGCACCCGAGCGTGGGCGAAGCCGGTGTGACCGGCGTCGCCGACCCGCTCACCGGGCACGCCATCGCTGCGTTCGTCGTCGACGGCGCCGCAGGCGTGGCCGATCACGATGAGCTCCGAGCCCTGATCGCACGCGACATCGGGCCCATCGCAAAGCCAAAGTTCATCGTGCGCGTGCCCGAACTTCCCAAAACCCGTTCGGGCAAGATTCTGCGGCGACTGCTTGCGCAGTTGTGGCAGGGCGATCCCCTCGGCGACATCACAAGCTTGCAAAACCCCTGGGCCGTTGAGGGCGTACGTGACGCCGTACGCGAGGCCCAAACGAAGGAGACCAAATGAGCGAACACAAATTCGGGTTCCGCACCCGGGCCCTCCACGCCGGTGCGACGCCTGATGCGACCACCGGCGCACGAGCCGTGCCGATTTATCAGACCACGTCATTCGTGTTTGACGATACGAACGATGCCGCGAACCTCTTCGCCCTGCAGAAGTACGGCAACATCTACTCGCGCATCGGCAACCCCACCGTCGCAGCCCTCGAAGAGCGCATCGCATCGCTCGAGGGCGGCATCGGTGCGGTCGCCACCGCCAGTGGCATGTCGGCCGAGTTCATCACGTTCGCGGCGCTCGTCGGCCAGGGCGATCACATTGTGGCTTCGGCGCAGCTCTACGGGGGCACCGTCACCCAGCTTGATGTGACGCTGCGTCGTTTTGGCGTCGACACCACGTTTGTGGCCAGCTCAGATCCAGAAGAGTTCCGCAAGGCGATCCGCGCGAACACCAAGGTTGTTTACACCGAGGTGATCGGCAACCCCGGCGGCGAGATCGCCGACCTTGAGGGCCTCGCGGCCGTTGCTCACGAAGCGGGCGTCCCGCTCGTCGTCGACGCGACGCTCGCCACCCCCTACCTCGTGCGCCCGATCGAGTACGGCGCCGACATCGTCATCCACTCGGTCACGAAGTTCCTCGGTGGTCACGGCACCACGCTCGGCGGCATCGTCGTCGAGGCCGGCACCTTCGACTGGGGCAACGGCAAGTTTCCCTCGATGACCGAGCCCGTCGAGTCGTATGGCGGCATCCAGTGGTGGGGCAACTTTGGCGAGTACGGGTTCCTCACCAAGCTCCGCAGCGAACAGCTGCGCGACATCGGCCCCTCGCTCGGCCCGCAGGCAGCGTTCAACCTCCTGCAGGGCGTCGAGACGCTCCCCCAGCGCATCGATGCGCACGTGGCGAACGCCCGCATCGTGGCCGAGTGGCTCGCAAGCGACCCTCGCGTGTCATTCGTGACGTGGGCCGGACTTGACGGTCACCCGCACCAGGAGCGCGCGCAGAAGTACTTCCCGCTTGGCCCGGGTTCTGTCTTCGCATTCGGTGTTCGGCCCTCGGTCGAGTGCGCGACCGAGGCAGAGCGCTTGGCCGCGGCTCGTGCAACGGGTGCGAAGTTCATCGAGTCGCTCCAGCTGGCGAGCCACCTTGCCAACATCGGAGATGCGCGTACCCTCGTGATCCACCCAGGATCGACGACCCACCAGCAGCTCTCCCCCGAACAGCTTGAGGCTGCAGGCGTGCCCGCTGACCTCATCCGCATCTCGGTGGGCATCGAAGACCCCGAAGACATTCTGTGGGATCTGGATCAGGCTCTCACCATCGCGACAGGAGAAACCCGATGAACGCCATCAACCCCGCGGGCTCCTCGGCACCGAATCTCGCAGCCGCTTCGTGTGAGATCGGCGCGGGTCCGGCCGCAGCGCCCTCGCCCGCAGCCTCGCCCGAAAAGCCGGTGCGGACCTGGCAGGGGCCGACCGCCCCCGAGCGCCTCGGCATGCTGCGCCGTGCGAAGTCGATCGCGATCGTCGGGGCCTCGAACAACCCGGCACGCGCCAGCTACTTCGTCGCGACGTACTTGCTGTCGAGTGCACCGTACGACGTGTACTTTGTGAACCCTCGCGCCGAAGAAATCCTCGGGCACAAGGTGTACGCGTCGCTCGCTGACCTGCCTGTGGTGCCCGACATCGTCGATGTGTTCCGCCGCGACGAAGACCTCCCTGAGGTCGCGCGCGAGGCCGTCGAGATTGGCGCCAAGACCCTCTGGCTGCAGCTTGGCTCGTGGAGCGAAGAGGCCGCGGCGATCGCCGAGGCGGGCGGGCTCGACGTCGTGATGGATCGGTGCGTGAAGATCGAACACGCGCGCTTCCACGGTGGCCTGCACCTCGCGGGCTTCGTGACGGGTGTGATCTCTTCAAAGCGACAGACGGTCGCGTAGCGATCACACCTCGCTGACGGCACCCCTAGTTGTGACGGGTCGCGGCAGGCTCTGCATTGAGCTCTGCTGCGGCCCGTACTTCGTCTCGGCGGCCGGCAGCAACCAGCTCGGCCCCCGCAGCGCTTGCCGAGAACAGGTGCTTGACGGCACGGGTCAGCGCGCGAAACCCTTCGGTCGCGACGGCAACGTCGGGGCTCGAGTGGTCAAGCCCCAGCGCGGTCAGCGCTTCAGCGATCGCCCCGGCAGCGAGGTAGTCCTCAACCGCAAACCCGCCCTCGTCGTCGCCCACGAGCACGAGGTTGATCGACGTGCGCTCGCCGCGCGCCACCTGCTCGTCGTAGACCGCCTGTGCGGTCGCGGTCGCGTTGCGCAGCGAGCCGGCAAAGACGACAGGGCTGTGTGAGAGCGCGAGCGCATCCGCCACGAGACGCTCCGGCGAGCCAATCGCATCGATGACCACGACGATGCCAGACGGGGCGAGCCTCGTGAGGCCGCGGACTCCCCAGCCGAGGCGTACCTGATATGTCTGCTGCGAGTGCGAGTCGGTCATGGGCACAGCATACGAAAAACTGCCCGCCAGATCATTTCGGTGTCATGCAGCGTCATGCACGAGCCGCAGACCTGCCATCTCGAACATTTCGACGTAAAATCCGGGTATGTCTTACGAAGTCGCGAAGTCCAACGAAGAGTGGTCTACTGCCCTCACCGAAGAGCAGTTTGCGGTTCTGCGCGAAGGCGCGACCGAGCGTGCATGGACTGGCGAGCTGCTCGATGAGGATCGCGCAGGCCTCTACGCATGTGCGGGCTGCGGCAACGAGCTGTTTGTGAGCGGCACGAAGTTTGACTCGAACTGCGGCTGGCCGAGCTTCTACGAGTCGGTGCGCGAAGACGCCGTCGAGCTGCTCGAAGACACCTCGCTCGGCATGGTCCGCACCGAGGTGCGCTGCGCCAAGTGCGGCGGTCACTTGGGCCACGTCTTCCCCGACGGTTTCGGCACGCCGACCGGCGACCGCTACTGCATGAACTCGCTGTCGCTCGAGTTCAAGCCCGCCGAATAGCCCGCGGCGACGAGCCGGCCTCGTCACGCATGCTGCGATGCCTCCCATTCGGGATACCACGAGAGAAGCGTCTCAGGCAGCGCTCAGCCGCTCGGCTGATGAGCGGCGACTATTGCTGTGGAGTGCGCACGAAGCGGAGCAACAGGTGCTCGCTGAGACAACGCTCTCTGGGCACCGTCCGATCACTGATGAGGACGCCGCGCGCTTCGGTGTCTATCTCAACGACGGCACGGGATCAAAGCTCGGCTACTACCTCGACGTTGCACCACAGGTCGAGTGGAAGCGCTGTGGACCCGACCAGGTGACCTCTGAAGCGACGTTGAACCTGACGCTCACCAACACGGTGCCAGCGGAGGCCGCCGTCAACCTGCCGGGCGCCATCGTCGGAGGAAACTACGGGGTTCCTGCGGCAACGCTTCGTGTCGTGACCTACATCTATCTACCGGTGGGAGCGAATCTCCTCTCGAGCGAGCTCTCGGGCAATCTCGGCTTTGGGAGCGGAAGCGATGGTGAGTACCGTGTGCTCAGCTTCGCGACCGACCTTGCCCCCGGTGACTCGACGAGCGTGGCTCTCACAGTGTCGCTCCCCAACGCGAACCCCGACCAGGTGATCGCCCAGCTCACACCGGCATTCGGCGAAACCTCCGTCGTGGCTACCTGCGAGTCGTCACGATGAATGCTGCTGCTTCTCTCGGCCGCCGCGAATGGCGCGAACTGAACTTGTCGTCGAGCCCGGTGGGTTCGACTGCGTCGTCCGCGTCCTTTGCGTCGTCGGCGGCGTCCAGCGAGGGCCCCCTCACGATCCTGACCGTCTGTACGGGCAACATTTGCCGTTCCCCCATGGCAGAAGTGGTGTTGCGCGCACGGCTCGAACCGCACGGTGTGCGCATTCACAGCGGCGGCACGCACGCCCTCGTCGGTCATGAGATGACGGAGCAGGCGCAGGCACTTGCCGTAGGCGCAGGAGCACGGTCCTCGGATGCCGCAGCTCACGCTGCCCGTTTCTTGGTCGAGCCAATGCTGCTGGGCGCCGACCTCGTACTCGCGATGACGCGGGAGCACCGCTCGCACTCCGTCAAGATGATGCCCAGCGCCGTGCGCCGCACCCTCACCGTTCGAGAGTTTGCACGCCTCGCCTCAGTCGTGAGCACTGAGGAGCTCCGTGTTGCGGCAGACGCCGGCGGTGCCGACGCGCACGCTCGCTTCGCCGCCGCATTGCAGGTCGTCGGAGGTCAGCGCACACACATGGTCGGCGCCACCGACCCGAAGAACGACGACGTCATCGACCCCTACCGGCGTTCGGCAGAGATCTATGCCGAGGCCGCGAACCAGCTCATGCCGGCGCTCGACGAGGTCGAGCGCGTCGTCCGCGCAACTCTGGGCTAAGCGCTCCTTGAAACGCGTAGCCCAGTAACTGATGCGGACCTCTTCGCAACGAGCTCATGGCTGTGGCGTGGCCGAGAGACGACCGAATGACCATCAGCAGAGGGGCCGCCCGTTAAGACTCAGCCCTCAAAGTCGGGATACGCCGCCTTCGCGGCATCCGTAAGCCCCGTCGCGTTGCCCTGCTCGTCGTAGTGGTAGAAACCTTCGCGGGTCTCCACGCCCAGCTTGCCCTTGTCGATGAAGTCTTCTTTCAAGCGACGAGCGAACTCCTGCGCGACCGGGTCGGGTGACTGCGAGAAGAGCGCCTGCGCAACACCGAATCCGACGAAGTCGAACATCCGGAACGGCGCGAAGCTGGCGTTGTTCGACTGCGTAATCACGGCGGCGACGCCATCGATAGACTCGATGGTCGCGACGCCCTTGACCCACAGCTCAGCACCGTTCACCAGCCACGGTACGAGCAACGAGTTGATGACGTATCCAGGCTGTTCCTTCTCGAGAATGACCGGAACCATCCCCATCTGAGGTGCGAACGCGATCACCGCCTCGCGGGTTTCGGCGCTGGTTCCCGGGTGCGGCATTGTCTCCACGATGTTCATCACGTGAATGGCATTTGCGAAGTGATACGACATGAACTTCTCGGGCCGCCCGGTGTACTCCGCCATGTCAGACGGGAGCAGCGTGGACGAGTTCGACACGACGATGGCGTCAGGCTTGAGGAGGTCTTTGATCTTGCTGTAGGTCTCTTGCTTGAGCGCGAGGTGCTCCGGGACGGCCTCAATAATCAAGTCCGCGTCCTTGACTGCCTCGGCCAGATCAGACGTCTGCGTCAAGTGGTCGAATGCCTTGCGTGCATCCTCTTTTGAAACGCCGGGAAGATCCTTCGCGTAGTTGTCGGCGATCGATTCAAAACGCCCCCGCGCTCCCTGCAGCGCTTCGTCGCTGATGTCGTAAGACGTTGTGTCGAAGCCGTGGTACGCGACCCGGAAGGCGATCTGGGCTCCGAGGTTTCCGGCTCCCAATACGGTGACTTTGCGAATATTCATCATCAATCCTTACTCGTGAAGTTGGAATCTTTGCGGTCGGTACGCCGACCAAGATGAGGCGTCAATGCGGTGTCTCTATGCCTCTCAGACTACCCGGGCAACCACCGGCACGGTCAGCTGTTCTTCCCGAGTTGGTGCGTCGTTTCGAGACTCTTCTCCTCCTCTCGAAATCGGACACCGCGCTCGCGCAGCATCCGGATCGCCTTCGGCCCGAGTCCGTGCAACGCGAGCAGCTCCGTCTCTGAGTGTTCGCGCACCTGGCCGAGGCGAGTGACCCCGATGCTCTCGAGCGCGCTGAGCGCCGGCCGGCCCATCTGCGGCAATCTGTCGGTGACGACGTCAACACGCTGCTCGATCACGCGTGTGATCAGATCGATCGGCAGGGGTTCTGCGAGCGGGAACTGCACCGACCCCTTGCCCTGTTTGTAGCGCGCGAACTCATCGGCGAACGCTTCTTGACCCTCCGGCGTCGCGTAGAGCCCGATGTGCTGTTTGAATCCGCCGAAGTAGACGAGCGGGTGCCCGAATAGCTTGTAACCGATCAGGCCGTAGTTCAGGCCTTCGATTGCCGCCGGGCACGTTTCGTGCACCAGCGCACGCAAAGCCTCAAGGCGCGACTGCGTCTCTGCCGGAAACCCGTCTATATAGGCCTGCACATCATCAGACATGCCTGGAGCCTAACCGCGGGAGGTGCCTCGCGGAACCCGCTTGCCTCTCGATTAGGCCGTCGTCGCGGCTCCGTCGAGTTCGTGCAGACGGCTGATCGGGGTGCTGACGACGTCACGAGCGTTCCGCACGGCTGCCTCGGTGTCGGCGTCGTAGAAGCACAGGCACTTCTGGGTGTCTTCGCGCACGTAGGTACGCAAGAAGGCGACGTCATCGAGGCCGTCGTACAGCGGCGTCTTCGCTTCCTTCGACGCGAGGTACTTCTCCATCGTGATCTCTTCGGGGATGTCCCATTCCACGAGGTATCCGGCTGCCGTGCCCCGTGAGCGCACTTCGTCAATGGTCGCGCCGACGATGCGCACGGGCACCGCTTCGCCGATCACGGTCACGCCGGGCAGGTCGGCCGCGTCGAGCACCACGCCAGCACATTCGTCGCCTTCGAGAATCACGAACGCGTGCGCGTGCGATGACGGCACCTGCGCTTCGACCAGGCTGCCACCCGTGGCCGCGTATGCGGCGGCGATGGCCGCAATCGCTGCGCTCGACCCAGCTCGGTCAGACGTGTCCAGTTCAGCTTCAACGAGAAACAGTGACATGGTGGTTCCTTTCGGTGGATCGTACAGACCTGTCTGGTCGCTTGGGATGAGCATAGTGGATGCCTCGCACCAGCGCACGCGAAAGATTCCGAACCCCGACCAGCCAGCGTGAGCAACGTCATGTCAGCCGTCACGGGCCGTAATATTGGGTTGTGACTTCGCGTACCCCAGCCGCCGACCGCCTCCTCAGCACGGCAAGTGAGCTGTTCGCCAAAGAGGGCATCCGCTCTGTCGGCATCGACCGCATCCTCGCCGAGGCCGGCACCGCGAAGGCGACGTTGTACCACGCATACGGCTCGAAAGAGGCCTTGGTCGTCGCGTATCTCGAGCAGCGCGACGTGAACGACAGGCGCGCCTACCGCAAGCAAGCCGCTGTCACCGAAGCCGGCACCGCGCAGGTCTACGTCGCATTTGATCTCGCAGAGAAAGCCGCAATGACCGGGAACTATGTCGGCTGCGTCTACGCAAACGCGCTGAACGAGTTCCCTGACCCCTCGCACCCGGTCGCGCTGGCCGTTCGCCGGCACCGCGACTGGATCCGAGAGCAGTGGATCGAGGCACTCGGCGCGCTTCCCGACGCAGCGGGTCTGGCCGAAGAAATTCACATGATCTACGACGGCGCGCTCTTCGGGGCGAAGGCCGCCCAGTCACCACAGCCGATCCGTCGCGCGCGCGAGCTCGTCGAGACCGTCATTCTGCGCGCGGCGCAAACCGCAGGCGCGTAAGCAGTTTGACTATTACGCAGAATGTTTCGCCCGAGCGAACAGACTGGTCTGATTGATTGCTAGGCTCGGCGACGACAGCCGTCCAGCCCGGATCAATGGAGCATCACGTGACGCAGCGAAATGCAGACGCAGCGCCGATTGCTGCGCTCCGCGGGGTAGGCCTCACCCTGGGCACCAACTCGATCTTCACGAATCTCACCCTCGACGTGCGCCGCGGTGAATTACTCACCGTTGTTGGCCCGTCGGGCGCCGGCAAATCAACACTGCTGAGCTTGCTGACGGGGCTCCTCCAACCCACCTCAGGCGAGCTCGACCGCCCCGAATCCCATGGTGGTTCCACCCGGCTCGTCTTCCAAGAACCTCGCCTGTTGCCCTGGCGCACCGCCGCAGAGAACATTCGACTCGGTCTCGAGTTCAAGGCGAACGGTGGGCGCGGCCTAGGGCACGCGCACGATGCCGACAACCGCGTCGACACGTTGCTTACCGCACTCGGTATCGGTGACTTGGGTGACCGCATGCCGAAAGAGTTGTCTGGTGGGCAGGCTCAGCGAGTCGCCATCGCCCGCGCCGTGGCAGCCGACCCCACACTGCTCCTGCTCGATGAGCCGTTCTCAGCGCTCGATCCGCTGACGCGCACAGACACCCAAGAGTGGTTGCGCGAGGTGCATCAGAAGTTGGGCCTCAGCACGGTGCTCGTGACGCACGATCTCGCCGAGGCGATTCGCCTGGGCGATCGCGTGGTTGTGCTCAGGCCTGGGGGCAACGTCGACGTCTTCGATGCGAGCACCGGTGGCCACGAGGCCCTCGAACAGCGACTACTGCAGAGCTTCGCCGCTCTCGCAAGCGACGACGCCTCCTCCCCCACAGAGATTCCCGCGCCTCGTGCTCCGCGACAGCGCAGCCGACGGGAGCTCTTCACCGTCGCTGGCGCAGGTGCGCTCATCGCGCTTCCCGTCATCGCCGGCGCATTCGCTGGGCGCTCGTCTGCTTCTGGTTCTTCCGCAGAGCCGGTGCCCACCGAGACGTCCGGCAATGGAGGTGCACCTGCGGAACACACCGAGCTGCGCCTCGGCTACCTGCCGATCACCGACGCGGCCCCACTGCTGATCGCCCATGACTCGGGGGCGTTTGCACAACGCGGCATCCACACACCCGAGCCCACACTCTTTCGCAGCTGGTCATCGCTCGTCGAAGCGCTGCAGGGTGGCAGCATCGATGTTGCCCACCTCCTCATGCCGCTCGCAATGCAGCTTCGATACGAAGCCGATGTGCCCGTGAAGGTGCTCGCGTGGAACCACGTGAACGGCTCGGCGCTCGCTGTGCGCCACGAATACAATGACGTCGCCTCGCTGGCGGGCACCACAGTGGCAGTTCCCGGTTGGTATTCCATCCACAATGTCGTGCTGCAACAACAGCTGCGGGCCGCTGGTTTGACCGCTGTCATCAACGCGCCGCCGAGCCAGGAGGCGGGCACCGTGCAGCTGATCGTGCTCGCGCCCGCCGATATGCCGATCGCCCTCAGCAACGGGTCGATCGCGGGCTACATCGTCGCCGAGCCGTTCTGCGCCGTGGCCGAAGCACAAGGAAGCGGCAAGATCCTGCGGTTCACCGGCGACGTGTGGCGCGAGCACGCCTGCTGCGTCACCGTTGTGCGAGAAGACCTGATCGACGAGCGCCCCGAGCTTGCCCAGCGCGTGGCAGACGCGATCGTGGCAGCCCAGCGCACCATCCTCGACGACCGCGTCGGCGCGGCAGCGCGCCTGAGCGAAGGCGGTTACCTCCCTCAACCCGCCCCGGTGATTGCCAAGGTGCTCATCGAGCATGATGACGATCACGCGGCGTACGCCGAGACTGGTGCGATCGCGCACCCCGAGTGGGAGCAGCCGCGCATCGGATTTCAGCCCTACGCTTACCCGAGCTACACCGAGCGTCTCGTCGAAGAGCTGCGTCTCACCAAGATCGATGCGAGCATGGCCTGGCTCGACCGCGTCGATGCCGCCGCGGTGCATCACGACCTTGTGAGCGCAGAAATCAACCTGCGCGCCATCGAATCGGCAGGCGGTCTCGCGTCGTTTGGAGCCACGGCATCGCGAGAGGAGCTCGTGAAGCCGTGATGACTCGACTCACTACACGCGCCGGCGTCATCCTCGCCGCGATTGTCCTTTGGTGGCTCATCGCCGATGTCGTCTTTGCCGCGAACCCGGTCGTTTCGAAGATGGGGCCCGCCAGCACCTTCACTGGTCTCGTGCGACTCCTCGGCGAACCAACGTTCCTCGATGCCATCTCGGTGTCGCTCTACCGCTTGCTTGCAGGCCTCGGCCTCGGGGTGCTCATCGGCATCCCGCTGGGCGCGCTTTTCGGTTCGCGCGGCATCGTCGAGCAGGCCACCGATCCCATCGTCCAGCTGTTACGCATGACCTCACCGCTTGCGTGGGCGCCCCTCGCCCTCGTGTTGCTCGGCACGGGCTCGGGCTCCGTGATCGCACTCATCGCCCTCGCCGCGGTGTGGCCGATCGTGCTCGGGGTATCGGCTGGGGTGCGCGCACTCGATCCTGGGTTTGCGGCGGTCGCACGTTCACTCGGCGCGACCCGTTGGGAGACAGCGCGCTCCACCACCATCCCCGCGCTGGCGGCTCCCGTGACCGGCGCAATTCGGGTTGCCCTCGGCATCTCGTGGGTAGTGCTCGTACCGGCCGAGATGCTCGGCGTCACCAACGGCCTCGGGTACGCGGTGCTCAACAGCCGCGACAACGTTGACTACTCGGGACTCGCCGCAACCATGCTGGCGATCGGCCTCCTCGGATTCCTTCTAGACCGCGTCTTCCGCGGCCTCCACAACCTCGTTCTTTCCCGTACCGGAAGGCAAAACGCATGAACACCTCAAACCCCAGCTCCATCGCTACCGATACCGCTGCTGCGCCGGGCGAACCCTCCTCACTGACACCCGCCGAGGATGAGCTCATCCAGGCGGCCGCCGCACTCGCTGCGCAAGCCGCGGCCGAAACCGACCGTGACGAGTTGCAGGGCGAGACCGTGCTCGAACGTCTCGGTGCGCTCGGGGCTCTCAGCCTCGGCCTCGACCGCGACGCAGCGGCCACCGATGGCGGCTCAGACCTCAGCGCGTACCAACGTTTGCTCGAGGCCGTCGCCAGCGAGTGCATGAGCTCTGCGTTTTCACTCTGGGCCCACCGCATGGTGATCGAGTATCTGCGCGCCGCGGGTGGCTTCGATGATGTGCTCGGCGACCTGCTCGCCGGCCGCCGCGCCGGGTCAATCGCCATGGCGACCGCCATGCAAGAGGTGGCAGGCGTCGGCGCGGTGCCGACCCTTGCGGTGCGCGAAGGCGACGGCTACCGCGTCAGCGGCCGCATCGCGTGGGCATCAAACATCGCCCCCGGGTCAGTGGTCGTGTTCCCCGCTCGTGTCGTATCGTCGCTCGACGATACGACCGACTCGGGTGAGCGGGTCATCCTCGTGACTACGATCGGCACAGAGGGGCTCAGCACCAACGAGGTGCAGGACCTCCTCGCGCTGAGCGCGACCCGGTCGGCCATGCTGAAGTTTGAGAGCGTCTTCGTCGGCGCCGAATCTGTCGTGGCGAACTCGTTCGATGCCTCCCGTGCACGCCGCAGCACCCACCTGCTGCTGCAGGCCGCGTTCTGCGCGGGGCTTGCCGGACGCTCGCTTGAAGAAGCGGCGAAGCAGCTTCAGGGCCCCGGCGGCGTGCTTGCGGCACGCCATGCACAGCTCAGGGCAGAGCTGCAGGAGCTCGATCAAACGCTGCGCTCCTACATCGACGAAATTGACACCGTCGATCAGCAATCGGTCACCGTGCTGCGCTACCAACTTGCCCGCCTTGCTGGCGTCGCCACGCGACACGAACTGACACTCGTGGGAGGCCGCGGCTACGTCACCACGACGGCCACGAACCGCAGGCTTCGTGAAGCCTCGTTCCTCGCGGTGCAGTCCCCCAGCGAGGTGCAACTGCTGCAGGAGCTCGAAACGTACGGCGTGCACCCGACGGAAACCTACACAATCTAAGTTTTCACACACGCCCCGCTCTGCTTGAGCAGGACGTGCTGAGACACGAAAACGCCCCTGATCTGCGACGGTTCGCAGATCAGGGGCGTAAACGATTTCAGGGTTTTAGAAGTCCCAGTACTCGTCACCACCCGCGTAATTCCGCGGATTCTTGGCAGTTGTGAAGTTGTCGTGCCCCCAGCGTGCCACTGTGAAATGGGCCTCGTGTCCAGCTCTGCCAGGCGGCGGTTAGGACACTTTCAAGGGTACTTCCGTGTGCTGAATGAATCGGCCTGACTTTCGTTCCTACGTGGATCTTTGTCCGGTAAGTGCCGGTTGGGTTGATTCGAGGTCAGCGTAGTACGTCTGCTCGACCTCGGCGGGTGTGCGCATGTCCAGCTCGCCGTGGAGGCGGGAGTTGTTCCACCACCAGACGTATTCGAGGGTCGCGAGTTCGACCTGCTCGACTGTTCGCCACGGCCCCCGCTGACGGATCAGTTCAGTCTTGTAGAGTCCGTTGACCGCCTCGGCGAGAGCGTTGTTGAACGAGTCGCCGACGGTCCCGGTCGAGGGTTTCGCGCCGAGTTCCTCGATCCGATCCGTGTAGACCACGGCGAGGTAGTTCGACCCGTGATCGGCGTGATGGATCAGCCCGTCCAGGCGACCGCCAGCGGCCCATGCCGCCATATCGAGCGCCCGCAACGGCAGAATGTCGGATCTGAGGGTGGATGCGACGTTCCAGCCGACGATGCGACGCGAGTAGACGTCGGTGACGAACGCGACATACGCGAACCCGGACCAGGTCGCGACATACGTCACGTCGGCGACCCAGAGTCGGCGCGGGCCGGGAGCGGTGAACCGGCGTTGCACGAGATCCTTCGGCTTCTCCACTGCCGGATCGGACTTCGTCGTGAACACCCTCTTCGACCGCTTCACGCCCTCCACACCGGCGAGCCGCATCAGCCGTTCGGTCTGATCGCGGCCGATATCCCATCCTTGCCGACGCATCAGGGCGTGCATCTTCCGGCGCCCGTAGACGCCGTAGTTCTCCGCATGCAGACGCGCGACCTCCGGCACCAGCAGCTCGTCCTTCAGTTGCCGCGTCGACGGGCCACGACCCACTGCGGCGCGATAGCCGCGGGAGGTGAGGAACCCCTGAACTGCGGGTCTGAGGACCCGGCAGATGAGCTCGACCCCGAAACGATCCCGATATTCGTTGACGAACCGGATCATCTCGGTCAGGGGCGGTCGAGCTCCTTCGCGAAAAACACGCTCGCAGCCTTGAGGATCTCATTGGCCTTACGAAGCTCGGCGTTCTCCTTCTGAAGCCGCTTGATCTCCGCCGCCGCATCAGAGGTGATCCCGGGCTTCACGCCCGCGTCGACCTCGTATCGCCGCTGCCACAACCGCAGCGTCTCCGGACTCATCCCCAGCAGCCCAGCCACATGCCTGACCGCGCTCATCATCGTGGGGTGCGACGGCCGCGTCTCCGCGAGCATCCTGAGCGCCCGCTCACGCATCTCCGGCGAATACTTCCTGTTCATCGTGTTCCATCCTTACTTGAAGAAGGGAACGAAAGTCAGGCCAATTCAGCTGACCCCGCAATGACCAGGGTGAGACCCATAAAAAGTGCTGCCCATTCCTCAGGCGTCGGTGCGCCTGCGAAGTGCCACCAGGAAGTGCTCATCCAAGGAAGCATAGAGCACCCCGCAATGGCCAGCCCGAAATGGGAAACACTAATGACTGTCGGGTATTCGAAGGAGCTAGGGGCACTAACGTTTCTCCCACCGAGAACTCCGGAGGCTAGAGTCAGCCTGCCTCAGCCTGACGACGCCACCACTGGACAGAGTTGCTTTGTTCAAGCCCCAGATCGCAACACTGGCCACCGGCACTGGGGACATAGCCACGATGGCGTTCCGATTTGGCGCACAGTGCAACCAGCCCACCTAGGACTGAGCGATGTTCAGGTCGGGCAGTGCGTCCACGACCTTGAGTGTCTCGATGGACACCGTGACGATGCGACCGATGAGATCAATGATGTAACGAGGCTGCTCGTGCTCACGTGACCAGTCGTTGGGGTCGTTCACGATTCCCGATGCAGCGTCAGTTTTGACCTGGTACCTCTCGATGATCCAGTCAAGAGCTGATCGACTACCCAGCATGTAGCGCTGAGCATCTTCAGGGATGCCCTCGATGTCGATGTGGCTGTTGTACTGGATGCGGGTCTTGTCCCACGCACCAGCCTTGCCGCCGTACTTCATCTTCTTCACTTCGAACTTGTCGAAGGGATCACTGGGCGTGAACGCAGGGCTCACTTCAGTCAGTGGGTATGGCTCAACGTTTTCGTAACCGATGTGCAGCTCCGAGAGCTTGCGGCCGGCGTCAGCGAACGCCTCGAAGCGATCGCGACCAGAGACCATCGGGATACGAGGCAGCTGCTTCTTCAGGTCGGAAGCGTAGCGCTCACGGTACTCAGGCGAGTGCAGGAGTCCGTAGACGTAGAAGAAGATGTCGTCCTTGGTGACCTGTGCGCCGAACTCGCGCTGGTATTCACCGAGTGCCCAATCCGTGATGTTGTCGACGCGTTCAGGCTCATCGAACAAGGCATTCGGTGTCGGCTGCGTGTACGAGTAGCGCGCGAAGAACTGCCCACCCTTGCCGAATATGTCTAGGCAGGGGATCTCATCCATCGCGAGCGCAGCGAATTCTGCATGGGCGTGTACACCGTTGAGATAGAAACCAACTGTGCCTTGACCTGATGACGGGAAGAATCGGTCGAGAACCGCTGGCCGATGGAGTATCGGACGATGCGCGGACACGACCTGCTTGTAGAACGGGCGGTAAATAGATGGACTCATCCGTAGTTCATCACTACGGATATGTGCTCCACGGGCGATCTGGTCACGCAGGCTCGAGGACCAGCTAATCTTTGCGGGATCTTGGTCGACAAACTTCTCCACTGCCACCGGGCGTCCAGCGGCTTCCCAACGAGCTAGCTCTGCGTTGTAGTTGCCGATCATGCGTCGAGCGTTGGATTCAACTTTCTGGCTTGAAGACCCGTAGACCCAAGCATCGCGGTTCGTCTGGAGTCCAGCTCCGTACTTACCGAAGACTGTTCGTCCGGACCTATCGTTTTTGTCGGCGAGAGCGGGGTACTTCTCGTAGTGCGGGTCCCGCTGGTTGATCCAGTCACCTCCAGCATTCGGTACGATCGTCTGCCAGTCGATTGATTTCAAAGACGCGGTCGTGATGTGATCAAACTTCTCATCACGCGTGAGGTAGCTACCGATGTCCTTGTAATGGACCACACTTTCGAGGGTTACTCCGGGGCGCTTCACCAGAAGGATCACGGCTACTCCGACACGAATGTCGAACACGTTCCCACCTTCTTGTTTGGCCAGGTCACCGGCAGTGCGAGAGTTACCGCGAAGGTTGTAGACGTAGATGTCGTTGAACTCGTTTCCAAGCGTCAGACGAAGTCCGTCAGCAGTATTGCCATCGATGTAGCCGTTGTTGGACACGTAGCAAACGACCCCGCCTTGGTCAGATTTCAGGACTCGGTTAGAAGCCCAGCGAATTGCTCGGATATACGAGTCGTAGAGCGAGTTCTTGTTGGTTGCTGTGGAGAGCGCCGCATAACTGGTGCGGATCGATTCGTCGAGCGTCGGGTACTTCATGTTCGCGTTGTTATCGTTGCCACTTGACTGACCCACTGAGTAGGGCGGGTTGCCGACGATCACGCGAATATCGAGGGCATTCTGCTCGACGACTCGGTCGTTGTTGTTGGTGAACATGAGCTCGTCGATGGTGTCATCATCCTCGCTCATCTGGAAGGTGTCAGTAAGGACGATGCCCGTGAAGGGCTCGTAGCCAACCGAGCTGGCATCTTCACCACGCCCGCGAGCATGGGGACTGCTGCACGAATAGGTGACATCTGATCTGGCTTGCCCTCGAGGGTGGCCTGGAAGGATGTTGCTGTGCCCAAGCCCTACCCGACCGAGTTCCGTGATGACG
>Ga0073899_10000824_pt1 | contig 28640 bp, 25 predicted proteins | sample KloWWTmetaKNB5Ph_FD_88975 | JGI IMG/M metagenome (GOLD analysis project Ga0073899, IMG submission 88975) | Active sludge microbial communities from Klosterneuburg, Austria, studying microevolution and ecology of nitrifiers - Klosterneuburg... | ecosystem: Engineered > WWTP > Aerobic digester >... | reverse complement strand
TGGCCGGGGTGGCGCTGGTGCTGGCCTACACGCGCTGGCTCACGCGCCAGCCGCTGCTGTGCCTGATTGCGCCGGGCCTGGGCTTTGGCCCGCTGATGATCCTGGGCACCGACGTGGCACTGACCGGCGCGTATTCGGCCACGGCGGCGGTGGCCTCGCTGGTGCCCTTCTTCCTGGTGAACAACCTGCTCCTGCTCAACCAGTTTCCGGACGCGCAAGCCGATCGCCAGGTCGGACGACGCCACCTGCTCGTCACCGCCGGACCGCGGGTTGCGGCGCGCTGCTATGCGGCGCTGACGCTGGCGGCCTACGCCAGCCTGTTGCTGGGCGTGGCGGGCCAATGGCTGCCGCCAGCCGCGCTGTGGGGCCTGCTGACACTGGCGCTGGCGCTGCCCACGGTGCGCGCGGTGCTGGCCTACGCGTGCGACGCGCCGCGACTGGTGCCGGCGATGGGGCGCAACGTGCTGATCTGCCTGCTCACACCGGTGCTGATGGCCATCGGGCTGCTGCTGTCCTGAGACAACGCCCAAGCAATTCCAGTTTGGCTTTGAAGCGATGCATGGGCGTGGATCGGCTGCGCGGAACATGCGCCAATGGACGGGCGCGGTGATCAGGCAGCCTGCTCCCCAAATTGCGTGGTTGGCCGGCCTGAGAGAAAAGAAAGAAGAGAAAGAGACGCCCTTCGCAGCGGCAGGGTGGGGGCACGCGCCAGAGTGAGGTCAAGGAGGAGCCCGCAGGGCGGGGGACACGAACGACGGCGTGTGCCCCCACCCTGCTGCGGGTTCAGCAAAGCTCACTGCGTGCAGAGTTGGTCTGTCCCGCAAGAACACCCTTGATCAGTTGGGGACAGAGCAAAGCTCACTGCGTGCAGAGTTGGTCTGTCCCGCAAGAACACCCTTGATCAGTTGGGGACAGAGCAAAGCTCACTGCGTGTAGCTTTGGTCTGTCCCGCAAGGTCTCAGAAGGTCTCCCAGTCGTCATCCCCGCCGGCCGGCGCTGGTTTGCTCTGGGTCTTGGGTGCCTCCAGCGGCTGCAGCGTCGGGGGCGGGTTGCCCGCTGGCGCCTTGGCCGCTGGCGCTGCCTTGGCCGCAGCGCCCTGGCCGCGCGCCGCCGCGCCCCGCGCCACGCCGCTGCCGCGCCGCTCGGCGCCGGCGTAGGGTTCGGCCTTGGGCTTGTGCGAGCGCACCGCCGAGAGCTTGGAGACCGGGTGGTGATCCTGCCCGGCGCCGAGCTTGAACACCGCCACCACCTGCACCAGCTCCTGCGCCTGCGTCTTGAGGCTGCTGGCGGCGGCCGCCATCTGCTCGACCAGCGCGGCGTTCTGCTGGGTGGCCTGGTCCATTTGCGTGACCGCTTCGCCCACCTGCGCCACGCCACTGGCCTGCTCGTTGCTGGCGGCGCTGATCTCGCCCATGATGTCGGTGACGCGCCGGATCGCGCCCACCACTTCGGCCATGGTGGCGCCGGCCTGATCGACCAGGGTGCTGCCCTGTTCGACGCGCTCGACGCTGGCGTTGATCAGGCTCTTGATTTCCTTGGCCGCCTCCGCACTGCGCCCGGCCAGGCTGCGCACTTCGCTGGCCACCACTGCAAAGCCACGGCCCTGCTCGCCCGCGCGCGCCGCTTCCACCGCGGCGTTCAAGGCCAGGATGTTGGTCTGGAAGGCGATGCCGTCGATCACGCTGATGATGTCGCTGATCTTTCTGGAGCTGTCGTTGATGCCTTTCATGGTCTCGACCACCTGGCCGACCACTTCCCCACCTTTGACGGCAACGGTGGAGGCGCTCATGGCCAGCTGGTTGGCCTGGCGCGCGCTGTCGGCGTTTTGCTTGACAGTGGCACCCAACTGCTCCATCGATGCGGCGGTCTCCTCCAGCGCGCTGGCCTGGCTCTCGGTGCGCGAGCTCAGGTCCTGGTTGCCCTGTGCGATCTCGGCGCTGGCGGTGGCCACGCTCTCCGAGCCCTGGCGAACCTGGGAGACCACACGCGCCAGGCTGCTTTGCATGGTACCCAGATGCGCCATCAGACTGTTCTGGTCGCCGTCGCGCGCCGTCACAACGTGCGTGAAGTCACCCTGCGCCACGGAACGCGCCAGATCGGCCGCCGCGCGGGGCTCGCCACCGAGCTCCTTGAGCAGACTGCGGGTGATCAACCAACCCACCACCGCCGCCAGCGCAACCGCCAGCAAGCCCAGCGCGACCATGGTATTGCGCGCCTGCTGGTAAGTGTCGGTGGCGCTGGTGGCGGTGGACCTGATCAGGCCGACTTGCAGCTCGATCAGGGCGCCGATGGCGGCCTTATAGCTACTCAGCACGGGGCGCAACTCCCCGCTCAGGTAGGTGCGGGCTTCGTCCTGCTTGTCAGCCTTCACCAGCGCCATCAAGGCATCCTGCCCGGCGATGTACTTGGCCCGCTGCACCTGCACCTGCTGCAGCAGTTCCTTGCCCTTCGGCAGCACCACCTTGCGTTGCAGGAAATCAAGATTCTTGGCAATCGCCTCGCGCGACTTGGTGATGCTGTCGACCTGCAGCCGGTGGTCGGCAAGGTCCTGCGTCAGCATCATGTTGCGCAAGGCCACGGCAATCGCGTCGGTCTGCGTCATGATGGCCGTTGCGGCCTCGATCTTGGGCCAGCGGTCGTCGGCCATGTCGATCAAGCCGTCCTGCATTCGACCCAGGGAGTTCAGGCCCATGACGACAATGATCAGCAGCAGCGCGCACACGCCGCCAAAACCCAGGCCCAGACGCGATTGGACCCGCCAGGTAGAAATGTCCATGTGATGGCTCCAACTGATTCTTGTTGATGAATTGGTGCCGATCATCCTACTCCAAGTTTTGGCGGCAGTGGTGCGACGCAGCCGGTCTGAGCTTGCTATCCTCAGGGTCATGAGCACCCCCGTGCGCCGCATCGCCCACCTCGACATGGACGCGTTCTACGCCTCGGTCGAGCTGCTGCGCTACCCGCAACTCAAAGGCCTGCCGGTGGTGATTGGCGGTGGACGCCGCGCCGTCGACGACTTGCTGGCGCGCCTGCAGATGGCGCACCCCGAACGCGACTGGACCGACGACGACCTGGCCGATATCCCGCTCGACTTCTTCCCGCTTCTGAAGGACTATGCCGGGCGCGGCGTGATCACCACCGCCACCTATGCGGCGCGCCAGTTCGGCGTGGGTTCCGCCATGGGACTGATGAAGGCGGCGCGGCTGTGTCCGCAGGCGATTCTGCTGCCGGTCGACTTCGAGCAGTACCGCCATTACTCGCGCCGCTTCAAGACCATCATCACCGACATTGCGCCGCTGATGGAGGACCGCGGCGTCGACGAGGTGTACATCGACTTCACCGACGTGCCGGGCGGCCAGCGCGAAGGCGGGCGCGTGCTGGCACGACTGATCCAGAAGAGCATCTTCGAGGACACCGGCCTGACCTGCTCGGTCGGGGTGGCGCCCAACAAGCTGCTGGCCAAGATGGCCAGCGAGTTCAACAAGCCCAACGGCATTTCCATCGTGCACGAGCACGAGCTGGCCGAGAAGATCTGGCCGCTGGCCTGCCGCAAGATCAATGGCATCGGCCCCAAGGCTGACGGGAAACTCAAACGCCACGGCATCGAGACCATAGGCCAGCTCGCCGCGCAGGACCCGGCCTGGCTGCAACAGCACTTTGGCGAAAAGACCGGCGCCTGGCTATTCGAGGCCGCGCACGGGCGTGACGACCGAGCGGTGGTCACGCACAGCGAACCGGTGTCGATGAGCCGCGAGACCACCTTCGAGCGTGACCTGCACGCGGTGCGCGACAAGGCCGAACTGGGTGCCATCTTCACCGAGTTGTGCCAGAGCGTGGCGGCCGATCTGCAGCGCAAGGGCTATGTCGGCAAGACCATAGGCGTGAAGCTGCGCTTTGATGACTTCAAGATCGTCACGCGCGACCAGACCCTGGAGCGCTACACCGCCGATGCCGACCTGATCCGCCGGACCGCGGGCCAATGCCTCAAGCGCGTGCCGTTGCAGCGCCGGCTGCGCCTGCTGGGGGTGCGGGTGGGCTCGCTGGTGAGAACCCAGGACCATCCCGGTTCTGGAGGCGTGTCGCTCGAAAGCCCCGGCCCGTCATCGTTGGATGCTACCAGTTCGATAGTCACCGAACCTCAGTTGTTCTGAAAACTTACACCAAGTTGACAACGACTTACAGGTAACTTACATTGAGGTCGTCTCCAGGAGGGCCTCATGATCCACCTACCACCCAAACTACCCCTGAGCGAACTCGGCCGGATTCGCAAGTGGCATGTCGCCCATCGCCTGGACCACCCGCTTGAGTACCAGATATGGGACGGCATGATGTTCCTGTGGGTGATTGGGCGTGTTGGTTGTCTGCCTGCGGTGGCACTGGACGCCGCCTGGACCTTGCCGCTGTGCGTGATGAGCATGATGGCGCCCTCGCTCTACGTGATGTGGCGCAACCATGCCCACCTGTCGCAAAGGGTCCGCTGCGACTGGCTTGGCGGCAGGTTCTAGCGTCGCCCGCATGCCCCGGGCAACCTTCGGGCGCCTGGCTTTTTCCGGGTTTTGCGGCTCGGCATTCGGTGTACAGTAAGACGCGTTGGATTGCTGCTGTTTCACCTATAAGAGGAGACCGATATGCCGTTTGCAAGTTTGATGCGCCGCTTCACCATCCGCATCCGGATGCTGGGCGCGATCCTGGTGGTGATCCTGGCGCTGGGCAGCATCGGCGCCATTGGTGTGGTGGCCCAGCTGTATGCCAACAACATCACCAGCAACCTGGTCGGTCGCGACATGGCGTCCCTCGCCGAGCTCAGTCGTCTGCAGCAGGCCATGTCCGGCATGCGGCTCAACGAGAAGGACATGGTGATCCAGTACGAGAACAGTGTCGAGGCCGCCGTCTACAAGGAGGAGTGGACCAAGTCCTACCTTCAGCTCGATGTCGCCGCGAAGGCGCTGGAGCCGCTGCTACCGCTGGACTCGCAGCGCGCCCAGCTCAAGCAGATCATGGCGGACATGCATCAATTCAGGAAAGAGTTCGCCCCCATGGCCCAGCAGTTGGAGACCATGGGCTTCCCGTCGGCGCAGGTGGCTGCGGCCAACATCGGCAGGATCGAGCCGATCTTCCAGAAGGCCAACACCAGCGTCAAGGCGCTGGCCAAGGAACTTCAGTCCACCACCGAAGCCAACCAGCAGTCGGTACAGACCACCGTCAACCGCGTGGTCTGGCTGATTGGCGGCACCACCGTCCTGTTGCTGGCCATCATCGTGCCGCTGACCCTGTTGAACTCGCGCTCCATTTGCCAGCCCATCGACGAAGCCGAGCAGGTAGCCCGCGCCATTGCCACCGGGGACCTGACCGAAGGCAGTATCCACACCGAGGGCCATGACGAGGTGGCGCGCCTGCTGACTTCGCTGGCAGACATGCAGCGCTCCCTGCGTGGCATGGTCGGCCAGGTACGCAGCGCCACCGACAACATCTCCACCGCCAGCTCGGAGATTGCCTCCGGCAATCACGACCTGAGCGTGCGCACCGAGCAGACCGCCACCAACCTGCAGCGCGCGGCCTCCAGCATGGACCAGCTCACTAACACGGTACGCCAGTCGGCCGACGCCTCGCGCCAGGCCAACCAGCTGGCGGCCTCGGCCGCGACGGTGGCGGTGCGCGGCGGCGAGGTGGTATCCAAGGTGGTGTCCACCATGAACGACATCAACGCCAGCTCCAAGAAGATCAGCGACATCATCAGCGTCATCGACGGCATCGCCTTCCAGACCAACATCCTGGCTTTGAACGCCGCGGTGGAAGCGGCGCGCGCCGGCGAGCAGGGCCGTGGCTTTGCCGTAGTGGCCAGCGAAGTGCGCTCGCTGGCCGGTCGCTCGGCCGAAGCGGCCAAGGAAATCAAGAGCCTGATCAACGCCAGTGTCGAGCGGGTCGAGACCGGCTCGCGCCTGGTGACGGATGCCGGACAGACCATGGCCGAGATTGTCAGCTCGGTGCAACGCGTCTCGGACATCATCGGCGAAGTCACCTCCGCCGCGGCCGAGCAAAGCGACGGCATCGGACAGGTCAACACCTCGGTGGTGCAGCTCGACCAGATGACGCAGCAGAACGCCGCCCTGGTGGAGCAGTCCGCAGCGGCGGCCGAGAGCCTGCGTGAGCAGGCGCAGCGGCTGGCGCAGGTGGTCGGCACCTTCAAGCTCAGCAACGAACGCGCCATCGCCAGCGCGCGCCATGACAAGCCCGTGCCGAGCCCGAGCCCGAGCCGGCCCAAGGTAGCCAGCGCGCCCAGCCGGCCGTCGCTGGCCAAGCCGGCCAGCCCTTCCTACCCGGCCCTCAAGTAGCCGCCGCGTCGATACGGCATGCGGTGCGCTACTGGCGCGCCGTGCGCACGTTGGGCGGCAGCGCCTGCGGGTGACTGGTGCGAAACGGGTTGATGTCCAGCCCGCCGCGGCGGGTGTAGCGCGCATACACGCTGAGCTTGACCGGCTGGCAGCGCGTCCAGATGTCCATGAAGATGCGCTCCACGCATTGCTCATGGAACTCGTTGTGGTTGCGAAAGCTCACCAGGTACTGCAGCAGGCCCTCGTGCTCGATCTGCGCGCCGCTGTAGCCGATCTGCACGCTACCCCAATCGGGTTGTCCCGTCACCAGGCAATTGCTCTTGAGCAGGTTGGACGTGAGCACCTCGCTCACCGGACCGTCCTCGGGCAGCGTGCGCAACAGCTCTGGCGCCGGCGTGTAACGCGTGCATTCGACATCCAGCCGGTCCAGGCTCAGGCCATCGAGCTCGTGCACCGGCTCGCGGTCGAACTGGTCCGGCAACATGATGGTCACGCCGACTGAACCGCTGGCCGGCGCCGACCCGTCGGCCACACGCCAGGCCGCCGCGCTCAGGTCCGCGCGCAGGCGCCGCCTGAGTTCGTCGACATCGCTCAAGCGCGTGTTGTTGAAGCTGTTGAGGTAGAGCTTGAAAGACTTGCTCTCGATGATGTTGGGGCTCTCGCAGGGCACGGCAAAGTGCGCCAGCGCCACCTGCGGCTTGCCGCGCAGGTTGAGCCAACTCAGCTCGAAGGCAGTCCACATGTCGGCACCCAGAAAGGGCGGCTCGCCGGCAATGCCGATCTCCTGCCGTTTGCCACCGCGTGCGATGGGAAACAGCAGCGTCGGGTCGTACTGATCCACGTAGGCGGAGGCTTTGCCGAGCTGGGACTGTTCAGGGGTGTTCATGCGGATGCCGCTTTCAAATGCGCCAGCAGCGGCGGCAACAGGCGCTCCACCACGCCGCTCGGCAAATCGTGGCCCATGCCTTCAATGCCGACCAGCCTGGCGCCGGCAATGCGCCGCGCGGTGTCCTCGCCATGCGCATAGGGTACCAGCGGGTCGGCCCGGCCATGCAGCACCAGGGTCGGCGCGGTGATCTTGCCCAGCTCGGCGGCGCGATCCACGTCGGCCACGATCGCCAGCATCTGCCGCAGGGTGCCCACCGGATTGAAGCTGCGCTGCACGCCAGAGTGAATCGTCGCGCGCATCTCGGCCTCGGGCGTCGGGAAGCCCGGGCTGCCAATTACCTTGAACAGCCTGACGTAGTGATCCACCACCGCTTGAGGGCTGTTGCCGGCGGGCCGTCGCAGCAGGGTGCGCAGGACCGTGCGGCGCGGCTGCGGCAGGCCGCGCGCGCCACTGCTGCTCATGATGCTGGTCAGACTGCGCACCCGCTGCGGTGCCGCCAGAGCCACGCGCTGCGCAATCATGCCGCCCATGCTGACCCCGACCACATGCGCCTTGTCGATGCCCAGCGCATCCAGCACGCCCACGGAGTCGGCCGCCATGGCCCGCAGGCTGTAGGGCGCGCGCGGGGTCAGGCCCAGCCGGTGCTTGATGCTCTCCCACACCAGATTCGGCTTGCCCAGGGCATCCAGGTGCTGGCTCAGGCCCACGTCGCGGTTGTCGTGCCGCACCACGCGGTAGCCGCCGTCCACCAGCGCCTGCACCAGCTGCGGCGGCCAGGCCACCAGTTGCATGCCCAGCCCCATGATCAGCAGCACCACCGGACGGCCCTCGCCGGCGGTCCCAGCCCCGCTGTCCTCGACCTCGATGTCGATCCCGTTTGCTCTCATTTTCATAGCAATGCGTACTCGCGGTGTTGCGCCCGGAGCCCAATTTACGTGCCAATGGTCAAGCCGCCTGTCGCCGCCGGAACACCAGCCGCTCGGGCCGCGAGACGGCGGAGTCGAAAGCGTAGCCCTCGCGGTCAAATCCTTCGAGCTGGCTCGGCGTCACCACGCGCCGCTCGGCCGCGTAGCGCGCCATCAGGCCGCGCGCGCGCTTGGCCATGAAACTGATCACCTTGTACTGGCCGGCACGGTACTCTTCGAACACGCACTCCACCACGCAGGCCTTGAGTACCCGGCGGTCCACCGCCTTGAAGTACTCCTGTGAGGCCAGGTTCACCACCACCGGCGACACATCGCGGCGGCAGCGCTGGTTGAGGTAATCGGCAAGCTGGCTGCCCCAGAACTGGTACAGGTTGCTGCCATGCGGGGTGGCCAGCCGGGTGCCCATCTCCAGCCGATAGGGCTGCATCCAGTCCAGCGGGCGCAACACGCCGTACAGGCCGCTGAGAATGCACACATGCTCCTGCAGCCAACCCAGATCGTCGGCGCGCAGCGTGCCGGCGTCGAGCCCGCCATACACGTCGCCATTGAAGGCCAACACCGCCTGCTTCGAGTTGTTCGCGGTGAAGCGCGGCCGCCAGGCCTGAAAGCGCGCCGCGTTGAGGCCTGCCAGCGTGTCGCTCAGGCTCATCAGCTCGGCAATCTGCTGCGGCGAGCGCTGGCGCAGCACCTCGATCAGTTCGGCCGCGCGCCGCGCGAACAGCGGCTGGCTATGCGGCACGTCGCCGGCGGGGCTTGCATAGTCGAGCGACTTGGCGGGGGACAACAGGAACAGCATCAGACAAATGAAGTGTGAGGAGAAAAACAAAGAGGCTTCTTGACGAAGCCTCGATTATCACGACAGCCCGCACCGCCAGTCCCACCGCCGGGCCGTCCCAAGGTGCTCTGAACCGCTTGGCGGTCAGCCCCGAAGGGAAACGCGCCCCCTCGGGGCTGAAGGCTGCAGCCCGTGCGTCATCGGCTCTCGCCGATGCCGGGGCAGTGGCAGTGGCAAGCCTGGGGGTCGGTTAACTCAGGTCGCTCGCCAGCGAGGCCAGGGTTTCCGCGGACACTGCCACGTGGGCCGGGTAGTTGGTGTGGTCGCAGCCCACCTTGACGCTGGCGCCGGCCTTGACGGCGGCGCACATGGCCGGCGTCAGCTCGAAGCGCACAAAGTGCACGGCCGAGGTCTTCTCCTCGTTCTCGCGGTCCATGTCCTCGTCGGCAATGGCGTAGACCCGCTGCATGCCTTCGACCTCGACAAACAGACGATCCTCCACGCCGATCAGCCGGGCCAATTCGCGCTTGCGCTCGTTGACATCCGGGTACTCGATCATCATGGTGGCCTTCCAGTTGCTGCCCGAGGGAACCAGCGGAGCATAGGCTTCGATCTCCTGCAGGATGCCCTCCTCTTCGAAGATCTTCTCGATGCGCAGCATCTCCTGGATCTGGTAGCGGATCGTGGTCTCGGACTCAAACTGCAGGTTGATGTGCTCGCCCAACTGCACGCTGCGCAGCTTGCGGTGCGCCATGACGGCGGGCTTGTTGACCTTGCGGAACTTGGCGTAGGCCTCCAGCGACATGAGGCTCTCGGGGGTGATGGCGAAGGTGGTTTGCATGGGGCGCTCCCGTCTATTCAATTCCGTAGGCCTTGGCCACCAGGCTCAAGGGGTGACGCAGCTCGGGCGCGCCGTGGCCATTGACCTCGAAACCCTGCGCAATGTGATGGCCGCCCAGCGGGCAGTCCGAGCTGATGAAATCGGGCTTGGCACCGTCCTTCATGGTGGCCATGGCCTTGAACACCGGCTTGCCGATCTTCATGGCCTGCTGGTGGTAGGCCTTCTTCACACCGAAGGTGCCGGCGTGGCCGGAGCAGCGCTCCACCGTGTTGACGGTGGTGTGCGGAATCATCTTGAGCATCTCCTCGGTCTTCTTGCCGATGTTCTGCACCCGCCCGTGGCAGGGGATCTGGTAGCTGACGTTGCCCAGCGGCGTGCTGAATTCCGTCTTCAGCAGACCGTCGCGCTTGCGTGCCATCAGGTATTCAAACGGGTCCCACATGGCCTCCTTGACCAGGGCCACATCGGCGTCGCCCGGGTACATCAGCGGGATCTCCTGCTTGAACATCAACGCGCAGCTCGGCACGGCGGCCAGGATGGCAAAACCGTCCTTGGCGTAGCGGGCCAGCACCGGTATGTTGGCCTCCTTGCTGGCATTGACCGACTCCAGGTCGCCCAGTTCCAGCTTGGGCATGCCGCAGCACTGCTCCTTCTCGACGATCACATAGGGGATCTCGTTGTGGTCCAGGATCTTGAGCAGGTCCAGGCCGATGCCCGGCTCGTTGTAGTTGATGTAGCAGGTGGCATAGATCGCCACCTTGCCGGGGGTCTTCTCGCCATCCTTGACGAGAGCGGCCTTGGCCTTCGGCGTGCCGGAACGAAACTTCCTGTTCGCCAGCGAGGGCAGCCAGGCGTCCTTGTCGACCCCGGCCACGCTCTCCATCACGCTGCGTGCCATCCTGGTGTGACTCACCGCATTGGCCACCTGCACCACGATCGGAATGCCGGCAAACTGGCCATGCACGTCAGTGGAGGCCAGGAACCGCTCGGCGGCGCCGACCTCTCCCTTCTTGAATTTGATGGCCTTGGCGCGCAGCATGGTGTGCGGGAAGTCCAGGTTCCATTCGTGCGGCGGCGTGTACGGACACTTGGTCATGTAGCACAGGTCGCACAGGTAGCACTGGTTGACCACCTTCCAGTAGTCCGCTTTGGCCACGCCGTCGACCTCCATGGTCTTGCTTTCGTCGACCAGGTCGAACAGCGTCGGAAAGGCGCCGCACAGGCTGACGCAGCGCCGGCAGCCATGGCAGATGTCAAAGATGCGCTCGAGCTCCTTGAAGGCGGAGGCTTCGTCGTAGAAGTCCGGGTTCTTCCAGTCGAGCGGGTGACGGGTTGGGGCTTCGAGATTGCCTTCGCGTGCGGCCATGGTGTGTCTTTCGGTCGGCGGGGGAACAAGTGCTGTGCATTGGGCGCTGCCGCTCGGCAACACCCAACACGCAGGACTTAATCGACCAGCTCTGCGAGCGCCTTGGCGTAGCGGTTGGCGTGCGAACGCTCAGCCTTGGCCAGGGTCTCGAACCAGTCGGCGATCTCGTCGTGACCTTCGTCGCGCGCGGTCTTGGCCATGCCCGGGTACATGTCGGTGTACTCATGGGTCTCGCCCGCCACCGCGGCCTTCAGGTTGTCGCGGGTCGCGCCAATCGGCAAGCCGGTGGCCGGGTCGCCACACTGTTCCAGCCACTCCAGGTGACCATGCGCGTGGCCGGTCTCGCCTTCGGCGGTGGAGCGAAACAGCGCCGCCACGTCGTTCTGGCCCTCGATGTCGGCCTTGTTCGCGAAGTACAGGTAACGGCGGTTGGCCTGGGACTCGCCCGCGAAGGCGGCTTTCAGGTTCTCTTCCGTCTTGGAGCCTTTGAGTGCTGCCATGGAAATCTCCTTGCAATATGGATGAAATTGACCCTTGTACCTTGGCCACGTCTGTGGCAAAGACGCTCGAAGCGTAGTCCCGATGCGGACCCCTGTCCAATTGGCAGTCTAAATGCCGTGCATTGTGATTGGCTATTAAGACCCCTGTTGCGATCGAATTTGCAGAATCCGATACGGGGCTTCTCTGAGCAGGGCTCGGGGTTTTCCCGCGTTGGCGCACCGCCGTCAGGACGATCAAACTAGACTGAATCCAAAACACCACCAAGGGCCTTGCATGAACTCCCCGACGACCGATGGCAACGCCTCTGCGGCCCACCCCAGCTACGCCTTCACGGTCGGTACCGGCTACCAGTTGCCCACCTATCCGTTCGTCAAGCCGCCGGAGCTAAGCGGCGGCAAGGCGCACCGCTACCCGGTGGTGATCGTCGGTGCCGGCATCACCGGGCTGACCATGGCCTGCGCGCTGGCCAAGCTGGGCATCGAGGCGGTGCTGCTGGACGAGGACGATACGGTGGGCGTCAAGGGAGCGTCGTCGCGCGGCATTTGCTACACGCAGAAGTCACTGGAGATCTTCGAGCGACTGGGCGTCTACGACCGCATTGCCGCCAAGGGCGTGCAATGGAGCATCGGGCGCACCTTTGCCGGGCATGACGAGGTGTACGCCTTCGACCTGCGCCAGCAAAGCAACTTCGGTCTGTCGAGCCAGCCGCCCTTCATCAACATCCAGCAGTTCTACATCGAGGGCTTTCTGGTGGAGCGCATTGGCGAGCTGGGCCATGTCGATGTGCGCTGGCGCTCGCGCGTGGTGGCATTCGAGCAGGACGCGCACGGCGCCACGCTGAGCGTGGAAACGCCGGCCGGACGCTACACGCTGCAGACCGACCACGTGATTGACGCCAGCGGCTCGCACACGCCCTTTCACGCCTGGTGCGGCGCCGCCATGACCTCGCGCCGCGGCGACGACCGCTGGTGTATCGCCGACGTACGCTTCAAGAAGCCCGCCCCGGCGGAGCGCCACACCTGGATCGAGGCGCCCTTCAACGAGAACCGCGCCGTCTGGCAGCACCTGATGGCCGACGAAGTGTGGCGCATCGACTACCAGATGGCGCCCGATGCCGACCCCGAGTTCGTGGCCAGCGAGGCCCAGGTCTGCGCCCGGCTGCGCGCCCAGTTCGGCGAGAACGTGGACTGCGAGATCGTCTGGGTCGGTGCCTACACCTACCGCAGCCAGTGCCTGGACCAGTTGCGCTACGGCCGCGTGTTCTTCATGGGCGACACCGCCAAGATCGTCAGCCCGTTCGGCGCCCGCGGTGGCAACACCGGCGTGGCCGATGCCGACAACCTGGCCTGGAAGCTGGCCGCCGTGGTGCGCGGCTGGGCCAGTGAACGCCTGCTGCAGAGCTACAACGAGGAACGGCTGGAGGCGGCCCAGCAGAACGTGCTGGTGACCAACCGCACGGCGCGCTTCCTGCGGCCGCACGACGGCATGGAGCGCACCTTCCGCGACGCCACCATCTCGCTGGCGCGCCAGTACCCGTTTGCCCGCCAGTTGGTCAACACCGGTCGCATGGCGGTGGCCAACAGCTACACGCATTCCAGCGTGTGCGAAGCCGGCGGCGGCCTGTCGGTGCAGAACGTGCGCTTCTGCTGGGGCGATGGCAGCACCGGCTTTGTGGTGGACCTGCTCAACTGGGCCGAGGGGCGGCTGCTGGTGCTGGTGTTCGGCCAGCTCTCGCAGGCTGCCGCGACACGCCTGCAGCAGCTCTCCCAGGGCACGCCGGTGCGCTGCGTGCAGGTGGTCGACGCCCACGCCGGCGCGCAGGCACGCGAGCATGTGCGCGACCCGCTGGGTCATCTGCAGGGCGCCTGCCACGTGTTCGGCCATGCCTGGGCGATCGTGCGGCCCGACGGTTACCTCAGTGCCACCGGCGAGGCGGTGGACGCCCAGTTGGTCAATTCCATCGAACACGCACTGGCCATCGCCTGAGCGGCCAGAACATCCGACAATCAGTCGAGGACAGAGCTGAAGGTCTGTCCCGCAACGTATCAGGAAGCCATCATGAAAACCACCCTGCACCTCACCGATGCCGACCGTTTCTACGAGCAGTTGCTCGACGCCCACCAGGGTCTGAGCGCGCAGCAGTCCGAACTGCTCAATGCGCGGCTCATTTTGCTGCTGGCCAATCAGGTTGGCGACGCCAAGGTGCTGCGCGAGTGCATCGAGGCGGCGCGCGTCGAATAAAATCGACAGTTCCCTTGCCCCGCCACAGACGGCACCTCAATGGGTGCCGTTTTCGTTTGCAGGCGCCCCCGGGCCCTCAAACCGCTTTGAACACACCATGAACGACGCATTGCAACAACCCGGCTTGAACCGCTTGTCCAAATCCTTTGAGCCTGCCGCCATCGAGGCCCAGTGGGGCCCCGAGTGGGAGCAGCGCGCGTACGGCGTGGCCGGCTACCGGGGCAGCCAGGCACCCAGGGACGGCGCGCCCGCCTTCTCGATCCAGTTGCCGCCGCCCAACGTGACCGGCACGCTGCACATGGGACACGCCTTCAACCAGACCATCATGGACAGCATGACGCGCTACCACCGCATGCTGGGCCACAACACGCTGTGGGTGCCGGGCACCGACCACGCCGGCATTGCCACCCAGATCGTGGTGGAGCGTCAGTTGCAGGAACAGAAGGTCAGCCGCCATGACCTGGGGCGCAAGAACTTTGTGGCCAAGGTCTGGGAGTGGAAGGAGCAAAGCGGCAGCACCATCACCGGCCAGATGCGCCGCATGGGCGCCAGCGTGGACTGGAGCCGCGAGTACTTCACCATGGACGAGGATCTGTCGCGCACCGTGACTGAAACCTTCGTGCGGCTCTATGAGCAGGGCCTGATCTACCGCGGCAAGCGCCTGGTCAACTGGGACCCGGTGCTGATGAGCGCAGTGAGCGACCTGGAAGTGGAAAGCGAGGAGGAAGACGGCCACCTGTGGCACATCACCTACCCGTTCGCCGACGGCGCGCAGATGGTCAGCGGCCAGATGACGCTGGGCCTGACGGTGGCCACCACCCGACCCGAGACCATGCTGGGCGACGTGGCGGTGATGGTGCACCCCGAGGACGAGCGCTACCAACACCTGATCGGCAAGCAGGTGACGCTGCCGCTGTGCGGCCGCACCATCCCGGTGATCGCCGACGACTACGTGGACAAGGCCTTCGGCACGGGCGTGGTCAAGGTCACCCCGGCACACGACCAGAACGACTACGCCGTGGGCCAGCGCCACAAGCTGCCGATGATCGGCGTGCTGACGCTGGACGCCAAGGTCAATGAGCAGGCACCCGCTGCCTACCAGGGTCTGGACCGCTTCGTCGCGCGCAAGCAGGTGGTGAAAGACCTCGAAGCCCTGGGCCTGCTGGTCGAAGTGAAAAAGCACAAGCTGATGGTGCCGCGTTGCGCCCGCACCGGCCAGATCATCGAACCGATGCTGACCGACCAGTGGTTTGTGGCAACCAGCAAGGTGAGTCCTTCTGATCCGACAGGCAAATCGATCGCGCAAAAAGCCATCGACGCAGTCGCCAGCGGCGACGTGAAGTTCGTGCCGGAGAACTGGGTCACCACCTACAACCAGTGGATGAACAACATCCAGGACTGGTGCATCAGCCGCCAACTCTGGTGGGGCCACCAGATTCCGGCCTGGTACGACGAGGACGGCAAGGTCTACGTCGCCCGCAACGAAGCCGAGGCCCAGGCGCAAGCGCCGGGCAAGACGCTCACGCGCGACGCCGACGTGCTCGACACCTGGTACTCGTCGGCGCTGGTGCCCTTCTCGACCATGGGTTGGCCCGGCCAGAACAGCGACTACGACCTGTACCTGCCTTCCAGCGTGCTGGTCACCGGCTACGAGATCATCTTCTTCTGGGTCGCCCGGATGATCATGATGACCACGCACTTCACCGGCCGCGTGCCCTTCAGGACCGTCTACATCCACGGCATGGTGCGCGACAGCGAAGGCAAGAAGATGAGCAAGTCCGAGGGCAACGTGATCGACCCGGTGGACCTGATCGACGGCGTGGACCTGGAAACCCTGGTGAAGAAGTCCACCGTCGGCCTGCGCAAGCCCGAGACTGCGCCCAAGGTGGCGGCGCGCGTGCGCAAGGAGTTCCCCAGCGGCATGCCGGCCTACGGCGCCGATGCGCTGCGCTTTACCATGGCCAGCTACGCCAGCCTGGGGCGCAACATCAACTTCGACACCAAGCGTTGCGAGGGCTACCGCAACTTCTGCAACAAGCTGTGGAATGCCTCGCGCTTCGTGCTGATGAACTGCGAGGGGCAGGACTGCGGCCTGGACTCCAGCAAGATGAACTGCCAGAGCGCGCCCGGCGCAGCCGATGCCTGTGACGCCTACATGCGCTTCAGCCCGGCGGACCGCTGGATCGTTTCGCTGCTGCAGCAGACCGAAGCCGAGGTGGCCAAGGCCTTTGCCGACTACCGGCTCGACAACGTCGCCAACACGCTCTACCAGTTCGTCTGGGACGAGTTCTGCGACTGGTACCTGGAGATTGCCAAGGTGCAGATCCAGACCGGCGCTGCTGCGCAGCAGCGCGCCACCCGCCACACCCTGATCCGCACGCTGGAGACCATCCTGCGGCTGGCGCACCCGGTGATCCCGTTCGTGACGGAGGAGCTCTGGCAGGTGGTGGCGCCCGTCGCGGGCAGGGCCGGGCCATCGGTCAGCATCGCCGCCTATCCACAGAGCCAGCCCGAGCGCATCGACCCCGTCGCGATTGGCCACGTGGCCCGGCTCAAGCAGTTGGTGGATGCCTGCCGCAACCTGCGCGGCGAGATGAACGTCTCGCCCTCGACCCGCCTGCCGCTGTTCGTGCTGGCCGGCGACGCCGCCGAGACCGCTTTCCTGCAGCAGGCCGCGCCGGTGCTGCAGGCCTTGGCCAAGCTGAGCGAGGTGCGCCTGTTTGACAACGAAGCCGCCTGGGCGGCTGCCGCGCAGGCCGCGCCCGTGGCCGTGCAGGGCGCCTCGCGCCTGTGCTTGTACATGGAAGTGGATGTGGCCGCCGAGAGGCTGCGCCTGGGCAAGGAAGTGGCCCGGCTGGAGGCTGAACTGGCCAAGGTGCACGGCAAGCTGGGCAACGAGTCCTTCGTCGCACGCGCGCCGGCCAATGTGATCGAGCAGGAGCGCAAGCGCCTGGCCGACTTCGAGGCCACGCTGACAAAAGTCAAATCCCAATTGGCACGCCTGAACCAGGCTGGCGCACCATGAGCCACCCCATGAGCCACCCCATAACCCAGGCCCAGTCCTCCACCTCAGTTCAGACGGCGGTGTTCCCGGTGGCCGGCCTGGGCACACGCTTTCTGCCCGCCACCAAGGCCGCGCCCAAGGAGATGCTGCCGGTGGTGGACAAACCGTTGATCCAGTACGCGGTGGAGGAGGCCTACGCCGCCGGCATCCGCCACATGGTGTTCGTCACCGGGCGCAACAAGCGCGCCATCGAGGACCACTTCGACACCGCCTACGAGCTGGAGAACGAGCTGCAAGCCAGCGGCAAGCACGAGCTGCTGGCACTGGTGCGCTCGGTGCAGCCCGACGACATGCTGTGCTCCTACGTGCGCCAGCCGCGCGCGCTGGGCCTGGGGCACGCCGTGCTGTGCGCCGAACACCTGACCCGCGGACAGCCCTTTGCCGTGCTGCTGGCCGACGACCTGATGCTGGGCCCGCCCGGCGGGCGACCCGTGCTGGCGCAGATGGTCGACATCTTCAGGGAACATGGCCGCTCGGTGCTGGCGGTGCAGGAGGTTCCGCAGGACCAGGTGCGCCGCTACGGCATCGTCGCTGGCGATAACCTGGGCCAGGGCCTGATGCGGGTGCGCCACATGGTCGAGAAACCGGCCCCGGAGCATGCCCCGTCACGCATGGCGGTGGCCGGGCGCTACATCCTGACGCCTGGCATCTTCGACTGCATCCGCAGGCAGACGCATGGCGCCCAGGGCGAGATCCAGCTCACCGACGGCATCGTTGGCCTGCTGGCCAGCGAGGCGGTGCAGGCCTACCAATACCAGGGCAAGCGTTTCGACTGCGGCAGCAAGCTGGGCTTTCTGGAAGCCACCGTGGAACTGGCGCTGGATCACCCCGAGGTGGGTGAAGACTTCAGACGCTACCTCAAGCAACTCCAGGTCTGAATCCGCTGCGGTGCGGGCTTAGCGCCGGCGCAGCACGTGCACAAAATCGTCGCCCACCGTCTGCTGCTCCACCAGCTCGTTGCCGGTTTGCTTGGCAAAGGCCTGGAAGTCGCGCACCGAGCCGGCATCGGTGGCCACCACGCGCAGGGTCTGGCCGCTGAGCATGCTGGTCAGCGCGCGCTTGGCCTTCAAAATCGGCAGTGGGCAATTGAGGCCGCGGGTGTCAAGCTCTACGTCGATCTGCATCACTGTTCCTTGTTGCTGATGCGATTCTAAGCATCCTGTCTGTCGGACGGGTCGCGCTTGGGGAACTCGACAAACTGCGGCGTGTGCCCGCGCGACTTCAACCACTCGGCCAGCGCATAGCCGGTGCCGGCCGGCCAGCACTTGACCGCGGCCGGCTCCAGCAGGCGGTAGTCCACCAACTCGGGCGACAGGCGGATTTCGCCATGGCACAGCGCGTGGTAGGCAATGATGAGCTGGTTCATGCGCTGAAAGTCGTACACGCCGATCAGCTTCAAGGCCTCGGTCTCGAGATTGGTCTCCTCCCGAATCTCGCGCGCCATGCCGCCCTCAGGCGTCTCGCCGGCCTCCATGAAGCCGGTGATCAACGCAAAGGTCTTGGCCGGCCAGGCGGCGTTTTGCGCCAGCAGCACCTTGCCCTGGTACTCGATGATGGCCGCCAGCACCGGCGTGGGGTTGTTCCAATGCGTGTAGTCGCAGGCCGGGCAGCGCAGGCGCACCTTGTCGCCGCCGTCCTCCGCCTGGGTGATCAAGGCCAGCGGCGTGGCGCAGCAGGGGCAATACTTGAAAGCTTGGCTCATGGGCAGGTACGATCAGTTGAGGACCGGGCTGAAGGGCTGTCCCGCAAAGACTCAGGCGGGGAATACGCCAGTGGACAGGTAGCGGTCGCCGCGGTCGCACACCACGAACACGATGGTGGCATCACGCACGCGCTTGGCCAGTTCCAGCGCCACCCAGCACGCGCCAGCGGCCGAGATGCCGGCAAACAGCCCTTCCTCGCGCGCCAGTCGCCGGCAGGTGTCCTCGGCCGCCTCCTGGCTGACGTAGATGAATTCATCCACATGCGAGGGGTCGTAGATCTTCGGCAGGTACTCCTGCGGCCATTTGCGTATGCCCGGGATGCGCGAGCCCTCGTTGGGCTGCACGCCGATGATCTGGATCGCCGGGTTCTGCTCCTTGAGGAAGCGCGACACCCCGGTGAGCGTGCCGGTGGTGCCCATGGCACTGACAAAATGCGTCACCCCACCGGCCGTGTCGGCCCAGATCTCGGGGCCGGTGGTCTCGTAGTGGATGCGCGGGTTGTCGGCATTGGCGAACTGGTCCAGCACATGGCCCTTGCCCTGCTGCTGCATCTGGGTGGCCAGATCGCGCGCGTACTCCATGCCACCGCTCTTGGGCGTGAGGATCAGCTCGGCGCCGTAGGCCTTCATGGTCTGCGCACGCTCCACCGACAGGTCCTCCGGCATGATCAGCACCATGCGGTAGCCCTTGATGGCCGCCGCCATGGCCAGCGCAATGCCGGTGTTGCCCGAGGTGGCCTCGATCAGCGTGTCGCCGGGCTTGATCTCGCCGCGCTCCTGCGCGCGCACGATCATCGACAGGGCCGGCCGGTCCTTGACCGAGCCCGCGGGGTTGTTGCCTTCGAGCTTGCCGAGAATCACGTTGCCGCGCGCCGCGTTGTCCGCCGCCCCAAAGCGCTGCAATGCGACCATGGGGGTCTTTCCAACCACATCTTCAATGCTGGGGTATTTCATAGCTCACACTGTGCCATAATTCTGCTCTTCACCAAGCGCTGCCCGGGTGATGAAATTGGTAGACGTAGGGGACTCAAAATCCCCCGCCGCAAGGCGTGCCGGTTCGAGTCCGGCCCCGGGCACCATCACTCAAGCCGAAAAGGACCACATCCTTGCGGCTTTTTTTGTTTCCCCGTCTGAACACTTGGTCTCGGTCGAGCGCGCGCGTCGGCGCCACTTGACGGTCAGGCCTTCCCGGCCAATCGCCCGGATCGCGGCCCACGGGTCTCAATCACCTTCTTTTTCAGGGCTATTGCCTCGCTTTGCGATACGCTTGGGTAGACTCAGCGGCACTCGGCCACGCCCGTCGCCTGGCCGGCGGATGTCCGTACGTGAAGCTCCATATCCTGTCTGACCTGCATCTGAGCCGCGGTGCCCTGGAGATCCCCCACACCGATGCCGATGTGGTGATCCTGGCCGGCGACATCGCCCGTCCGGCGCAGGCCATGTCCTGGGCCCTGGGCTTTGCCAAGCCAGTGCTCTACGTTGCCGGCAACCACGAGTTCTACGGCGGCAGCATTGCGGGCGCCGTGGATGAACTCAAGAGACTGAGCACCGCAACGGCGGTTCACGTGCTCGACAACGAGCAAGTCAATATCGACGGCGTGCGCTTTCTGGGAACCACCTTGTGGACCGATTTCATGCTTTGGACAGACGACGCGCAACGTACGCAGGCCATACAGGAAGCGCAACGTTTCATGCGTGATTTCAGCCAGATCCATGTGGACGAGCCCGCACCCAGACTGTTCACGCCCGATGATGCCGCCGCCCTGTGCCACGCCAACGTTCACTGGCTTGAAAGCCGGCTGGCCGAGCCCCATGCGGGGCCAACCGTCGTCATCACGCACCATGCCCCTTCGCGCCAGAGCATTCATCCGCGGTTTGCCGGCTCACTGCTCAATGGCTGCTTCGTGTCCGACCTGCAGCATCTGGTTGACGGTCAGCGCACGCAGTTATGGGTGCACGGTCACACTCATGACAGTTTTGACTACCTGCTCAACGGTACGCGGGTGGTGTGCAACCCGCGTGGTTATGCGAAGGACGGGGTGAATGAGAACCCCTTGTTTGACAGCAAGCTGGTGGTTCAAATCGGGCTTTGAGGCGGGCGACGACGCTGCGGCCGGCAAACTGGCTGCCGGGCGGTTCTCTTTTTTTGAAGGGCAATGGCCATGAACAACATGCGTTCCCAGGATTGGGATCCAAAGTCTGCCGCGGTATTGCGCGATCAACGCGCTGCCTTTGACGAGATGCGTGAGCGCTGTCCGGTCGCCTACAGTGACTTGCTGGGCTGGTCGCTCTTTCGCCACGAGGACCTTGTCCGCGTCCTGAATGACCCCGTCACGTTCAGCAGCGTGGTCTCCCGAAATCTCTCGGTTCCCAACGGCATGGACCCGCCCGAGCATGGCCAATACCGCCGCCTGATTGAACCCTATTTCGCGCCGCACGCGATGCAGGCGTTCGAGCCACAATGCCGCAGCCTGGCCGCCGATCTGGTGCGCTCCCTGCACGGGCGCGCAGGGCTGGATCTGATGGAGGGCTTCGCCCATCCCTTTGCGGTTCGGGTGCAGTGCGTGTTTCTCGGTTGGCCAGCCAGCATGCACGAACCGCTGCGCGCGTGGGCACAAAAGAACCACGCGGCCACCTTTGCCCAGGACCGGACGGCGATGGTCGAGATCGCCCGTGAATTCGCCGGTTACGTCACGGAGCTGCTTCAGGTGCGCCGCGGCACCGGCGTGCAGGGCAGTCAGGATGTCGTGGGCAGCCTGATCAGCCAACAGGTCAAGGGCCGACCGTTGAACGACGAAGAGATCATCAGCATCTTGCGCAACTGGACGGTCGGGGAGATCAGCACCATCGCCGCGGCGGTGGGTGTGGTGGCCCAGTATCTGGCGGAGCACACCGCGTTACAGCAGCAACTGCGTACGCAGCCAGGCGCGCTGCCCGACGCCATTGAAGAGGTGTTGCGGCTGTTCGGTCCACTGCTGGCGAACCGGCGCGTGACCACACGCGCCGTCGAGATCGGCGGGCGCAGCATCGCTGCCGGGGAACGCATCTCCCTCAACTGGGTCGCGGCCAATCGGGATGGCCGTGTCTTCTCCGATCCGCAGTCCTTCCGGTCGGACCGCGATGCCAGCGCCAATCTGCTGTATGGCGCGGGCATCCATGTCTGCCCCGGGGCGCCACTGGCGCGCATGGAGTTGCGGGTAGCGGTGCAGGCACTGCTTGACGGCACCGCCGGCATCGAACCGATTGCCGGGCGCGCGCCAACCAGCGCGGTTTATCCGGCGTCCGGCTTTGCCACGTTGCCCCTGCACCTCACGTTTCCATCGCCACCCGTCGTCCACCAGCGATGACCACGCCAAGCACCGATGGCCCGACGGGCGCGCACCCGGTCAAGCCCGCACTGCACAAGCGCCTGTTGACTGATCTGGCCGGCCTGGCACCGGCCTATTTCGGGCTGGTGATGGCCACCGGCATCGTCTCCATTGCCGCCCAACTGCAGGGCTGGCCCCAGCTTGCGCGCACGCTGTTCTACCTGAACAACGCGATGTATGCGGTCCTGTGGCTACTGACGCTGGGGCGTCTGCTGTGGTTCCCCGGTCGTCTTTTCAGTGACCTGATCGATCATTTGCGCGGCCCCGGATTCTTTACCATGGTGGCCGGAACCGGCGTGCTCGGGGCACAGTATGTCTTGTTGCTTGCCGACTACCGCTTCGGCCTGCTGCTGTGGATTGCGGCACTGGTGTTGTGGCTTGCCTTGACCTATGCGATCTTCATGGCCTTCACCGTCAAGGAACACAAGCCGGCATTGGACAAGGGCATCAGCGGGGCCTGGCTGCTTGCGGTGGTGGCGACGCAATCGGTTGCCGTGCTGGCCGCGCTGCTGGCGGCGCATGTGGCGCAGCCCTACCGGCTGGAGATGAACTTTCTGGCGCTCTCGATGTGGCTGTGGGGCGGGATGCTGTACATCTGGATGATGTCGCTGATCTTCTACCGCTACACCTTCTTCAGGTTCGCGCCGGGCGACCTGTCGCCACCCTACTGGATCAACATGGGTGCCATGGCGATCTCGACGCTGGCCGGGTCGCTGCTGATCATCAATGCGCCCGACGCGCCGTTTCTGTTGTCCTTGCTGCCCTTTCTCAAAGGGTTCACCGTGTTCTATTGGGCCACCGGCACCTGGTGGATTCCGATGCTGGTCTTGCTGAGCATCTGGCGCCACGTTTACAAGCGTTTTCCGATGCGCTACGACCCGCTGTACTGGGGTGCAGTGTTCCCACTCGGCATGTACGCAACCGGCACCCACCAAATGTTGCATGCGATGGACTTTGCGCTTCTGGAGTTCTTGCCACCGCTCTTCTGGATCGTGGCGCTGGTGACCTGGGGCCTTGCATTCATGGGCTTGCTGCGCGATGTGCTGCGCCGTCTTGACTTGCTGCAGTCGCCTGTCCCGGTTGCTGAAATGCATGGATGAATCCAGGAACTCTCCGATGACCCACCTTCGCACCCGCGCCGTCCATGCCGGACAACACCCTGACCCGAACACCGGCGCCACCGCCACGCCGATCAGCCAGACGACCGCCTTTGGCTATGGCACGCTGGAGCGCGGCGCTGCCATCTTCGCGGGCGAAGCGTCGGGCTATCGATACAGCCGCTTTGCCAACCCGACCGTGGCGGCGCTGGAGGCGAAGATGGCCGACCTGGAAGGCGCACAGGCGGCGGTGGCCTTTGCCAGCGGCACCGCCGCCACGTCCTCAGTGGTGCTGGGGCTGCTCAGCCCGGGAGATGAACTGGCATTCCTCGGACCTCTGTATGGCGGCACCGAGGGACTCTTCCGCGCGATGGGCGAGCGCTTTGGCATCCGGGTTGTGGACGCCACGCAGCAGGGTTTGGCGGCCAGCCTGACGCCGGCCACGCGCATGGTGTGGGTGGAGACACTGACCAACCCCAGCCTGCACCTGCATGATCTGGCCGAAGTGGCCGCCATAGCCAGGGCGCGCGGCGTGCCCACGGTGGCCGACAACACCTTCTGCACACCATGCCTGACGCGGCCGCTGGCGCACGGCATTGACCTGGTGCTGCACTCCATGACCAAGTACCTGGGCGGGCACGGCGACGCCACCGGTGGCATCGTGGCAGGCTCGGCCGCGTTGATCGCGTCGGTGCGCAAGACCGGTCTGGGCCACGTGGGGGGCAACCTGTCGCCACAGGAAGCGTTCTTGTTCCTGCGCGGTATCAAGACGCTGCCCTTGCGTATGGCGGCGCACTGCGAGGGGGCCGCGGCGGTGGCCGGATTCCTGGCGCGCCACCCGGCGGTGCGGCGAGTGCACTATCCGGGTCTCGCCAGCCACCCCCAGCATGCGCTGGCGCGGCGCCTGTTGCAGGGCGGTTTTGGCGGCATGGTGGCTTTCGAACTGGTTTGCAACGAGCGCTCTGCGGCGGCCGCCGTGTTGAACCAGCTCCAGCTGTTCACCCAGGCGGTCTCGTTGGGTGACGTGGACAGCCTGGCCTGCCATCCTGCGAGCACCACGCACAGCTTTGTCACGGCTGCGGTGCGAGCCCAAAACGGAATCACCGAAGGACTGATCCGGCTCAGTGTGGGCATAGAGCATCCGGACGACCTGATCGCCGACCTCGATCATGCGTTGCGTCACGCAATGTAGGCGCGCCAGGCAAGCGCTTGCGGCGACTGGCTCGGGGCACGCGCGCTCTGCAAACCCGCCGCCACCGTCGGATAGCGCAGCCGCAGCCGCAGTTCACGCTTGAGCCGCGTGTTGTCCATGCGCCGTGACTCGCTCATGAAGCTGAGCAGCATCAGCGGCAGCTCGCTCTGCGCGGTGCTGCGCGCCACGCGCGGTGGGCGTGGCAGGCCGTACAGGTCGGCGGCCAGGTCGAAGTAGTCGCCCATCTTCAGGCAGGTGTCGTCGTTGACGTTGTAGACCCGCTGTGCCTGGCCGCGCCACAGCGCGCGCACGCAGGCACGCGCCAGGTCGTCGGCATGGATGTGGTTGGTGTAGACGTCGTCCTCGGCGCGCAGCACCGGCGTGCCCTTTTGCAGGCGGGCCGCCGGTGTGCCGCCCGCGCGGTCGGCCGCGTAGATGCCCGGAATGCGCAGGATGCTGCTGCGCACCGCGCTGGCGCGGCCAAAAAAACGCACGCTGGCCTCGGCATCGGCGCGTCGCCGCGCCCGCGGCGTGTCGGCCCGCGTGGCGCGGGTCTCGGACACCACGGCGCCGGCACAGTCACCGTACACGCCACTGGTGGAGCCATAGACCAGCGAGCGCGCGGGCGAGCGCAGGCGCAAGGCGCGCGCCAGGCTGCGCGTGCGCGAGTCCTGCCAACCCTGCGCCGGCGGCGGCGCCAGATGCAGCACGCGCGTGGCCAGCCCGGCGAGCCGGCGCAGGCTCGACGGCACATCCAGGTCACCCAGCAAGGGCGTGACACCGTGCTCACGCAGGGACTCCAGGCGCTGTGCCGAGGTGGTGAGGGCCAACAGCCGCACCCGGTCGCGCAGGGCGGCGGCGGCACGCAGACCAACGTCGCCACAACCGACTATCAACACGCGTTCACGGCGGAAGCGCGCCGGCAGGGCTCCGAGAGGGGTCTGGTTTGAGGGCAAAATCGGACGCTGTTCAACAAGAAGTTGCAAGGATACCGAAAACATGACCAGCCCCGATAGCGATGCAAGCCCTTTCCAGATCGCCGTTCAGCCCAGCGGTCGCGCGTTCACGGCGCAGCCTGGCGAGGCGATCCTGGCGGCCGGCATCCGGCAGGGCGTCGGCCTGCCCTATGGCTGCAAGGATGGTGCCTGTGGCTCGTGCAAGTGCCGGCTGATCGACGGGCGCGTGGTCCATGGCCCGCATCAGGCCAAGGCGCTGAGCGAGGCGGAGGAGGCGGACGGCTTCATCCTGACCTGCTGCGGCGTGGCGCAGTCCAATCTGGTGCTGGAGTCGCGCCAGGTCACCGAGTCGGGCGCGCTGCCCATCAAGCGCATGCCCACGCGGGTGATGCGGCTGGAGAAGAAGTCGCCCGACGTGATGCTGCTGACACTGCAGCTGCCCGCCAGCGACGCGTTTGCCTACCGCGCCGGCCAATACATCAAGTTCATCCTGCGTGACGGCTCGCGGCGCAGCTACTCCATGGCCGGCGCACCAGCCGCTGCCGGCAGCACCGGTGTGACATTGGAACTGCACATCCGCCACATGCCGGGCGGCCGCTTCACCGAGCACGTGTTCACGACCATGCTGGAGAAGGAGATCCTGCGTGCCGAAGGACCGTTCGGCAGTTTCTTCCTGCGCGAGGATTCCGACAAGCCCATCATCCTGCTGGCCTCGGGCACCGGGTTTGCGCCGATCAAGGCGCTGATCGAGCAGATGCAGCAGCAGGGCAGCCGCCGCCCCGCCACCCTCTATTGGGGCGCGCGCCGACCACGGGACCTGTACCTGAACGACTGGGTGCAAGCCCAGTTGCTGGCCATGCCCACGCTGCGTTACGTGCCGGTGGTATCCGATGCGCTGCCCGAAGACGGCTGGAGCGGGCGAACCGGCTTTGTGCATCAGGCCGTGCTGCAGGACGTGCCCAATCTGGCGGGGTACCAGGTGTACGCCTGCGGCGCGCCCGTCGTGGTCGAATCGGCACGCCAGGCCTATATCCGGCAGGCCGGCCTGCCCGCAGAGGAGTTCTTCGCCGACGCCTTCACCTCGGAGGCCGACAAGGCCGGGACCGCGGCCTGAAACAGGCGTTGACCACAAGCGCGGGGCATCGGATACTCATACGCCATGACCTTGATCTCCCCGGCTCCGCAGCGCGGGCGTGCCAGCAGATTGCGGCGGGCGCTGGCAGCAGCGCTGGTGCGCATCGCGCTGACGGCCGCTGCCGTCATTGCCGCGCCGGCGCAGGCCGAGGAGCCGCTGCGCATCATCACCGAAGAGTACCCGCCCTACAACTACACCGACCAGGGCAAGATCACCGGCTTGAGCACCGAGGTGGTGGAGGCGGTGCTCAAGGAGCTCAAGCTGCAGGGCTCGATTCAATCCTTGCCCTGGGCGCGCGGCTACGACACTGCCCGCAACGCCTCGGGCGTGCTGATCTACTCGATCGGCCGCACCCGTGAGCGCGAGGCGCTGTTCAAGTGGGTGGGCGTGATTGCGCCCGCCGACTACTACCTGTACGCCCTGCCCGGTCGCCCCCTGCGAATCGACTCGCTGGAGATGGCCAAGCAGTACCAGATCGCCACCGTCAACGAAGACGTGGGCGAGCAGTTTCTGATGGCGCACGGCTTCGTCAAGGGCCAGAACCTGCAGTCCAGCGTCAAGTACGAGCTCAACTACCAGAAGCTCAAACTCGGGCGCGTCGACCTGTGGATCATGTCCGAGCTGACGGCCAACCACCTGGCGCGCAGCGCCGGTGACGACCGGGCCAGAACACTGGCCAAGGTCTACCGCATCCCGGACCTCAGCAGCGAAGGCTATTACATGGCCTTCGGCGCCCAGACCCCGGACACCACGGTGGCGCAGTTCCGCAAGGCACTGGAGACGGTCAAGAAGAACGGGACCTTCGACGCCCTGAAGAAGAAATGGCTGTAGCCTCCGACCCACCAAGCAGCCAGCCGGCAGAGACCCTGCAGCCCCTCGGTACGCCGGCGCGCTCGCTGGGCGGCCGGCTGGTGCTGGCAACGCTGGCCTTCGGCCTGCTGTTCACGCTGATCACCACCAGCGTGCTGACCTACTCAGCCTGGAACTCCGGCGTCGCGAAGATGAATGCCGAGCTGGCGCAGATCGAGCAGGTCTACCAGGGCACGCTGGCCAAGGCCATCTGGGAGCTCGACCGGGACTCGCTGCAGACCCACGTCATGAGTGCCACGCGCGTGCCAGCGGTGGGCAAGGTGGTGCTCAAGGTGACCCTGGCCGACCGTGCCCCCGAGGTGCTGGAGGGCAGCAGCAACGGCTGGTCCGGCCCCGGGCGGGCGCCGCAGCGGCGTTTGACGTTGACCTACGAGCCCTACGCCGGCGCCCGCGAGGCCGTGGGCGAACTGATGCTGTATGGCGACGAGCGGGTGCTGTGGCAGCGCCTGCGCGCCGAGTTGGTGACCATCGTTGCGACGCAACTGGTGCAGTCGCTGATGCTGGCGGCCTTGATCATGCTGATGTTCAACCGCCTGGTCACCGTGCATGTGCAGCGCATTGCCGCCCACCTGGCGCGCCTGAGCCCGGCCAACCTGGGCCTGTCGCTGTCCCTGCACCGCGACGCCGGACACCAGGACGAGCTGACCCTTCTCACCACCGGCATCAACCAGCTGCAGGGCAGCCTGGCCAGCTACCTGGCCCAGCAACAGCAGTACGAGCAGGAACTGGCCGACCACCGCGACCGCCTGGCGCACCTGGTGGACGAGCGCACCGCCGAGCTGCAGGCGGCCAACGCGCGCCTGCAGAGCCTGGCCCGCACCGATCAGCTGACGGGACTGGCCAACCGTCGCCACTTCGATGAAATCAAGGAGGAAGAGCTGCGTCGCGCGCTGCGCAGTGGCCAGGATCTGGCGCTGCTGATCTGCGACATCGACTACTTCAAGGACTACAACGACCACTATGGCCACGCCATGGGAGACCACTGCCTGTGCGCGGTGGCACAGACCATGCGCGCCAGCCTGGCCCGCGCCGGCGACATGGTGGCGCGCATCGGCGGCGAGGAATTCGCGGTGTTGCTGCCGGCCACCAACGAGAGCACCGCCCGCATGCTGGCACAGCGCGTGCGCCAGGCGGTGATCGATTGCGGCATAGAGCACACGCATTCCAAGGCCGCCAAGGTGGTGACCATCAGCGTTGGCATGGCAATTTTGGCCGCCGGCGACGCGCAGGACTTCGACGCCCTGTTCCAGCGCGCCGACCAGGCCCTGTACCGCGCCAAGGCGGGCGGGCGCAACCAGGTGGCCGGGCCGATCCTCATCGGCCAGGACCCGCCCCCCAACGGAGACGCATCATGAAGAAATGGCTCTTTGGCATGTGGCTGGCCT
>Ga0073899_10000823_pt1 | contig 28703 bp, 28 predicted proteins | sample KloWWTmetaKNB5Ph_FD_88975 | JGI IMG/M metagenome (GOLD analysis project Ga0073899, IMG submission 88975) | Active sludge microbial communities from Klosterneuburg, Austria, studying microevolution and ecology of nitrifiers - Klosterneuburg... | ecosystem: Engineered > WWTP > Aerobic digester >... | reverse complement strand
GCGCGACGCGCACGACGTCATCACGGAACTCGGTCGGGTAGGGCTTGGGCACAGCAACATCCTTCCAGGCCACCCTCGAGGGCAAGCCAGATCAGATGTCACCTATTCGTGCAGCAGTCCCGTGCGAGTCCTGCGGACGCGCGGTGAGAATGCCCCACAAGACGCCGGGCGGTGGTCGACACTGCTCCCGATGCGAGCGGAACGCCCGGTCCGTCTCGTGCGCGTCCTGTGGCCGGGTCCGGCCCGTGCAGCGCACGATCGACGGACAGCGCTTTTGCCGTGACTGTTGGCGAGCCGACCCTCGATCGTTCGGCGACTGCTCGCGGTGCGGTCAGCATGCGACCATCATCGTCCGTCGCCCGGAACTGGTCTGTCTGGCCTGCTACACCGCACCGATCAAGACCTGTGGTCTCTGCGGAGAACCTGGCCGCGTCGCCTCCCACCTCGACGGACGACGAGTATGCGCGCGCTGCTACTACGCGATGCGCAGACCACAGCCTTGTCCCGAGTGCGCGCGCAGGGTGTTCCTGACCGGCTTCATGAATGGCCAGAAGGTCTGCGCCGACTGCGCGGGTACTCCGATCACGATGGCCTGCCCCGGATGCGGCTCGATCGAGGAGATCCGCAAACATCACCTCTGCGTCGAGTGCCGCCGGCCCGTCGCGATCCAGCAACTGCTCGCCGACGATGCGGGAGAGATCCGCGCGGACCTCCACCCCCTTGCTGACTATCTGCTCACGCACCATGGCAAAGCGGCGTCGCTCGAACGCTGGCTGCACAAGAGCAAGTGCGCGATGGTGCTCCGCGAGCTCGCGGACGGGACCCTGCCGCTCACCGCCGAGGCGATCATCACCCGAGCCCGGTCGGGACAGTCGGTCACGTTCCTCCTCTCACTGCTGGTCCGTTCCGGCGTGCTGCCGGAGCTCGACGTCGAGGGCACGCGTTTCACCCACTGGCTCAACGACTGGCTCGATGGCATCGACCATCCCGAGGACCGGCTGATCCTGCGCCGCTACTGCACCTGGGAGCTCCTCCGATCCACTCGGGCACTGCGCATCGCGTCCAGCCCTGCTTCCGGCTTCCAGAGGCAACGGGCTGCGCTGAAGTACTGCGCCGCGTTCCTTGGAGAGATCCGGTCGCACCAGGAGACGCTGGCGACGTTTCCGCAGCGCCTACTCGACGCGCATCTGACCGATTCGCCCAGCCAACGCGACGCGCTGGCACCGTTCACTCGCTGGCTGCGAAAGCACCGGTTGAGCACCCTTCGCGTCGAGTTTCGAGCCCATCGCCTCGAAGGGCGAGACTATGCCTCCGACCACCGATGGCAGATGGCCCGCAGGTTCCTGTCCGATGCCGACATGGACCCGAAGACCCGGGCCGCGGGTCTTCTCGTATTGCTCTACGGCATCCAGCTGACCCGCATCGTCACGATCACCCGGGCACAGGTCGATACGAGCTCGCAGCCCGTGACGCTCACCGTCGGAGCCGAGCCGATCAAGGTCCCAGAGATCCTCGGCGACGCCATCGTCGAGCTCGTCGATGCCACAAAGGGCCATCCTGAAGGATGGCTGTTCCCCGGCAGGAACCCAGGCCGCCACCTCACCCCGGGCCCACTGAGCCGTCGTCTTCGCGCCGAAGGCCTGCTTGCCGGGAGCGCCCGCACTACAGCGCTCATCGAACTCACACGGCAACTGCATCCCCGGATCGTCTCGGACCTCCTCGGCATCACGACGGCGTCCGCTGCCTCATGGTCACGTCTCGCCGGTGGTGAGTGGTCCGATTACCCGGCTCTTCGTTCCACCCGCGCCTGATCAAGCATCACCCGTCAGCGCTCGCCCGGAAATCGCCTCGCGCAACTGCTCGACGGTCGGAGACCCTCCCAGCCCGGCAGGGGTACTAAACACCCGGCAGGCGAGCCCGACCGGCGCGTGCTCGTCTGCGAAGGGATCGACCCCGTCGACGAGAACGGTCGGTGACCCGTGGAACCCGAGTCGCACAGCGTCCTCCGGGGTCTCGACCAATTGACGTGTGACGCGGACATCTGATCGGCCGTCGAGCAGCCCAGCAAGCCGACGGTCGAGTATCTCCCAGTTCGGGCACCCGTCGAAGTATTGCAACGTAATCTCCATGACCAACTCCTCTCAGTTCCGACCCGCGTGGACCGCGACAGGTGAAGAAGGCGTTACCGACGACAGCGCGGGCGACTTGGCGCGCGCGGCGCGCAGGCCGTTAAGGATCACGATGACCTCAGCGATCTCGTGGACGAGGACGACGGCGGCCAGCCCCAGGACTCCGAACAGCGCGAGTGGGAGCAACGCGGTGATGATCAGCAACGACAGGATGATGTTCTGGTTGATGATCCGCCGACACCGGCGGGCGTGGTCGAACGCCCGCGGAATGAGGCGCAGGTCGTGGCCCGTGAACGCGACATCGGCGGACTCGATCGCTGCGTCGGAACCGGTCGCTCCCATCGCGATGCCGATGTCCGCGGAGGCGAGGGCCGGGGCGTCGTTGATGCCGTCGCCAATCATCGCGACCGATCCCGCCTTCGACAGCTCACCGATTGCCGCTGCCTTGTCCTCGGGACGCAGCTCCGCACGCACATCCTTGATGCCAGCCTGTGCGGCGAGGGCGCGTGCGGTGCGGGCGTTGTCGCCGGTGAGCATGGTCATGTCGATGCCCTGATCCGCGAGCGTGCGGACGACTTCGGGAACTTCGGGGCGCAGTTCGTCGCGGACACCGATCGCCGCGACCGGGAATCCGTCCCGGTGGACGATCACGACGGTCATGCCCTGTTCCTCGAGACCCGCGACCCGGTCTCCGAGCTCCCCGGCGTCGAGCCAGCGGGGGCTGCCGACGGTGATTCTCGACCCGTCGACGGTGCCTTCGATGCCGTGCCCGGCCTTCTCGGTCACGTCTACAGCTGCCGCAATGCCCGGAGTCGCAGCGGTGATAGCGGAGGCGAGGGGATGCGTGCTGTGCTGTTCCAGCGCCGCCGCCCAGGCCAGCGCCTGTGTCTCGGTCACGCTGTTTGCGGTGAGGACGGCGGTGACCGCGGGCTCGTTGCAGGTGAGGGTGCCGGTCTTGTCGACGGCTACGTGCCGGACCGTGCCGAAGCGCTCGAAGACGGCTCCGGATTTGATGATCACGCCGAACTTGCTCGCCGCGCCGATCGCGGCGACGACCGTCAGCGGAACAGAGATCGCCAGCGCACAGGGTGAGGCTGCGACTAGCACGACGAGTGCGCGGGTGATCCACATCTCCGGGTCGCCCAGCAGCGATCCGAGGATCGCGACGAGGGCGGCGAGGATCAGCACACCGGGCACCAGCGGGCGAGCGATCCGGTCCGCGAGACGAGCACGCTCGCCCTTCTCCGTCTGCGCCTGCTCCACCAGTTCGACGATCGTGGTTAGCGAGTTGTCGGTACCCGCCGCGGTCGTTTCGACCTCCAGTGCGCCGGCGCTGTTGATCGCGCCGGCCGACACCGCATCGCCGGGCTCGACCTCGACCGGGATCGATTCCCCGGTGATCGCCGAGGTGTCCAAGCTGGAGCGCCCCGCACGGACGATCCCGTCGGTCGCGATCCGCTCGCCCGGTCGGACCACCATGACCTGGCCGACCGTCAGCTCCTTCGCCTGAACCTGCACGGACACCCCGTCGCGCAGCACTGTCGCCGTCTCCGGCACCAGCTTCAGCAGCGCCCGCAGCCCTCCCCGGGCGCGGTCCATCGCCTTGTCCTCGAGGGCCTCTGCGATTGAGTATAGGAAGGCCAACGCTGCGGCCTCCTCGACGTAACCGAGAATGACCGCGCCGATCGCGCTGATCGTCATCAGCAGCCCGATCCCGAGCTTGCCCTTTAACAGCTTCCGGATCGCGCCAGGAGTGAACGTCGACGCGCCCAGCAACAGGCCGGCCCAGAACAGCACGAGCGCCGGGATCTCGAGGCCGGACCATTCAAGGATTAGACCGGTGAGGAATGCGACACCTGAAAAGACCGGCACCATGATGCCGCGGTCCTTCCACCAGGGTCGCCCCACCTCTTCATTCTCATCATCCGCCGCAGTAGCAGGCTCGTGTTCGCAGCCACACGCCGCGCTCACGCGTCCGCCCCCGTCCCGCAGCAGCAAGGTACCGTGCATGCTGAGTCCACGCAAGGTGCGTGCTCATCGACAGCCAGCGTCACGTCCACGAGGGAAACGAGCGCAGCAGCAAGGTGCGGATCTGCGATCTCGTAGCGAGTCTGGCGACCCTCAGGCTCAGCGACCACGACCCCGCAGTCGCGCAGGCAGGTGAGATGGTTAGACACGTTCGAGCGCGTCAGCTCCAACTCGCGCGAGAGCACGGCCGGGTAGCTCGGACCATCGAGCAACGTCATCAGGATCCGGGAACGCGTCGGATCCGCCATGGCACGGCCGAGCCGGTTCATGACGTCGAGGCGTGAAGCAATAGTCAGCACACGCTGAACTATACAGCACTGATTGATCAATCAGTGCTCCACCGCCAAGCGACACAGCACCCGATATCTGCTGAACACGCGATTCAACGATGCGGCTCGGCAGCGAGATCGCGACCCACAGTTGCGCCTCGATGCGTCAGCGTCTGGCATCCCGGCGGGTTCGAGCGGAAGAACTCGTCATCGAGCATTTTCGCCTGCTCTTCGGTAAGCGTCGTGCCTTGTGCGCGGAGAGGAAGATGCATGACAGTCAGCCTGCGCCAATCACGATGTTTCCCGACTCGGGGCGGCTGTGAATAGGTCGCAGCTCAACGAGGCGGCGTTTGGCACTGCGGACGCGCGCATGTATGAACGCCGCAGACGTTGTGACCTTTCGTGAAACAGGCAGTCAGAGCGTCGATCACAACCTCCGCGTGATTCCGCGGCTCTCACCTCACCGGACGAGGCGGCCGATGGCTTGAGATGCCTCTCGTATTTTCTCTTCGGCAGTGTCCCCGCCTGCGCGGACGGCGTCTGCGACGCAGTGGCGGAGGTGGTCTTCGAGGAGTCCGATGGCGACGCCTTGCAGGGCGCTGGTGAGTGCGGAGATCTGGGTGAGGATATCGATGCAGTATTGCTCGTCTTCGACCATGCGGTGCACGCCACGTGCTTGGCCTTCGATGCGTTTGAGTCGGGCGAGGTAGCGGGCTTTGTCGGTGATGTAGCCGTGCTCGCCGTGGTCACACGAAGCTGCAGGTTCAATGACGTCGGTCATCGTCTTCTCCTGATTCGTCATGGTCATCGGTCGAGGATGGCGCGAGTCGTGGTCTCAGGACGAAGGTCCAGGCGCCGCAACAGCTGCGCGTTGAGCGCGACGACGATCGTGGACAGCGACATGAGGACGGCGCCGACCGACATCGGCAGCACGAACCCGATAGGGGCGAGGGCACCGGCTGCGAGGGGGACGGAGATGAGGTTATAGCCCGCAGCCCACCAGAGGTTCTGTTTCATCTTTCGGTACGCGGCGCGGGACAGTTCGATTACCGAGAGCACGGAGCGGGGGTCGTCGCTGGCGAGGATGACGCCGGCCGAGGCGATCGCGACATCCGTGCCCGCGCCGATTGCGAGCCCGACGTCGGCTTGGGCGAGTGCGGGAGCGTCATTAACACCGTCGCCGACCATCGCGACTTTCCGACCTTCTCGCTGAAGCTCCTGGACCTTCGCGGCCTTGTCTTCTGGACGGACCCCGGCGAAGACCCGGTCGATGCCGAGATCTTGAGCGACGGCATGTGCGACGGCCTCTGCGTCTCCGGTGATCATGACCACTTGCACGCCGAGGACGTGGAGCGCATCGACCGCTTCGCGCGACTCCGAACGCACCTCATCGGCGAGCTTCAACGCACCAATCACACGCCCGTCTTGAATGACGTGGAGGATGATGGCGCCGTCCGTGCGCCAGGCGTCGGCAATGGGGAGTTCGTCTGCGCCTTCCTCCGTGAGAAGGTGCGGTCCACCGACGCGGATGGTCGACCCGTCGACGGTTGCAGTGACGCCAACCGCGGGAGATGAGGTGAAGTCGCGACTTCCGGGCACCGTGAGCTTCTTCTCGGCAGCGGCACGGACAATCGCCTTCGCCAGGGGATGCTCACTGTCGACTTCCGCGGCGGCCGCCAGCGCAAGCACCTGATCCGCGTCGCCCCCGTCGGTGATCGATACTTCGGAGACGACAGGCTCGCCTTTCGTGAGAGTTCCGGTCTTGTCGAACAACACAGTGTCGACAGTGCGCATGCTCTCCAACGCCAGCCGGTCCTTGACGAGGACGCCACCGCGCGCGGCCCGCTCGGTCGCGATCGACACGACTAGCGGGATGGCCAGACCGAGCGCGTGAAGGCAAGCGATCACCAAGACGGTGATCGTGCGGATGACGGCGGCATCCGGGAATCCCACCAGGGTCCATACGAGCGCGGTGATGGCCGCAGATCCGAGTGCGAACCAGAACAGCCATCCGGCGGCGGTGTCGGCGAGTCGCTGGGCGCGGGACGAGGAGCTCTGCGCTTCGGTCACCAGGCGTTGGATGCCGGCGAGGGTGGTGTCATCACCGATCGCAGTGATCTCAACACGCAATCCCGAATCGGTGGCGACAGTGCCCGCTGTGACCGGATCACCGCTGCCGCGGGTGACCGTGCGAGATTCACCGGTGACCATGGACTCGTCCATCGACGCGCGTCCATCGACAATGCGCCCATCCGCGGGGACGCTGCCTCCGGGCCGAACGACGACAACATCGCCGACGACAAGGTCGGCGGGTGAGACGACAACGACCTCGCCATTCTCGACCCGTTCCGCCTCATCCGGGAGGAGAGCGGCCAGAGAGTCGAGGGCGGAGGTGGTCTGGGCGAGGGAGCGCATCTCGATCCAGTGACCGAGCAGCATGATGACGATGAGGAGCGCCAGCTCCCACCAGAAGTCGAGCTCGTGATGCAACATCCCTAGGGTCGCACCCCACGATGCGAGGAATGCGACCGTGATTGCGAGGCCGATGAGGAGCATCATCCCGGGCTTTCGGGAGCGGATCTCGCTGACGGCGCCGACGAGGAACGGTTTCCCGCCCCAGACATACATCACCGTTCCCAGCACCGGAGACACCCACATGATCCCGGAGATGTCCGGGAGAGAATAGCCGAGGATCATCGAGAACATGCCCGACAGCGCAACGGTCGGGACCGCCAGGACGAGCATGATCCAGAACAACCGGCGGAACTGCCCGACATGGTCGCCGTGCCCCGCATGACCACCGTGCCCCTCGTGGGCCCCGTGAGTGTCGTGCCCTCCATCGGTGCCGTGCGCACCGTGAGACATCGTGTCGGGATGTGTATGGTGCGAGGAGCCCGATGTCGCGGCATCGGCCACATCCGTATGGGCATGATGCGCCATCTCATGATGGGACTCGTGCTCCGCGGGTGTGTGGGACTCGTGATGTCCGTCGGTGTGTTCAACGCCGTCGTGGTGCGAGTTACTCATGGATCGATCCTCCTCGAAATAGTGACGCTAAACAGGGGTGTTTGGTAGCGAGTACCGCGGGGGTGGTGCGTGTTCAGGCGGCGGCAACGTACTTGGCGGGGTCCGCGTCGAAGCGGGGGCCGCATGCTGCGCAGCAGAAGTAGTAGCGGGCGCCCTCGTAGTCACGGAACAGGCCCGCGGCTTCTGCGTCTGCTTTGACGACGGTGCTGCCGACCATCACCGGGCATTCAGCGAGCTCGTCCGCGGATGGGGCGAGCAGATCCTTGCGCCCATCGGCCGCGACCGCCACGTGGCTGTTGTGGCTGCAGCAGGATCCAGCGGGGGAATCGGACATATTGTTTTCCTCTTTCAGGCTTGCGGCTCGACTCTGACACGCACAACCATATACCCCTCGGGGGTATTCCTGTAGAGTGAGCGGAACAGGCTTCACCATCATCGCGTGACGGTTTGGTGAGTGAGATCCGCTCGTGGTGTCAGACCCATCACTCAACCGTCGGCGGTGGGCATCTCCCCAGGGTGTTCGTGAAGTTGGTGGTGTTAGCGTGGGAGAAGGAACGGAGGGCCGAGCATATGCAGATCACGCTACGCATCGCGCGTCAGCAGCTATCGTTGCGTGCCCTGTTGCTGATCGCCGGTGCCGCACTCATGATCATCGTGGGGCTGCTTGGCATGCACACCTTCAGCGCCGACGTGGCAGGCCACGACGCCCACCATTCCGCGACAGCGTCAACAGCCCCCGAGCACTCCACCCCGATGGCGGCCACCTCTGACATCAGCGGCGCTATCGCGTGTGATGACACCTGTCTGATGGGAACCGGGCAAAGCCATTCGGACATGGTCACCGCGTGCGTCCTCGCATTGCTTGCAGCTCTTCTTCTGCTGGTTCGCCCGATGCTTCTGGAGCATCTCGGCCCGCCCCTGCGGGCGCTGGCGTCGTCTTTGCGGTTGCGGGCTGTGAGCATCCTGCCGCGCACACCCTCACTCATATTCCTTTCGATTAGTCGAACCTGATCGGTCATCGTCGGCATCTTGCCGACACCCCGGCGTCGCCCTCTGCGCGGCGCTGTGTCCACGACCCCTCATATCTACTCATTCGAAGGATTTACTCATGAAGAAGCTTCCCCTTGCCCTCGGCGCTGGCGTGTTCAGCCTCGCTCTCGTTCTCACCGGCTGCTCTGACGCATCCGCGCCGACAGGCGAGAACACTGCACCGTCGGACACCTCATCGACCGTCACGGCAAACGACGCCGATGAGATGTTCGTGACGATGATGATCCCGCATCACCAGCAGGCCATCGAGATGGCCGACATCGTTTTGGCGAAGGATGGACTCGACCCGGCCGTCGCGGAGCTCGCTCAGCAGATCAAGGATGCCCAAGGCCCGGAAATGGAGCGGATGCTCGGGTGGCTGGACGACTGGGGCGTCGAGTACGAACCCGACGACATGGGTGGCATGGACCACGGTTCAATGGACGACTCCGGCGACGGGATGATGTCCGAAGAAGACATGGCAACGCTGGAAGAGGCAGACGCGACGCAAGCGAGCCGCATCTTCCTCGAGCAGATGATCGTGCACCACGACGGCGCCGTGGATATGGCGCGCACTGCTCTCGAAGACGGTCAAAACCAGGACGTCCTTGACCTTGCCCAGCAGGTGATCGACGACCAGACCGCCGAGATCTCCACCATGCAGGACCTCCTCAACGAGCTCTGACACACCCCGGGCGGGCCGACACTCGACACGACCCGCCCGGCCCCGTCGTAACCTCACACAGCAGGTCTCGACGCGAACCCCCTCTGCCGCGCACCCTACGACCCGTGATCTGCCGTCTCGTAGGGCCCTCTACTTACTTCTCTCGGAGCACCAATGAACCGCCTCCTGCCCCTGACCACGCTCACCGCACTCGCTCTCGTTATTACCGGATGCGCCAGCAGCCAAACCACCGAACCCGACGCTGCCACACCCCGTATCGAACATGTCCACGGCATCGCCGAAGACCCCCGCGGCACTGACCTGCTCGTCGCCACCCACAACGGCATCTACGCCGTCACCCCGGACGGGGAGGTCTCCGGCCCCATTGGCGGCCACGACTTCGACGCGATGGGATTCACCATCGCCGAAGACACCTTGTTCGCTTCCGGGCACCCCGGCCCCAAAACCGCCGCAGAACTCGGCGCACCCAACCTCGGCATCATCCAAAGTGACGACTACGGCCAGACCTGGTCACCCGTCGCGCTCAACGGCAGCACCGATTTCCACGTCCTCACCGCCGGCCCCGACGGCACCCTCTACGGAATCGCGTCCAGCGACATCGAGCTCCTCATCAGCACCGACGGCGGCCACGAATGGACAGCAGGAGCATCGATCGGAGCGGCAGATCTCGTCGCCACGGACAACGGCATCTACGCCGCAGCCGAAGAAGGACTCCTGCGCAGCGACGACCACGGTATGACATTCGTCCCCGTCGAGGGCGCGCCACTGTTATACATGCTCGACGCCCGCCCGGACGGCGCCCTCGTCGGCGTCGGCACGGACGGCGCTCTGTGGGAACAAGACGCCGACCAGACCTGGCAACGCCTCGAGGCCGTCGACGGTGCTGTTCAGGCCTTCGCCGCGATCGGCGATGAACGAATCGTTCTCGTCGACGATCGAGGCATCGTGGACATCATCGCAGATGACACCACCGTCCTCAGCCCCGCACGGTAGGCAACGCTGCACTCTTCGGATCGAGGCATCATGAAACAGCGAAAGAATCCTCTTAGCACCCTGGTGATCTTCATCACCGCCGCGACCATCGCCCTCATAATCGTGGCGATCGCGAGCTACCTCGCTATCGGGGCGATGTTCCAATGACCCCCCGCCTACACCCAGACGGGAGACCCACGGATTCATTGCGGCACCTCCGGCCTCTTGCTGACATCTCGCTGTCCCCGTCTGTAACGACATCGACGGTTCCACATAACGAACGGACGCACCGCCGGCTCGTGCGCCTGGGACGAGTGCTGTTGGTGCTCGGACCGGCGCTCATCATGAGCCACATCCTCAGCGATACACAGTTTGCTGGCGAGACCGCGGTGTGGACCTACACCCTGGCAAGCTACGACGTCGCTGTCGTCGTCACGATCATTGGAGCAGCACTCACCTGGCGAACCCCACCCGCCGAGCAGATGCTTAGTAGATGATCGAGCAGGCACTGGCCACTGCGATCTTCTGCGCCCGTTTATCGTCGTCGTCATCTGGACTGGGGTCGGATAGTTCCCGAATTGTGCACTCTTGAACAATCGTCACTACCAGTATCGGGGATCACGACGTGCAGGCGCGAACCGTCGGGCAGCGAGGCATCCACGAACGGCTGGCTCAGATCGACTCTGCGCCCCGAGCTCTGCAGCATCCGCTCCACGAGGTCGCGCACCTCGGCGTCGCTCAGGCTCAGCGGCGCGCGATACGAGACCCCGCCGCGGGCGAAGAACACGCGATCCGGGGCGTTGATCCACACCTCCTCCACGGTCGGATCCGCGAGATACGGCTGCAATGGCCCGTACCCGACCAGGGTCGCGAGCACCTCGCGCACGCACGCCGCCTCGTCGTCGAGGGTCGGGATGCTGCGCGCCAGCGCCTCGTCGTTGTGTCGGCGCAGCTCAGCGCGGGTGATCGTGGCCGCGCGGCCCGGTGCGACGGCAGGGTCAAAGCCCTCGGTGCGGATGCGATCGCGGACGCGATCGGCGAGGGAGGCGATGGCGGGAGTCACCGGAGCATCATCACAAAACGCCCGCTCAAGACGACGAAGTTATCCACAGCGACCGCGGTGAGCCGTCGTCGGGCTGGCCAGGAATCATCGCCGGCCCGCTCCTTGCTATTGTCGTCACAGCTGATTGACAGGCTGCGGCACGCGTCGCGGAGCCCGCCTGGGTCACGCTCCTCACCTCCACGCAAGAAAGAGCACATGTCTCAGAGCACTTCCTCCGCGCGCACGCGCGCCGACGCGCCGAAGCCGATCTCCGGCTTCGACCGCTACTTCGAAATCACCAAGCGCGGCTCGACCATCGGCCGTGAGGTCCGCGGTGGCCTCGTCACCTTCGTGACCATGGCCTACATCGTCATCCTCAACCCGCTGATCATCGGCGGCGAGGGTGCGAGCGACGTGCTCGGCGAGTACCTGGATCCGGCGCAGGTCAGCGCCGCGACCGGGCTGACCGCGGGTCTGATGACGATCTTGTTCGGTCTGTTCGCGCGCCTGCCGTTCGCGATCGCCGCCGGGCTCGGCATCAACTCGTTCCTCGCGGTGTCGGTCGTCGGCCAGGTCACCTGGCCCGAGGCGATGGGCCTGGTCATCATCAACGGCATCGTGATCGTGATCCTGGGCGCCACGGGCGCCCGGACGGCGATCTTCAACGCGGTGCCCACGTCGCTGAAGGCCGCCATCACGGTGGGCATCGGCCTGTTCATCGCGTTCATCGGCTTCGTCGACGCCGGCTTTGTCAACCGCACTCCGGGCGGGCCGCCGGTGCAGCTCGGCATCGACGGTTCGATCGCCTCCGTGCCGACGCTGATCTTCGTCATCGGCCTCGTGCTCATCGGCGTGCTCGTCGCGCGCAAGGTGCCCGGCGGCATCCTGATCGGCATCGTCGTGACCACGATCATCGCGATCATCGTGCAGGCCATCATGCAGCTCGGCCCGAGCTATCAAGACCCGGGTGGCTGGCACATGACCATCCCCGTGCTGCCCACCGAAATCATCACGGTGCCGGACTTCGGCCTCGTCGGCCAGTTCGATCTGTTCGGCTCGTTCGCCCGTGTCGGCGGCCTCGCCGCGACCATGCTCGTGTTCACCCTGGTGTTCACGAACTTCTTCGACGCGATGGGCACCATGACCGGCCTCTCGAAGAACGCCGGCCTCGGCACGCCCGACGGGCAGTTCCCGCGTATTCGCGCCGCGTTCATCGTCGAGGGCGCGGGAGCGATCGTCGGTGGCGCCACCTCCACCTCGTCGGCGACCGTGTTCGTCGACAGCGCGGCCGGCATCGGCGAGGGAGCCCGCACGGGCCTCGCCTCGATCGTCACCGGGCTGCTGTTCTTCCTCTCGATGTTCTTCACCCCGCTCACCCTGATCGTGCCGATCGAGGCCGGGGCCGCCGCGCTGGTCGTCGTCGGCGCGATGATGATGATGCAGGTGAAGGAGATCGAGTTCTCGAGCTTCGCCGTCGCCTTGCCCGCGTTCCTCACCATCGTCACCATGCCGCTGACGTACTCGATCGCAAACGGCATCGGCGTCGGCTTCATCTCCTGGGCGCTGATCAACGCGCTCTCGGGCCGCGCCAAGCAGGTGCACTGGCTGCTGTGGGTCGTCGCGTTCGGCTTCGTGCTGTACTTCGCGCGCGGTCCGATCGAGACGCTCCTCGGGCACTGAGGCGCAGCATCCCCGCAGGCACTCAGGCGCAGCATCCCGCCACCGTCCCGGCATGCACCGCGGATGCCTCGGGCCCGGCTTCTTCGGAGGTCGGGCCCGAGCTGTGTTCACTGTGCGACTGTGTTCGCTGCGCGCCTGTGTTCACTGCATGCCTGCGCGACTGTGTTCGCTGCGCCCCTGTGTTCACTGCGCAGCCTGCGCGCCGGCATAGACACGCTCGCGCTCGCGGCGAGAACCGGGCAGGATGAGGGCATGACGAACAAGAAGCAGAAGCTCTCCGAGCTCAGCGTCCCCGCGCGCATCGGCATCGTCGTCGGCGGCACCCTGCAGGTGACGTTCGCCTTCCTCGCGTTCTGGGACCTCGGGCATCGCACCGCAGCAGAGATCCGTGGTCCGCGCCTCGCGTGGGTTCCCGCGATCCTCGTGAACTGGATCGGCCCCGCGGCATACTTCCTGTTCGCCCGAAAGCGCTGAGTCGTGGCACCGCCCCGCCGGTTAGACTGAGTGCTTCCGCGGGAGTGGTGAAATTGGCAGACACGCAGGATTTAGGTTCCTGTGCTTTCGAGCGTGTGGGTTCAAGTCCCACCTTCCGCACCAGGCCGTGAGCCCTCCGCCGCCGCGTGCGCGCTGAGCCCGGCAACATCGAGAATCCGGATGCGATCCCGCGCCTGCTGCGCGATGACGCCGTCGTCGGTGAGCCGCCGCAGCTGGCGGCTGAGCGACTCCGGTGTGGTCGCAAGGAGCGAGGCGATGTCTTTCTTCGCCATCGGCAGGAGCACATCGACGGCACCCTCCACCGCTGCATCGGGCGCGGGCGCCGCCGGCAGCGCGAGCAGATACTCCGCCACGCGCGAGCGCACATCCCCCGTCATCACGGATGCCAGCCGCGCCTCCGTCTCCTCCAGGCGCCGGCTCACCCCCTGCAGCATGCGCAGCCCGATGCTCGGATGCTTCTCGAGCAGGCGGCCGAGATCGGCGTGGCGGAACACGCACAGCCGGGTCGGCACCAGCGCCTCGGCGGCATGATCGGGCCGGGCGCCCGTCAGAAACGTCGACTCACCGATGAAGTCCCCGGGACCGAGGACGCGGATCACCTGCTCGTGCCCCGAGGCGCTGGTGCGCGAGATCTTCACCTGGCCCGTGTGCACCACCATGAGCTGTGAGACGTCTTCACCCGCCGAATACAGGTGCGCACCGGCATCCACCCCGGAGGGACGCAGAAACCCGGCGACCTCACGCTGCTGCGCGGGCGTGAGCCCTCGAAACAGCGGCACCCGAGCGACACAGAGATCGCCCTCGTGATCGCCGGGCAGCACGGTGAGCAGGGGGCGGTGCGCGGGTCGTGCGTTCACGGGCCCGCTCACCCTCGACTCGCAGCGGCGAGTGGATGCCCCGGCACACGGTCGCCCTTTGCCGCACGTGCTTCGCCTGGGGCATGTCGCAGCAGCCGCATGGCGTTCAGGATCACGATGAGCACCGAGCCCTCGTGCACGAGCATGCCGACCGCCATGGTCACGCCGCCGGCAAACACCCCCACGAGCAGCACAAGGACCGTCAGGAGCGCGATCGCGATGTTCTGCCGCATCACGCGCACGGTGCGCTTGGCCAAGCCGATCGCCTCCGGCAGCTTCAGGAGGTTGTCGCCCATCAGCGCGAGGTCGGCCGTCTCGACGGCCACCGCCGATCCCGCGGCGCCCATCGCCACGCCGATATCGGCGATGGCGAGTGCCGGGGCATCGTTGACGCCGTCACCCACCATCGCGACCGTGTGGCCGTCGCGCTGCAGCCGGGCGACGGCCTCGAGCTTGTCTTCGGGCAGCAGGGAGGCGTGGATCTCGTCGATCCCGACCGCGGCACCGATCGCCTCGGCGACGAGCTTCGTGTCGCCGGTGAGCATGACCACCTTGCGCACCCCGCTCGCGTGCAGGCGTCGGATCATCTCGGCCGCATCGGCGCGCACCGTGTCGGCGACGCCGATCACCCCGAGCACCTCGGCATCCACCGCGACGATCATCGGCGTCTTGCCGGCCGCGGCAAGCGCATCCGCCGCGATGCCGGCACCGGCCGCATCGTCCTCGATGCCGTACTCCCGAAGCAGCGGCACGTTGCCGACCAGGACGTGCCGGCCCTCGACCTCGGCGACGATCCCCTTGCCCACGACTGGGGTGACGGTGCCCGGCACCCCCTGAGGTGCGAGCCCCTCCTGCGCGGCGACCTCGATGATCGGTCGAGCGAGCGGATGCTCCGACCCGGCCTCCGCCGCGGCCGCCCAGCGCAGCACGTCGCGGCGATCGAAGCGCGCATCCAGCACGACGATGTCGGTGAGTGTGGGGCGGCCCTCGGTGAGCGTGCCGGTCTTGTCGACGGCGACCGCCGAGACCTTCGCCGAGGTTTCGAGGAATTCCCCGCCCTTGATCAGGATGCCGTTTCGCGCGGCCCGGCCGATGCCCGCCACGATCGCGACGGGGATCGAGATCACAAGGGCGCCCGGGCAGCCGATCACAAGCAGCGTCAGGCCGAGCACGACATCCCCCGAGATCAGGCCCGCCGCGAGCGCGAGCACCATTACTGCGGGGGTGTACCACTTCGAGAAGCGGTCGATGAATGCCTGCGTCTTCGCCTTCGCGTCCTGCGCCTCCTCGACGCGGTGGATGATGCGGGCGAGCGTCGTGTCGGCGCCGATGCCCGTGGCCTCCACCTGCAGGAATCCGGCCCGCGAGATCGTCCCCGCGAACACATGGTCGGCTTCGGTCTTCTCGACGGGAATCGACTCGCCCGTGATCGAGGCCTCATCGATGGCGCCCGAGCCCGCCACGACCCGCCCGTCGACCGGGACCTTGGCGCCGTTTTTCACGAGCACGATCTCGCCCATGCGCACCTGATGCGCCGGCACCTCAAGCTGCGCGCCGTCGCGCAACACGACCGCCACGTCCGGAGCGACCGCGACCAGCTCGGCGAGGGCTGCCCGCGTCCTGTTCATCGTGCCCGCCTCGAGGGTGTGCCCGATCGCGAACAGGAAGGTGACGGCGGCGGCCTCCCAGAAGTTGCCGATCAGCACCGCGCCGATCGCCGCGATCGACACGAGCAGGTCGATGCTCACGAACCGCACGAGTGCCGCGCGCACGGCCTTTACGACAATGCCCCAGCCGGCGATGATCGCCGCGACGAGCATCAGCGCGTTCGCGAGCGTGAATGCCTCATCCGAGCCGTGGGCGTGCGCGCCCGCGTCGATCCACCACCGAGGGCTCAGCACGATATTCCCCGCACCGCCGAACGATCGCTCGACGGCGAAGGATGCGGCGATGCACAGCCCCGAGACGATCGGGATGAACCAGGGGCTGGAGCGCCACGCGCGTAACGCGTTCACAAGTGAAGAGCCTTTCTCAACGACAACAAGTCGGGAATGCGGGAGGGCGCAGTGAGCGGAGCTCGCTAGAAAGCGGAGGCCTTGGAGGTGTACCCGGCCTTGGCGACGGCCGCGATCAGGTCATCGACCGACGCCCGCGTCGCGTCGTGGTCGATCTCGACGCGACCGGATGCGAAGTGCACCGTCACGTGCTCGACCCCATCGAGCCGGCCGAGCTGCTTCTCGATCTTGCCCACGCACGACGGGCAGGAGAATCCCTCGGCGCGAAGCAGGGTGTGGGTGGAGGCTGCGGCGTTCGTCATGGTGATTCCTCTCTCGTCGCCCGCGTGGTGGGGCGCTCGCTCGTGACTCTAGCGACCCGCCGGTCGGCGCTCCTTGACGCAGATCAATTCCGCCGCCTGCCACGCATCCGGCGCGTTTGGCACCCGATCGGACGGGCGACACCTCGCACCAGTACACTTTCACTCGTGCGCCGATCCGGCGGGCCGCCCAAACGGCCCCCTCGGCGACCTCCATTCCACAACCGACGGGAACCCCGCCCTCGTGCATGAACTCGCATTGATTCCTTGGCTCGACCCGGCGTCCATCATCGCCACGGCCGGTCCATGGGCGCTTCTGGTCGTCTGCTTCATCGTGTTCGCCGAGACGGGGCTGCTCGTCGGGTTCCTGCTGCCGGGCGACACGCTGCTCGTGATCACCGGACTGCTCTCGCATTCGACCGCCGCCGCACCGAACGGGGTCTTCGGCGTGAACGTCTGGTGGGTCGCGGCGCTGATCGGCATCTCCGCCTTCATCGGCGGCGAGGTGGGCTACTACATCGGTCACAAGGCCGGGCCCGCGATCTTCGAACGCAAGGAATCGGGGCTGTTCAGCGTCAAGAACGTGGAGCGCACCAACGCGTTTTTCGAGCGCTTCGGCGGCGTCACGATCATCCTGGCCCGCTTCGTGCCGGTCGTGCGCACGTTTGCGCCGGTCGCGGCCGGGGTCGGCCACATGCCGTGGAAGCGCTACAGCCTCTACAACCTCATCGGCGCCGTGCTCTGGGGCTTCGGTCTGACGATGTTCGGCTACGCGATCGGCTTCATCCCCTGGATCGCCGAGCTCGTCACCGAATACATCGACCTGATCCTGCTCGCGGCCGTCGGTGGCAGCGCCCTCGTCACCCTCTGGCACTACCTGCGCGAGCGCGCCAAGGCGAGAAAGGCCGCGGCGGCCGGCGAAGACGTCATCACCGACGCGAGCGAGGCCCGCGCCCTCGTGCTCGACGCCGACGTCTTCGACCGCGCACCCAACCGGGGCGAGGACGGGCACGACCAGGCGACCAAGGGCGGCCCGGTCAGCTAGCTGCCCGCGGCACGCGCGGCACGGGAGCGCTCCACGCTCGCACGAAGCGCCTCCATCAGGTCGATGACCTCCCCGCCCTGCGGCGCCTCGGCCGGCTCCCCAAACGTCGCCGCCGTATCGATGGCATCGCCGCGCTCGAGCTTCGCCTCGATGAGCACCCGCAGCTCCCGCTGGTAGTCGTCGACGTGTTCTTCGGGCGCGAAGTCCGATGAGAAGCTCTCCACGAGGCTCGCCGAGAGCTCCAACTCCTTGCTCGTGATCTTCACCGGCTGATCCAGCGCCGGGAACGCGGCCTCCCGCACCTCATCGGCCCACAGCAGCGTCTGCAGCATCAGCACGTCGCCCCGCACGCGCAGCGCCGCCAGCCGCGTCTTCTGCCGCAACGAGAACCGCACGATCGCGGTGCGGTCGGTCTGCTCGAGCGTCTCGCGCAGGAGCACGTACGCCTTCGGCGAGCTCGAATCGGGCTCGAGCATGTAGGCGCGGTCGAACGTGATCGGATCCACCTGCTCGCTCGGCACAAACTCGACCACCTCGATCTCGCGCGAGCGCTCGGCGGGCAGCGCCGCAAAATCATCGGCGCTCAGCACGACGGTGCGCTCACCGTCGTCGAACGCCTTGTCGATGTGCGCGAACTCCACCACCTCGCCGCAGAGCTCGCAGGTGCGCCGATACCTGATCCGCCCGCCGTCCGCGTCGTGCACCTGGTGCAGCGCGACGTCGTGGTCTTCGGTGGCCGCGTACAGCTTCACCGGCACGTTCACGAGGCCGAACGTCAACGAGCCCTTCCAGATCGCTCTCATCCCCCAAGTACACACCGCGGCGGCCCCCGCGGCTAGGGCCGTCGTGCGCACGCGCGCGGCGACGGCGCGCCGAATACCCTTGGCGCGAAGGCGCACCCAAAACCCCTGGTGTGAATGGATGCCACGGCCCATGATGGGCGCATGGCCAAGGTCGCCGGGCACAGCGACGGCGATCAGCTCGTCACGATCGCCGGGCGACGGTTGCGCGTGAGCAGCCTCGACAAGGTGATGTATCCCGCCACCGGCACGACCAAGGGCGAGGTCATCGACTACTACACCCGGATCGCGCCGCTGTTGATCCCGCATGTGACCGGGCGCCCCGTCACCCGGAAGCGCTGGGTGCACGGGGTGGGCACACCAGCGCAGCCACTCGCATCGTTCTTCGCGAAAGATCTGGGGCCGGGCGCGCCGAGCTGGGTGCCCCGTCAGGCGATCGCCCACAGCGAGGGGCCCAAGACGTACCCGTTGGTCGACGACCTCGCCACGCTCGTGTGGCTCGCGCAGGGCGCCGCACTCGAGTTGCACGTGCCACAGTGGCGCTTCGCTCCAAACGGCGAGCCAGGACCCCCGGATCGGATCGTGCTCGACCTCGACCCGGGGCCGGGGGTGGGGCTGCGCGAGTGCGCCGAGGTCGCACGGCTGGTGCGCGGCATCCTGCACGATATCGGCCTCGAGGCGATGCCCGTCACCAGCGGCAACAAGGGTCTGCACCTCTACGCCGCATTGCCGGGCGCGCAGTCCTCGGCGCAGGTCACGGCGCTCGCCCACGAGCTGGCCCGGGCGTTGGCGGCCGATCACCCGACGAGCATCGTCAGCAGCATGCAGCGCGCGGCGCGCGCCGGGCGGGTGCTGATCGACTGGAGCCAGAACAGCGCGGCCAAGACGACGATCGCGCCGTACTCGCTGCGCGGCACCGCCCTCCCGCACGTCGCGGCTCCCCGCACGTGGGACGAGCTCGACGACCCGGCGCTGCGGCAGCTCTCGTTCGAGGAGGTGCTGGCCCGCGCCGGGTCGCTCGGCGACCCGATGGCGGCGCTCGGCTTCCACGCCGGGGCGCGCGAGTCATCGCACGGACCGCTTGCCAGCTACATCGCCAAGCGCACCGCGGGCGCGACCCCCGAGCCGGTGCCGTCGAACGCGCTGGGCGCCGCAGCCACCCCCGGCGAGCCGCCCCGGTTCGTGATTCAGGAGCATCACGCGAGCAGGCTGCACTGGGACCTCCGCCTCGAGCACGACGGCGTGCTGGTGAGCTGGGCGGTGCCGAAGGGCATCCCGCCCACCAGCGAGCGCAACAGCCTCGCCGTCATGACCGAGCACCACCCGATGGAGTACGGCTCGTTCGAGGGGGTGATTCCGCCCGGGGAATATGGCGCGGGCACCGTCACGATCTGGGATGACGGGCGCTTCCTGCTCGAGAAATGGCGCGACGACGAGGTCATCTTCACCGCCGAGGGTCGCCCGGGCGGGCCGCTCGGGCGCGTCCGCCTGGCGCTGATTCGCACCGAGGGGCAGGGCGAGAAGTCGCTCTGGCTGCTGCACCGCATGACACAGGATGCCGGGGCCCGGCATCCACCGAAGCCGGTGTCGCCCGCGCCGCGCGGGCGATCCCGCTCCCCCATGCTCGCCACGCCCGCCACGCCGCGCAAGGCGCATGCCCTCGCGCGCCCAGGCGACGCACCGTGGGTCGAGTTCAAATGGGACGGCGTCCGGGCCATCGGCGAGTGGGATGGCGAGCGCCTCCGGCTGCGCAGCCGCTCCGGGAGCGACATCACCCCGAAATACCCGGAGCTCACGGCGGAGGGGCTCGGACTGGCCGCCGCGTCGGCCGTCGTCGACGGCGAGATCGTCGCGCTGGATGCTCGCGGGCGGCCGAGCTTCGGGCGGCTGCAGCAGCGGATGAACCTCAGCAAGCCACGAGAGATCGCGCGCCTGGCCGAATCCGTCCCCGTGTGGCTCTACCTCTTCGATGTGCTCGAAATCGAAGGTGACGACCTCACGGGCCTCCCCCTCCGCGCGCGGCGCGTGCGCCTCGACGCGCTCGCCGGCGGGCCCGGGCTCTCGCCGCGCGTCATCGTGCCGCCCGTGTTCGACGATATCGAGGCCACGCTCGAGGCCAGCCGCGAGCACGGCCTCGAGGGGGTCATGGTGAAAGACCCGCGCTCGCGCTACCGCCCCGGCGAGCGCAGCGCGCAGTGGCTGAAACTGAAGCTCACCCACACGCAGGCCGTGGTGATCGGCGGCGTGCGCCCCGGCCGCGGCGAACGCACGGGCCGCATCGGCTCCCTGCTGCTCGGCGTGCCCGGACCGGCCGGGCTCGAGTACGTGGGGCGCGTGGGCACGGGCTTCACCGATGCAGCGCTGCAGGCGCTGGGCGCGGCGCTCGCGCCGCTCGGGCGGGAGACAAGCCCGTTCGTGGCAGTGCCGCCGGCCGAGGCGGCCACCGCGCACTGGGTGCGCCCGAGTCTTGTCGGCGAGGTCGAGTTCGCCGAGTGGACGGAGGGCGGCGTCCTCCGTCAGGCGCGCTGGCGCGGGCTGCGCCCGGACACCGCGCCCGCTGACGTGGTACGCGAACCGTAGGCGGTGTCGGTCCCCGCGACCGAGGCTAGGCGTGCCGCGCCCGGACACAGCGCCCGCGACCGAGGCTACGCGTGCCGCGCCTGGTCGGGTTCGGTGAAGCCCGCCGGCTCGAGTTGGAAGGTCGAATGCTCGACGTCGAAGTGCTCGGCGAGACACTCCTGCAGCTCCTCGAGCAGCGCCGCCGCCCGGCCCTCCGCGAGCATCTCGGGATCGACGACGACGTGTGCGGTGAAGACGGGGGCGCCGCGGGTGAGCTGCCAGACGTGGATGTCGTGCGCGTCGACCACACCGTCGGTGCGGAGGATGTGCTCACGAATCTCGCGCACATGCACATCGCGCGGGGCGGACTGCGCGAGCACCGAGAACACCTCGCGCAGCAGACCGAAGGCCCGCGGGATGATGAACACCGCGATGGCGAGCGAGGCGATCGCGTCCGCCGGCATCCACCCCGTCGTGATGATCACGATGGCGGCGACGATGACCGCCCCGGAGCCGATCATGTCGCCCATCACCTCGAGGTAGGCGCCGCGAACGTTCATGTTGTGCTTCTGCGCGGCGGAGAGCAGCCAGAGCGCCACCGCATTCGCGACGAGGCCGACGACGGCCACGATGAGCATCAGCCCACCCTGCACCTCCGCATCCGCGGGCTCGACGAGCCGCCGAACCCCCTCGATACCGACGACGACGGCCAACACGATCAGGATCAGCGCGTTGATCAGCGCACCGAAGACCTCGGCCCGCTGATAGCCGTAGGTGCGACGCTCGTTGGCCGGGCGCAACGCGACCGAGCTGGCGATCAGCGCCACGATGAGTGCGGCCACATCGGTGAACATGTGCCCGGCATCGGCGAGCAGGGCGAGCGAGCCGGTGAGGATCGCCCCGACGATCTGCACGAGCAGGACGATCGAGGTGATGCCGATCGAGATCGCGAGCAGGCGGCGATTGCCGCCGCCGCGGATGCCTGCACTGTGATCGTGCCCGTGAGACATTGCCACCCTCTCCGTGTCGTGGCGCTGCGGCGCCCTACAAACCGCCCAACAGCGGCATGAGTACGCCGAAGGCCCGCGCGCGGTGGCTCTCGGCATTCTTGCGAGCGGGATCCCACTGCGCCACCGAGTACTCGTGCCCGGGTTCTTGGCCGTCCGGCACGAAGATCGGGTCGTAGCCGAACCCGCCCTCGCCGGAGGCCGCGTGTGCGAGGCGTCCGGGCCAGCGGCCCTCGACGACGTGTTCGATGGCCGAGGCGCCGTCGGCCCCGGGCACGACCAGCGCGATGGTCGAGACGAACGTCGCGCCGCGATGCGGGTCCGCCACGTCGCGCAGTTGGTCCAGCAGCAGCTCGAGGTTGGCCCGCGCGTCCTTCTTCTGCCCGGCCCAGTACGCCGAGAACACCCCAGGCGACCCACCGAGCACATCCACGCAGATCCCCGAGTCGTCGGCGAGCGCCGGCAGGCCCGTGTGCGCCGCCGCCGCCCTGGCCTTGATCAGCGCGTTCTCGGCGAACGTCACGCCGTCCTCGACGGGCTCGGGCCCGTCGTATCCGATCACCCGCAGCTCCGGGTGCTCTGCCGCGATGATCTGGTGAAACTCGGCGACCTTGTGCGGGTTGTGCGTGGCGAGCACGATCTCGTGGGTGGCCGCGGCATCCACGGCGCCACTCATGCGTTCGCCCCGTTCGCGGCGGCTCCGCCCTCGCCGGCAGTGCCCTGGCCGACAGTGCCCTGGCCGACAGTGCCCTCGCTCGCAGCACTCTCGTCCGCTGCGAGCGCGGCGAGCTGGAGATCCCGCAGCGCGTTGGTGCCGGCAAGACCGAGATCAAGCAGTGCGTCGAGCTCGCGTCGGTCGAAGGGCGCGCCCTCGGCGGTGCCCTGCACCTCGACGAACAGGCCGCGCCCGGTGGCCACGATGTTCATGTCGGTCTCGGCGCGCACGTCCTCGACGTAGGCCAGATCGAGCAGGGGCTCGCCGTCGACGATGCCGACCGAGACCGCCGAGACCGAGTCGAACAGCGGCACGGCCTTCTTGGCGATGAAGCCCTTGGCACGGCCCCACTCGATCGCGTCGGCGAGCGCGACGTAGGCGCCGGTGATCGCCGCCGTGCGCGTACCACCATCAGCCTGCAACACGTCGCAGTCGATGACGATGGTGTTCTCGCCGAGCGCCTTCATGTCGACAACCGCGCGCAGCGATCGCCCGATCAGGCGCGAGATCTCGTGCGTGCGGCCGCCGATCTTTCCCTTGACGCTCTCGCGGTCGTTGCGCGAGTTGGTGGCCCGAGGCAGCATCGCGTACTCGGCCGTGACCCAGCCTTTGCCCTTGCCGGTGAGCCAGCGGGGCACGCCGTTGGTGAACGACGCCGTGCACAGCACCCTGGTGTTCCCGAAGCTCACGAGCGCCGAGCCCTCGGCGTGCGCGCTCCAGCCCCGCTCGAAGGTGACCTCGCGCAGCTGGGAGGCAATCCGGCCGTCGGCGCGGGTGAGTTCAGTCATGTGTGGGCTCCGTCTCAGGGTGCGGTTCGGTTCAGTGCTGTCGGTCTCGCCACGCGGCGCGGCGCGTGTGCGAGCGGATGCCGCAGCTCACGGCATCCGAAGAATATCGATGGTCCCCGTCTGCACGAGCTGCACATCGCGCACCTCGCGGGCCATCAGTCGGTTCGCGAGCGCGATGAACTCGCCTGCCGAGGTGCCGGTGGCTTCGTAGCTGGTGCGGCCGGGAGCGATCGAGGAGGTGAGAAGATCACGGCTGATCAGCTGGCGGTACACATCCTTCGCCGTCTCGCTGTCGCTCGAGACGAGCGAGACGTCCGGGCCCATCACGTAGCTGATGGCGCCCTTGAGGAACGGGTAGTGGGTGCAGCCGAGCACCAGGGTGTCGACGCGGGCCTCCCGCAGGGGCGCGAGGTACTCCTCGGCGACGTTGAGCAACTCGGCCGAGCCGGTGATCCCGGCCTCGACGAACTCCACAAAGCGCGGGCAGGCCCGCGCGAACACCGAGACGTCCGGGGCGACCTCGAGCATGTCTTGGTAGGCGCGCGAGGCGATCGTCCCCTCGGTCCCGATCACGCCGATGCGGCGGTTGCGGCTGGTGTGCATCGCGGTGCGCACGGCCGGGCCGATGACCTCGACCACGGGGACCGAATAGCGCTCACGGGCATCGCGCAGCAACGCGGCCGAGGCGGTGTTGCAGGCGATCACGAGCATCTTCACGCCCTGCTCCATCAGGGTGTCGAGCACCTCGAGCCCGAAGCGCCGCACATCGGCGATCGGCTTCGGGCCGTATGGCGAGTGCGCGGTGTCGGCGATGTAGACCAGCGACTCATTGGGCAGCTGGTCGCCGATGGCACGGGCCACGGTCAGACCGCCGACACCCGAGTCGAAGATGCCGATCGGAGCGTTGTTCATGATGCCACCAGCCTACGCGCTCACCCTGGGTGGCTGAGTAGGCTGACCGCATGGCCCCGACACCTACCGGCAGCTCCGCGCTTCGCACCGATCGCTACGAGCTGACCATGCTCGCGGCGAGCCTGAAAGACGGCACGGCGCACCGGCGCTGCGTGTTCGAGCTGTTCGCTCGCCGCCTCTCCGGTGGCCGCCGCTTCGGCGTGGTGGCTGGCACGGGGCGCGTGCTCGAGCAGCTGCGCGCGTTCCGCTTCGGCGACGAAGAGCTCGCGTGGCTCGACGCGAATCGGGTCGTGGATGCCGCGACCCTCGCGTGGCTGGCCGACTACCGTTTCAGCGGCACGATCCATGGCTACCGCGAGGGCGAGCTGTACTTCCCCGGCTCCCCCACCCTCTCGGTCGAGGCATCCTTCGCCGAGGGCGTCGTGCTCGAGACCCTCGCGCTGAGCATCTTCAATCACGACTCGGCTGTCGCCACCGCCGCCGCGCGGATGAGCGTGGCCGCGGGCACCCGGCCGCTTGCCGAGATGGGCTCGCGCCGCGCGGGCGAGCACTCGGCCGTCGCCGCGGCGCGCGCGGCGTTCATCGCCGGGTTCGACGCCACCAGCAACCTCGAGGCCGGCCGCAGCTGGGGCATCCCGACCATGGGCACCGCCGCACACGCCTACACGCTGCTGCACGATTCGGAGGAACAGGCGTTCCGTTCGCAGGTGGAGGCACAGGGCATCGGCACCACGCTCCTGGTCGACACCTACGACATCGAGCGGGGCGTCGAGACCGCGATCCGGGTCGCAGGCACCGGGCTCGGCGGGGTGCGCATCGACTCGGGCGATCTGCCGGTGGTGGCCGCCCGGGTGCGTGCCCAGCTGGATTCGCTCGGTGCGACGAACACGCGCATCACCGTGACCAGCGACCTCGACGAGCACGCGATCGCCGCACTGGCGGCCTCGCCCGTCGACGCGTACGGGGTGGGCACCTCGGTGGTCACGGGCTCGGGCACCCCCACGGCCGGGATGGTCTACAAGCTCGTCGCACGACAGGGCGACGACGGGGCGTGGGTCAGCGTGGCCAAGGCATCGGCCGACAAGGCGTCGAAGGGCGGGCGCAAGGCCGCGTTTCGACGCCTGCGTCACGGCGTCGCCTCGGCGGAGGTCGTCGCCGTGTCGGACGGTTTTGAGGCGCTCGCGCACTCCGGCGGCGAGCACGGCGATCGCCCCCTGCAGATCCCGCTCGTGGTCGACGGGGGCATCGACGAGCGCTTCGAAGGTGCAGCGGGCGTGCGCGCCGCGCGCGAGCACCACCGCGCGGTACGCGCCGAACTGCCCGCCCGGGCCTTCGGGCTCAGCCGCTCCGATCCCGCCCTGCCGACGGTGTATCTCGACGTGGAGTGAGCGCCTTCGTCAGCTGCCGGTCAGGCTCTCGTAGATCTCTTTGCAGCGCGGGCACACCGGAAACTTCTCGGGGTCACGCCCGGGCGTCCACTTCTTGCCGCACAGCGCCTTGACGGGCTTGCCGGAGAGGGCCGACTCAAGGATCTTGTCCTTTTTCACATAGTGCGAGAAGCGCTCGTGATCGCCCGGCTCCACATGCTCTTCGCGCAGCAGCTCTTCGAGCTCGCGGTCCAGCGTGGCGACTCCGCCAAGGTCGGGGCTGTCGAGAGGTGTGCTCATGGGTCATAGTTTACGTCGGATGCCACGAGCCCCGGGCCGTCTCACGAAGAACTCCTCGCCCCCCGTCTGGGCTGCTGGGGGCCGGGACGGCGGGCGGGCGGCCGGGACGGCGGGCGGGCGGGCGGCCGGGACGCCGGTCGGGAAGGCGATCGGGGCGGTGACCGGGACGCCGGTCAGGATGCCTCGGCGAACTCCATGATCTCGAAGCCACGGCGCGCAAACAGCGCGCCACCGGCGATGATGCCCGCCGCCAGTACGAGCAACCCGATCCCCAGGCCACCCCACAGGGCCAGGTGCGTGAAGCCGGGATCGACATCGATGGTGAGCCACCCCCACCACAGCGCCGGCAGGCTGAGAACGATCGCCCCGATCAGCACGGCGGCCGGGACGAGCACGCCGCGTGCCACCGTGGACTGCGGCTGCTGGAACGGGCCGTCGCCGGGACGCGCCGTCGGGTACGGCGCCAACGCCGAGAACAGGCTGGAGAGCCCGAAACCGGTGAGCACGAGGCATCCACTCACCCCGAACAGCGCGGGCAGCAGCGCCCAATTGCCGTTGTACGCGATCGCGATCGGCGCGGTGATCGCGATCAACGGCACGGCCAGCAGGGTGATCGGCACGAGACGACCGAGTCGGTCGGCGATGCCGGAGGTGCCGCTGGCGATATGCATCCAAATCGCGGTGGAATCGTAGGCGACGTCGTTGTGCGGGAGCCAGCCGAGAAACAGGGCCATCAGCGGCACGGGAACGAGGGCGACCACCGGGGCGGGCACACCCGCAACCAGCAGCGGCACCATGACGACGGCGCCGGCGATCGGGATGATCACGATGTTGACGAGGTAGCGCCCATCGCGCCACCAATAGATGAGGCTGCGCGCCGCAATCGCACCGAAGGGCGTGCCGGGCGCAACGCCGAACCAGCCGAGACCGGCGCGAGCGTGCCCGGCGTCGGGGCGTTCGATCGAGGTGAGCAGGCGGTGCACGAGGCCCCGCCAGCCGAGCCAGAGCGCGGCAAGGGTCACCGCCGCGACCACCGCGCTCCCCCACACACCGGCGCTCTGCGCGGCGATCTGCCCGGGGATGGCCCACGCCGCTCCGAACGGCGTGAAGCCGAGCGCACCGACCGCGCCCTGCAGCTCGGGTGGCACGTCGCCACCCCACTCGAGCGAAGCGAGGAACACCCCCACCGGCACCACCACGACGATGATCGCGATCACGAACAGGCCGAGCAGCTCGCGCGAGCGGCGCTGCCGCAGCACGAGCGCGCTGAGCGCCTCGCAGATCTTGGCGAGCAGCACACTGGTGGCAAGCCCCGCGATGGCGGCGAGCGCACCGAGCAGGGGCGAGACACCGTGCGCGGCCCACGTGATCACGAACACGACCGCCACGGCAGCGAGCATCAGCGCCGGCACGGTGATGAACCCGGCGAGCGTCAGCGCGCGAGTCAGCGGGCCGACGGGCAGCCCCAGCGGCGCGAAGCGGCGCGGGTCGAGGGGGTCCTCGGTACCGGCGGCGAGGGATGCCACGGCGAACGCGAGCGTGACGGCACTGCCGGCCAGCACGATGACGGTCTGCGCCACCTCCACCTCAGCCGATGCCAGGCTGAGCAGCGCCCACCCCGTCGCCACGAGGGCGGCAAGCGCGACGACCCCGGCGAGCACGTGCCACACCGCGTGCCGGCGCCCACCGCGAAAGGCACCGCGAAGCAGCGCGAGCCTCAGTCGGAGAACGTGTGCAACCACTCCAAGCCCTCCACGTCGCTGAGCCCGCCAGAGAGTGCGACGAAGCGCTCCTCGAGGGTGAGCTCGCCACGAACCTCATCGAGCGTGCCCTCGGCGAGCACCCGACCAGACACGATCACCGCGACACGGGAGCAGACCCGCTCGACAAGCTCCATGCCGTGGCTCGAGAGCAGCACGGTGCCGCCGTGCGCGACGTACGTGCTGAGAATCTCGAGGATCACGGCCGAGGATGTGGGGTCGACCGACTCGAACGGCTCGTCAAGCACGAGCACTCTCGGCGAATGGATCATCGCGCCGGCCAGCAGCAGCTTCTTCTTCATGCCCACCGAGAAATCGGCGACCATGCGGTGCAGCGAGTCCGTCAGGTCGAACGCACGGGCCAGATCCTCCGTGCGGGATTCCACCACTGCGGGCTTCATGCCTCGCAGCACGCCGAAGTAGTACAGCAGCTGCCGGCCCGTCAGCCGGTCGAACGTGCGGAGCCTGTCGGGCAGGATCCCCATCAGCCGCTTGGCCTGCTCGGGCTCGGCGAGCGCGTCGATCCCGCGCACGAGCACCGTGCCCGTGTCGGGTCGGAGCAGGCCCGCGATGATCGAGAGCGTCGTGGTCTTGCCGGCGCCGTTCGGGCCGACGATGCCGTAGAACGATCCGGCGGGCACCTCGAGGTCGATGCCGACGACCGCCTTCGTGTCGCCGAAGGATTTGGTCACCCCTCGCAGAGTGAGCGCGGCAGGCTGGTCCAGCGCAGGTTCGGGTTCGTGTTCGGGTTCGGGTTCAAGCTCGGGCTCGGGCTCCGGCTCGGGCTCGGGCTCGGGCTCAGGCTCAGGCTCCGGCTCCGGCTCAGGCTCAGGCTCAGGCTCAGGCTCAGGCTCAGGCTCAGGCTCAGGCTCAGGCTCAGGCTCAGGCTCAGGCTCAGGCTCAGGCTCCGCGTCGCGCGCCGT
>Ga0073899_10000821_pt1 | contig 28774 bp, 24 predicted proteins | sample KloWWTmetaKNB5Ph_FD_88975 | JGI IMG/M metagenome (GOLD analysis project Ga0073899, IMG submission 88975) | Active sludge microbial communities from Klosterneuburg, Austria, studying microevolution and ecology of nitrifiers - Klosterneuburg... | ecosystem: Engineered > WWTP > Aerobic digester >... | reverse complement strand
TGCTCAAGTACACCGGCGAGGGCCAGCCGATCGAGCGTGTCAACATCCGTGTTCCCGGAGGGTTCGGTGCCAGCGAGGAAATGCATACCGGGCAGGGTATCGTCGTGCTGAAACCGTTCGGACAGCGTGACCTGTCCACCAACGAGGTGGTCGAGCAGGTACGCGCCGACATGAATGCCATCGCTGGTGTGCGCGGACTGGCGCAGGTGCGCCAAGGACTAGTGCGCAGCCAAGGCCAGCCGTTTCAGGTGGTGATTGGCGGGCCCGATTACGCCGAACTCGCCAACTGGCGCGATCGCTTGATGGCGCGCATGGAAAAGAATCCGGGCCTGTCCTCGGTTGATTCCGATTTCAAGGAAACCCGCCCGCAGATCCGGGTTTCAGTGGACCGCAACCGTGCCGCTGCGCTGGGTGTGTCGTTGGCGGACATCGGTCGAACTTTGGAAACCATGATGGGCTCGCGCCGCGTCACCACCTATGTTGAGGATGGCGAGGAATACGACGTCATCCTGCAGGCCGAACGCGATGATCGCGCCGCACCGTCCGACCTGCGCAACCTCTACGTGCGTGCGCGCAGCGGCGAACTGATTCCGCTGGGCAGTGTGGTTTCGCTCAGCGAGTTGGCTGAACCGGGCAGCCTGAATCGCTTCAATCGCCTGCGCGCGATTACCGTGTCGGCGGCCATCGCGCCGGGATACACCTTGGGGCAGGCGATCGAATGGATCAGCCGAACCGCCAAGGAAGAACTGCCGCAGACCGCGCAAATCGACTTCAAGGGCGAGTCGCGCGAGTACCAACAGTCTGGCAGCGCGGTCCTGTTTACCTTCGCGTTGGCCTTGCTGGTTGTTTACCTGGTGCTCGCGGCGCAATTTGAAAGCTTTGTGCACCCACTGGTGATCATGCTGACAGTGCCGTTGGCGGTGTTTGGTGCCTTCGTCGGTCTTGCTGTTACCGGGAATACGCTAAACCTGTTCAGTCAGATCGGCATCATCATGTTGATCGGTTTGGCGGCAAAAAATGGCATCCTGATCGTTGAGTTCGCGAATCAACGTCGCGATGCCGGCCGGTCGGTGCGCGACGCGGTACTCGAAGCCGCATCGACGCGCTTGCGTCCAATCCTGATGACCTCGATCGCCACTGCGGCAGGGGCCTTGCCGCTCGTGCTAGCGAACGGGCCTGGGTCGGCGAGCCGTGCCACGATCGGTGTCGTCGTCGCCTTCGGCGTGACCTTGTCGACCTTTCTGTCGCTGTTTGTGGTGCCCGCGTTCTATCTGTGGCTGGCTCCGTACACGCGTTCGCCGGAAGAGAAAACGCGCGAACTCGAACAACTCGAACATGCGACGCCGCCGGTGGAAAAGTAAGCGTGGTCGCGCCCAACACGTTCGAAGTACATCACCAACCTGAGCATTCGCGCTTCGTCGCGAACATCGACGGCAAGGACTGCGTCGTGCGCTATCAAATCGACGGTGACACGATGCATGTGCTCTCTACCACGGTGCCTCCCGTCCTCGAAGGTCGTGGTATCGCGGCGGTTCTGACGCGCGCGGCGCTCGCCTATGCCGATGAACAGGGTTTGCAGGTGAACCCGGTATGCACCTATACCGTCGCATATCTGCGACGGCATCCGCGCTAAGTCACGCGCCAGTTCAATCGGCCGTCGACGATGGTCTGAGTACAGCCACCAACCCAAACTGACTGGTCTGGATCGATACGAATGCGCAGTTTGGCGTCGCGGCCGATTTCGCGGCCCTGACTGACGCAGTAGCCGCGGGCGAGTGGTCCTTGCGCTTCGGCCTGAGCAATATAGGCAGCGATCAGTCCGTTGGCGGCACCGGAGGCGGGGTCTTCGAGAATGCCGACGCCACATGGAAACGCGCGCACCGCAACGTCGTGTTCGCCACTGTCACTGCGCGCAAATGCGCATAGGCCGAGCGTATCGGTGGCGCGGGCGAGCAAGCCGATCGCGGTGTGGTCTGGCCGCCACGCACGCAGCGTTGCTTCGTCGACTAATTCAGCCAGCCACCACTTGCGTCCGCCTTCGATCATCGCCGCACCCAGCGCGCCGAGTTGCACGTCACCCAGGATATCGCGCAGTGCTGAGGACGCCGCGGCACCCTGACTGACGACACGTGCCGTCGGCGCTTGCACCGATAGCTCGCGTTGCGCCCGCGTATGATCGATCTCGACCGCGAGCAACCCGGCAGCGCATTGCTGGATCAAGGATTCGGCGGTGACATCGACGAAGCCGGTTTCCAGCGCCGCGTGCGCCGTGCCGAGAGACGGATGGCCAGCGAATGCGATCTCACGACTGGGCGTGAAGATGCGGACGCGATAATTCGCCGACGGTTCGGTCGGATGCAAGAGGAAGGTGGTCTCGACCAAATTCGTCCAGGTTGCGAAGGCTTGAAAGTCAGCGCTATGCCAGTGATCGGCACCGAGCACGACGCCGAGCGGATTTCCACCGCCGGGTCGATCGGTGAATACGTCGAGTTGCAGGAAGCGCAGGTCGCCGAGTGCGTGAGTGTTCAATCGCGAATGTTGAAGCCGGGGTTCTCGTCGAGCGTGCCGTCGTCTTTGAGTACGGCAAACTTTTTACGATCGGAATCGAACACGATCGGAATCGACGGCTTGAACGGCGGTCGACGAATAAACTTCAATTCCCAACCGTAGCGCTCCAATCCGCGCAGCGTGATCAACTGTTCCTGATTCAGGTCACGCTCCATTGCTCTGACCGGTCGTGCCATATCGAGGCGCCGTTCAAATGCCATGCAAGCTGTCCTCGGATGATGATGGCCCGATTGTTACCTGAGGTCACGGTAAGTTCAATGCTGCTGTGACAGCCAATTGACCGCGCCGGCACCAGCGACCTTGCCGCTGGCAAAACTGGCAGTCAACAAGTAACCGCCGGTGGGTGCCTCCCAGTCGATCATTTCACCAGCGCAAAACACGCCTGGCATTGCGCGCAACATCAGCCCTTCGTCGAGTGCCGCGAAGCGGACACCGCCCGCACTGCTGATCGCCTCGGCCAATGGACGCGGGCGTAGTAGGCGGACCGACGCCTGTTTGATCGTTGCCGCGACGCGGCCTGGGTTGATCCATTCAGTGCGCGGCAACAGTTCGAACACCAGGGCCGACTTGGCTGCGTCGAGTCCGATAGACCGGCGCAAGTGTTCGCCGATGCTGCGTTTGCCGCGTTCGCGAGCGAGCGCAGCAACCAGTTGTTCAGTGCTGCGTTCCGGCAACAGGTCGAGATGCAGTAGGGCCCAGCCGTCAGCAACGATGCGTTCGCGCACGGGTCCGGATAGGGCATAAATCAGGCTGCCTTCCAGACCATAAGCACTGATCACGCATTCGCCGGCGACTGCCGTGCCAGCACCATCTAGTCGCGCGGCAATACGTTTCAGCGGCGCGCCGGCATGACGCGATCGCATCGGCTCGGACCAGTCGACCTCGAAACCGCAGTTCGCAGCCTGCAAAGGTGCGACCTCAATGCCGCGGGTGCGCAGCACATCCACCCACGCGCCATTCGAACCTAGTTGCGGCCACGACCCGCCACCCATCGCTAGCAGCGTCGCGTCGGCATGGCGCTGGATGGCACCATCGGGGGTATCGAAGACGAGTGCGCCGTTGGCGTCCCAGTCGGAGAAGCGATGATGGACATGAAAGCGAACGCCCTGTGCGCGCAGTCGTCGCACCCAGCCACGCAGAAACGGGGCCGCTTTCAGGTCGATCGGAAACACGCGGCCAGAACTGCCAATGAAGGTGTCGATGCCGAGCCCGCGTGCGAACGTGCGCAGCGCTGTCGCATCGAATTTGTTCAACCAGCTACGAACATCAGATTCACGGCCACGATATCGCGCCACGAAGGTCTCAAAATCGTCGCTGTGTGTCAGGTTCAGGCCACCCTTGCCGGCGATCAGGAACTTGCGTCCGACCGAGCCCATCGCGTCGTACACGTCGACCTCGATTCCTGAAGCACGCGCGGTTTCTGCCGCCATCAATCCGGCCGGACCACCACCGATGATGGCGAGCGTCGTCGACATGAGACTCAACGGCCCTTGTAGATCGGGTCGCGACGTTCCATGAAGGCGCGCATCGCTTCGGCGAAATCTTCCGATTGCATGAGCAGACCGTTTTGAATTGCGGCATCGCGGTTCACGCGGGCGATCTCGGCGTCGATGCGCGCATTCATTGTGTGCTTGATGCCGGCAACGACCAGCGGCGGATTTGCCGCGAGCCGTGCCGCCAGGCGCTGTGCTGCTTGCGTCAAGGCATCGGCATCGTCGACGACATGGCTGACCAGTCCGATGCGAAGCGCAGTGTCGGCATCGATGTCGTCGCCGAGCAGGGCAAGTTCGCGCGCCCAAGTTTCGCCGATCAAGTGCGGCAGCCTTGAGAGGCCGCCGAGATCAGGCACGATGCCCACTTTGACTTCGCGTAACGCAAATTTTGCCGACTTTGTGGCGATACGGATATCGCAGGCAGCGACCATCTCAACGCCGGCGCCGATGCACCATCCATCGATCGCGGCGACCGCCGGTACGCGGCTTGATGCCAATGCCGAAAAACCGCGATACATGCGCTCGGCCAGCGCCGGAATCTCGGCGCGACCACGCGCGCCATCGTTCAGCAGCGTGCCGATCTCGATGGCCATCGCGGGCAGGTCGAGACCGTAGGAAAAATGCTCGCCGGCGCCACGCACGATCAGTGCGCGGATGTCGGCGGCAGCATCAATGGCGGCGATGGCGGCGGGCAGTTCGCGCCAGAAGTCCGGCCCCATCGCGTTACCGCGGCCAGGCCCGAGCAAGACCAGTTCCGCCACCGCTGCGCTGCCCGTGTCGACGCGAACCGAACGCTGTTCACTGGTCATCGATCGATCCTCGCGATTAGTACTTCTGGCGCGGTGGCTTGCGCTTCGGGTCGAAGTCACCGCCATGCTTGCGGATTGGTGCGCGCGGCGGTACGCCATCGACACGCGAGATACGCATCATCTGGCCGGCGACGCGAACCTTGCGCAAGTGATCCATCACGTCATCCGGCATGCCTTCTGGCAAATCGAGATAGGTATGGTCATCACGGATATCGATGCGGCCGATGAACTTGCTCTCGAGGTCGATCTCGTTCGCAACTGCACCGACGATATTGCCTGGCTTCACGCCATGCTCATGGCCGACCTCGATACGGAAGGTCTCCATGCCGACTTCGGGTTCGCCACGTACGCGCGGTTCGCGTGGCCGATCGAGGTCTTGTGCCGAACGATTGGCGAACTCGCGCTTCGGTCGGTCGGCGCCAGCGAACTCGCGCGGCGGCGCGTCTCCGCTGAACTCGCGCCGTGGGCGCTCGGTTACGGCTTCACGACGCGGACGCTCGGCGAATGGCGTGCGCTCTCCGCGCGCCGGCCGTTCTGGGCGATCCGGACGCTCGCTGCGCGGACGTTCCTGATACTCGCGTGCCGGCGGCGGATCGTAGGCATCGAGCAGCAGTGGCTTGCCGCCCTGATACAAGCGCGCCAATGCGGCGGCGATCTCGATGGCCGGCACATTTTTTTCGTTTTCGATCGATTCGACGATCTGCTGGAACGCCGTCAGATTCGGTGCCGCAAGCGATTCAACGATCTTTTCCTTAAAGCGTTCGATGCGGCGGTCGTTCACCGCCGAGACCGTCGGCAGTTGCATCTGAGTGATTGGCTGGCGCGTGGCACGCTCGATCGCACGCAGCATGCCGCGTTCGCGCGGCGTCACGAACAGAATCGCTTCACCGGCGCGCCCGGCGCGCCCGGTGCGGCCGATACGGTGGACATAACTTTCGGTGTCGTAAGGAATATCGAAGTTGAAGACATGGCTGATGCGTTCGACATCAAGCCCACGCGCGGCAACATCGGTGGCGACAAGAATGTCGATATCGCCGGCCTTCAGTTTCTGGATCGTTTTCTCACGTGCGGCCTGTTGCATGTCGCCATTGATCGCTGCGGCACGGAACCCGCGTGCTTCCAACTTTTCGGCCAGTTCTTCGGTCGACACCTTGGTGCGCGCAAACACGATCATTGCGTCGAACTTCTCGGTTTCGAGGATCCGGGTCAGCGCATCGAGCTTGTGCAGACCGCTCACCAGCCAATAACGCTGGGTGATGTTTTGTGCGGTCTGGGTCAATGCGGCAATCTTTACCTCGGCCGGATCTTTGAGGTAGGTGTGAGCGATACGCCGAATCGATTCCGGCATCGTCGCCGAAAACAAAGCGATTTGGCGGGTTGCGGGCGTCTTCTGCAAAATCTTCTCGACATCATCGATGAAGCCCATGCGCAGCATCTCGTCGGCCTCGTCGAGCACGAGGTGGCGTAGCTGAGACAAGTCGAGCGTGCCCTTGTCGATGTGGTCGATGATGCGCCCCGGTGTTCCGATGACGACATGCACGCCGCGACGCAGCGCCGAGAGCTGCGCGCCGTAGCCGCTGCCGCCATAGATCGGTGCGACATGGAAACCTGGCAGATGGTGGGCGTACTTCTGGAAGGCCTCGGCGACCTGGATCGCGAGTTCGCGCGTTGGTGCCAGTACCAGCGCTTGCGGTGCTCTGGCGAGTGGCTGCAACTTGGCGAGGATCGGCAGGGCAAACGCGGCGGTCTTGCCGGTGCCGGTCTGCGCTTGGCCGAGCAAGTCGCGGCCCTGGAGCAGCGCGGGGATGGTTGCGGCCTGGATCGGCGACGGTGATTCGTAGCCGACATCGGACAATGCCTTCAGCAGTGACTCGGGCAGGCCAAGGTCGGCGAAGGTGATGGAGACGGGCGAGGGCGCGTCAGACATGAGATTTCTCGGAAAGCGACGCGCAGCGCGTACCCGCGCAAACTAGCGGAAGCCCGTGGTGCTGACCAGTCGGGCGAGGGGTGCCAGGCGTGTGTCCTTCCCCGTGCGCGTCGCGCAAGGGGAAGGACGGGACAGGTTTTTTACTTCAACCCGCGCCGAACCAGCAACGGCTCGATGTTTGGTTCACGGCCGCGGAAGTCGTGGAACAGTTGCATCGCGTCGACCGATCCGCCCTTCGACAGCAAAGTCTTGCGGAAATGGTCGCCGTTTTCACGCTTCAGGCCGCCGTGCTCCTTAAACCATTCGACGCTATCGGCGTCCAGAACTTCGGACCACAGGTAGGCGTAGTAGCCGGCGGCATAACCGCCAGAGAAAATATGGCTGAAGTACGTGCTGCGATAGCGCGGCGGTACCGGTGCAAAATCGACGCCGATTTTTTTCAGTGCATCGTGTTCGAACTGAATGGCGTCGGTTGGTATCTGATCAGGCTTGAGTTGGTGCCACCGTTGGTCGAGCATCGCTGCACCGAGGTATTCGGTGGTCGCGAAGCCTTGGTTGAAGGTACCGGTGGCGAGCACCTTGTCGAGCAGCGCTTTCGGCATGACTTCGCCGGTTTCGTAGTGCTTTGCATAGTTTGCGAGCACGGTGGGATCAGTCATCCACATCTCGTTGACTTGCGACGGATATTCGACGAAGTCGCGCGGCACATTGGTGCCCGAAAAATGCGGGAACGTGACGTTCGAGAACATGCCGTGCAGCACGTGCCCGAACTCGTGGAAAGTGGTGTTGACCTCGTCGTAACTCATCAGCGTCGGCTGGCCTTTCGGCGGCTCCGGCACGTTCAGGTGCAGGGCCACAACCGGATGCGTACCGAGCAGAGCGCTTTGCGACACGTATTCGGTCATCCATGCGCCGCCACGCTTGGACGGACGCGCGTACATGTCGGTGATCAGCAGTGCCAGCTTGGTGCCGTCCTGGTCGAACACATCGAATGTGCGTAGCGTCGGGTGATACTTCGGCAAATCCTTGCGCTCCTTGAAGCTCAGTCCGTAGAGCTTGCCGGCGGCGAAGAATATGCCGTTTTCGAGTACCGAATTGACTTCAAAGTAGGGCCGCAACTGAGCCTCGTCGAAGGCAAATTTCTCGGCGCGCACCTTCTCGGAATAGAACGACCAATCCGAGGCCGCGACCTGGAAGTCACCTTTGGCCGCGTCGATCAGTTTCTGGATCTCGGCGGCTTCCTTCTTCGCATTCGCAACTGCCGCCGGGGCGAGTTCAGCCATCATTTTGTTGACTGCGGCCGTCGTTTTGGCGGTCTCATCTTCCACGACGTAACTGGCGAAGTCGGCGTACCCGAGTAGTTGTGCGCGCTCGGCACGCAGTTTCGCTAGGCGCAACACGATCTGGCGATTGTCATATCGGCCGCCGACAGCGCAGCGTTGCTCCGATGCTTGCTGCAGTTTTGCGCGCAAGCCTCGGTCCTTGATCACTGCGTTCGCAGGTTGACCGCTGGTGTTGACCAGGGCGATCAGGTATCCGTTTTCCTTGCCGGCGTCCTTGGCGGCCGATTCTGCAGCCGCGATGGCGTTGTCACTGAGGCCATCGAGTAAATGACGGTCTTCGACATACACCGCCGCCGCATTGGTTTCGTCGAGTACGTTTTGCGTGAATTGCGTCTGCAGAGTGGCGATCTCGGCGTTGAGCTTCTTCAGTGTTTCCTTGTCGGCGCCTGCGACCTTGGCGCCAGCGCGCACGAAATCGGTGTAATAACGCCACAACAGGCGTTCAGATTCAGCATCGAGCTTCAATTCGGCCTTGCGCTCGTATAGCGCCTTGATGCGCTGAAACAAGGCATCGTTGAGCAGAATCGCGTCGTTATGCGCCGCCAACTTTGGCGCAATGTCGGCGCGGATCTTGTTCATCGTATCGTTGGTGACGGTACCGCTGAGATTGAAGAACACCGTGGTTGCGCGATTGAACAGTTGACCAGACTTCTCCATCGCGACGATGGTGTTGTCGAAACTTGGGGCCTCCTTCTGGCTGGTAATCGCGGCGACTTCGGCCAATTGTTCACGCATGCCCTGATCGATCGCCGGGACGTAGTGTTCGTCCTTGATCTGGTCAAACGGCGGGAACTCATATTCCAGCGTGCTCGGCTTGAGCAGCGGATTGGCGGCGACGACTTCCTGCATGGCGGTGGCGGTTTCGGCGTGAACGATCGGACTGAGCCCGAGCACAATGGCAGCGGCGAGAAGCAAACGAGTGGACATGGACAGTTCCTGCGGTGAGCGGTCGCTCACCATAAGCGAGACGAGCGCTTGCCGCATGTATGGATCGTCATGAACTGATGCGCTTCGCCCCTCGCTGATAACGATTCGTCCTGTCCATCGTCACGGTTTCCGGACTCGGTCGGGTCGACATCCCATTCGGGCGAATTTCAATCGGTCACTTTTCGACAAAAGCGCGCTCAAACACATATTCGCCGGCAACACCGATACGTGGTGCGGCGCAGAAGCCGCGAGCATCGAGGATGCGTCGGAAGTCCGCCAGCATTTGCGGACTGCCGCAGATCATCGCGCGATCGTGCTTGGGATCCAGTGCTTCGATACCGAGGTCCGCCTGCACCTGACCGTTGTCGAACAAGGTGGTGACGCGGCCCTGGTGGATGAATGGTTCGCGGCTCACCGTCGGGTAGTAGCGAAACTTTTGTTGAATCGATTCGCCGAGGAATTCGTGGCGTGGCATCTCACGTTCGAGATAATCGCGATAGGCGAGGTCAGCGGCATTGCGAACGCCATGCATCAAGATCACACGCTGATAGCGCGCGTAGGTATCCGGGTCTTTGAGAATTGACATGAAAGGCGCGAGACCAGTGCCGGACGCAAGCAGATACAAGTTGCGGCCCGGATGCACGTCGCTGATCAGCAGTGTGCCAGTCGGCTTGCGCGACAGCATCAGTTCGTCGCCCGGCTGGATGTGCTGAAGGCGCGATGTCAGCGGGCCGTTTTGCACCTTGATCGAGAAGAACTCAAGATGTTCTTCCCAGTTCGCGCTGGCGATCGAATACGCGCGCATCAGCGGCTTGCCGTTGACCATCAACCCGATCATGACGAACTGGCCATTGTCGAAGCGGAAACCGTCGTCGCGGGTGACCGTGAAACTGAAGTAGGCGTCGGTCCAATGACGCACATCGAGCACGCGCTCGCTGATGAAGGCAGATGGGGACATTCTCGGGCTTCGCGACAGCGTGTCGCGCAATGGGTCAGGCCGGCATTCTAGAGGATGCCCGGCAGTACCGATTGACCGCGGTCAAGCACGCTTCTGACCGCTGGTCTCATCCAGGGCCAGACACAGCAGCCGGGCCTCAATCCGTTCGCTGATGTTGGCTGGTGAATCGAGGCGCATGCGTTTCAGGTCGGCAAGATGTTCCGGTCGCGGCCGGCCGCGCAAAAGTGCCTTTGCCATGCTGCGCAACTTCCCGGCGGGCGTCACCGTGCTGGCCTTGAGATGCTTCAGCGCGCCGATCAGACGCAGTTCGCGTTCATCGAAATCGCAACCAAATGGCCAGTGCGGCAAGTGGGTGAGTGCGCCACACGATGCTAGGCGCTGGTGCAGACCTTCGGGTGTGTTCGTGCGCACCGCCTCGGGCAACACGTAGTCGCGGGCCAGCTTGCCAGCCGCCTTGGCTTTGCTCACCAGCGCATCAACGAAACGCGCGTCGCAGATCGCAAGCATGCGCTGCACACACTCCTCGTCGGTGGCGCCGCGCAGGTCAGCGATGCCGTATTCGGTCACGACGAGATCGCGCAGATGGCGCGGAATGGTGGTGTAGCCGTAATGCCAGACGATGTTCGACTGCGGTCCATGCGCGTTTTCTCGGACTGCACGCAACATCAATGCACTGCGGCCATTCGGAATTTCGTGTGCCATCGCGACGAAGTTGTATTGACCACCAACGCCGCTGACGACTTGGCCATCGGCGAGGCCGTCGGACACCGCGGCACCGAACACGGTCGCCATCATGCAGGTGTTGAAGAAGCGCGGATCGTGGCGTTGTGCGATGTCCAGCGACTCGCGCCCGCCATACAACTGATTGATGTGCGTCACGCGGGTCATACACAGTCCTGCGTAATCGGCGTCGTCGAGATCGCGCAGCCAGTCTTGCAGCAACCGGGTGCCGAGCCAGAACGCGCCGTGCAGATAGCGACCACCGACCAGCGGTTTGCCGTCGATGTGCTCGACCAGCATGCGCTTGGCGCCGCGATCGGACAGGTCGGCACCACTGCGCATGCCGTCCGGCCAACGCAGTTCGCCATTGACGAGGTCGACGCTGGAATCGACGAGGCCAAACTTCTGCAGCCAGTGCAGCGAGGGCCGATCGAGCTGCATCGCAACCAAGCCGACCTCGATGAACCGATCCAGCGTTGATGTGTCGGCCACTTCATGCACCGCACCGCTATTCAGCAGTCGCTGCAGACCAAGGTCATCGAATACATGTCGGCGCAGGATGCCGCTCTTGCGCAGATGCATGAAACCGTCCATGACCATCTCGCTGGCACCATATAGCCCGCGTTCGAAACGCCCGCATTCGATACCGAGTCCGGGACTGCGCAGGACACTTAAGGCGCGGACCGTCTGTGCAAATGCGGCAGGATCGCGTTCGCGCCAGAGCAAGCCATGCACGATCGCATCCGATAGCGCGCCAATACCGATCTGCAGCGTTCCGCCGTCTTTGACCAAGCTGGCCGCATGCAGCCCGATCGCGTGTTCGCTCGGCAGCACGGGTTCGCGCGGCAAGGCGAATAAGCGATGACGATCATTCGTGTTCTCGACCAACAAATCGGCAAAATCGAGGCCAACTTCTGCATCGTTACCGAGGAACGGCAAATCCGCATGCACGACCGCGACCACGTAAGGCCGTGGCTGTCCATTCGCGGCCATGCGCTCAATCAGTTCCAACGTGACATCGGGATTGCAGGACATGCTCAGCCGATCGCCCCGGCGCGCGACGATCTGCAGTAGCAGCGTTGGCTGCCGCGTTGCCATATCGCGTGCAACATGGGTGTAGTTGATGCTGGCGTAATGGCGCTGAGCGGTGTCATTGCCGAGCCAGGCACCGGATTGAAAATAGAATTCGTGGACTGACACGTTCGCTGGCAAACGCCCGGCACGTTGGTCGAGCACGTAGTCGAGGTCAGGATAATCGGCGCCAAAATGACGATCGATGAACGGTTGTGCGAAGCGCGCTTCCAGCCCGGGCTTTGGTTGCGGGCGCGCCAGCGACAACGCCGTGAACAACTTGAGTGAACGCGACGGGTCGCGGCGCACGACGTCGTAGATCGCGTTCAGCAGGCGGTTCGGCTTGCCGAGGCCGAGCGGGATCGCGGCGACAATGTGCTTCGGACAGCGTTCAAGGATGCGTTCAAGCGCAGTGGCGTTGTCGCAAACGATTTCGGTGCGGGTCATAACGGCTCCGGTCATGACGGAATGCTAGCGCCCGTGACTTCGCCGCGCGTGATCCCGATCAATCACCCGCATCCTTGCCGTTACGTTTGACCAGTTCATGAAACGTCGCCCCGGTGAATCGCAGCGTCGCTGTCGCCAGAAACACTTCGCGCAGGAACAGCGCCAGCGCGACGACCATTGATGCCATCGCGGCGATGAACAACAAGGCCACCGGTACTGACGCGTCGAAACCGAAGAATGCACCGATGAACATGATGGCGATCACCGCTGCGATCAGCAGCGCGGTCAATGTGGCGAGCGCGATCGCCCAACTGACGACACGCCCGCGCTTGGCGATTCCCTGCAGTTCGCTGCGCGCTTTCGACGATTTCGCGTCGTCGCCGTCGGCAAACGATTCGAGGCGTCGCGCTCGATCGACGATGCGTGCGAGGCGATTGGTCAACACACCGAGCAAGGCGGCGACGCCGGTGAGCAGGAAGACGGGGGCGACCGCCAATTGGATGGCATGCGCGATGCCGGACGTACCGAGGTTCGGGATCATGGTCGTGGTGTTCGCAACAGGGGCGCTAAGCCTAGCCGAGCGTGCTGTCCGGTGTGATCGGGGTCAGCGGAAAGTCTGGCCTGCCGCGCACCCGCGCTTCGAGTGCGTGCATCAGCGCCAAAACACGTGATTCCTGCCACAACGGTGCGGCAATCTGTACCGCGACCGGTAGGCCGGTCGCATCGCGTTCGCACTCGATCGCAGCCCGAACGGCGCGATCACCGGTTGCTGCACGCGTCGGCGTCTCCTCGGCGCGAATGCGCGTGATCGGAACGATCCCGGCCGGCCAGCCCAGCACATTCCACAACGAGGCATAGGTGCCGGCGACGCCGAGATCGATGGCCTGTCCATGCCGGTAAGCCGGGGTCGCGAAGGCCGGCATCAGCACGGCGTCAAACCCGTCGGCACGCAACATGTTGCGGAAACGTTCTTCAAATGACTGTTGGCGCATAACCGTGCGCCAGTAGTGATCGGTGTCGCCATGCCCGAAGCAGGACAACATGTCTGCAGCACCGATCTGTCCAAAAGCGCGCAACAGCGCCGCCATCACCGTGTTGAAACGGCGGCCACGCGCGGCGAAGAAGCGCAGTCGGGCGATGCGCGGATCGACTGGCGAACCGAGCAACTGCCGGCGAATTTCGGCACCTCGATCACTGGACAGCAGATGAAAGAAAATCTCCTGTGCCTGGATCAGCGGTGGCGGTGTCCACGCGTCAACCGCGACGCCCGATGCACGCAGTTGCGCCGCTGCTTCAGTCACCGCGCGACGGCCAGCAGCATGAACCGGAAACACGCCGTCGTCCTCGATCAGGGCAACCCGCAACGCCGATACATCGATGCTGCGTGCATCGGCTAGCGGTGCCCAGGGCGGGCCATCACGACCGGCGTCGAATTCGCCAAACACGATGCGCGTGCCGAGTTCGATGTCGGCGCTCGTGCGCGCCAAGACACCGGCTTGGGAGGTGATCGCACGCTGACCTTTCGAGAAGCCGATGCCGCAGGCGTCATTGGCGCGCCCGGCACCCGGTTTCAGTCCGAAGATTCCGCAGAATGCCGACGGGACGCGGATGCTGCCGCCGATATCGGTTCCGAGCCCGAGCGGCGAGCCACCGGCTGCGATCAATGCGCCTTCGCCGCCGGTGGAACCACCGCAGGAACGCTCGTGGTGCCAAGGATTGCGGGTGAGACCATAGACCGGATTGTCGGTTTCGACGAAGGACATCAGTTGCGGCACATTGGTCTTGCCCAGCACAATGCCGCCGGCATGGCACAGTCGCGCAACATGCGGATCGTTTACGGTGTCGATCACGGCTTTGCGCGTGGACAGGCCGCCGGTTGCCGCTGTGCCCGCCACTGCCAGGCATTCCTTGATGCTGATCGGCAACCCATGCAGTGGCCCCAACGGTTCGCCGTGCAGGCGCCGTGTATCAGCTGTATCCGCTTCGCGGCGCGCATGGTCGAAACGTGCGACAACGAGTGCATTGATCGCCGGATTGACCGTCTCGATGCGCTCAATCTGTGCATCGACCGATTCACGTGCCGACACATCGCCACGAGCGAGCCGGTCACGCCATTCGGTCGCGCTCAATTGCCAGAGTGCCGTCATCGTTGATCCTCATCGTTGCATCACCAGTATGCCCGCGGCAGGTGACTTCGGGGAGCCAGCATCTCGGCCAAGCGCGGATCAGCAAGTACCGACGGCCAAGCTCAGTCAATTGCGACAACAACGCGGTTGCGGCCTTGTTGTTTGGCACGATACAGCGCGCGATCAGCCGCTGCGATCCGTTGCTCCAGGTCAGCATGAGCGTGTAGACGCCAGCACCGAAGGCATCGATCAATTCGATAGGCAAGGGTTGCGCCGCTGGCATGTGCTCTGAGCGCAGTGGGCTCGTCAGTCGTCAACACCGCACTGAGCAGCATGGCGAAACGCTGATGCGCGCGATTGTGATGATTCTGTGCCGCGCCGACATGGTTGTACTGCGACGGTGCGCGTAAAATTGCCACTTTCCCCAACCCGATCTCGCCGTGGCCACGATCCAGCAGGAAGACTTCATCCAGTCCGTCGCCGACGCGCTGCAGTACATCAGCTACTACCACCCGGTCGACTACATCACGAGCTTGGCGCAGGCCTACGAGCGCGAGCAATCGGCGGCGGCGAAGGATGCGATCGCGCAGATCCTGATCAATTCGCGCTTGTGCGCCGAAGGCCATCGGCCGATCTGCCAGGACACCGGTATCGTCACCGTGTTTCTGGAAGTGGGTATGAACCTGTGTTGGAACGCCACGTTGTCGGTCGATGAGATGGTCAACGAAGGCGTTCGCCGCGCATACCACCATCCCGACAACAAGCTGCGCGCCTCGGTTCTGGCCGACCCGGCGGGCAAGCGCATCAACACGAAAGACAATACGCCGGCGGTGGTCAACGTAAAAATCGTGCCCGGCGATCGGCTCGAGGTCACGGTCGCTGCGAAAGGCGGTGGTTCTGAGGCAAAGTCGAAGTTCGCGATGCTGAATCCGTCGGATTCGGTCGTTGACTGGGTGCTGAAAACGGTGCCGACGATGGGTGCGGGTTGGTGCCCGCCAGGCATGCTCGGTATAGGCATCGGCGGTACTGCGGAGAAGGCGATGTTGCTCGCCAAGGAAGCGCTGATGGAGCCGATCGACATTCAGAACCTGATCGCGCGCGGCCCGAATAACCGCGCCGAAGAACTACGCATCGAGTTGTACGAGAAGGTCAACGCGCTTGGTATCGGCGCCCAAGGATTGGGTGGTCTGACGACCGTGCTCGACGTCAAGGTGAAAGACTATCCGACCCACGCAGCGAACCTGCCGGTCGCGATCATTCCGAATTGTGCGGCGACGCGCCATGCACATTTCACGCTGGATGGCAGCGGACCAGTGATGCTTGATCCGCCCTCGCTCGATGTCTGGCCGAAGCTGACCTACGACGCCAGCAAAGGCAGGCGAGTGAATCTGGATACGGTGACGCGCGAAGAAGTTGCGATGTGGCAGCCGGGCGATGTGATCCTGCTCAGCGGCAAGTTGCTGACCGGCCGCGACGCCGCGCACAAGCGCATGATCGACATGCTCAATCGTGGCGAGGAACTACCGGTCGATTTCCGCGGGCGTTTCATCTACTACGTCGGCCCGGTCGATCCGGTGCGTGACGAAGTCGTTGGTCCGGCGGGCCCCACGACCGCGACGCGGATGGACAAGTTCACCCGCCAGTTGCTCGAAACCACCGGACTGCTCGGCATGGTCGGCAAGTCGGAGCGCGGGCCCGAGGCGATCAGCGCAATTCGCGACAATGCTGCCGTCTACTTGATGGCGGTCGGCGGTGCCGCCTATCTGGTCTCCAAGGCGATCAAGGCGTCGAAGGTGTTGGCATTCGAAGATCTCGGCATGGAAGCGATCTACGAATTCACCGCGCAGGATATGCCGGTCACCGTCGCCGTCGATTCAAAAGGAACCTCGGTCCATGACACCGGCCCGCGCGAATGGCAGGCGAAAATCGGCAAGATCCCCGTGGTCGTCCTATAACTTCTCGGAGTACGCATGAGCAGCATCTACGAATTCAGTACAAAAGACATTGATGGCAATGATGTGTCGCTATCGGTCTACCAGGGCAAGGTGATGCTGTTGGTTAATGTCGCCTCGAAGTGCGGTTTCACGCCGCAGTACACCGGACTCGAAGCGATGTATCGCAAACATCGCGAACGCGGATTGGTCGTGCTCGGCTTTCCCTGCGATCAGTTCGGTCATCAGGAACCGGGCGACGAGGATGAAATCAAGAACTTTTGTTCGCTCACCTACGATGTCAGCTTCCCGATGTTCGCAAAAGTCGACGTCAATGGTGCCAAGGCGCACCCACTGTGGCAGTGGCTGAAGTCGGAGAAACCCGGCGTTCTCGGGCTGGAAGCGATCAAGTGGAACTTCACCAAGTTCCTCGTCGATCAATCCGGGAAGGTGGTCAAGCGCTACGCGCCGACCGACACCCCGGAAAAAGTCGAGAAAGACGTAGACGCCTTGCTGCGCTGATTGTCGTATTACCGGCTTCCCGCCGCCGCAGATGCAGCGGCCGTCTGTGATTTTGTCCACACGACTTGCACCGCCGCCACTGTCGAACGTGGAATTTCCAGTTCCATGCCGGGGCGATTGCGCAGCGAAACACGGATGCCGGCACGATTGAAGACCTTGAGTTCACCTTCACGGGTGGAGTTCATCGTGGTGCGGATGATCACGCGTTCGCCGATCATGTAAGCGAGGTCATCGAAGCTCACGTCTTCAATCACCGGTTTGTCCGCTGTTGGTACCTGACCATCGACGCCGATCAACGTCGATTCGGCACTGACTATCATCGTCGGCACCGCTGGGCTCGGCGTTGCCATCGCGGCCACGACTGCTGCCGATTGCACTTCGGCCGGTAATGTCGCCGAGGTCTGCGCAACGATCTGGCGTATCTGCGACGCTGATTCGATGTCTTCCGTTTCCGGATACGGAACGGCGTTGACCACTCGCAACGTGAACGGTGCAGCGGTGTCGTCATTCACGCGCAGATTGGCGTTCAACATCCACAGCATGTCAGTGGCCGAAAAACGATAGAGTTTATCCAGCGATACCGGATCCAAAGGTTTGGCCGACTAAGTCAGTGTGTTGCCGGCGCTGGATACGAAACGTCGGTATTGCTCGACCATGGCAGTGTTCGCGAACAGACCCCAATTCAGCAGTCGGCGTTGCAAGTAGTCGATGTGCTGGTCGATGAACTGCACCTCGGTCAAATGGTCGCGCTGTGCGCAATAGGCGTTGCGTGCAGCAACGAATCCATCGTCTTTCACCGTCCATTGTTGGTCACGTAGCTTCGCCTGCTCCCAATCGATCAGCACCAGATTGCCGTCATGCGGCGCCTGCCAGTTCGCTTCGTAGCGCCAACTGGAACGACCTGGGGCATCGAGTGCGACGCGCATCGCGATGCTTTCGGTACCGGTCGCACTGATATCCAGTTCGAAGTTCACGCCTGGGCTGCGCAGTTCCATTGCGTCGACCAGTTCACCTTCGGTCCAATACAGGTCTTGGCCGCAGCCCTCACCTTCGAATACCGAACCGCTGGCGAGGCCGTGAACGTCGTCCTGCCACATCTGTTGCTGCGCGTAGTCCGAAAAAACAACATTTTCGAGGCGCGCATGGATGCGCGGCATTGCCGGGATGTCTTCAAGCGGCGAGCCGTCGTTTGCTTTTTCGGCGGCTTTGGTGGCCCAGCGCAGAGCGCGGTTCTTGATCAGACTGCTCGGACTACCGAAGGAGAACGCCGACTGCAACACCCAACCCCAGCCCGGCGTGTCGATCACGAAGCGTTCGGCGGTGATGGCGTCGGTATCCGGATCGCCATCCCAAGGCCAGATCCGCACATTTGTTGCGCCGATATCGCCGTTCCAATCGACATACGTCCTATCGAAACTCGCCCAGCCGATCAAATTCAGCGACTGCATGGCATCGGACGCGACGCCGCGCACGCGGACGTAGCCGAAGCCGGCGAGGCCAACAACGATAATCAGAGTCTTCGCCCACCAGGGCCAGCTTTGCAGAGACTTCAACAGCATTACTCCTGAGACGCTCGTTGTTGACGGCGTGACAGAATGTTAATGGATATCGGTGTACCAGGACCAGCGAGTCAGCTCACACCGGCCTCGCGGTAGGCGCTACGCAACTGTTCCTGGAAGTGGAATAGGGCATTTTCGCGTTTGGGATTGAGGCGGCCAGGTTGATAGCGGCCGCAGGTCAGCGCACGCTGCACGCGTTCGCAGATGTCGGCGTCCTCGGCTTGGACGTCGTCACTGAATCGCTGGTCTTGCGCACGCAACTTGATTGCTTCTGCGGTGGCATCGGGTGGGTAGTAGAAATCGAAGTCCACCCGACATCGGTCAACCGCAATCGGAATAATCCGATTGGTCTGCAATCGATCCGGCAGAATGTTCAGCATCAAGTTTGGCCAAAGGTAAAAGTACAGCGCGATGCCATCGCCGTAGAAATTGCCGGCGGATTCCATCGGGCTGTACTGCAATGAATGCCAGCGGTCGGTTTCGGTGACGTAGTTGCGGTAGTCGAGCAGCTTGTTCAATTCCGGGTGCACGTGTGGGACGTGGTAACCCTCGAGGTAGTTGTCGGCATAAACCTTCCAGTTGCAGGGCACCGGATAGGACACTTTACGTTCGAACTCATAGTGCGAAAAATCGCGATTACCGAGATGCTTTTCAGTGCCGGCGAACAATTCCGCGAGTGGCATCTGCGGATCCAGCGCCGCGAAGACCAGCCCGCGCCAGGTATCAACAGCGATCGGCGCGAGATGAATCGAGTGGATGTCGAAGTCGCTGGTGTCTTGCATTTCGGTAGCCGCCTTGAGCGCACCGTCGAGGCCATAGGTCCAGCCGTGGTAACGACAGCGCAGCGCCTTTGCAGCGCGACCGTCGCAGGTGGCGATCGGGCCGGCGCGATGCTTGCAGACGTTGATGAATCCGCGTAGCCGGTCATCGTTGCCGCGCACGATCAGTATTGGAACATCGGCGATGTCGGCGACGACATGGTCGCCGGCACCGGATAGTTGCGAGATACCGGCGATCAACTGCCAGTTGCGCGCGAAGATGTGTTCGCGTTCCACTGTGATCAGCGATGTGTCGCTATAAAAGCGCGCGGCGAGCGCCGTGCTCGCCGCGAGCTGTTGTGCAGCCAGATCGACGCTACCGGTCATCCGATGGGTCGACGTGCCATCGCTTCGAGGCGAGAATCGAGGATGTCCGGTGTGAAGCCAAGGCCCGCGGTAATTTGCTGAAGGAATTCTTTTTCGCGCGGACGCACACGGCCGTCTGATCCGGCCAAATCCAGCAACGTCTCGTAGAGCTTGCCGACCTCGGGCGACCCGGCGGGATGTACCGACAGGAAACGTTCCAGTTCAACGGCGATATCAATTTGCCGCGCCTTGCCTCGATTCATCGAGTCCAGCGCGATCTTGCGCGCCGAGAGCGACAAATCCATGTCGTCCATCAGATTGTTCAAGAAGGCTGCTTCGTCGTCGGTGACGATGCTATCTGCACGCGCCAGATAACCCAGTAGACCGAATACCACCTGCAGCGACACCATCTGGTCGTCATCGATCTTGCCGCTCGAGAAAATCTCGCGCATCGCCAATTTCAGATCCTTCAACAAGCCGCTTGCCATGGAAACCTCCACTTCTGTCGAGGGTCTGATGGTGCGCCGGATCGTCGGTTCTGAAAAGGGGGCGAGTGTCAGGAAGCGTTGCGCGGCGAGCATGAACCGCGGGTACAAGTTTTCGGCAGGGATTCCACAAATCCCTAAATTCCTGTTAGGGTGACGCTGCTGTGTGTGTTCGGGTGTCTTGAAAAGCATCCGCCCAGCGGCCGCTTCGCCTTGTCTGATCCATGATCTGCGTGACGAACCGCCCTCGGTTTTGGGCATTTCCAGCAAGTCGGTGATCCTTTTGATCACCTGGTCTAAATAATTGATTGGAGTTTTTGCAATGTCAGCAGATCGTCAGATTGGTACCGTCAAGTGGTTCAACGAAGCCAAGGGCTTCGGCTTTATCGCCCGCGATAGCGGCCCGGACGTGTTCGTTCACTTCCGCGCAATCCAGGGTACGGGTTTCAAGACCCTCCAGGAAGGCCAGAAGGTGAGCTTCAAGGTCGTGCAGGGCCAGAAGGGCCTGCAGGCCGATCAGGTCACGCCGGTCTGATTTCAGCCCAATTGGGTTGAACCAAAAAACACCGGGAGCGATCCCGGTGTTTTTTTTCGTCCGATGTTTGGATAAAAACGACACGTATCGCGTCGAACTTGTCGGTCAGTTGTGCAGCATGCACATCGCTCAGGTTCCGTCGAACCACTGTGCCAACGCCGCCTCGATGCGCGCATCAAAGTTGGCACGACTCGGGCTGCCGCTTCCTGCGAGGGCCAGCCACTCGCGCCACAGGCTGGCAGTTTCATCCTCGACCTTGAGCGCCGCACCACCGCCGAGCTTTTCCGCAAGCCGCGCCATTTGGTGCGCCCGACGCTGTTCACGCCAGATTTCCGGCGATGGCATTCCGGCCAGAAACTCGGCGCGGATTGCAAGTTCGGCGATGGCGTCGTGATCGGCAAGCGACTGCCGTAGACCGTCGCGCTGGCGTTCGTCGCAGCAGGCGGATCGCGCGGCGTCGAGTCGTGCCATCAGTTCCACACTGACTCCTTGCTCACGCAACGCCGAAAGCGCTGCTTGTGCGTCGGCAAAATCTGTTGCATCGACAATGCGTTGTTCGATCACCGACAGTTGTGCCGACTGTTCACGGGCATGCCGCCGTTGCGCGCGCACCTGATCGGCACGCAGTGTGGCTCCGCGCCGTTCGATCTTCGCCATGGCACGATCGAAGGCGAGGTCGTCGTCGCGGCCGCGGTCGTCGATCGCTTGGAAACGTTGACGAAGGTCGCTGGCTTGGTGGCGCAATGTATCGGCTGAAAGTTCGGCATCGGCGAGCACTTCTAGTTCGGTCAGAACCTGCAGCACAGCCTGCTGCTGTGCATTGCGCTCGTCACGCACGCGCTGGCTGTCATCACGTTCGCGTTCGAAGACCGGGTCAATCAGTGCACGCAATTCGTTCCACAGCGTGTCTTCGGTCTTGCGCTGTCCGCGCGGTAAGGATTTCCACTGCGGCATGATCGACTTGGCGATATTGATCTGCTCGCGGGCATCGGCATTTGCGAGTTGTCGGCGCAGTTGCGCGATCAATTTCTGTTTGGCCTCGGCGGCACCGCTGTTGAACGCCTCGATGCGCGCATGCACGGCGTCCGACAGTCGCTTGCGGCGGAGCCCGGCATCACGGCGGTCGCTGCCAACGAGGTCGGCGATCTGGGTGCCGACGTCGTTGAACTTGCTACGCCACTCCAGCAACTGCGGCAGTGGCAAATCGGTATCGGCCAATGCCACTTCGGCGCCATCGAGGAATTCGGCAACGACGCGACCTTTTTCGCTACGCAATTCCTTGCGTTTGTCGAGGTAAGGGCGCGCAGGCGCGACCGATTGATGGATCAGCGCACGGAAGCGGCGCGTCAAACCATCATTGCCGTCGGCAGCGCCATCACTTGCTTGCAAACGCTCCCATTCACCCTGCAATTCGCGCACGCGTGTGATCAGCGCGTCTGGATGCAAGCCGCTGCCGATCAGGGCTTCGGCGGTGTCACAGAGTCGCTTTTTCTGGTCGCGCGACGACCACTGCTGCCAATGATCTAGCTTGGCGTACTGAGCGTCGAGTTCGGCGTAACGCTTGGCGTCGTCCCATTGCGACTTTGGCCACTCAGTCTCGATCTGCTGCACCGCTGCGCGTGCCGCCCGAGCGTCGGCGAACTGGCCGGCGTCCAGTGTTTCGGCGTAACGCTGGATCGCTGCGTGTGTGCGCTCGCGCCATTGCCGACGTTGCGCCTGCTCCGCTTCGTGCGCTGCCGCTGCCGCAGCTTTTGCAGCTTCAATGGTGGGATCGGGCGCGACGACTGCAGGTACCGCAGCGGCGACTTCAGCGACGCTCACTTCGGTTACCGGAGCCGATTGCGGTTGCGGTTTTGGCGGTGGATTCAATATGTGTTGCAAGGTGCCGACCAGCCCGTGATAACGCCGCGCAATCGCAGCCTCGGTGGCGATCGACAGGCGCGACCAGTCCGATTCGATCTGCGCCAACCGCTCGGCCGCATCCGAACCACGCGCGCGCAATAACGCGTCCAGCAGCGCACAGAGTTCGACGGCACGGACTTCGATCGCAGCGCTATCACCGGCTGCGAGCAGCGCAGCCTGCAAACGTTCGCGCGCCAGTCGTGACAATTGCTTATCGGTCTTGCGCGCACGCTCAACGATACGTTCCAGTTGCGCCGCGTCATCAATGCGCTCGAGCAGGACCAAGCGCAACTTTGGGTCCGGGTCTTTGACGCAGCGATCGACCAGGAAGGGCACTCGGTGGATACGTTCCATCGCGCAAGCACGCAGATCGGTTTCTACAGCTTCAGATGCAATCAATTCCAGCAGCGTGTTGTTCTCCATCACGCGCACGATGCGAATGCGTGCATCCAGCGGCATCTTGGCATCGAGCAGGAGATGACGCAGTCGCGCGCCAGCGGCGTCGCGTACTTCAGGCGACAGATCAAGACGAGCGCGATCTCCGAGCAGGGCGAGGTCGTCGATACGCTTGATGGCAGCGAGGCGAACCTTGGCATCGGCATCATGGCGTGCAATGTCAGGCAGTCGCTCGACCATCGCGCTATCGGCCAAAGTTGCGACCGCACGCGCACGCTTGTCGGCATCGGCACTTTCCCAAGCCGGGCGGGAGAACATCGAAAACAGTTTCATCAGGGCATCCTTGGCGGGTCTGCGGTCACGCGGTGCAGACGCATTCGTACGTACCCCAAGCCTAGCGTCGCCGGCGTCAGTGGGCCAGCGCATCATGCTTGAACGTGCTGCCGCTATGCTGCGCGCCCCGAAACCGCCCCGACTGCAATGGACTCTACCCCCAGATTTGCCGGTATCGACCGACTTTATGGCCGTGGTTCCGCCGCGCGCTTGCAGAAAGCGCACGTGGCCATCATCGGCGTCGGCGGGGTCGGGTCATGGGTCGCTGAAGCGCTGGCGCGTAGCGGCATCGGCGCATTGACCTTGTTCGACGCCGACGAGATCTGCTTGTCGAATACCAACCGACAATTGCATGCGCTGGAAGGGCAATTTGGCAAACTCAAAGTCGAGGCATTGCGCGAACGGCTGCATCTGATCTCGCCGATTCTGGAGATTCAGGCCGTACCGGTCTTTGTGACATCGTCGATGCTGGCGGAGCAACTCGGTCGCGGCTACGACTTGGTACTGGACTGCTGCGATGCGTTCCGAGTCAAGGTTGAAATGATCGCATTCTGTCGACGCCGCAAGATTCCGTTGATCGTGTCTGGTTCGGCCGGCGGGCGCATCGATCCGACCAAGATCAGCGTGCGCGACCTATCGAAAACTGAACACGACGCCATGCTGGCACTGATCCGAAAGAAGCTGCGCGACGAGTTCAATTTTCCGCGCGGGCCGAAACGCTACTTTGGCGTACAAGCGGTGTATTCGCTGGAAAACGTGCGTTATCCGCAAGCGGATGGAACAGTCTGCGGTTTGCGGCCGGAAGCCGGCGATGTCGGCAAACTCGACTGTGGTGGCGGTCTTGGCGCGGCCATGCACGTGACCGCCGGCTTCGCGATGGCGATGGTCGGCCGTGCGCTGGATCGACTGCTCGTAGAAAAACCTCAGGCTGTGACACCGGCCTGATCGAGTCGGAATAGCCGAATCGCGTTTGCGCTGGTCGCCGCTGCGATCGTGGCAACATCGACCCCACGCAAGCCTGCGATCACCTCGGCCACTTCGATGATCGACGCCGGTTCATTACGCGCGCCACGCGCACTCGCATTTGGCTGGTCCGGCGCATCAGATTCGAGCAGCAGGTGTTCGATCGGCATGGTCGCGATGAGACCGCGTAGACGTTGCGCACGTTCGTAGGTCACCGGCCCACCGATGCCGAGATGGAATCCGAGTTGGAACAGTTGTCGTGCCTGCACACTGCTGCCGCTAAAGCTGTGCACGACGCCACGTAACCCGCCGATACGGCGCAGACGCAAGATCACTTCATCGACGGCACGGCGTGCATGCAGAATCAGCGGCAACTCGAATTCGCGTGCGAGCTTCAGTTGTGCATCGAATAACCGGCGCTGACGGTCCGGATCAAGACCAGCGACAAAAAAATCGAGGCCGCATTCGCCGATCGCGATCGCACCTTCGCGCAAAATCGTATCGCGCACGACATCGATATCGTTATCGCCATGCTGATCGAGGTAGATCGGGTGCAGGCCGTAGGCAGCGAATAGATCATGCCGACCGCGACACAACTCGGCCAATGCGTTGAATGTCGAAGCGGTCACTGCCGGGATCACCTGTACAACCACGCCGGCACGTGCTGCACGTTCGATCACCGCATCGCGGTCAGCATCGAACTCGCCAGCATCGAGATGACAGTGGCTATCGATCAGGCGCATGCGGCAGCGGCGGTGGCGCGCTTGTGATTGGCTCGCGTCGACGCTTCCAAGCCGAGAACAGCAGGGTCATCGCACCGAGCAAAATCTCGTCGACGAACGGAATCAAATCCGGGATCAGCAGATCGGTGACGAAGATTGTCGCGGTAATCAGAAACAAGTTACGGAATCGGAGTTGCGCAAGGAAGGTGAGGACAAAAGGGGGCATCAGGAACTCCACGACTAGGCGGATGGCTCGGAATATCGCATGCTCGGGTTATGCGCAGGCTGAAGATGTTCACGATTTTTCTGGGGTTGGCGTTGGTCATCGACGCCGCCGCGCAGACGCATGTCTATCGCTGCCAAGATGCAAATGGGCATTGGGTGTTCCAAGGCCGTAAGTGCGGCGATGGCTTGACCTCGGTCGATACGCCCGCGACAGAGCCATTACGCAGCTCGCCGTCGCTGCGCGATACCTCAATACCGACACGATGCGAGAGCCCACCGCAGCGGTTCACGTTTGCCGATCCAGCGCTTGACGGCGCGGAGCTCAGTCTCGTAATGAGTCGCGACGCCAGCGGTTATCAAGTCGTGTTCAATCTCGGTGGGGTGATCGAACGCGATGACGGTCCAGTACCGATTCAATTCAGCGAGCGTCTCAGTGCCCAGGGCTTGCGCTTCGACGAAGGCGAACTGATTGCCCCTGATTTCCGCCGTGGCGACAAGCAACTTGGCTATGGTTATGCGCGCTCGGCAATACTGCTGGAGCGTGCAACAAGCGCGCTGACGATCGATACAGAGCTCGAACCACGGGGATATTCGCAATCGCTGTTGTCTGCGCCGATCGCCGCGAGTGTATTGCCAGCGTTGCGATCAGACCTATTGCGCTGCCACTTGTTGCGTGAGCGTGTGCGCATGGCAATGGCGGCGGAGCCCGAACAATAGCTTGCTCGTTCGATCCTTCGGTCTCCGCACGCTGATGTCCGAGAGGACATCGTTTCCGCGATCGACTATGTTCGGCGTCGGCATCCCGACCGCGGTGAATGGTGTATGCAGGACAACGGATCGACGAACCAGACATCTGCGGCTGCTGCTGTCGCACCCGGGCGCTTGCTAACGGTTTTAGGTGCTGCGTTCGGTGTCGCGGTGCTGGTCGGCAACACGATTGGGCTGGGCATCCTGCGCACACCGGGCGAAGTTGCGGCGCAGGTCCCTTCCGTCACCGGGTTCATGCTGGTCTGGATCGCAGGTGCGGTCTACGCATTGCTTGGTGCGCTGACAATCTCCGAACTCGCAGCGATGCGCCCGCGCTCCGGTGGGTTGTATCCGTTCGTACATCACGCCTTGGGTCCATATCCCGGCTTCGTTTCAGGCTGGACCGATTGGATAGCAACCTGCGGTAGTGCCGCAGCAGGTGCGATCGTCATTGCGGAATATCTTGGGCCGCTGATTCCAGCGCTGGCCAACCATCAGTGGGTGGTTGCGATGAGCGTGATCGTTGCGTTCACGTTACTGCAGTCGGGTGGCGTACGTGTCGGCGACGCCGCGCAGCAGTTCACCAGCCTGTTGAAGGGACTTGCGCTGATTGCACTCGCCATCGTCGCACTGGTGATGTCACGTGGCATCGAATTACCAGCGAAGGCGACAGTCGCTGCAATCACACAGTATCCATCGGCTGCTGCGATTGCTGTCGCAGGCATCGTGGTTGCGCTGCAGTCGGCAATTTTTACCTACGACGGTTGGACCGGACCGGTCTATTTTGGTGAAGAAGTGCGCGATCCCGGACGGAATCTGCCGCGCTCGATGATTGGCGGCCTGTTGATCGTACTGGCGATCTACTTGCTGCTGAACGCTGCGTTTCTGAGCGTCGTGCCGATCACTGAGATGGCTGGGGATAAGTTCGTTGCGGCAACCGTCGCAACCCGGCTATTCGGACCCAGCGGCGACACCGGACTGCGCGTGCTGATGATCGTGTCGCTGCTCGCTGCCGTGAATGCGTGCATGATGATGGCATCACGTGTGCCCTACGCGATGAGCCGTGACCAACTCTTGCCGGCTTCATTCTGCACGGTCAGCAAGGGTGGCACGCCACTCCCGGCGTTGCTTGTGAGCAGTTTGTTCATGCTGGTGTTCATCGCGTCGAACTCGTTCAATACCGTGTTGGCGCTGCTTTCTTTCTGCTTCGTCGCTAACTACGCGCTGACGTTCTTCAGTCTGTTTGTGCTGCGCTGGCGGGAGCCTGATACAGCGCGTCCATTCCGCGTTCCGGGTTATCCCTGGATACCTGGTCTAGCACTGCTTGGCTCGCTCACATTTCTCGCTGCAGCAATTTATAGCGACACCCGCAATAGTTTGACGGCACTGGCGCTGGTGGCGATCAGTTGGCCGTTCTACGCATGGTCGCGCCGCCGACGCTCTGACATTACAGACTGACGCCTGTAGTTGCGCCGACGGCAGCCACGTTGGCGATCAGACCCGCTCGAAGATGCCGGCTGCGCCCATGCCGGTGCCGATACACATGGTGACCATGCCGTATTTCTGTTGGCGACGCTGCAGACCATGCAACAACGTAGCCACACGGATCGCACCGGTTGCGCCGAGCGGGTGGCCGAGTGCGATGGCACCGCCGAGTGGGTTGATTTTCGTCGGGTCAAGACCGAGGTCGTGGATCACCGCCAGCGCCTGCGCGGCAAACGCTTCGTTGAGTTCGATCCAGTCCAGATCATTCTGCGAAATACCGGCTTGCTTGCAGGCTTTCGGGATTGCCGCTTTAGGGCCGATCCCCATAATTTCCGGCGGCACCCCGGCGACGGCAAACGAGACGAACCGGGCCAGCGGCGTCAAATTGAATTCCTTGATCGCTTTCTCGCTAGCGAGCAGCACGGCACCGGCACCGTCCGACATTTGCGAACTGTTGCCCGCAGTGACCGAACCACCGGCACGGAACACCGTTTTCAAGCTTCCGAGCGCTTCCAGCGTCGTATCGGCGCGCGGACCTTCATCTTGCGTGATGACCTTGCGAACGATGCGCACGTCGCGCTTGTCGAGATCGGGTAGGCGATCATCGATCTCGTAAGGCAGGATTTCGGTCGCGAATTCACCGGCAGCGATCGCCGCTGCCGCTTTTTGATGGCTCGCTAGGGCGAACTGGTCCTGCGCGTCGCGCGTGACCTTCCATTGCTCGGCCACCTTCTCGGCAGTAATGCCCATGCCGTAGGCAATCGCAATGTTCTCGTTGTCGAACACCGCAGGATTCATTGCGATCTTGTGCCCCATCATCGGAATCATGCTCATCGACTCGGTGCCGGCAGCAATCATCAGGTCGGCTTCACCGAGCCGGATGCGATCGGCCGCGAGCGCAACGGCCTGCACGCCCGAGGAACAAAAACGGTTGATGGTCATCGCACCGATTGAGTTCGATAGGCCGGCAAGCAGCATGCCGATGCGCGCGATATTCATGCCTTGCTCGGCTTCCGGCATGGCGCAGCCGACGATGATGTCATCGATACGCGTGCGGTCGAGTTGTGGCAGTGGATCAAGGATGCCGCGCAGACAGTGCGCAAGCAGATCGTCTGGGCGAGTGTGCTTGAACACACCACGTGGTGCTTTGCCGACCGCCGTACGATTGGCGGCGACGATGTAGCAATCCTGAGCTTGCTTGGACATGAGATTCTCCGAATGCCTGATCAGTTACGCAGCGGCTTGCCGGTCTTGAGTGTGTGCAGAATGCGTTCCTGCGTCTTCGGCATTTGCGCTAGCGCGACGAAATGCTTGCGTTCGAGGTCGAGCAGCCATTGCTCATCAACGGCGGAACCGCGTTCGATTTCGCCACCGCATAGCGTGTCCGCGATGCGCCGACCATAGGTCTCCGCGAGGCCATCGTGGCACCGAACGGGCCCCCGTAGGTGACGTCCTC
>Ga0073899_10000820_pt1 | contig 28798 bp, 19 predicted proteins | sample KloWWTmetaKNB5Ph_FD_88975 | JGI IMG/M metagenome (GOLD analysis project Ga0073899, IMG submission 88975) | Active sludge microbial communities from Klosterneuburg, Austria, studying microevolution and ecology of nitrifiers - Klosterneuburg... | ecosystem: Engineered > WWTP > Aerobic digester >... | reverse complement strand
TGCGACAGCGCTTGCATGGGTTTGCCGGTGCTCCCGGTGCTCCTGTGCGCCTTGAAGGCCGGGTGCCTCGGCACGCCGAAGTGCGATCCGGCGTCGCCCGACTTCCCGTGCAAGGCCGTCCTCGACGCTTCGCCGGGCGCAAACTTCCATTGGTGCAACGACTGCATCGCGGATTGGCAGTGCACGGCAGACTGCGCTGCCGGGAAGTGACCGCCGCTCCTTGCTCTGGCGTCTTGGCGGCGGGTCTTCTCTCGGCTCGATCCGGCGCCTTACTTGGCGCCGCGTTTTCCCAGCACCGGCTCGCGCTTGCGGGCGTCGGGGTCGTAGATCACCAGGCTGCGATCGAGCGCCACCTCGCCGTCGACGAACACCCGAAGCTTCCAGTTGCCGAGCGGGTCGCCGGGCTTGAAGGCGATCTCTTGGTCGAACACCGCCATGCCCGGGCGAGCCTGCGAGTCGCCGAGCTCGACGGCTCGCCCGCGCCCTCGCGGCCCGGGGCGATCGATCTCCCAGCGGATCTCGACCCGTCGGCTCAGGGCCTGATGGAACGTCAGGCGGAAGCCCTGCGTCTGTCGGTTGCGGTCCAGCGTGAAGGGGATCTCAGTGCGCTCTTGCACCTGGCCGCCGAAGAACACGCCGAGCTCGGCCCGCGCCACCGGCCCCAGGGCAGCGGCGGGGGGATCGCAGGCCACGGCGCAGGCCATGGCCCAGAGCACCAGTGCGCGCCGGGTCAGGGGCATGCTTCCAGCTCCCGGGCCATGCGCGCGAAGTCGGCGACCGAGAGCACCTCGCCGCGCAGATCCAGATCGATGCTCGCACGCTCGGCGGCGGCGGCGATTGCGCCGCTCTCTTGCCCGCGCACGCCGCGCCAGGCGTTGACCAGTTTCTTTCGACGCTGGGCGAAGGCTGCGCGCACCAGCGCGCGAAAGGCGTCGGTCTCGGGCACCGGGGCGGGCAGCGGGTCGAGCACCAGCACCGCCGAGTCCACGTTGGGCTGAGGGTGGAAGGCGCCCCGGCGGACGACCAGCGCCCGCTTCGGAGCGAACTGCGCCTGGACGAACACGCTGAGCGCACCCCACGCTTCCGAGCCGGGCGTGGCCGCCACGCGGTCGGCCACCTCGAGCTGTACCAGATAGACCACGCGGTCGAGCTTCGAGGCGTTCGCGGTGGCCAGCGTCAGCAGCGGCCCGGTGATGTTGTAGGGCAGATTGCCGGCCAGCACGTGGGGGCGGGGGTGCGCGCCGCCAAGGGCCCCCGGATCCACCTGCTTGGCGTCGGCCTCGACGATCTGCAGCCGCCCCTGGCTCAGCGCTTCTGCGAAGGTCTGCCCCAGCGCGGGGATCAGATCCCGATCGCGCTCCACCGCCACCACGTGCGCCGCGCGCTCGAGCAACGGCGCGGTGAGGGCGCCCAGGCCCGCACCCAGCTCGACCACCGTGCCGCCGGGCGGCGTGGTCGCCAGCTCGGCGATGCGCGCCGCGATGCTGCGGTCGTGCAAGAAGTTCTGACCGAAGTGCTTCTTGGGCAAGAGCCCGCGCGCGGCCAACTGGGCCTTGGGGCCGTGCTCGCGCTCGGTCATCACCAAACGGACCTAACGGACCGGCGCCCGCCTTGTCACCTTTGTCGCATCCCGAAGCACTTACGGAAGCTCGGTGCTCGACGGGGGCGGCAGCGCGGCAGAGCGGGGAACGGCGCGCTCGACCCGAATGCCCTGGCGCCGCAGCTCGTGCTCCCCGCGCTCTTGGGCGACCAGCGCGCGGACGCGCACGGCGTCCCCGACCGCCCCCATGCTTTCGCTGCCGGTCTTGGGGATCCCCGGCTCCAGTCGCATCGAGAGCCAGCGCAGATCGATGCTGCGGCGCGGGAAGCGAGCCAGCGCGGCGCCCAGCTCGGGGCGGGCGGCCACGTCGGGCGCCACGGACCACACGTACACCACGCTGGCCTTGGGCTTGTCGCGCGTCACGCGCTCCAGCGCTGCCGCCAGCCGCGCGTCGGTTCGCGGGCGTTCGGCCTCGAGCCGCGGCGGCGACGACATGCCGAACGCCGCCAGGTAGCTGCGGAGCGTGCGGTCGCGGGCCGCTTCCGCCCAGACCGCTGCCGACGGGAAGGGCGACCGCGCCTTCACGCGATCCACGCGCCGAGCCACGCGGTCCAGATCGCTGGGGCGAACCCGGGCCGCCGCCGCCGGATCGAGCGGGCGCATGTGCTCGAGCACGCGCATTGCGACGTCCACTTCGTCCAGATCGCTGCGATCCGAGTCGTAGGTGCCGGTGGCGTGCGCCAGCGCGACCATCAGCTCCACGCCGTGGGCAGGGCCCCGTGCCGGTGGCATCCAGGCCAGGCGCCGTGCACCCAGAACGCCGAGGCCCACGCGATCACCGCGGCCCAGGTGGCGCATCGCCACCGCTGCGACCTCATCGATGGCCAGATCGAGTGGCGAAAGGCCCAGCTCGCCGGACCACAGCTCGACGGAAGCGTCGAGCAAGATCCAGACGACGTCGCGCTCTTCGCGCTCGTAGTCACGCACCATCAGCGTGCCGCGCCGGGCCGAGGCCTTCCACGCCACGCGCTTGAGCGGATCGCCGGGGCGATGCTCGCGCAGCTCGCGCAGCTCCATCCCGTCGCCCGAGAGCGGTCCCGGGCGACCCTCGTCGGCGACCATCCGACTTCTGCCGCCGCGCGGCGACCGCATGGTCAACATGAAGGGTCGGGGCAGCACTTCGATGCCGAACGGGTTGGCGAAGGTGAGGGGCACCTCGTAGAGGCCGGGGCTGCCGCGCACTTCCAGCGAGAGACCGTGCAGCCCGTGCCGCCCCACCCGGGGTGCCTTCACCTTCACCACCGCGCGCAGCCGCCCGCCCGCTGGCACCTCGCCCTCCGCGGGCTCGATTTCGATCTCGAGGTTCGGCGAGGCCACCACGCGCAAGCCGACGTAGCGGGCCGCGCGGGTATCGCGGTTGCGCACCTCGGCCTCGAGCTCGAGCACGTCGCCGCGTGCCACGCGGCGCGTTCGGGGCTCGCTGCGCCACAGCATCTCGAAACCCGCGGCGCGCACCCGGGCGACGCCCACCGCGGTCACGGCGCGCGCCACGGCCAGACCGACCAAGAGCGCGCCCCCCCAGGCCACCACCGCCGCTTCTTGGGCCACCAGCCCCACGCCGACCGCCAGCACGCCGGCGACGGCGAGATCCACGGCGGTGCGGGTGGGGTGAAGGTGCACGCTGCAGAGCCTACTTGAGATCGCCCGGCGAAGTCCCGACCCGGCCGCAGAAGGCCGAGGTCTTGCCCGTGCACAGCTCCGCGGCGCGCCGCCTCAGCGCCGCCGCGGTCTCGGGGTTGGCTTTCACCCCGAGGCCCCGCTCGTGCAAGAGCGACAGCTCGTGGCACGCCTCGGCGTCACGCGCGAGGCAACGCTCGTCGAGCAGCGAGAGGGCGAGCGAGCGGTAGAGGCGCGCCTTGGCCGCATCGGCCTTGGTGCCGCGCCCGATCTCGAAGGCGCGTGCGCTGGCGCTGCAGGCGGCCGGCTGGCGGAAGGCACAGCGCTTCTCCAGCTCGGCCACCTCGAGTCGGTCGAGCTCGCTGGTCTCGTCCGGCGCCGGCAGCGCGCGGGCCGAGCCGAGGGCGGGGGCCACGCTCGGAGGCGGCGCGGGAGCCGCACGCGGCGCAGGCGTACCGACCGGTGGCGGGTGCGTGGCCTGTGCGCGCGGTGGCGCCGAGGTCTGCGCCATGACGCCCGTCACGTCGGGGCGCGCCGGCGGCTCGCGCCGGGCCTCGGGGCCCGACATCAGCGCGGCCAGCGTGCCCACGAACGCGCCGAAGACGATCGCCGCCGTTGTCGTTCCGCGCGCGCTCGACATGATCCCGCGCCCGATGATCGCACAACAGGGCGTGCCGCGAGTCTGCTAAAAGCGAGGTTCTGTCGAGCGCTGCCCGAATTGCCGCGGCCTTCGCCGCCGCCCTTGTGCTCTGTCCGGCCCCTGCCGGCGCGGATCCGGTCAGCTATTCGGCCTACGAGCGCGAGACCGTCGACGCCGCGCTCTCCGAAACGGGTGGGCGCATCGATCCCAAGCCCGAGGGCAAAGAGATCGAGAGCATCGAGATCATCACGCTGGAGGTGATCGAAGATCGCGACCCGGTTCCGAAGTTCTTCAACGCGTTTCACGCCACCACCCGCAAGGGCGTGATCCGCAGCGAGCTCTTGTTCGACGAGGGCCAGCGGTACAGCGCGCGCCTGGTGGAAGAGTCGGCGCGCAACCTGCGCAAGCGCCGCCAGCTCTCGCTGGTGCTGCTGGTGCCCCTGGTGGGCAGCACGCCCGACAAGGTGCGGGTGCTGGTGATCACCAAAGACGTCTGGAGTCTGCGGCTGAACACCAACCTGCAGGTCTACGAAGGGAACCTGCTGCGCCTGCTGCTGCAGCCCGCGGAAGAGAACATGTTCGGCACCCACACCATGCTGGGGGGCCTGTTCATCCTGGATCTCGACACCTATTCCTTCGGCGGGCAATACATGGACCGGCGTGTGGCCGGCAGCCGCATCCAGTCGGTGGTCAGCGCGAACCTGATCGTGAACCGCGAAACCGGCGCGCCCGAGGGCTCGTTCGGCACCCTGTTCTACGGCCAGCCGCAATACTCGGTGGACTCCAAGTGGTCGTGGAAGACCCTGGTCGTCTGGTACGACGAGATCTTCCGCAGCTATGTCGGCACGGGCCTGCGCACCTTCGATTCGAAGACCACGCAGAGCAACGACGCCATCCCCTATGTGTACGACGCGGCGCGCTGGTTCTCGGCGTATTCGGTGACCCGCAGCTTCGGGGGCCGCTTCAAGCACGACGTCTCGACCGGGCTCGAGATCGATCGCCGCCACTATCGCCTGCGCGACTCGGAGCTCTACGTTCCCAGCGCCGTGGACGACTTCGAGTCGAGCGAGATGCCCGTGCCGGACACGCGGGTGAGCCCCTTCGTTCAGCTGCGCAGCTACCTGTCGGACTATCACCGCGTGCACGACTTCGAGAGCCTGGGGCTCGAAGAAGATTTCCGCCTCGGGCACGAGGCGGTGGTGCGCATCTACCCGGCGGCGCGCGACGCCGCCTCGACCCGCGACATGCTGGGCACCTATGCGGCGCTGGGCTACAGCGCGCGGCTGGGCTCGGGCATCGCGCGGGGCATCGTGGCGTCCACGATCGAGAAGTCGACCCGGGCTCAGACCGACGCCAGCGTGCAGGTCGGCGCGCGCGTGGTCACCCCTCGGGTCGGCTTCGGGCGATTCGTGTACGACGGCGTGCTGGTCAACCACTACGAGAACTACCTCAACGATCGGCTCACCGTGGGCGGTGACGGCCGGCTGCGCGGTTACCCGCCCGCGGCCTTCATCGGCAAAGACGCGGTCGCCAGCAACCTCGAGTTTCGGACCCAACCGGTGTCGATCTGGAGCGTGCAGGTCGGTGGCGCGGTCTTCTACGACGCAGCCGACGCGTTCGAGGGCATGTCGGACCTGCGGCTCAAGCACGCGACCGGCGTGGGTCTGCGCACGGTCTTCCCCCAGGCCGAGCGGATCGTGTTCCGGGCCGACTACGGCGTCCCGGTCACCGCTTCGGGCTTCGTCTTTCCCGGGTCGCTGTTCATCGCCTTCGGCCAGGCCTTCGGCATGCCGACCCTGCCGTCGCCGACGCTCGAAACCGAATACCGCGAGTAATTCACCCGAAACCCGAGCCCGCTGGACGAGTAGGCATGGGATGGGAGACTATCTTGCTCGCGCGTATAGAGGTGACCGATGAATTCAGCGAATGCGGCGCCCATGGACGTTCTGACCGACGTGCTGCAGACCGTCCGGGTCTCGTCGGTCTGCTACGGGCGGGTCGAGCTCGGGGCGCCCTGGGGGGTGCGGGTGCCAGAGAGCGACTCCGCGTCGTTCCATGTCCTGCTGCGCGGCAACGCGTGGCTCGAGGTCGAGGGCATGAACGACCCCGTGGCGCTGGCCAGCGGCGATCTGTTCGCGTTGCCCCATGGGCGCGCGCACACCCTGCGGGACTCGGTGGACACCCCGGCGCGCCCGCTGGAAGAGATCGTCGGCGGCGGCGACGCCTGTTCGACCGGCACCATCAAGGTGGGCGGCAACGGCGCGGCTGCCACGCTGGTGTGCGGGGCGTTCCAGTTCGAGGACCGCAAGCACAACCCCCTGCTCAACGTGCTCCCGCCGCTCATCTTGATCAAGGGCGAGGACGGTCGCGCCGTGCACTGGCTCGAGCCCACGCTGCAGTTCATGGCGTGCGAGGCTGCCTCGACCCGCCCCGGTTCCCGCACCGTGGTGAGCCGGCTCGCCGACATCTTGTTCATCCAGATCGTCCGCGGCTTCTTGAGCTCGACCCCCGAGAGTCAGCGCGGCTGGCTGCGCGCGCTCACCGAACCGCAGATCGGCGCATCGCTGGGGCTCATCCACCAAGATCCGCGCACCCCCTGGACGGTCGCGATGCTGGCGTCGAAAGTGGGCATGAGTCGCTCCACGTTCGCGGGCCGCTTCGCCGAGCTGGTGGGTGAGCCGCCGCTTCACTACGTGACGCGCTGGCGCATGCAGCGGGCCGCAGCCCTGCTGCGGGACGGGCGCGCCACGCTGGCCGACATCGCCGACCGCGTGGGTTACGAGTCCGAGGCCGCCTTCAGCAAGGCGTTCAAGCGCTGGGTCGGCGCTGCCCCCGGCGCGTATCGCCGGGCCTCGCGGGACAACGGCGGCTTCGCCGAGCACGCGCCGCACTGAGGCGGGGCGCTCGCCGGTCAGCTCGCGGGCGGGGCGGCCTTGGCCTTCTCGTCGACCTGCTTCTTCAGGGCGTCGAACGCTTTGTCGTACTCGTCGACCAAGAGCTGGTTCTTCTTGTCGATCTCTTCCAAGAGCTTCTGGGCCTCGGTGGTCTCGGCCTCGATGCGCCCCTTGGCCTTCTCGGCCGCTTCCAGTCGGGCCTGGGCTTTCTTCTTGTCGCCCTCCGAGCGCTTGGCGTCGGCGGCCGCTTCCTTGCTCTCGCTGATGGTGCGCTCGAGCGTCGACTTCACGTCGCTCGACTCGGCGATCAGCTCGGTGAGCTTCCGCTTGGTCAGCGGGCCTGCCACGTGCACCAGATAGCTCGCCAGGCTGAGCTCGTCGGCCTGCTTCTCCAGCTTCTCGCGGTTCGGTTTGCCCAGCGCGTCCTCGTGCTCGTCGATGGTGCGATGCGCCTGGTTGCGCTCGCGCAGGCGCTTTTCCAGCTGCTTTTCCACCGACTTCTCCAGCGCCACGCTGGTGGCCCCGAACAGCTCGACCGTGCAGCCCTTCTGCTTGGCGGTGTATTGCGCCGCGCCGCCGACCTTCTTGTTGATCTCGGCCTTCTCGTCGCTGAAGAACGTGGCCACCGTGTCCGTCTCGTGCAGGCGCTCGACGTATTCCTGGCTCTTGCCTGCCGCGTCGGCGGCCTCGTACACCTTCAAGACGTCGGGCCACGAGGTCTTGTCCAGCTCGGCGGGGAACTGGGCGAACTTCCCCATGGTGCTGCGGGCGCGGCTCTCGTCTTCGGCGAAGCGGGTTCGGGCCTTGGCCAGCTCGTCGGGGTAGCGGGCGGCGTAGCCGGGTTGATCGCTCGAGGGCGCGGCGATCGGGGTGTTGTCATTCTTTTGACACCCCACGCAGAGCACCCAGACGGCCAGCGCACCCCAGGTCAGTCGGCTCGACATGGCCGAAAGTAGAGTCCGCTCCGAGGTCGGGGGTCAACACCGGCCCGCGCGCCGAGCCTGGTCAAACGGGCCGGACGGCGCGCCGATGCCCGACTTTCGCCAGCGCTTCCTCGATGATCGAAGCGCGCGCGCGGGTGTCCCCCTCGAGCTCGGGCACCAGGATCAAGCGGTGAGCCAGCACCGACACGGCCACGGCCCGCACGTCGTCCGGGGTCACGAAGGGGCGGCCGGCGAGCACCGCGTAGCTCTTGGCGGCGCGCACCAGCGAGAGCGACGCACGCGGCGAAGCCCCGAGCACGACCCGGGGGTTGGTGCGGGTGAAGCTGGTGAGCGCCACGGCGTACTCGAACAGGTCTTCTTCCACGTGCACGCGGGCGGCGATGGACTGGACCTGGAGCACGTCGGTGGGGCTCAGCGCCGCCGCGGGCTCGGGGGCGACCACGCCGTGGGTCCGAAGCATCGCGACCTCGTCGCGCTGCGACGGGTAACCCATGAAGACCCGAACCAAGAAGCGATCGATCTGCGCTTCGGGCAGGGGATAGGTCCCCTCGAGGTCCACGGGGTTCTGGGTGGCCAGCACGAAGAACGGATCGGGCAGCTCGAAACGATCGCCTTCGATGGTGACCTGCCGCTCTTGCATGGCCTCGAGCAGCGCCGACTGGGTCTTGGCGGGCGCGCGGTTGATCTCGTCGGCCAGCACCACGTTGGCGAAGATGGGCCCGGGCCGGAGCTGGAAGGTGCCGTCCCGCGGGTTGAGCACGTAGGTGCCGGTGATGTCGGCGGGCAAGAGGTCCGGTGTGAACTGGATGCGCCGGACGGTGCAGCCCAAGGTGGTGGCGAAGGCCTTGACCAGGGTGGTCTTGGCCACGCCGGGGACGCCCTCGAGCAGCACGTGGCCCCGGGACAAGAGCGCGACCAGCAAGAGGTCCACCGCCAGCGAGTCGCCGATGTAGACCCGGGTGACCTGTCGCCTCACTTCGCCCAGCCGCTCGCGGACGCTGTCGATTTCGCTGGCTTGCAGGGCGTGACTCAAGACTCTCTCCTGGGGCCGTCGGCCTCGGCCAGGATTGCTAGCACCGCTCGCCGGGTCCTCTCTACGGTTTCCTTCGTGACCCGGAAGGGCTGCGACGCCGCCACGGCGGTCTCGGCTCGCCCGAGCTCGCCGAACAGGCGTTTGAGCTCGGCCAGGCTCTGCGGCGCCAGCACTGCGCGGCGCTCGGCTTCGGCCACCAGCTCGGCCGGGCCGGCGCGGGGCGACAGCCCGAAGCGTTCAGCCAGGCCCTCTTCGAGCGCGCTCTTCAGCTCGAGCAGCACCAGTGCCCGGTGGGTGGTCGGCGCACCGAGCACCGCTGCCCTGCCGGCGACGCCGCCCTGCGCCACCAGCAGCTGGGCGCTCGCATAGCGCGGCGGCGATCGGCGGTAGACCTTGAGCGACGACGCCACCGTCCAACCGACGGCGACGATGCCTGCGACCACCGCGAACACCATCGCCAGCACGTCGGGCAGCCCGTCGTCGTGCATCTTCGAGACCAGATCCTCGAAGCCCTCGAGCTGGTCCTTGATTTCCTGGCCGAAGCTCGTCCCGCCGCCGTAGGCCCCGCGCTGGCGGAACTCGCCCGCCACCAGGTAGAGCGTGCCCCCGCGCTGGCCCCAGCTGTCGTCTTCGACCAGGTAGTCGACCAGGCCCTCGGAGAACGCGCGATTGCCCGGGTAGCGCAGCATCAGGTTGATGACGGCGGAAGCGTCTGCCATGGCGAACAATCGACCGCGGTTGACGATGATGCCGGTCACCGCCAAGGTCGCGCTGGGCTCGCCGCGCGCGGGGATCTCGAGCACCGGGGTCAGGTTCGGGTGCGTGAACGCCGAGGGGTGATTGGTGACGACCTCGCGCACTTGCGCCACCACGGGATGACGCCCCTGCTCTTGGCCGGCGACCTGCTGCACCGCGGGGACCGCGATGGCATAGCTGGGGTTGTCGCGCAGCGCTCGGGTGGGGCGCAGCGGAGCCGCCACGCGCCGGATCTGAAAGCGCCCGAGCAGCGCGTCGCCCTTGCCGAAGTCGTCCAGCACGGCCAGGCGACCGCCCGCGCGCAAGAAGGCGCTGGCCTCGTCGTAGTCGACCTCGACCGTGGGGTGGAGGATGAGCACGCCGTCGGCGGGGCGCAGCCGCTCCCAGTCCAGCACCGCCACGATCTCGACGCGAGAGCTGCCGAGGCGTGCCCGGGCCAGGGCCAGAAGCTCGCTGGTGCCCTCCCAGGTGGTGTCGTTCAGCTCGAACGGCGCGGCGTGCCCACGGCTCGGCCACGCGACCCCCAGGACCACGGTCAAGAGCCCCAGAAGCCGGAACCATTTCGCGGCGTGAGCCCGCATCGGCCGGCACGCTACCATGCCAGCTCGGGCGCGTCCGGCGGCGGCCCTGCAAAAACGTCGCGGTTTCCCGAACTTGACCGCACCAGCAGGGGAGCTAGATTGTGCACCATCAGGTCCGAAAGCGAGGCCGACATGCTCCCCCCCTTCATCATCGACCAGATTCGTCGGCGCGAAGAGGAGGAGCAACGCCGTCGTGACGAGCAGCAGCCCCGACTCGAGCTGCCGGTGGACGCCATTCAGCCGCGTCGCCGTCCCGAGCCCGAGCGCGAAGACGACGACGACAAGGACCGCGGCGTGATCATCCTCGACCTGGCCTGATCGAACGCCGAAACAGTCGCGCGGGCCCCGCGACTTGACTAGGCTGCGCCGGCCCACAATGCCCCGATGGTTCCTGCGCTCCGCCGCGCTCGCCGCGCTCGCGCTCACTGGTTGCTACGACCAGGGTGGGGGCGTCGAGCCGCCGCTCGATCGCATCTACTTCCCGGTCGGGCTCGCGCTGTCCCCTGCGGCTTCACGCCTCTACGTCGTGAACAGCGACTTCGACCTGCAGTACAACTCGGGGTCACTGCAGGCCCTCGATCTCGCTCGCGTGCGCGAGATCGTTCCGAAGGCGTGCAGCGCGGACGCCGACTGCGCGGGCACCGGGCGGGTGTGCGACCTCTCACCGTCCGACGCGAACGGCGGCCATCCGAGCCGCTGGTGCGTCGACGCCTCGGGGCCCAACGCCGGCATGCCCTGCGGCCCTTTTGGTGAGAAGGGCCCAGCCAACAAGCTGCTGCATCCCGGCCGCTGCGGTCACGTCGATCACGTCTCGCCGCAAGACGGCGGTTCCAGCCTGGTCGCCGGCCGGGTGGGGATCGGCGCGTTCGCCACCGACGTGATCTATCGGCCGCGCCCCACCGGCCCGGGGGGGCGGCTGTTCATCCCGGTCCGCGGCGACGCCACGCTCCACTTCGTGGACGTGATCGACGACACCGAGTCCCCCCAGGTTCCGTTCGAGCTCGACTGCGGTCAAGACGGCAACGGCGGGGACTGCGACGACCGCCATCGTCGGGGCGACGATCCGGACCAAGAGAACACCCGGGATCTGCGGCTGGCGCCCGAGCCCTTCGGCATCGCCGCCACGCCAGAGGGCGAAGCGGTGGTCGTGACGCACCAGACCGAGGGGGCCGCATCCCTCTTCGTGAACGACGCGGCGTCCTGGGGCGACGGCGAATCCAGCCTGGGTGAAGGCCCGAAGCTCACCTTCACCACCACCGGCATGCCCCAGCGCGTGATCGGCGTCGCGGCGCTGCCCACCCCGGCCCTCGCACAAGAGCTGGGCGCGGCCTACGACCCGGGTTTCTTGGTCACCTTCCGCGATGCCGCCCAGGTGGATCTGCTGCGCTACTTCTCCGATGCGGCGTCCAAGCCCGCGCGGCCGTTCATGCAGGTGGCCGGCTCGGCGCCCATCACCGCCAACTCGCTGGGCATCGACTCGCGCGGCATCGCCGTCGACGGCGACGAGCGCAAGGCGTGCGAGCTCGGTTGCCCCGGTGGCTCGGGCGACGCGCGCAAGGCGTGCCTCTCGGAGTGCGCCGGGCTGCCGATTCGCGTGTACATCGCCAACCGTGCGCCTTCGTCCCTCTTGGTCGGCGAGACCCGTCCGAACCCCGGTCTGTTCTCCAGCGACGATCTGCCTCGCCTGACCGAGAGCGTCCCGCTCAGCTTCGGTCCGTCGCGGGTGATCGTGGGCAAGGTCATCGGTCTGGACGGCGCGCCCCACACCCGGGTGTTCGTGGTCTGCTTCGATTCGCGCAAGGTGGGCGTCTACAACCCCGCCACCCACGCCATCGAGGACTGGATAGAAACCGGCCGCGGCCCCCACGGGTTCGTCACCGAGCTGGGCACCGACGACGGCGGCGCCCCCCGCTGGGCGTACGCCTACGTCGCTCATTTCACGGACTCGTACATCGGCGTGATCGATCTGGACATGCGCAACCCCACCTTCGGCACCATCCTCACCACCATTGGCCGGCCCAGCGCCCCGAGGGCCAGCAAATGAGGGCCAAGGTCGACGCGGCGCTCGGCGCCCTGGTCGCGTTCGCGGCGTTCGGCTTGGGCTGCTCCGAGACGCCGGTCTCGGTGCCGCTCCGCTCTCTCGAGCGCAGCGGCGAGGTGTCGTTCGTCTGCGCCGATCAAGAGGGCGAGGGTCACCACATCGACGCCTGTCCGGACTTCGACAGCGAAGAGAACCCGCGGCACCTGTACGCCATGGTCACTCAGACCCTGCGCGGTGAGGTCGCGGTGGTCGATCTGAGCGCGGGCCGCGTGCTCGATCTCGATCCTTCCACGCCGGGCTTCAGCTTCTTGCCGGTGGGCGAGAACCCGGTGGACATCGTCTCTACCCCGGGCGGCGTGGCCAGCTTCGTGGGCGTGGCCGACATCGGAAAAGAGGGCATCTTCGCCATCCCCACCCGCTGCGCCCGTCCGCCGGCGCGCGATCTGACCTCGTGGTCGGCGTGCGCGCTGCCGGTGGCGCCGGGCGAGATGGTGATCGCGATCGATCCGCCGGGCACTGACGCCGACGCCGACGCCACCACCCCCGCGCCGGTGCGCGCCAGCTGCGACGCGCCCTTCACCGTCGCGGCGGCCACGCCCGGCACCGCGCTCGCGGCCACCCGCGCCGAGTGCCCCGCCGACCTCGCGCTCGAGAAGGCCCCCGCCGGTCGCCGCAAGCTGATCGTGACCTTGCCCGCGCTGGGCGGCTTCGCGGTGATCGACGCGCAGGGCGTGCTCGATCGCGAGCCCGGCAGCTATCAGCCCTGCGACATCGAACGCTTCATCGCGCTCGAGCCCAAGCTGGACGACACCGTGGTGCAGAAGGTTCCGGCCGACCTGCAGGCGCCGGGCTGCTCGCTGCCCGAGATCAACTACGGCCCCGTCCCCGACACCTTCATCTCGCAGCCCGCCGGCATCGAGCTCAGCGAGGGGCGCCTGTTCGTCGCCGACCGCGGCTCACCCGCCGTCCACGTGGTCGACGTCTCGGACCCCTGCGCGCCGCGCCAGGACCCGCCGCTGCGCCCCGTGGCGTTCGAGGCCAAGAACCGGATCGTCACCACGACCCAGGTCGCGGTCAGCCCGCCTACCACCACCGGGCAGCGCTTCGCCTATGCGGTCGACGAGTTCGACGGCAGCGTGATGATCTTCGACGTGACGCCGGGCACCTCGGACCGCACGCCGATCGTCCGCCCCGGGTCGCCGCTCTTGCCCTTCGAGCCCCCCGACCGCATCGCGTTCAGCTCGCCGGCCCGGGACGTCGGGTTCGTGCTCCGGGACGTGCCCATCGCGGACCCCGAGACGGGCGTCGCCACCATCGGCACGGCGTGCGATCCGGATCCGGCGCTGCCCGCCACCGATCCGGGCGCGAAGTATCGCCCCAGCAGCGACTACACTCGCGGCGCTGCCCCGCGCAACCTGCGCGGTGTGTTCGGGACGGTGATGCTCGCCAGCGGGCAGGTCGCCGTGATCGACCTGGAAGACTTCGACGCGCCCTGCCGGCGCCCGGTGTCCACCAACTCGGCAGCACAGGCCGACTTCCGCGGCTGCTCGGGGGACGCCGCCAAGCCCGACTTCTTCACGCTCGACGGCTCCGCGACCGGGAAGCGCACGGTCAGCGCCGAGCTTTCTTGCCGCGTGGTCGAGCCCCACCGCGCCCGCAGCGGCCGCATGCTGGTCAACGGCGGCGAGGTCGGGGTCAACGGCCCGGCGCTGCGCAACCTGCCCAAGCTCGGCGCGCGTGGCGGCGGGAACCTGGCCACCGACCAGTCGGACGAGGGTCGCATGCACCCGAAGCTGCTGGCCGTGGACTTCCCCAATCCCGAAGGTGGAACCCACGGGGTCGAGCTCCATGTCGGCTCCACGCTGTTCCGCAGCCCGTCGGCCGGCGTCCCCAATCCCACCAACCTGCTGCCGGTGGATCCGGCGACCGCCGAGCGGTCGTCGGTGGGCCTGGTGTTCGTCCAGCCCCGGGCCTTCGGCGGGGACGAAGAGATGACGCTCGAGTACGAGGGCGCCCTCGTTGCCGAGCGCAAGACCGGGTTCCCGAAGTGGGAGGTCACCGAGGTTCGCGACGCCGACGCTGCGTTCTGCAACGGCGGCGTACAAGACATGGCGGTGGCCACCCAGGTCGGACAGAAGCTCGGCGTCCCCGCCGCCGCGCTGCCGGCCTTCGCCCGCCGGCACGCCGACGTGGTCACCGTGACCCAGGCCCTGCCGGGCGAAGACTCGTCGTACTGGGACGGCGGGGCCGGTGCGAGCTGCTCGGCGAGCGGCGCGCTGGCCTATTTCAAGTGCCGCGAGGCGTTCGGTCCCGCCGACGCCCCGACCGCGCTCCGCGACCTTCGGGTGGTCGAGGCGTACCAAGACCGCCTGGTGGTCGAACCCAAGGCGTTCAAGAACGCAGCCGATCGCGCGCGCATCGAGCAGCTGTTCTTCTGCTGCATGGGCGGGGGCTCGGCGGTCTCGTACGAAGTGCGCGCGGGGCACCAGTGGGTGCTCACGGGCAGCGGCGGCGGCTTCCGCCATGACGTGATCGCCGTTCCGGTCGCGGGCACCAGCGACCTGCGCTGCGAGCTGGACTGCAACCCGCGGCGCGCGCAGCTGGTGAGCCGCGTGTTCGAGGTTTCGGCCAAGGACTGCGCCAAGCCCAAAGAGGGGAAGAGTGACTGCGCCGTCGGGCCGGCCACGTCCGCGGACGTCGCCTGCGTGCTCGACAAAGGCGCCGGCCTCGGGCCCGGCAAGCCCGGGGAAGAGTGCATCTTCCAGAACCTGACCCACCGCTTCGCGGTGTACCGGGGGAACGAGCCCAGCGAGCGCGGCATGGCCTTCTCGTGGGGCGTCTCGGGCGGGTTCGTGCCGCTGGCGGCGAACCTGGCCGCGCAGAGCCGGGCGGTGTCTCCGCAGTCGATGGTGTTCGTGCCGCAGATCGGTCAGCTGGCGGTGGCAGACGGCGCCTCGCAAGGGCTGGTGCTGGTCAGCATGGATTCGGTGGCCGTCTCGAGGCTGTTCTTCTGATGTCGCGGCTCGCGCGCGACGGGGGCGAGCTGTCGGGGGCCCGCGACTGACATGGCCGGGCCGAACACGCCCGTGATGCAGCAACACGCCGCGGCCAAGCGGGCCCACCCCGACGCGGTGATCTTCTTCCGGCTCGGCGACTTCTACGAGATGTTCGGCGACGACGCGCTGGTGTGCGCGCGCGCGCTGGATCTGACCCTGACCAGCCGCAACAAGGGCAAGCCCGACGAGGTGCCGATGGCGGGTGTGCCGCACCACGCGGCACACCAGTACATCGCCCGGCTGCTCGAGGCGGGGCACAAGGTCGCGATCTGCGAGCAGATGGCCGACCCGTCGAAGGTGAAGGGCATCGTCCCGCGCGAGGTGGTGCGGGTGATCACGCCGGGGCTGGTCACCGACCGCGAGCAGCTCGACGCACGCGCCAACAACTGGCTGGCCGCGCTCGAGCTGGGGGCCGAGCGCGTGGGCATCGCGCTCTTCGATCTGTCCACCGGCGAGCTGTGCGCGGCCGAGGTCGGCGATCTGGCGCGCCTGCTCTCGGAGCTGTGCCGGGCGGCGCCGCGCGAGATCTTGGTGGGGGCCGAGGGCGGGGCCAGTCACGACGACGCCCTGGCGGCGCTCCGCGCCACGGTGCCCCGGGCCGCGCTGCGAAGCGACCCGGCGCTGGCCGAAAGCGAGCTCGATCACCAGCTGGGCGCCCGGCGTGGCGATGCGGCGTTCGCCGGCACCCTGGGCTCTCGGGCGGCCGCGCGGGTGCTGCGCTTCGCGCGCGGCTGCACGCCGGGGGCCGAGCTGCCGCTCAGGCGCATCGCCCGCTGGGACCCCCGGGCCGAGCTGGTGATCGACGCCGTGGCGCAGCGGCACCTCGAGCTGTGCGAGTCGTGGTCGGGCCTGCGCCAGGCCACCCTGCTCGGCGTGATCGACGACACCCGAACCTCGATGGGGGCGCGGCTCTTGCGCCGGCGGCTGTCGGCTCCGCTGACCGACGTCGAGCAGATCCGGCGCCGGCACGATCAGGTCGAGCTGTTCGTGGTTCATGCCAAGCTTCGCGCCGAGCTGCGCCTGGCGCTGGAAGACGTCACCGATCTGGAGCGCATCGTGTCGCGCGCGAGCCTGGGCGAGGCGAACCCGCGCGAGCTGGGCTCGCTGCGCGACGGGCTGTCGGCGGCGGCCCGCGCCAGCCAGGTTCTCGACTCGGTGCACGACGCGGCGGGGCGCGAGGCTCTGGGGCTGGATCGCGAGCTCGACCTGTGCGCCGAGCTCGCGGCCGAGCTCGCGCGCGCCCTGGTCGAGCGGCCGCCCGCGCAGGCCAAAGAGGGCGCGGTCTTTGCGCCGGGCTACGACCCCGAGCTGGACGAGCTGGACGCCCTGCAGAAGCACGGCGCCGAACGCATGGTCGAGCTCGAGACTCGCCTGCGCGACAGCACCGGGATCCCCACGCTGAAGCTGCGCTACACGCGGGTGTTCGGCTGGTACATCGAGGTGTCGCGGGCCCACGCCGCCAAGGCCCCGGCCGCGTGGCGGCGCAAGCAGACGGTGGCCACCGGCGAGCGCTACACCAACCCCGAGCTCGACGATCTGGCCGACCGCATCACCACCGCCGAAGACCGCCACCGCGAGCGCGAGCTCGAGCTGATTCGCCAGCTGGTGCGCGCCGTGGCTGCGGCGGGCGACCGCATCGTCGAGCTTTCGCAGCGCGTGGCGCGCTGGGACGTGGCCGCGAGCCTGGCCGAGGTCGCTCATCGCTACGACTACACCCGGCCGGTGGTCGACGACTCGGATCGGCTCGAGCTCGAAGAGAGCCGTCACCCGGTGGTCGAGCGGCTGGCCGCCAAGGGCCGCTTCGTGCCCAACGACGTGCGGCTGTCGCTGAGTGGCGAACGGCTCTGGCTGATCACCGGCCCCAACATGGCGGGCAAGAGCACGCTGCTCCGCCAGACCGCGCTCTCGGTGGTGCTGGCGCAGCTCGGAAGCTTCGTTCCGGCACGGCGCGCGCAGATCGGTGTGGTCGACCGCGTGCTGTCCCGCGTGGGGGCCAGCGACGACGTGGCCCGGGGCGAGAGCACGTTCATGGTCGAGATGCGCGAGACCGCCGAGATCTTGAAGAGCGCCACGCGCCGCAGCCTGGTGATCTTGGACGAGATCGGTCGCGGCACCAGCACCTACGACGGGCTGGCGATCGCCTGGGCCGTGGCCGAGCACATCGACCAGGCGGTGGAGTGCCGTGCGCTCTTCGCCACCCACTACCACGAGCTGACGGCGCTCGCGGCCGCCAGCAGCCACGTGGCCAACCACTCGGTGAGCGCCCGCGAGTCGGGGGACGACGTGGTGTTCTTGCACCGGCTGGTGGCGGGGGCTGCCAGTCGGTCGTACGGCATCGCGGTGGCGCGCCTGGCCGGCTTGCCCGAGTCGGTGCTGGCCCGCGCCAAGGCCATCTTGATCGGGCTCGAAGGCGAGGGCACGAAGGCCCGGCGCCCGGGTGCCGACGCGCCCCAGCTCTCGCTCTTCCAGAAGGCCGAGGCCCCCGCGCCGGGCTCGCGCGAGGTGCTCGACACGCTGCGGGCGCTGGAGGTCGATCGCATGACGCCGCTCGACGCGCTGAGCCTGCTCGCCAAGCTGAAAGGCAAGCTCACCTGATCCGCGGCGGCTTGGGCGCCGGCGGCGTGGCGCTCCGACCGTCTTCGGGCCAGGCGTGTCGGGGGTAGCGCCGCATCAGCTCTTTCCGCACGGTCGGGTAGTGGCGTTGCCAGAAGCCCTCGAGATCGGTCGTGACCTGCACCGCTCGCCCGTTCGGGGCCAAGAGCTGCAGCGTGACGGCCACGCGACCGCGGCACAAGCTCGGCCCCTTCGCCGAGCCGAAGAAGTCTTGCAGCCGGGACTCGATCCACGGCGGCCGTCCCGGCTCGTAGTGGACCTCGACCGTGCGCCCGCCGCCCAGGCGAACCCGCTCGGGCAGCTCGCTGGCGAGCAGCCGCTGCTGCTCGGCGGTGAGCGAAGCAAAGACCGAGGCCGAGAGCGACGACGCGCGCAGCTCTTCGAAGCTGGTCAGCCCGTCAGAGGCGCGCTCCAGCGCCGCGGCGCGGGTCTCGGGGCCCAGCTCGGGAAAGTCGACCTCGGGCAGGTGCTTCTTGGCCAGCTCGATGCGGCACAAGAGCACGTCCAGACTGCTGGCGGCGGCCGCCAGCTCGGGCGATGCCAGCGCCGCGCGCGCCAAGATGCGTGACGCCTCGGGCGACGCCGGTGCCCGCGTGCGCGACTCGTCCAGCACCAGCAGGCCGAAGCTCAGCCGCTCGAGGCGATCCACGCGCTGGCTGGCGGCGTTCCACACCAGCTCGTCGCTCTCGCAGAGCGCGTCGGAGCCCAGATCCAAGAGCCAGTCGGCCTCGACGGCGCTGGCGACGCGGACCACGTTCCCACCGCGGCCCGGCCGCTCTTCCACGTCCACGGCGATCAGCAGCGGCGCGTCGTGGACCACGCTGTCTTCCGACAGCTTGGCGCCGCCGCCCCGGGCAAACACCAGCTCTGCCGCGCCGGGCCGGGCCCGCTTGGCCACGCGATCGGCGAAACCGGTCAGCAGGGCGCGGCGGACGCGGCGCTCTTCTTCCGGCAGATCGCCAGGCTCGGGCCCGCTGTCGCGGGCCACCCGCTCGAGCTGCGAGCGCGCGCGGTCGACCGCTCGCACCGACCGGTGGTCGAGGCCCATGCGGCCGAGCGACTGGGCGTCGAAGCGGGCGTCCCGCGCCTCGTCGAAGCGGTCCATCAGCTCGATCACGTCGGAATCGCCGCGGGCGCCGTCCAGGGTTCGGCGCTGGCCGAAGGCGGTGCGGGCGGCACGCCGGATGTCGCGCTCGGAGAGCAGCGCCGCGGCGAGGGCCCCGCGTCGCGCCACGCCCAGCCGCTCCGCTTCGACCGCCACCCGCGCCAGCCGGGGGTGGAGGGGGAAGGCCAGCATGCGCCGGCCGATCTCGGTGATGGTGCCGCCCTGCACCGCGCCCAGACCCGAAAGCAGGGCTTCGGCCGCGCTCTTCGCGGCGTCCGGCGGTGGGTCGAGCCAGGCCACGGCATCGAAGCCGCCGAGGCCTGCTCCGTACAGCGTGAGCAGCGCTTCGCTCAGATCGGCGCGGCGGATCTCGGGCGCGTCATGCTCGGGCCGCGCCTCGAAGTCGCCGCGAGTGTACAGGCGGATCACCCGCCCCGGCCGCGTGCGGCCCGCACGGCCGGCGCGCTGGGTGGCCGACGAGCGGCTCACCTTGCTGAGCTCCAGCCGGGGCAGCCCCGTGAAGGGCGAGTGGCGCGCGACGCGGGCCAGCCCCGAGTCGACCACACCGGTGACCCCGTCGATGGTCACGCTGGTCTCGGCGACGTTGGTCGAGAGCACCACCTTGCGCCGCGCGGCGCGCTCCACCGCGCGGCTCTGCTCTTCGACCGTTTGGTCGCCGTGCAGCGGGAGCACGAGCACGCCCTCGCGCTTCGCCAGCTCGGTCAGGCTCTCTTCGGCGCGGCGGATCTCGGCGGCGCCGGGCAAGAACACCAGCACGTCACCGTCGTCGCCCGCCAGCAGCTCGCGGACCGCGCTCACCACCTGCTTCTCGAGCGGGCGATCGTCCGGGCGGTCCAGGTGCTCGACGGTCAGGGGGAAGGCGCGGCCCGGGCTGTCGATCACCGGACAGCCGCCCAAGAACGCGGCCACCGGCGCGGCCTCGAGCGTGGCGCTCATGACCACCAGGCGAAGATCCGGGCGCTCGCCCCCTCGGAGCGACGACACCAGCGCCAGCGCCAGATCGGTGGACAAGCTGCGCTCGTGGAACTCGTCCAGGATCACCAGCCCGACGCCCTCGAGCCGGCGACCGGTGAGCAGGCGCCGGACCAGCACCCCCTCGGTCACGTAGCGCAGTCGGGTCTCGGGGCCGGACACGTCCTCGAAGCGCACGCTGTAGCCGACGCGCCCACCCACCCGCTGCCCGCGCTCGCTGGCCACGTGGCGGGCGACCAGCCGCGCCGCCAGGCGGCGTGGCTCGCTGACCCAGATCTCTCCACTGCCCGCGAGCCCGGCCTCGAGCAGTGCCATCGGCACCCGGGTGGTCTTGCCTGCGCCGGGCTCGGCCGACAGCACCAGCGCCCCGTGCTCGCGCAGCCGGGCCGCGAGCTCTGGCAAGAGCGGGTCGATGGGCAGCGGCTGCATCGCAGGCAAAAGTGCGGGGGCTGCTCGGGTCAGCCCCCGGCCTTCTTCAGATTGCTGATCCCCACGAACAGCAGAACGGCCGCGACGATGGCGATGGGGAAGGCGAGCCCGGTGGTGATGATGCCGAAGGGCATGGCCTCGCGCGTGGCGCGCTGCGAGCCGAAGGCGACCAGAACCACGCCGCCGATCAGCGTGAGCAACGCCAGCGCGCACCCGCACCCACCGCAGCCGCGGAGCATCTTCGCGTTCTTGATCTTGCCGGGGTCGGGGGCGGCAGCACCGGGCATGCCGGGGGCTTGGGGTTGCATGATCCGCCATGAGAGGCGTGTTCGATGCGGGCCGTCAAGGCCCACCCGGCTCGACAGCGACCGAAGCGGCGGGCTACGCTGAAGGGTGGTGCCCTCTCGGATGGCGCGTCTCTTCGGGCTGCTGATCGCGGTCACGTTCGCGTGGCGGCTCGGGGCGTGCTCGTTGGTCTCGGATCTGGAAGACCTCAAGGCGCACTCGGATGGCGACGCGAGCGTCTCGCCCGACGGCGGCAAGGCCGACGGCGGCAAGACCGACGGAGGGGCGTGCACCGCCAAGACCTGCAGCGCCCTCTCTGCCCAGTGCGGCGAGGCCCTCGACGGCTGCGGCGCCAAGCTGGACTGCGGCGAGTGCCCGGGCGGGCTGTTCTGCGGCGGTGGTGGCCCCAACCGATGTGGGCAGACGCCGTGCATCGCCAAGACGTGCCAGGAGCTGTCGGCCGAGTGCGGCCAGGTGTCCGACGGTTGCGGCAAGGTGCTTGACTGCGGGGGGTGCACGCTTCCGCAGAAGTGCGGAGGCACCGGAACCGCCAACGTGTGCGGGTGCACGCCCCTCACGTGCGACAGCGTGAAGGCCACCTGCGGCCAGATCTCGGACGGCTGCGGCGGCACGCTCACCTGCGGCACCTGCCAGCCTCCGCAGTCTTGCGGTGGTGGTGGGCCCGCGAACCAGTGCGGGTGCAAACCGAAGAGCTGCGCCGAGCTCGGAGCGAGCTGCGGCAAGGTGCCCGACGGCTGCGGCGGCCTGGCAGACTGCGGGAACTGCGCCTCCGGTGAGATCTGCGGCGGCGGCGGCCCCAACAAGTGCGGCACCGCGCCCTGCCAGCCGAAGAGCTGCGCCGACCAGGGCAAGAACTGCGGTCAGGTCTCCGACGGCTGCGGCAAGACGCTGAGCTGCGGCGCGTGCACGGGGCCGCAGAGCTGCGGAGGCGGAGGCACACCCAACGTGTGCGGCTGCACGCCGACCACGTGCGCCGCCGAAGGCAAGAACTGCGGCTCGGTGAGCGACAAGTGCGGAGGAACGCTGGGCTGCGGATCGTGCGGCGCGCCCGCCAGCTGCGGGGGCGGCGGCGTGCCGGGGGTCTGCGGGTGCTCGCCCTCCAGCTGCTCGGCGCAAGGCAAGAACTGCGGGACGATTGGCAACGGCTGCGGCGGCACCGTCAACTGCGGCGCCTGCGGAGCGCCGCAGACCTGCGGCGGGGCCGGCACACCCAACGTGTGTGGCTGCACGCCGACCACCTGCGCGGCGCAGGGGTTCTCGTGCGGCACGATCAGCGACGGCTGCGGGGGCACCGTCGACTGCGGCGGCTGCGGTGCCAACGAGCAGTGCGTCAGCGGCAAGTGTCAGAGCACCTGCTACACCTGCAGCTCGCTCGGCAAGAACTGCGGGCAGGTGAGCGACGGTTGCAGCGGCGTGCTCAACTGCGGAACGTGCACCAGCCCCGAGTGGTGTGGCGGCGGAGGTTCTGCCAACGTGTGCGGCTGCTCGGCGCCCAGCTGCTCGGGCAAGTGCGGTCTGATCTCGAACCCGTGCACCGGCGGGAACGTCGACTGTGGAGGGTGTGGCAGTGGCCAGGTGTGCGCCAGCGGTCAGTGCTGCACGCCCACCAGCTGCGCGGCGCAGGGCAAGAACTGCGGCACCCTGGCCGACGGGTGTGGCGGTCAGCTCGACTGCGGCAACTGCTACGGCAACCAGGCTTGCAACCCGGCGGGGTATTGCGAAACCGCAGGCTTGGCTTCGTGTGACGGCTGCCCGGGCGGATGGAATCAGGTGTTCACCGAGTACTGCGCGTACGGCTGCTACAGCTCCACCGAGGCCTACTGCGTCCTGTCGGGCTACAATGCGTGGGCAGGCTGTGGCCAGTGCCCGGGCGGCTACCACGAAGCGGCGTCGAGCTACGCGCCCTGCGCGTGTGGCGGCAACTCGGTGCTGTGCTTGCCCGATTGAATCAGCGCTTCGCCACGGCGCCGCCCCGGCCTTGCGCAACGCTCACCCGCTGCGGTCGAGCCCGATGCGCGCCGCCGTGAGGGGCTCGGCCAGGCCCTTCAGCTCGGCGGCGAAGAGCTCGCGCGGGCTCTGGGCGTCGAGCCAGCCCAGCGACTCGGCGGTGTCGGCCAAGGTCTTGGGCAAGACCAGCTCGCCGCCGTGAGCCGCGCCCTGCAGGCGCGCCGCCACGTTCACCGTCTGCCCGAAATAGTCGAGCACCCCGTTGGCGGTCACCACGTAGCACGGGCCGGCGAACACCCCGACCTTCAGGCTGAGCTCGCCCGCGTCGGCCTCGCTCTGGCGGAACGCGCGGAACCCTGCGTGCATGGCCGCACCGGCGCGGACGGCGTCTTCTTCGCGGACGAACGCAGCCATCACCGCGTCGCCGATGGTCTTGACCACGGTGCCCTGGTGCTCGGCCACGATCCGATCCAAGAGCTCGAAGTGGGCCTGCACCACCCGGAAGGCGCGGGCATCGCCCACCGCGGTGTAGAGCGCGGTCGAGCCGGTCAAGTCGGTGAAGAGCAGCGCCACCCGCGCCACGCGCAGCGACAGCCCGGGCCGCAGCACCTCGCGGGCGAACTGGCGGCGAAACTCGGGCAGCATGCTCACGTGATAGGCCGTGGCGGCGTTCTGGGTGAAGTCCACCCGCTCGAGCTTCACGTGGCGCTCGCGGGGCTCTTCTTGGCTGACCACGATCCGGGCACCGGGCTCGAGATCGGCCTGGGCGGGCTCGAGCGTCGCCGCGGTGACGCGCGCCTCCAGGCTCTTGGCGCCGCCCTTGCCCACGCGCACGATGGCGGCCGGGCCGCCGCGCACGAACAGGCGATAGCGCCCGGGCTGAGTGGGGGCCCCGAGCTCGACCGAGCCGGCGGCGGGGAGCACGGTCTGCGCCAGCACGTGGGGCGTCCGCGCCGGGCCGCCGATGCAGTATGGCCCCTCGTCCACGGTGCGGATCCCTTCGGTCGGGCGGAACGTGGCTTCGACCGCCTGATCGAGATCCAGGTCGAACGAGATGTCGCACAGCTGGCAGTGGGCGTGAGCGCCCAGCTCGGTGAGGCTGCGGCTGCGCTCGGAGGCGGTGCGGCAGCTCGGGCAGATCAGGTCCCAGCACAGCTCGAGCAGACCACCGCTGACCGCGTGCAGGCAGGCGCCGAGCACCACGTTTCGATCGACGCCCCAAGCATCGGCCAGCTCGAACGGGCGAATGCGATCGACCTCCAGATCGGAGCCCGACCGCACCAGCTCGACCAGCTGCTTGCCGGCCGCTTGGGCCGACACCGGCAGCGACTCGAGGTACGGCTGGGCCAGGCGTTCGAGCGCCGAGCCGTCCACCGCGCTCGAACCAAGCGCGCGCGAGCCGGGGCCCGTGCCGAGCGAGGCGTCGACCTGCTCGATGTAGGCCGCAATGCGCCCCACGAACCGGCCGACCTGAAGCCGCAGCACGGGAGCGATCACCCCGAACTTCGGCTGAGCGCTGACGCGCACCGTGACCTTCGTGCCCCCGCCGCTCTCGGGGGCCAGCTCGAACGCGTTGAGCAGGCGCGTGACCAGGCCGCGGCGGACGTCGCGTCGCACGCTGAAGCGGGTGGGCTCGACCCACTCGTAGGGGCGCTCTTCGTACTCGAGCGGAAAGCCGCCGGACACGGTGGTGACCACGTGGCGCGCTGCGCTGGCGTCGTCGTTCGGCGAAAGGGTCAGACGCCCGAGCCCGATGGCGCGATTGAGGCGCTCGGTGTCGGTGACCAGCGGCCAGAGCGCGGCCGCGCTGGCCCGGCAGGCGACCACCCGTTCGACCACCACCTCTTTTGCCATCGGGCCCAGAGCCTAGTGCCCGGCGGCCCCGACGTCAGCCCTTGACCCGGATCGCCCAGGTCAGCTTGGCCACGCTCTTGAGCACGTTGGGGACGCGCTTGAACAGGTTGATCGAAGGCGGGCGCTTCTCGATCACCCGGACCGGGATCTCGATCACCCGGAGGTCGCCCCGGTATGCCCGGATGACCAGCTCGCTGGCGAAGACGTCTTTTTCGACCAGGCACGCCTCGACCAGCGGCAAGAGCGTGGAGCGACGGAACGCCTTGAGCCCGTGGGTGTCGGTGCCGCGGAAGCCCAAGAGCACGCGCAGAAGCCCGGTGTAGAACACGCTGGCGGCGTGCCGCAGCAGCGGGCGCTCGTCCGAGGCGCCGCCGATCAACTTCGAGCCGATCACCATGTCGGCTCGCCCCGAGCCCAAGAGCTCGACGGCGCGCTGGTGGAAGTCGGTGTCGCACAGGTCGATCTCGTCGCACAGCACGATCTCACCCCGCGCCTTCAAGATGCCCTGGCGCAGCGCCTTGCCGTAGTTGGGCTCGCCGGCCGAGAGCGAGCGCACCTCCGGGTACTTGGCCGCCAGCTCTTTCGCCAGCTCGACCGTGCGGTCGCGCGAGCCGTTCTCGGCCAAGATGATCTCGTACTTCCACCCGAGCGGGCTCAGCCGCTCGCGCAGGTCGACCACCGCCGAGTGCAAGATCCCTTCTTCGTTGTAGACCGGGATCACGATGGAGATCTGGGGAGCATCGCTCATGGCACGAGCTCCCGGGCGTGGTCGGCCGCGTCGCGTCCGAAGATCAAGGCGTCTTCCATCGATGAATAGTTCCAGTTGCCGTAGCGCCCGGCCGGAAGGATGTTCCTGCTTGCAAGGAACGCCTTCACGATCGCGAGCGCGTCGAAGTAGGCGTGGTCGAAGATCACGTACGCATAGTCGATCTTGCGAACGCGGGCGAAGGCCACGTCGCTGGGCTGGGAAATCAGGCCGAGCTCTTGCAGGCCGGCGGTCACGCGGGGCATCAAGCTGGCTTCGTCGGGGGGCGCCCGATCGGCCAGCTCGACGTACAGGCAGGCCTTGCCCGGTGGGGCCATGGCAGGCGAAAAGTGCGAGTAGCAGCCCACGCGGTAGAACGGGTACTTCTCTTCCGGGACGTAGATCCAGTGGTAGGGCTCGTGGCACGGGGCCGCGAGCGCCACGTCCAGGTAATAGAGCGGGTTGCAGCGCAGCTTGCCGGCGGCCGCGCGCACCTCGTCCGGGGCGTCGCTCAGGCTCTGCACCAAGATGGGCAGCGGCGCCGTGCTGATCAACACGTCGTAGCTCACGCGCTCGCCGTCGGGGAAGACCAGGCACTTTCCATGGGCGTCGATGTGCGCGGGGGCCCGCCCCAGCTCGATCTCGGGCAGCTCACGGGCCATGGCCCGCGGAAGCTCGCCGATCCCCAGGCGCGGGTAGACGAAGCTCTGGTTGTATCCCAGCTCGCGATCGCTGGCGCCCACCGCGCCGGCGATCACGTCTTCGAGCTTGGGCAGCGGCACGAACCGCTGGCACCAAGCCGCCGTGATCTCGCTCGGGTGCACGCCCCAGAGCCGCGAGTTGTAGGGGATCATGAAGTGGCGGCTGAACCCCGGACCGAAGTGGGTGAGGCAGAACTCTTCGAAGTTGGCAGGCTCGGCCTTGGCCTCGGCGAAGTGCGCCGTCAGAAACCCCATCAGGCACTCGTAGGCCACGGCGGGGGGCAGGCCGAACGTGTTGGCCTGGAACGGGTAGCGTGTGTACACGCCGTTCGACCAGATCACGCTGTTCCGCTGCACCACCGTGTGGTCGGCGCCGATCCAGCCGAGCACGCGCTGTCGCATGGCCGCGTCGCGCAGGTGCAGCAGGTGCCCGGTGCGATCGAAGCGATAGCCCGAGTCTTCGAGGGTGACACAGTGGCCCCCCACGTGCCCCTGCTTCTCGAAGATGCGGTGGTCGGTCCCCGCAGCCTTCAGGCTGAGGGCCGCGCTCATGCCGGTGAGCCCGGCGCCGAGGATGGCGACGGGAACGTGCGGGCGCCGTTCGGTCGGGGGCATGGCGCGCGGGAAGCTAGTCCAAGCCCGGGCCCGAGGCGAGGGTCAGTGTGCGTCTTTCCAGGTCTTGCCGGCACCCACGTCGACCGCCAGCGGAACGTCGAGCGAAAGCACGCCTTCCATCGCCGCTTTGACCTTCGCCTTGGCGGCGTCGACCTCGGCGTCGGGCACCTCGAACACCAGCTCGTCGTGGACCGTGAGCACCATGCGCGCACCCGGGGTGGGGGGCGTACGGAAGCACAACATCGCCAGCTTCAAGATGTCGGCGGCGGTGCCTTGGATGGGAGCATTCATCGCGATGCGCTCCGCGGCCAGGCGCTTCTGGCGGTTGCCGCTCTTGATGTCGGGCACCATGCGCCGGCGCCCCGACAGGGTATGAACGGCCTCGCTGGCGCGCGCGCCCTCGAGGGTGGTGTTCATGAAGCGCCGCACGCCTTCATAACGTCGGAAGTAGGCGGCGATGAAGCTCGAGGCCTCGGCCCGCGCGATGCCCAGGCTCTTGGCCAGGCCGCTGTCGCCCTGCCCGTAGATCACGCCGAAGTTCACCGCCTTGGCCCGCCGCCGCATCTCGGGGGTGACGGCCGCCGCCTCGACCTCGAACACCTCCATCGCTGTGCGCGTGTGGACGTCTTGGCCGCTCCGAAACGCATCGCAGAGCACCGGGTCTTTGGAGAGGTGCGCCAGCACGCGGAGCTCGATCTGCGAGTAGTCGGCGCTCACGATGCTGTGGCCCGGCGGGGCGATGAATGCGCTGCGGATCTCGCGCCCCAGCTCGCTTCGGATCGGGATGTTCTGCAGGTTCGGATCGGTGCTCGACAGCCGGCCGGTGGCCGCCACCGCCTGCTCCCAGCTGGTGTGCACGCGGCCGGTCCTCGGGTTCACCAGGGTCGGCAGCGCGTCGATGTAGGTGCCCTTCAGCTTGGCCACCTGGCGGTGCTCCAGGATGACCTTCGGGAGCGGGTGCTCGTCGGCCAGCGCCTCGAGCGTGTCGGCGTCGGTGGAGCGCGAAGTCTTGGTCCGGCGCAGCGGGGTGAGCCCCAGCTCGTCGAAGAGCAGCACCTCCAGCTGGCGGGGTGAGGCCAGGTTGAAGGGCCGCCCGGCAATGCGGTGGGCCTCGGCTTCGAGCCGAGCGAGCTCGTCGCGGCACAGGCGGCCGAGCTCGCCGAGGCGCGAGGCGTCGATCAGCACCCCGCTGAGCTCCATCTCTGCCAGCACCGCCGAGAGCGGCAGCTCGATCTCGTCCAAGATCGTGCCCAGCCCCTCGTCCAGGACCCGCTTCCGGGAACGCTCGGCGGCGCGCAGCGTCGCCTCGCAACGGAGCGCCGCGTAGCGAGTCGCGTCTTCGACGGGAACCTCGTCGAAGTCGATGCGCTTGCCGCGCGCGGGCTTGGTCAGCGTGTCCAGGTCGGGCAAGACCACGCCCAGATCGCGCTCGGCGATCGACTCGAGGTCGTTCTGTCGCTCGGGATCGAGCAGATAGCTGTCGAGCTGCACGTCGGAGTACGCGCCGGCCAGCGTCAGGCCGTTCCAGGCCAGCGCCACCGTCTCGTGCTTCAGGCAGTGCGCCAGCTTGCGCACCGCGGGATCGGCCAAGACCGGGCCGAGCGCCTGCTTCACCTCGTCCAGCGACAGCTGGCGCGGCGTTCCGAGGGCGCGGTGCGCAACGGGAACGTAGAACCCGACGCCTTCGACGGGCGACAGCGCGAGGCCGACCAGCGCCGAGAGCGGCGAGCCCGACGCGGTCTGCGTGGCGACCGCGACCCGCCCGCTCTCGCGGATCTGCTGCACCAGCGCCTCGAGGCGGGCGCCGTCGAGCACGCAGGTGCGCTCCACTTCGACGATCGGCGCCGGAGTCGCGGGCGCGGCGCTCGTGGGCGCGGCGCTCGCGGGGAGCGCGGCGGAGGCTTCGCCCTGAAGGGCGTGCAACTGCCGCAAGAACCCCAGCTCGGCGTAGAGGCGCTTCAGCCGCTCCACGTCGCGCCCGCCCCAGCGCAGGGCGCCCAGGTCGAAGTCGATGACCGAGTCGTCCTTGAGCGTCACCAGCTTCTGACTGACGAGCGCCTGGTCGCGGTACTGCTCCAGGTTCTGCCTGAGCGCCTTCTTGGTGATCTTGTCCAGGTTCGCGTACACCCCTTCGAGCGTGCCGAACTCGACCAGCAGGTCGCGGGCGGTCTTCGGCCCCACATGCGGCACACCCGGCACGTTGTCGCTGGTATCCCCCATCAGCGCCAGCAGGTCCCGCACCTGATCGACCCGCACGCCGAAGCGCTCTTCCACCTCGGGCACGCCGAACACCCGGTCGCGCATCGTGTCCCACATCACGACGTCGGG
>Ga0073899_10000818_pt1 | contig 28819 bp, 24 predicted proteins | sample KloWWTmetaKNB5Ph_FD_88975 | JGI IMG/M metagenome (GOLD analysis project Ga0073899, IMG submission 88975) | Active sludge microbial communities from Klosterneuburg, Austria, studying microevolution and ecology of nitrifiers - Klosterneuburg... | ecosystem: Engineered > WWTP > Aerobic digester >... | reverse complement strand
TACGAGCATGCGCGAGACCGCGAGAGATACACTTGTGCCAGTTGACAGGAGCGGGCCATATCAGCCCGGCGATGTACTCACTTCGCATTTCGCCGATGGTGGCGAGGTCTGCACTGCCCCAACGAAACCTCTCAACGCGGAACACTTTCTCGAGCAGAAAATCGGCTATTGCACGCGATGTGCGACCGTTACCGTTGGGAAATGGATGCACCCGCACGATCCTATGGTGCAGCCTTGCCGCAAGTTCTTGCGGCGATACCGGCTCCAGTGCAGTTGTCGCCAGGAAGGTCATGTCCTCAAACAAGACCCGCATGTCTTGCCGGATGCGCGTATGCGGACTGGCAAACTCATTCTGGAGATCGTGTAGTCGGTATTGCCCAGCCCAGCGCCAGACGTTGCCGAACATTCTCTTGTGTAATCTGATCAGGAAGTCGTCAGTAAGGACGCGTTTTAGCGCGACGCCTCTGGCGCTCTGCATCCAGGCTTCATATTCGGCAATATTGGCTGCTTCGGCTTGATTCAACTGTTCATGCGTTGTGATCCACGAGACCGCGGGTCTCAGGGCCGCGATCTCCTCCGGACGTAAAGGGGTCGCACCCGGAGCGTGGGTGCCGATCAGAGCCACAGGCTTGAAGGATTCTTTTCAAGTTTCGCGGTAATGATTTCCGCCAGGTCTTCGATCTGCTGCTTGGTTAACGTCTGGGCTTCCAACCCCATGGTTCCAGCCACTTTGGTGAGTTGATCGCGGGCGGCCTCGCGAGCTCTCTCGTTGATCATCTTGCGCAACGGTGCGCGCGGAATAATCGCGTAGACGAAGTCAGCGTCGAGTGCCTGGGCTGCCCGTCGCAAGCTGGCTACTGAGATGGACTCATCCACTTCGTTCGCTTCGAGCTTGTATACGGCACCCCGGGTCATACCCATCCGTCGCGCTAATGCGGCTCCGCTCATTCCTAATGCGTGACGAAGCGCGCTGACCCAACCGGATCCAGGTCGAGCATGGGCCAGTTGATTTGCGGCTCTTCGCAAAGGCACCAATTGACTGTCAAACTGTGCCAGAGCGGATCGGCTGAATTGGACCATAGTTTATCCCTATGAAAAACAAATGGTTAGCTATATAAACCATCCCCGCTACTGTCTGCTAGGGGGCCTAAGGGTACTCTTTAGATTCGCAAAAGACTACTCAAAGGTCCTCTTCTTTGTTAATAAAGAGAACCGATGAGTGCTCGTATTCAACAAAAATGAGGACGTTTTGGTATCCGGATTGATAGGCGGATTGCTGCGGATGTTCGTTTCGCTCTAATTAGATAGACCCACCCTGAGCAGCCGAAAGGTTCAATTTCGGCTCGGCTCCATGGGATCGCCCCGTCGCTCCGGGACGCCGCCGCCTCCGACGACAAGAGGCGCGTTTCTATTTGCAACATCAATCCGAAGTGATGCGCTCCGACCAGTTGTCGCCCAGGTACAGTCGGACCGGCTTTCCTGCTTCTTCCTGGAATCAGGCCACTTCTCCCACCGGTGGGTTGTTGCCTGTAGGCGTTTCGATCTGGAAGCGGCCGTTCCCCAGCGGTTCCAGCCGGGCGACGGTATCGATTCCCGGCGCCGTGGAGCTGAGGGCAACGAGCCTGTCGTTCAGCAGCAGCGGTCCAATCGCAGCGATCAACTGCCGTGCCATCTCTCCAGCGTCGGAATCGCTGCTGTTGGTCACCGAGAATCGGGGTCTCGGATTGGCTTCCAAAATCAAGGATTTCAGGTGCTTATCGTCCTGCCGGAGACCACCGACTCGCTCCACACACCGAAGCCCATTGCTGTACCTGGACGAACGGCTTACGATCAAGCGATCGATCGGAGATTCGTATGACAACGGTAACCGTCTCGCCCAAGTACCAGATCGTGATTCCGAAGGAAGTCCGTCAGGCGCTCGGTATCAAGGTGGGCGAGAAACTCGACGCCATCCCTTATCGGGGTCACATCGCACTGGTCCCGGTGCGCTCGATCAAGAATGCCCGCGGCTTCGTGAAAGGCATCGACACGGACATCGTGCGCGAACCTGATCGGGTATGAACGTCGTCGATTCCTCCGGCTGGCTCGAGTACTTCGCCGACGGCCCGAATGCTGCAGTGTTCGCCAAACCGCTCCAGGCGACCAGCACGCTGATCATCCCGTCAATCTCGCTGTTCGAAGTCTTCAAGCGCGTCATGACCCAACGCGGTGAGGACATTGCACTCGAGGCTGTGGCGATGATGCGGCAGGGGAGGGTGGTCCCGCTCGATGACGCACTGGCTCTCGACGCCGCACGCCTCTCGGTCGAACATCGGCTGCCAATGGCCGACAGCATCATCCTCGCCACGGCGCTCGCGCATCGCGCCACGCTCTGGACCCAGGACGCCGACTTCGAGAACGTGCGAGGCGTCCACTACCTGCCAAAGCAATAGTCGGAGGGGCGATCGCAGAAACTGCGATCGTCCACGCTATCTCGACAATCTGACTGCGATTGAATTCGACCCTACGCCAACGGACTCGGACGCGCGAAAATGTCCGTCGTAATTCTCCTGCTCGTGTTCGTTTTTTTCGCCGCCTTCCTCGTCGCTGCGAGGGAGTGCTGCCTACAAGATCGATCGGCACCAGTCCTCGCACCATGTGACGTACCAGACCCGCGGGACCAGACGGCCTGGACGGATCTACTGGACCCGATGACGATGGGACTGCTGGAAAAATCGATGAAAGGTCGGGCGTTCATGTTCACTGCGCCTGATGACCTCCGCGAAGGGCTCAATGCCATTCGTGACCAGCGTCCAACCCCTGTCCTTCAAGGACACGCCGGACATTCAAGCGGGGGGGACCACGCCCGGTCGCGACTGATTCCCGCCAGTTGCGACGTCCAACGCTGCATGGCGCTACCCGTCACCACCGGTGCCCCTCGACCGGATTCAAGGCAGCGATGAGCGAAATGGAGCACGAACCGTTTCACCGTGGAGAACTGGCAGCCCAGCAACGCTGGCGAACTGCCGACCTGTGGGACACGGCGCGCAAGGACAGACTGCTCTGGGACCACATTCCCGGGCACCTGCTGGCGCGCGTCGAAGCCGCGCCGTTCTTCTTTCTTGCCACGAGTGCGCCGGACGGAAGCTGCGACTGCTCGTTCAAGGGCGGCGGTCCCGGCCTGATCCGCATGCTGGATCAGCGCCGCTTTGCATTTCCCGACTTCGACGGCAACGGGGCGTTCATGAGCCTCGGAAACATCCTCCTCAACCCGAGGGTCGGTTGCCTGTTCATCGACTTCAGCGACGGGGCCCGCCTGCGCGTGAATGGGCGCGCCTCGATCCACGAGGATGGGCCGCTGCTGGACCTCTTTCCGCAGCAGCATCGGGTCGTACTGGTCGACATCGAGCAGGTGGTTCCGAACTGTGCGCGCCACATTCCCCGACTGCAGTCTTTGGCCTGACACCCTGGCGCGACCACGGAAACCGGGAATCGCCGGGCAGATGAGCGCGCCCTACCGCATCGCCGTCAATGCCGAGTGGACCAGCAAGTGCAACGCGCTGTGCCCGATGTGTACGCGCGACGCCATCCAGCACCCGCAACTCATGCGGTCCGACACCTGGTCGAGCGTCCTGCGTCGTCTCGACCCGGCCGAGGTCTTCCGGGTCGTGATCGCCGGTTACGGTGAGGCGACCACGCACCCACGCTTCTTCGAGTTCATCGACGCCATGCGCGGCCACCCGGTTCGCTTCGACATGGTGAGCAACGGCCACCTCCTCAGCCCCGACAAGCTGGCTCATCTCGATGGCGTCGTCGAGCTGCTGATCGTTTCCTTTTCGAGCGTCGACCCGCAGGTTTACCGCCGGGTACACGTGAATCTTGACCAGCGCCGTGTGATGCAGAACCTGCGGTCGGCGCAGGCAATTCTCAAGCACACCCGCCTGGCCATCAGCCTGACGCCGATGCCGGAGTGCCTGCCGTCGCTGCCCGACACGATCGGCTGGCTGCAGGAACAGGGGATTACCACGCTGACCATGTCGCCGACGCTGTACAACCGCGGCGGAAACATGACCGAGCACGAGCTCGCCAGCGAAAAGCTGCGTGCACTGATCGAGCGGCACGGGCTCCGTTCGCAGGAAATCGATTTCGTGCCCGGCGTTGCGCAGCTGGTCAGTCAGTGGCGCCGCAACCGGTTCAAGTGCGTGCCACGCAACGTCGACCTGTTCATCTCCTCATCGGGGGACTACCTGTATTGCTACAACGACGTCGCGCACCGCCATGCGATCGGACACGTCGAGACGGACAGCATCCACGACACGCTGCGACGTCGCGAAGGCATGGCGACGATTCCCTCGCTGTGTGACCAGTGCAACATGCGCGACCGTTACCGCGCCGGAGAGTTGGCCAAGGCCGGGATCGGTTACCTCCGCTCGAAATGGCGGCCCGCCGACCGAGGCTCCGGCAGCGGCTGAACCACAGCCGTTCGCGGGCCGGACGGGCGAAAGTCGTCGCGGTGTTCTGGCCAGACAACCTCTCCTCCTGCGTGCGGTTGTCGAACGTGCCGATGTCGCACTGGATGCGATTCGCCAGCCCGCCACCCGACGGCGTGAAAGTCAGGAAATCGTCGTGGCCACCGCCAGCAGCGCTGGCAGCAGTGACGCGTCAGGTCGACTCCGGCGGCACCAGCCCGTTGCGGATCGCGAACCGCACCAGGCCCGGCACGTCGAAGATGTCGAGGCGCTGCATCAGCTGCATCCGGTGAGTCTCGATCGTCTTGACGCTGAGGAAAAGGCGCTCGGCCATCTGCCGGGTGCCGAGTCCTTCGACGATCAGTTGCAGGATCTGCCGTTGCCGCGGCGTCAGCGCGTCCAGCTCCGACTCGCCGGTGCCGGCGCGCCGCTCGAACTGCAGCACCTGTTGGGCATCGATCGCACGGCAAAGGTAGCGCCGTCCCGCGCAGATTTCGTCCAGCGCCGTTGCCAGCTCGTCGAATGCGGAGTCCTTGTTGAGGTAACCCGCGGCCCCGGCGGCGAAGGCGCGGGCGGCATACTCCGCGGAGGCGTGCATGGAGAGCATCAGCACGCGGGTCGGCAGGTCGAGCCGGGCGATGCGCGCCGCCGCGTCGAGGCCGTTCAAGCCTGGCAGCGTGATGTCGAGCAGGAGGGCGTCGGGCGGGTCACGCCGCACCAGGTCGACGGCCTCGAGCCCGTCGCCGGTCTCGCCGACGACCACGACGCCGGGCAGGCTTTCCAGCAGCGCACGGATACCGGCGCGCACGAGTGCGTGGTCGTCGGCCAGCAGGATGCGTCGTCGGGCGATCATGAGGGTGGCACGGATCCCGGCACCGGGCCTGCGCCGGGCTTCGCAAATGGAATCATGACCTCGAGGCGGCTGCCAGAGCCGGGCCGCGAATCCAGCTCGAGGGTCCCGCCGGCGTTGCGCACGCGCTCGGTCATGCCGAGGAGCCCGAGGTGCTCGCCGCGCTTGACCCGCTGGCTGACAGCTTCGGGATCGAAGCCCACGCCATCGTCCTCGATGAGGAGTCGCAGCGCGTCGGATTCGACACGCAACGTAACGCGAATCAAGGTGGCCCGCGCATGCCGTAACGCATTGCTGACGGCTTCCTGGACGACGCGAAACACGGTCGTGTTGAGTCCTTGCGGCACGCCAGCGACCTCTGGTGCTGCGTCCAGCTCGATCTTCAAGCCCGACCTCTCGGCCAGGGACTTCAAGTGATGGTCGAGCGCCGGCACCAGCCCGGCCTCGTCGAGCAGCGGCGGCCGCAAGCCCCGGGCGATGTCGCGCGCCTGGCGGATCATGCCGTCCACCATCGCCACCGAATCCTGCAGGCGCCGCGCGACGATTGAGTCCGTCGCGGTGCTGCGTAACAACTGCAGGTTGATCTTGGCGGCGGTGAGTGTCTGGCCGAACTGGTCGTGCAGTTCACGGGAAATTCGAATGCGTTCGTCTTCCTTCGCCGACTCGAGGCGGCCTGTCAGCTGCCGCAGCCCGGCGTAGGCTTCCTCGAGCTCCGCCTGGCTGCGATGTGCGCGCGCGAGCGCCTGCTCGCGCTGACTTTCGAGCTGCTCGAGCACGGCATTGCGCTGTCGCAGGGAGCGCAGCCGGACGAAGTGCAGACCGAGCATCAGCATCGCGATTGCGGCCAGCGCCAGCCCCCGGAACCAGGACGTCATCCAGAACGGCGGCACCACGTCGAACTCGAGCGGCGGGCTCGTGCTCCATTGGCCGAACACGTCCCGGCCGCGGGCCTCGAAGCGGTAGTGCCCTGGCGCGAGGCCGAAGAATGTCACCTGCCGGCGCCGGCCGAGCGGCGTCCAGTCGTCCTGCGGTTGCAGGCGATAGGCGTAGTCGTGCCGCGTCTCGGCGAAATCGAGCACGGCGAATTCCAGCGCGAGTCCGTCGTCGATGTTCTTCTCGAAACCATGGCGCAATTCCGCGGGCGACAACTGCTGGCCTGCGCCGCTCGCCAGTCGCTCGACGCCGGTGATGCGAACCGGCGAGGGCGGGCGGACTTGCAGAGGCGTGCCCTTTGGCACGCTGACCAGGCCCTGGACCGAACCGAAATGCACGAACCCGGAATCGGTCGAGGATGCGCCGGTGTTGAAGGAACTCACCGGCAACCCGAACTGGGGCACGTGATTCACGACCTGGCCCTTGGCGGGATCGAGACGCGAGAGGCCGTGGCGCGTGCTGAGCCAGAGCGAGCCGTCGTCGTCTTCCTCGACCGCCATGATCCCGTCGTTCAACAGGCCGCGTTCGACACCCCAGCGCTCGAAGCGCGTCACGCGGCCAGCGGCGTCGACCAGCGCACGGTGCAGGCCGCCGCCGTCGGTGGCCACCCACAGGCCGCCGGCGCGGTCGCGTCGCAACGCCGTCACGTGGTGGTGCCGCAAGTTACGGTCGCCGCCGCTGCGACCGTCGAAACGCTCGCAGGACCAGGGCTCGATGCGACAGTGATTGAGTCCGTTCGAACGGGTACCGACCCAGACGTAGCCACTCCTGCCCTGGGCCAGGGCGGTGACGTAATCGCCGCTCAACGAATCCGGCAGCTGCGGATCGTGCCGAAAAGCGCGATAGCGCCCGCTGCCGGCCTCGCGCAGGAACAGGCCGCTGCCGCCGACGCCAACCCAGAGCCCACCTTCCTCGGCCGCCAGCAGCGCCCCGACGTAGCCCTGGCCGATGCCGTCAGGGCGATCCGCGTCGTAGGTATCGAGGCCTAAGTTGCTGCCGTCCTCGGCGAACCGGTAGACGCCCGCGGTCGAGCCCGCAAACATCTTCTCGTCCCGGGTTACGGCGAAACTCAACACGCCTGACTGCAGGATCGAATCGGTCGTCGGCCCGCCGGTCGGGGCGACAGAACCGGCCACGACGTCCACCAGCTGCGGGCCGCCACCGAAGCTCCCGACCCAGGGCTGTCCTGCGGACACCCGGCCGAGCACTGCGGTGACGTTCTTGTCGCGAAGTCCGCCGCCATCGGTGCCTGGAGCCAGCAGCCGGAACTCCGCCTCCTCGAGCGGCGCGCGGTAAACACCGCCGCCCCAGGTGCCGACGAAGAGCGTGTGTTCGTTGCTCGCAAGGCTTAGCTGCGGTTGCGACGGCAGGTTGCCGGGAGCGCCGACGCCGCCAGGGTGCGCACGCGACGACTTGCCCGTCGCCAGGTCGACGACCAGCACACCGTGCGCCAGCGTGGCGATCCACAGGCGCCCGTACTGATCCGCGTGCATCGTGGTGATGAGCGGTTGCGAGCCCGAGTCGTTGGCGAGGTCGATGCGCTTTGCCGTGCGCTGCGCGGGATCGAGTACGACCAGCCCGTCGCGCGTTCCGGCCCACACCCGGCCATCGGCCGCCTCGTGCAGGGCAAACACGTCGTCGAGCCCGCGGGCGCCGTCGAGGAGCGACGCGAGCGGGAAATGCTCGAACCTCCCGCCCGCGTCATCCCAGCGGTCGATGCCACCTCCGACCGTGCCGATCCACAGCTGCCGCGATGCCCCCCGGTGCAGCGCATAGACCCAGTTGTGTGCAAGGCTGGCCGCAGTGCCACTGTCGTGGAAATAGCGCACGAAGTTGCGGCCCTCCGCGTCGAGCCGGTTGAGTCCGTTCTGCGTGCCCACCCAGACCCGGCCGGTGGCGTCCTGGGCGACGCCGTAGATGCTCTCGTCGCTCAACGAGCGCGGATTCCTCGAGTCGTGGTGAAACTGGGTGAACTGGCCTGTCTGTGGGTCGCGACGATTGAGGCCGCCGGTGTTGGTGGACACCCACAGCGCACCGTCGTCGGTCTGGTGCAGTGAGCGAATGTCCTGGTCGCTGATGCTGCCCGTGCGCTCCGGGTCGGGCAGGAACGCCGTGGCCTGGTAACCGTCGTAGCGGAACAGGCCTTCGCGCGAACCGACCCACAGCAGGCCGTCACGATCGACCAGCATCGAGACCGCGACGTTGACGTCGAGCCCGCGTCCCGCGCCGAGTTCGGTGAAGCGGCGCGTGGCGTCGGCCTGCGACGCGAACAGCAACAGCAACAGGCCTGCAACTCGCCAGCCCGCGGCACGCCTTATGAAAACCGAGGCCATTCTCTTCCTGGGAGCATGTCCGTTACGCAGCGCGCGAGGCTAGCATGGTCGCTGGAGCCCTGCGTTGCGCGGCGCGCCGGCGACGGTCACTCCACGGTCCGCGCCCAGTCGCGGAGCGATTCCTGGAGGTAGCTGTCCGCGTCCGGATCGACGGCACGGAATTCGCGCAGCGCGTCTGCCGCGCCGGCGATATCGCCCACGGCGTAGAGGGCCGCGACACTCGCGGCACGGTCCGCGGCGTCGCGCGGCGCCACATTGTCTCTTGCAGCTTTCGCTGACGTTGCCGTCGCCTCTGCCGATGCCGTTGTCCGTACCGGGGCCGGTATCGGTGCTGCTGCTCCTGCTGCCGCGTCCGATGAAATTCGCCCGTCCAATTCCGCCGCCGCCTGCTGCCGTTGATCGACTTCTGCTGCAGGCATTGTCGTCGCCGTGTCCGCCGCGGATTCCCGTTCAATCACCCTGGCCGGTGCCGCGACGGACTCCCGCACGACAGCTGGCGCAGGCGGACTTGCGGTCTTCGCCTCGCTCGCCTCGCGCGTGGCTGGACTTTCTGGTTTCTCCCGCGCCGCGGCGGGCGCGGTTGCCGGTGCTTCCATCTGCAGAGTCGGCCCGACATCGCGGTCGCGAGGCAGCGACTGCACGAGAACGAAAGCGAGACCGGCTACGGCCGCCGCAGCGGCCAGCGGTTGCCATCGCGTCAGCCAGCTTCGTTGCGGGGGGCTGGCGCGCTTGACCTGCGCCGGCTCGTCGCGGCCCTCGGTCGATTTGCGCGCAGCCGCGATGATCGCCGCATCGAGTGCTGACGGCGGCTGTTCATCCGACAGCTGCTGCCAGGCACGATCCAGGGCGTCGTCGCCGCCCGGTGATTGCGAACTTTCGCGCTCGTGATTGCTCATGCCATGTCCTCCAGCGCGGCGCGCAAGCGGCGATACGCATAACGCAACCGACTCTTTACCGTCTCGCCGGACGCAGCCGTAAGGCCGGCGATCTCCTCGAGCGAGAGGCCACCCTCGACGTGCAGCAGGAAGGCATCCCGTTGCAACGGTGGAACGTCGGCCAGCGCCGCAAACAGGCGACCTCGTGCCTGCGCATCGATGCTTGCATGCAGCGGGTCGTCGCTGCCGTTGCGCGCTGCTGCCACGGACTCCTCCGCCTGCGCGACGGTGGCCTCGTCCTCGAGCGACGCCAGCGTCGTGCCGTGGCGGGAACGCCAGTGATCGACCATGCGGTGACGCGCGAGCGTGTAGAGCCAGGTCGAGAACTTCGCCTGCGCCTGGTAGCGCGCTCGCGCGCCGATGACTTTCAGCCACAGGTCCTGGTGCAGTTCATCCGCGCTGGCCGCATCGCCTGCCGAGTGACGCAGGAAATACCGGTAGGTCGCGGCCCTGTGCCGCGCGTAGAGCTCTTCGAACGCGCGCGCATCGCCGTCGCCGTACGCGCGCATCAGTGTCTCGTCGGTGCGGGGTTCCTGCTCGACGGTCCGGGGTTGCATCCGCCGTGCAGTATTGGTCGGCACGGCAGACGCAGCAACCGCACGGGTCACGGATCGGGGACGAAACTCGCTGCGCCCGGGAACGGATCGGGGCGGCGGGGTGAAAAGCCGTATCTCGGCTGCGGAATGACGCCCATGGCCAGCAGCGTTTCCCGGCGCTCGTACCGGATCGCGATCACCTGGTCCGGCCGTGCGCTGGCACGCTCGAACTCGACCTGCTGCACTGGCGAGTATTCCCCCCGACCGTGCCCGGTGCCGAGCGACGGTTGCGGCATGGCCGGGGCAGAAGCGGTGGCCTCTGTCGCCCGTCTGGCCTTGGCGGCCCCGGCCGCATCGGCCTCGGCGCGCTGCTCCGACGCCGGCGCTGCTGTCTGGCGATCCCTGCTCAGCCACGCCGGTTGCTCGACGTGGCGCTCGCGAAACAACGCGACTCCAATGACGCCGAGGTCGTTCGGCCGATCCGTGCGCGCGGCATAGGAATCGCCTGGGTCCGCGAAGTAGAAGGCCGCGGTGCGACCCAGGTCCTTGCGCCAGCCCTGGACCGTCACGTAACCACCCGGCTCCAGGACGTAACCGGACTGAGCCGGCGAGGCTGTTTCGCCGGTCACCGCATTGATGCCGTCCACGCTCACGACGGCCAGCAGGCGGCGGTCAGAGCAATTGCGGATGCGGATGGCGTATTCGTTGCCGGGCTCGCCGGCCACGTAGCGCTGGCCGCGGTGACGGTATTCGGTCAGGACCTCACCGGCGCCGCGATCGTAGATGTCGACGTTGGCGAGAGTGCCGGTTCGGGCAACGGCCAACGGGGCGATCGCGCTCGCGAGGACCGTTGCGGTTGCGGCCGCCAGCAGGCTGCGGCGGGTGATCGGATTGCACATGACTCGGACTCCGTTTGCAGGGTGGGCGTCCCTGTAAACGGTGGTGCGAGCGAAGCGGGGTCAACCGGTCGCGCGCTGCGGCCCGCATGCGGCTCGAGCAGACTCGACTGCAGTTATGTGGACATCACCAGGATTTGATGATGACGAAGATGTCCGCTAACTTAATAGATCGCTGTCAATTTTGACTTGATGATGCACAGACAGGCGAAAAGGGCCCTCGGTGAGGGCCCTCGGTCATCCACGGTAACAGGGCCGGACTACTTCGGCAGCTTTGCGTAGTGCGCGGCCAGGTTGGCCACGTCGGCCGCCGTCATCTTTTTCGCGGCCTTCGCCATCTTGGCGTCTTTGGTTCGCGTACCATTCTGGTACTCGGTCATCGCCTTGGTGAAGTCGGTCACCGACATGCCGGCAATGGCCGGATTGTCTTCGTCGCCCTTGCCGTCGTCGCCATGGCAGTCGGCGCAGGCCTCTTCGGCCTTGGCCTTGCCTGCGGCGGCGTCGCCCGCGTAAGCAGGGCCGGCGAGCAGCGCCAGGGAGGACGCGAGCGCAAGAAGCGTGAGCTTGTTCATCGTACGAATTCCTCGGTTGAAAATGACCGCCTGGGGGCGTTGGCGGTAATTAGAGCAACGCTACGCCTGGTCGTTGATGAGCGAAAGTACTTAGCCTGATTCCCCTGCGGGGAGGCGGCGGCGGCCATCGTGCGTGCCACGGCGGGCTCGCTAACCCTGGCCGCCGGGCTGCGCCACGATCTCGGCGACCTTCGCCTCGATCCATTGCTGCGCGCGCTGGTTCACTTCGCGCGGCGTGAGCCCGGTCGGGTCGATCGGCGGGCCGATCACGACCCGGATCGTGCCGGCCTTCTTCAGCAGGCTGCGACGCCGCCAGAAATACCCGGAATTGTGCGCGATCGGCACCACCGGTGCGCCGGTCTCGCAGGCCAGCAAGGCGCCGCCGGTGCCGTACTTGCGCGTCTGCCCCGGCGCCATGCGCGTGCCCTCGGGATACACGATCACGCCCATGCCCGCGGCCAGGCGCTCGCGGCCCTGCTGCACCATCTGGTTCACGGCCGAATGGCCGGCGCTGCGGTTGATGGCGATCGGCTTGAAAGTGCTCACCGCCCAACCGACGATCGGGATCCAGATGACTTCGCGCTTGAGCGACCAGGAAGCCGGTGGCACGACGAACATCTGTGCCAGCGTTTCCCACACCGAGGAATGCTTCCACATCGAGACGAACGGGCAGGCTGGCAGGTTTTCCTCGCCTTCGATCGTGTAGCCGAGGCCGCATACCACCTTGGCAAGCCACGTCAGGAACAGGCCCCAGCTGCGCGGGACCACGTAGCGCTGCTCGATGGTGAGCGGCAGCAGCGCCGACAGCAGCACGATGACGCCGAAAATGCCCGTCACCAGGAACAGCAGCACGGTGTAGATCACCGAGCGTACCCACTGCAGCATCGGCGTCAGCCCGGCAACCGCGACAGGTCGGCCGCGCGCATGAACAGTCCACGCATGCGATTGAGCAGCGCCAGTCGATTCGCACGCAGGACCGGGTCGTCCGCGTTGACCATCACGGAATCGAAGAAATCGTCGACCGCCTTGCGCAAGGCCGCAAGTTGCAGCAGCGCCGGGGTGTAGTCGCGAGCTGCGAACATCGGCTCGACCGCGCGCGCGATCGCCACGACCTGTTCGGCCAGCACCTGTTCCGCCGGGTCGATGAGTTGCGACTCGTCGACGGTTGCGCCAACGGGCTCCGCCACCTTCTTCAGAATGTTGGCGATGCGCTTGTTGGCCGCCGCGAGGCTGGCTGCGTCCGGCAACTGCAGGAACTGCACCAGTGCGCGCAGCCGGGCATCGAAATCGAGCGCCGACGCCGGGCGAGTCGCCAGCACGGCGTCGAACGCTTCGACCGAAACAGTGATATCGGCGGTTCCTTCCACGTAGTACGCACGCAGCCGTTCGATCACGTAGTCGTACACTTCGACGGCAAGCTTCCCGGTGTCGATGGCGCCGAGCGCCTTGCCCTGCTCGACCGCCACACGCGCCATGTCGGCCTGCGCCGCGGCCACGGCCTGGCCGATCAACTGCTGCAGGTCGAGGTCGAGTCCCCGTTCGATCGAGGTGCGCAGCAGTCCGAGTGCCGCACGACGCAGGCCGAACGGATCGCGCGTGCCGGACGGCTTCTGGCCCGTGGCGTAGATACCGGCGATGGTGTCGAGCTTGTCCGCGATCGACAGCGCCATGCCCGTGCGCGTGGCCGGCAACGCATCGCCCGCAAACCGGGGCAGGTACTGTTCGCGCAGCGCCTCGGCGACTTCGGCCGGTTCGTGATCGTGCAACGCGTAGTACCGGCCCATCAGGCCCTGCAGTTCGGGGAACTCTCCCACCATGTGGGTGAGCAGGTCGCACTTGCTGAGTTCTGCGGCACGATCGGCCAGGGCCGGGTCGGCTCCAATCGCCGCGGCAATCGATTTCGCCAGGGCGCGCACGCGCTCCGACTTGTCGTGCTGCGAGCCGAGCTGCGTCTGGAAGGTCACGCGTTGCAAGGCTGCGACGTGCGTGGACAGCGGCTGCTGCCGGTCCGTCCTGTAAAAAAACGCCGCATCGGCCAGGCGCGGACGCACGACGCGCTCGTTGCCGGCGATCACCTGCGAGGGCTCACGGCTCTCGATGTTGGCAACCGTGATGAACCAGGGCAGCAGCTTCCCCTGCGCATCGCGCACCGGGAAATACCGCTGATGCTCCTGCATCGTGGCGACCAGCACTTCGGCCGGCAGTTCGAGGAACTGCGGGTCGAATCGTCCCGCCAGCGGGACCGGCCATTCGACCAGACCCGTGACCTCGTCGAGCAGCGCGTCGTCGATGACGGCGATGCCATCGAGCTTCGCGGCCGCGGCGGTGACGCCGGCTCGAATGCTGTCGCGTCGTGCATTCACGTCCGCCATGACCTTGCCGCGCTTCAGCAGCGTCCCGACGTACGACGCCGGACTCGAGACCCGAAGCGCCTTCGGTGCCATGAAGCGGTGGCCGAAGGTGACGTTGCCCGCCCTCTGGCCGAGGATTTCCGTCTCGACGACGTCCTTGCCCCACAGCAGCAGCACCCAGTGCACCGGACGCACGAACAGTGCTTCGCCGGCGCCCCAGCGCATGCGCCTGGCGATCGGCAATGCCTCAAGCGACGCGGTGACGATGGCGGGGAGCAGGCTCACGGTGTGCGCACCGGTCTCGGTGCCACGGAAGACGAGCCATTCACCCTTGGGCGTCTCGATCTTCTCGAGCACCGGGACGTCGACGCCGCAGCCACGCGCAAAGGCAACGGCTGCCTGCGTCGGGGCACCGGTCACATCAAACGCGGCTTTGACGGGCGGGCCGCGCTTTTCAAGCGGACGGTCCGGCTGCTGTTCGGCCAGCTTGTTCACGCGCACGGCCAGCCGGCGCGGGGTCGCGAATGCTTCAAGCGACTTGTAGGCGACGCCCGCGTCCTTGAGTCCCTTGGCCACGCCTTCGGCAAACGCCGCGCTCAGGTTGAGCAGCGACCTGGGCGGCAATTCCTCGGTGCCGATCTCGACCAGGAAATCCCGGTAGGCGCTCATGCCAGGCCTCCGGCAGGGGAGCCTCCCCAATTTCCAACGGAAATTGGGGAGGTTCCCCGCTCCGGCAGCGGCGGGTCCACATGCAAAACAGGGGCGGCTCCCTCATTTTGCAGCAGCGGGAACTCGAGCGCCTCGCGGCTGGCGTAGTACGCCTCGGCGACGCCGCGGGCCAGCGTGCGCACCCGCAGGATGTAGCGCTGACGTTCGGTCACCGAGATCGCCTTGCGCGCGTCGAGCAGATTGAACGTGTGCGAAGTCTTGAGCATCCGCTCGTAGGCCGGCAGCGCGAGCTTCAGCTCCAGCATCCGCAGACATTCCTTCTCATGGGCGTCGAACTGCCGGAACAGCTCGTCGACGTCGGCGTATTCAAAGTTGTACTTCGACTGCTCGACCTCGTTCTGGTGGAAGACGTCGCCGTACGTGACGCGGCCGAGCGGGCCATCGGTCCAGACCAGGTCGAACACGCTCTCGACACCCTGCAGGTACATCGCGAGCCGCTCGAGTCCGTAGGTGATCTCGCCCATCACGGGCCGGCAGTCGAGGCCGCCCACCTGCTGGAAGTAGGTGAACTGCGTAACCTCCATGCCGTTCAGCCAGATCTCCCAGCCGAGGCCCCAGGCGCCGAGCGTCGGTGACTCCCAGTTGTCCTCGACCAGCCTGACGTCGTGCACCAGCGGGTCGATGCCGACGGCGCGCAACGACCCGAGGTACAGCTCGATCATGTCGGGCGGTGAAGGCTTGATCGCCACCTGATACTGGTAGTAGTGCTGCAGCCGGAATGGATTGTCGCCGTACCGACCGTCAGTCGGCCGGCGCGAGGGCTGCACGTACGCGGCGCTCCAGGGCTCGGGTCCGACCGCGCGCAGGAACGTGGCGGTGTGGAACGTACCCGCACCGACCTCCATGTCGTAGGGCTGCAGGATGACGCAGCCCCGTTCGGCCCAATAGCGCTGCAGCGTGAGCAGGAGGTCCTGGAAGGTGCGGGGAGGCTGGTCCACTTTGGGCATGGGGAGGAGGCTCACTGCTCGCGCAAAGGGCGGCAGTATAGCAACCGCGCCGGCTCTGTCCGTGTCGAGCAATCGTCAATCACGCACTGACAGTTATCTGGCTATAGGCTTTCTGGTGGAGTAATTATTCAGTTCCGATTAAGCAAGGATCGCGACTCGCAGGATCCTGGCCACCGTTCAGCGGGTCACCCGCTCCGCCTTGAGGCTGCGCGCGAAGAACTCCATTGCCGCCTTCGTTTTCGTTTCCCGGCTGACGGTCAGCGTGATTCCACTTTCGGTCAGATAAGCCTTGAACGCGGCGGCGACCTGGAAGCCTTCCTCCGGCAGGGACTTGGTCGAAACCTCGAGGATCCGGGAGCCATCGGGATACAGCCACATTTCCACGATGACGCGGCGGTCGAAGTTCTTCGGGTTGTGCTTGGCCTTGAGCAAAAAGGTCGGGCCCAGCGTGACCAGCGAGTCCATCCCGATGCCCGCAGGAGCGTGTGCATCGTAGAACGCCAGCTGCTCTTTGGAGAACAGTGACCGCAGCGGCGTGGAGCCGGTCGTCACGTCCAGCACTTCCTGGGCGGTGCAGGTTCCCTTCAGCGACGCTGAGCACACGAATCCGCCCGGCATCGCGTCCAGTTCGACTTTGAAGCTGCCTGAGCGACGAAGGCCTGGGTCGATCGTGGCTGGATCCACCGGTCGCAACTTCACGACGGTATCGGCACGCCCACCCGGGATGCGCCGGGCTCGGACAATCAGTCCAGTCTTGTTCAGGTCCAGGCCGGGGGTATCGAAGAAAAAGGCCTGCCGCGGCTGCGCCTCGACCGGATCCAGTCCGATGCCAGCGATCGTCGCACGATGACCCGTGGCCGGCACGACGAACTTCAGTTCGACGCTGTTCGCCCCTTTGAGGAGCTTGAGCACCCTGGTCACTTGTTCGTTCGACAATGCGACCACCGAACCGGCCGGCGTGGCTTTCCGGGCCTTCCGGGATTGCGTCCTCTTGCCGGCTTTCACGGTCCTCCTGGCTTTCACTGTCTTCCTGATTTTCATGGCTCGCTCCGCGTTCATGGACCAAATCGTTCGGCCAGCACCCCATGGCGCAGGCCCCGGTCGCTCACCGTGAGAGTCTGCTTGCCCAGCTTTTCCATGACCGCCCGGACGATGCACGCGCCGGCCAGGATGACTTCCGCCCGCTTCGGCTGCAGCCCGACGATGGTACGACGGCCGTCGGCATCTCGTGACCGGTAAAGCTCGATCTGCCGGTCGATTTCGCTGCGGTCGAGCACTGTGCCCTGGACGATTGCCGGATTGTAGCGCGCAAGCCCGTGCTTGACGGCGGTGATGTTGGTCACCGCGCCACCCATCGCCACCAGTGCGGCGGGAACCGGGCGACCGTCGATACGTGACAGGTCTGCCGCAACTGCTGCCATGGTCCTGCGCATCACCTCGGCTGAGACGACGCCGTCCAGCTTGTAGCGCTCGGTGTAACGCACCGCACCGACGTCGACGCTGAAGCGCTCATCCACGCTCGAGTCGTGCCCGAAAGTGAACTGCGTACTGCCGCCGCCGGTGTCGAACGCCACGAGCGAGCCCTTACTCAAGCCGAGTCCCGACGTGGCAGCCACGTACGCCAGCCGGCCCTCCTCTTCGCCCGAAATCACATCGATGCGCACCCCTGTGCGCGTCTCGATCACAGCGAGGACCCTGTCGCGGTTGGCCGCGATGCGCAGGCCAGCAGTGCCCACGGCCGCGGTTGCCAGTACCGCGCGTCGCTTAGCTTCATCGACCATGTCTGCAATCGCGGCAACTGTCCGCTCGAGCGCAGCGTCGGCGATGAAGCCGTTCTGCTCGAGCCCCTCACCGAGACGCGTCATCTCCGCGCGGTCGACGACGGCGCGCCAGTTGCCGTCGCGCTCACGCTCGCCGATGTGGAACTTGATCGAATTGGTGCCGACGTCGATCACCGCAAAGCGCAGTGGCTCGTCGTCGATCAGCGCGGCAAGGCCGCGGGGGTAGCTCGTGTTCACGTAGCCGCTCAATTCCAGGCTGCGGACGGCAGCGATTACTGCTGCGGCGTCCTCGGATTCGACGGCGACGGTGCGCGTCGGCTTGCCGTCCGCGACGACTTCGGCAAGCTCGGCCATGCACTCGCCCACGGTGTAGCGCGTTCGTCGCTTGTGCACGCTGACGGCGCGAATGCGGCCGCTGGGCACGGCGAGTTCGTTGATGAACTCCTCCAGGCCGTAGCTCGCGCGGCGCAGCGGCAGTGGCTCGAGGTGCAGTGCCTCGAACACCCTGGCCACCTCGGCTGCCGGCAACGGGAATCCCGCCTTCATGACGGGCGTCCACTGCTCCAGGCCGTTGCGATCTACCTCGCGCAGGACCTTGATGTCCATGAGTGCATCGCGCACCTTGACGTTGTCGCCGGCCCCGGCAAGCAGGTAGGTCTCGCTGCTCTCCTGCACGCCGACCGGAGTCAGCGCCGCCAGCTTTGATTCTGCCGGCCCGAGGCGCGGTCCGAACCAGCGCCACTCCCACCGTGGGACGATTACAGCCATGGTTACTCTTCCTGTTGTCTGGTGCCGGGGCGGCCCCCAGCGTGGGATCGAAACTCCCGGCGCCGAGAAGCAAGATCTTTCCTATAGGTACGTCCGCGTACAGGGGGTCGGCAACCTCAGCGGATGGCGTAGCCGCCGTCGACCCGGATCGTTTCGCCGGTGACGAAGTCTGAGGCGCTCGAGGCCAGGAAGATCGCCGTACCAGCTATCTCCGAGGGCTGTCCCCAGCGGCCGGCGGGCGTGCGCGCCAGGATCTCGTCGTTCATGGCCTTGAGTGCCTCGGTCCTCACCGCCGCAGTCATGTCCGTCTCGATCCAGCCGGGAGCAATGGCGTTGACCTGGATGCCATGCGGCGCGAGTTCGATGGCCATCGACTTGGTGAGCTGCACGATCGCGCCTTTCGCGGCGCTGTACGAGGGGATCGGTCCAGCGCCGAAGTAGGAGTACATGCTGCCGAGGTTAATGATCTTGCCGCGCTTGCGGCCGACCATCGACGCAGCCGCGAGTTTCGACAGCAGGAACACGGCGTTCAATTGCGTCTCGATGACCTTGTCCCAGGATTTCGCCGTCTCCTGCAGGATGCCGCCGCTGAGGTTGGCGATGCCGGCATTGTTGACCAGGACATCGACCGGGCCGCGTTCCGGCCAAAGATTGCGACAGCCGCTCCGGCCTGCGCGAAGCCGAGCGCGATGCCTCGGCCGATACCGCCATTGCCGCCGGTGACCAGGGCCACCCGGCCCGCGAGATCGAACGATGCGGGTGCCGTCATGTGCGTGACCTCTGCGATGAAAGAATCTCGAGAATCGTTGCTGGCCCGGCATCGGATCAGCGCCTTGACCGACGCGCGCTGCCAGCCGCTCGCGGTACTCGTCGACTGGAAACAGCGCGACCTCGCCCGAGCTCTGGTCCCGGGCGCCCTCCTTGAAGTCGAACGGGTTGTCGACGTCCTTGATGAGTCGCAGCATGTAGATGTTCACCAGTGCGACGAATGGCACCAGCAGCAGTTGCGGCACGGCGCAGGCCGGCCAGGTCGGCCGGCAGCTTCTCGGCTTCCTTGTAGTCGGCCATGGTGCCGGCCAGCAGGAAACCGCGCACGTGTTCGAGGAACAGCTTCAGGCCGAGCAGGGCCAGCACGACCGGCAAGGTCGAGACCATCAATTTCCACTTGAGCACGCAACCTCCCCTCGGGTCCTGCGATCATAGCCAGGACCCTGGCCGTCCTGTTTTAGCATGCAGCCGCAGATGCCGCGCGTCGATAGCCCGATGAGACGAACCCCATGACTGCAGACAGTGCGAACGACGAGTCCGCCGGCAAGCTGGTGAAGTACCTGCTGGAGAAGGGGCTGGGAGGGTTCCCGCCGTTGTCGAGCGCCGCAAACCTGGCGGATGAGTACCTGATCGATCGGGACTTCGACAGCAACGACGAACGGGTGGCGGCGCTGATCAAGTGGGAGATGACCAAGAACTTTACGACCGGATTCGTCACCGGACTCGGTGGCATCGTCACCTTGCCGGTCGGCGTGCCGTCGGCGCTCGGGGCGTCCTGGCTCATCCAGGCGCGCATGGCCGGCGCGATCGCGAGGATCTACGGGCACGACCTCGCCGAGGAGCGTGTGCGAACGCTGATCCTGCTCAGTCTCGCCGGCGACGTCGCGAAACAAGCCATGTCGGACCTCGGCCTCGACCTGGGCTCGAAGCTGCCCCAGTCGGCGATGAAGCAGGTGCCCGGTCGTGCCCTGGTGGAGATCAACAAGCGGATCGGCCTGCAGCTGCTGACAAAAGCCGGTCAGCGCGGACTGGCGCAATTTCCGAAGGCGATTCCCGTCGTTGGCGGCGTGGTCGGCGGCGCGTTCGACGCGGTGGTGTGCCGCATGGTGGGGCGGACCGCTAGGAAACTGTTTCGGCCGGTCGCCGACCAGTAGCAGCGGCCAGAGAAATTTTTCGATGAGGGCGTGCACGTTCACGCACGCGCGAACGGCGAGGCCCGACGCGGCAAAATCGTAAGGCCCATGGTGTCCGAGCGGCTCGCACGCCAGCCGGACGATGTCCGCGGCATTGCGGATCATGGCTTCGGGATCGTCCGGCGGGGTACTCACCAACGGATCCCAGGTCCAGCAACGCCACCTGCTGCGTTGCCGGCAGGTAGAGGCAGTTCGCGAAGTTGGGGTCGGTCTGCACGAAGTGGAACTCGAATAATTCGCGGAACATCAGCTCATACAGCGTGCGGGCGACGGCGTTGCGCCGCGCCTGCGGCACGGCCTCGCTTGCCAGGGCTTCCAGCGGTTCACCTTCGATCCAGTCCATCGCCAGCACGTGCCTCGTCGTGAGCGTGCGATCGACGCGCGGCACGACGACCTCGGGCATGACGGCGACCAGTTTGCGGTAGCGCTCGAGGTGGCGGGTCCACGCAGTACCGCGAGCCTGCGCGCCAGCATTTCCGCATTGCCCGGGGTGAGCAGCGAAGCCGCCAGGTCGACCGGCTTGCCGGTCGACAGCTGTCGCGCCGCGGGCACGGCGCGGACAGTGCGAGTTCGCCGGTCAGCATGCCGAAGCGCAGCGCCCGACCGAGGCGGGAGGTGGGAACGGCACCGCTCTTGCGGTGGGTGTCGACAGGCATGGTGACGGCGAGACCTGGGGAGCGCTGTCCGGGGTATCCAGAATCGTAGACCGAAAAGTCGTGGGGTGGGCCGGTGTCAGGTGTATGCCCGGTACTTCTCGAGGTAACGCACCGGCTTCGACAGTGCATCACGCCGGAACGGATCGCCCAGTTCCTGCGTCAGCATCATTTCGAGCACGGTGCATTTGCCTGTTGCCTGCGCGTGCACCGCCGCCTGCAGCGCCGGGCCGACATCCGACAGCTTGTCGACCGTCACTCCTTCGCAACCGAACGCCTTGGCGACCGCCGCCCAGCTCGGACTGTCGAGATTGACGGCATTGAAGCGCCGCGAATAGAAATCGACGTGGTTCTTCTTCTCGGCGCCCCATTGGCCGTTGTTGAAGACGATCACCGTCACGCCGATTTTTTCGCGGGCACACGTCAGCAGCTCGTTGAGGCTGATGCCCCAGGCGCCGTCGCCCACGTAGGCGATGGCCGGACGGGCGGGCGACGCGATCTTTGCGCCGCACGCCACGGGAAAGGCATAACCGCAGTTGCCGAAGCTCATCGCGGCGAACATGGAGCGCGGCTGCTCGAAACGGAGGTAGGAATTCGCCACCGAGCAGACGTTGCCGATGTCGGTCGAGACCATCGCGTCCTGCGGCATGGCCAGCTCCAGCTCGCGCAGCATCTGGCGTGGATGCATGAACTTTGAACCCCTGGCGATTTCGAGCGAGAACGGATCGCGCTCGTGCGTCCATGCGCTGAGTTCCTGCTCCCATGCAGCCTTCCCGGCCGCAATGCGCTGCGAGCGCTCGGCCTCGTTCGCGCTGCAGGCGAGCTCGCGCCCGGTGAGACGCTCGAGCAGCGCCGCCGCCGCGGCTTTCGCATCGCCATTGATGCCCACCGAGATCGGCTTGACCAGCCCCAGCATCTTCGCGTCGACGTCGACCTGGATGATCTTGGCACTGGCCGGCCAGTAGTCGAGGCCGTGCTGCGGCAGTGTGCCGAACGGGCCGAGCCGCGTGCCGAGTGCCAGCACCACGTCGGCCTGCGCGATCAGCTTCATTGCGGCCTTCGAGCCCTGGTAGCCGAGCGGGCCACACCAGAGCGGGTGCGAGGCCGGGAACGAATCGTTGTGCAGGTAGCTGTTGCAGACCGGCGCGTGCAGCAGTTCGGCGAGCTGCACCGTTTCCCTGCCGCCCGCGGCGAGGATGACGCCGCCGCCCGCAAGGATGACGGGGAACTTCGCTGCCGCGAGCAACATGGCCGCTTCATCCAATGCGCTGGCATCGCCGGGACCGCGACCGATACGGGTCGGCGGCGCAATCACCGCCCTGCATTCGCCGTAGAAGTAGTCGCGCGGAATGTTGAGCTGCGCCGGACCCATCTCGAGCATGGCGCGGTCGAAGCAGCGGGCGGCGATCTCGGCCATGCGCTGCGGATTGTTGACGTGACCCTGGAACCTGGTGATCTTCGAGAAGATCGGCAGCTGTTCCGTTTCCTGGAAGCCGCCGAGCCCCATCGTCATCGATCCCGTCTCCGGCGTGATGAACACGACGGGCGAGTGAGCCCAGTACGCGGCCGCGATGGCCGTGACGAAATTCGTGATGCCAGGGCCGTTCTGGGCGATGCACACACCGTGGCGACCGGAGGCACGCGCATAGCCGTCGGCCATGTGCGCCGCGCCCTGCTCGTGTGCCACCGGAATGAAGCGGATGCCGGCGGCCGGGAAGATGTCGAGGGCGTCCATGTAGGCCGAGCCAACGATGCCGAAGACGTCGGTGACGCCGTTGGCGGCGAGCGTTTCGACCAGGGCTTCCGAGGGGCTCATGCGCTGCGCGCCGGTACTGCCACTCACGTTTTTCTCCTTGGGATGCGGGGCGTCGCGTCGACGGACTGCCTGTGCGAAGTCGAGGCTGAATGCCCGGCGTCGCGGGTACGACAGGTCATTGTCCGGCGACCGATCCGTGCCGTCATCGTGAACTGCCGAAGGAGCGCAGAAAAAAAATGGGCGGCCCGCAGGCCGCCCATCGTTACGAGCTCGACGCCGATCGACCTCAGGAGGTCGGCGCCGCCGCGGTCGTTGCCGACGCGTCGTTGCCGGCGTCGGGCGGGACGATCGCGGTCCACGTCGCATCCGGATCGAACTTCTGGATCGTCTCGGCGACCGTCGCCGTGTCTTCGCCCAGGTCTTGCTGGAAGACCACGCCGTCACGATTGACGATGAAGGTCATCACGCCGCTGGCGCCATAGTCGGCAGGCCAGGCGATTCCCGCGAAGCCTTCGGTCAGCACGCCATCCTTGAAGTACTCGCGGGCGCCGCCGTTCGCATTGGCGCCCTGCGCATACAGCATGCGGTAGTAATAGCCGTGGTATGGCGTGCGCCCGGCAGCGGCATACCCCTCCGACGCGGCAGCTGCGACGAATGGACCGGCCGGGCTCGGGCTCTCGCCTTCGGCCGTCGGCCAGTACAAGCCGTTGTGCATGCCTTCGTCGCTGATCAGCTTCAGCGCGTAGATGCCCGCCGGATCGCCGTCACGTCCCTCGGCCGCGTAGGCGTTCTGCGCGTTGACGAAGCCGTACATCACGTCGATGGCGCCCAGCTCGTTCTCGCCCACGCGCCGGTAGACCACTTCATCCGCGCCGGCCTCGCCGTCCCAGACCCACTTGCCGTCACGCTGCACGAGCGGGATCGGCATCGGCCACTCGTTGTCGCCGACGGTCAGCATCATCCGGTCGCCGTCCGCCGCGAGCGAGTTCTTCGCCTTGTACGCGGCGAGGAAATCGGCACGTTCGGCCTGGTCGGCCACGGGGTCGCCCGACGACAACAGGTCCTCCGTCCCGGGACCGAGCAGCCCGGCCATTGCCGCGGTGTCTTCCTTTTCGAGTGCGGCGACGAGCGCGGCCACGGCGGCCTCAGGCGTTGCGAAGCCGGCGGCTTCTTCCTTCTTGCCGGCACAGCCGGCGGCCAGCAACGCGAGCGCCAGCAGCGAGACGACAGTACGCGCCCGCGTCATCTTGAATGCGATGTTGTTCATGTTCGTGTTCCTCGCTCAGCGCGCTTTCTTCTTGGCGCCACCGCCACCGCCACCCTTGCTGCGGGCGCCCTGCGGCATGCTCTGCTTGCCGCGCTGGCTCGCGGCACCCGCGCTGCCGCGGTTGCCGCTCGCGCCCGACATCGCAGTGCCCCTGTTGCCGCCCTGCTGCGTGCCGGGCGAGGGGCGATTCGTCTGGGCGGGCCTGGCCGAGGGTTGCGGCGACGGCCGTTGTGCATTGCCGGCGCCGTAACCGCGATCGCCGCTCGGCAGCGGTTTCTGCGACGGCTGCGGCAGCTCGCGCGTGGCCGGCTTCTGCATCGGTTTCTGTGCGGGCTTCTGCACGTCACGTGTGCCTGGCATCGGACCCGTGGCGGGCCGGTTCGCCTTGTCCTTGCCCGCGTACGAGCCCTGCACCTTCGGCGCCACCTTGTTCTGCGCGCTGGGGCGGGCATTGGAAGCAGGCCTGGAATAGCCGGGCGTGGCCGCGTTGATGCGCTCCTGCGGGCCCTGCGCCGAGGCCGGACGCTTGTCCTTGCCGGCATAGCTCTGCTGGCCCTTCCAGTTGCTGGCCGTCGCGTTCGACGCCGGTCGCTTGACGTCTGCCGGCATGGCTCGCGGCTGGCGTTTGGCGAGATCGTTCAGGTCCGACCGCTTTGGATTGGCCTGCGTGATCGGGCTGCTGGTCGTGCGCGCCTGTTTGTAGCCACCCTGGCCCGGCTTGCTGTCGTACCGGTCCCAGTAGTTGTCCTTGCCGCCACCGGTGTTGACGTAGATGTTGCCGCTGTTCTGGAAGCCTTGGTTGTAGTTCGGCGGGCGGTTGTAGCCGTTGCTCGGGTAGTAGCCGCCGCCGTACGACGGACGGTACGGATACGGCGGGTAATAGGGCATGCCGCCGTAGCCGTAATTCGGGTAGTTGTAACCGTGGTAGTCGTCATCGTCGTCGAAGATTTCGTTGACGAGGATGCCGGCGCCGAAGGCGAGCAGGCCCGTGGTGACCAGGGTGCCGGTGCTGTGGCCCGACTTCTCGGTGGTCGTGGTGGTGGTCGTTGCAGCAGCGGGCGCGGCTGCGGCGGCAGGTGCCGGCGCGTAGACGGCCTGCGGGTCGTACGTCGGCACGTAGACGACTTCCGGCTTCGGCGGCTTGAGGACGACCACTTCCTGGCCTTCCTGCACCTCGGTCTCGACCTTCATCGCCTCGGATGATTTCAGGTTGCCGACGTCCATGGCCTGCTTGCGCAGTCGCTGCACGGCGGCGAGCACGCCGGCCTGGTCGGCGACGAACGCCTGGCCCAGTTCGGTCGTCCAGCCCATCTCCATGCACATCATGTCGATGGTCTGCGGGAACTGCACGAGCGCGCGGATCGGCGGGGTGAACCCTGCCTGCGCCGCGCCGTCGTCGAGCGCCTTGCCCTCGAGAGCCTCGTTGGCGATGAGCCAGTTGCCCGCATCGAGCACTTCCTGCGGGTTGGTCGCGGCGATCAGCACCTGCGACAAGACCGGGTCGGGATAGAGCGCGATCGGCGCGAGCAGCTCTTCGAGTGCTTCAGCGGTCCAGGTGGCGCTGGCGACATCCGTTGCGCTGACAGGGGTGGGCACTGCCGCCGGCGCTGCCGGGGCAGCGTCAGGCGTTGCAGCAGGCGGGGCTGTCGTGGTGGCTGCGGGCTCTTGCTTCGAGCCGCAGCCGGCGAGTGCCGTAGCGACGCCGAATGCGAGAGCGATCGCCAGCGAACGGCGATCGAGGGCGCGAATCTTCATCTGGACCTCCCCCGCATCGGTGCGGGTCTTTTTTATCGACGCACGCATCCAACCGCCCCTTCCTGGCAGCCGTCACGTGTCTTTCCGCACCCCCGCATCGAATCAGACTCTAGCACGGTGCTTGCTGTTTGCGGGCGAGCGCAGACACCCCGCACCTGCGCGGCGGACGTCCACCTGCTTCATCTCGAGAGTCAGCATGATCGGTCTTCTATGCACCAAATTAGAGCGGTGGATTTAATAAATGCACCATTAATGGGCGTAGAAACGGTTGGAGCGAGTAATCCGGGTTACTTACGTCAAAGCTTGCGCGATTTTCGTGCGCTGGCATAATTGATGCATTCCGAATGCGCTAACAGACAACGCTGCAGGGCCGTCGCGGCGAGCGACCCTGAGCCTCCCTTTCGCTGCACGACTTCATCAGGAGACCCCATGACCACCGGTGCCGACGTCCTCAAGCTGATCGAGGAAAAGGGAATCAAGTACGTTGACCTGCGTTTCACCGACACGAAGGGCAAGGAACAGCACGTGACCGTGCCGACCCGCATGGTCGACGACGCCTTCTTCGAGGACGGCAAGGGGTTCGACGGTTCGTCGATCGCCGGCTGGAAGGGCATCCAGGAGTCCGACATGATCCTCATGCCGGACGCGGGCACCGCCATCGTCGACCCGTTCTTCGAGGAACCGACGCTCAACCTGCGCTGCGACATCGTCGAACCGTCGACGATGCAGGGCTACGAGCGCGATCCGCGCTCGCTCGCGAAGCGGGCCGAGGCCTACCTGAAGTCGACCGGCATTGCCGATGCGTCGATCTGGGGCCCCGAAAACGAGTTCTTCATCTTCGACAACGTGCGTCACGGCAACTCGATGAACGGCTGCTTCTACGAAGTCGATTCGGCGCAGGGCGCGTGGAACTCCGGCGCGCAGCTCGAGGGTGGCAACCTCGGCCATCGCCCGACCATCAAGGGCGGCTACTTCCCCGTGCCGCCGGTCGACACCTACCAGGACCTGCGCACCGCCATGTGCGGCGCGATGGAGCAGCTCGGCCTCAAGGTCGAAGTGCACCACGCCGAGGTCGCCACCGGCGGCCAGGCCGAAATCAACGTCTCGGCCAATACGCTGGTGAAGAAAGCCGACGAAGTGCAGATCCTGAAATACGCGATCCACAACGTGGCCGCAGCGTACGGCAAGACGGCCACCTTCATGCCGAAGCCGCTCGTCGGCGACAACGGCAGCGGCATGCACGTGAACCAGTCGCTCGCCAGGGACGGCAAGAACATCTTCGCCGGCGACAAGTACGGCGGCCTGTCCGAAATCGCGATCTACTACATCGGCGGCATCATCAAGCACGCCAAGGCGCTGAACGCGATCTCGAACGCCAGCACCAACAGCTACAAGCGCCTGGTGCCGGGCTTCGAGGCGCCGGTGATGCTCGCGTATTCTGCGCGCAACCGCTCGGCGTCGATCCGCATCCCGCACGTCATCAACCCGAAGGGCCGCCGCATCGAAGTGCGCTTCCCGGACAGCACGGCGAACCCGTATCTCTGTTTTGCGGCGATGCTGCTGGCGGGCCTCGACGGCGTGAAGAACAGGATCCATCCGGGCGACCCGGCGGACAAGGACCTTTATGACCTCGAGCCCGAGGAAGCCAAGAACATCCCGACCGTCTGCCATTCGCTCGACATGGCGCTCGACGCGCTCGACCAGGACCGCGGATTCCTCAAGGAGGGCGGCGTGTTCACCGACGACGTCATCGATGCCTACATCAACCTGAAGATGCAGGAGGTCACCCGCTTGCGCATGTCGACGCACCCGGTCGAGCTCGAGCTCTACTACAGCGTCTGACGCGGCCAGGCAGTCGTGTGCCAGCCGGGTGGCCGATCGCGGCCGCCCGGCGGGTCAGCCCGACCATGACGCACTTCGCGGATCGCGGGTAAAGCTTTGTCAGCGCAATCGCTAATCGCTATGCTTCGGGACCATGAAAACCTGGCTGCTGCTGCTTGGGTGCCTGCTCGCCTTCGCGAGTTCGGCTCAGTCGTCACGGCGCGAAGTCTGGCAATGGAAGGACGCCAACGGCGTCACGCACTTCTCGGACTACCCTGCACCCGGCGCCCGCAAGATCGTCCTGAACGGGTCACCCGCGAGCACAACGGCGGAGCCCCCTGCCTCCGCCGCGGTTGCTGCCAGACCACGGGCACAGCCCGCTGCGACCGAAGTCGTCTACGAACGGCTCGAGATCTGGTCGCCGGAGAGTGGCGCCAACTTCTTCGGCGCCGACGCCGTCGTCAACGTCCGCATTCGCGCCGAGCCCGAACTGGGGCCCACGGATCGCCTGCTCACGTATCTCGACGGCAAGCTGCTGCCGGGCGAAAACGCGCTGGAACATTCGCTGAGCAACGTGGAACGCGGCGCGCATTCGGTGACGAGCGTGATCGTCAGCCGCGACGGCAGGGAACTGATCCGCAGCGAGCCCGTCGTCTTTCACGTGCGGCAACCGAACATCAGCAATCCGCGCAGCCAGGGTCCGGCCGTCCGGCCGCCGCAGCCCCGCGCCGGCGGCTGAACCCGCCGGTCACGCCGGCGTCGCGCCCGGCACGGAGGGCGTGACGTGGCCGCCGAGCTGCGCGCCGTTGCGCGACCCACCCCCGCCGAACTCACCGCCCTGCTCGATGGCATCGCGACTTCCATCGTCTGGCTCGACGGCGACGGCGCCGTCGTCCACCTGAACGAACCCGCCGAAGACCTGTTCGGTCTGAGCCGCAACCAGGCCATGGGTCGCGCCGTCCGCGACCTGCTCAAGTCCAACGTCGAACTCGAAGGCGTCGTGAGCCGTGCGCGTGCCGCTGGCGCGCAGTACTCACGCCGCGAGATTCCGTTCGAAGCCGGCCCCGGCGCGCCGCTGCGCGTGCTCGACCTTACGGTGACGCCGTTCGATCCGCCGGGCCGCAGCGGCGGCGTGCTGGTTGAGCTCGCCGACACCACGCACCACCAGCGCATCACGCGCGAGAACGCGCTGCTCACGCAACTCGGCGGCAGCCGCGCCATGGTTCGCCAGCTCGCGCACGAGATCAAGAATCCGCTCGGTGGCTTGCGCGGTGCGGCGCAGCTGCTCGAACGCCAGCTGAAGGAACCGGCGCTGCATGAATACACCGCCGTGATCATCGCCGAGGCCGATCGGCTCGCGGCGCTGGTCGACGCCCTGCTCGGGCCAGGCCAGCCGCCACGCAAGGAGCCGGTCAACATCCACGAGATCGTGCAGCACGTCGGGCACCTGCTCGCGGCCGAGGCACCCACGGGCGTGCAGATCGAGCGCGATTACGACCCGAGCCTGCCGCGGCTGCGCCTCGACCG
>Ga0073899_10000816_pt1 | contig 28834 bp, 29 predicted proteins | sample KloWWTmetaKNB5Ph_FD_88975 | JGI IMG/M metagenome (GOLD analysis project Ga0073899, IMG submission 88975) | Active sludge microbial communities from Klosterneuburg, Austria, studying microevolution and ecology of nitrifiers - Klosterneuburg... | ecosystem: Engineered > WWTP > Aerobic digester >... | reverse complement strand
CGTAATTCATTCGTGGCAACTTTGACTTGGCGGTCTAGGGGCTCGGATGCTAGTGCATCTCGCCCTTCTACCCAATTAATCAAAATTGCACTTCGAACTTGAACTCGCGGGCTAACAAAAATGAACACAGGATGAACAAAGGATTCACTTTCCGTTCAGTTCGCCTCGCGCATAGTGCATCTCACCGTGATTCAACCGAGGAGAAAACCATGCTTCGAAACCTGACCACCACTGTATTCATCACCACACTGGCATTCATATTTTCCGGGACGGGTATCGCCGGCCCCCGCGAGGATCAGCTTGCCGGCTATGCCAAAGCGGCCAACGCCGCCGCCTCGGGGTTTTCTGCCGAGCGTGGCAAGGCGCTACATACACAGAATTTTGCCAGCGGAAAAGCCAACACGCCGGCGTGCACTTCATGCCATGGCAAGGATACCCGCGCTGCAGGCCGCACTCTGGTTGGCAAGCAGATCGATCCGATGGCGCTATCCGTGTCGCCGTCACGTTACACCGATCCGGCAAAGGTTGAAAAGTGGTTCAAGCGCAACTGCACCGAAGTGCTGGGGCGCGAATGCAGCGCTCAGGAAAAGGGTGACTGGTTGAGCTTCATGTTCAGCCAATAAACGCAAATTGCACACATTGCACACATCAATAAAAGGAATCCACCATGACTATCCCCTATCGCCCACTGGCCCTCGGCCTGCTCACCCTCAGCTTCTCGGTACTCATCCTCGGCCGGGCGCAGGCGGGGGGCAGTCACTACTATCCGCCCGTCACCGACCCGGTAGTCAAGGAAGAGTGCGGCAGTTGCCATCTGGCATTTGCGCCTTCAATGCTGCCGGCCAGTTCCTGGAAACGCATGATGGCCGACCTGAAGAATCACTTCGGCGATGACGCGACCATCGATGCGGCAAGCGCCGCCAGGATCACCGAGTATCTCGTCGCCAATGCCGCCGACAAAGCGGGTCAGCCATTCAGCAGCAAGCTGCTGCGTGGCGTGTCAGCGGCGAATACAGGAAGTACGCCGCTACGCATCACCGAATTGCCCAGATGGGTCAAAGAGCACCGCAAAGTGCCTGACTGGGAGTGGAAACACAAGGATGTGCGCAGCAAGACCAACTGCGTGGCCTGCCATGCCGATGCCGAACTCGGCTACTACAACGACTGAGTTGCCTGAATTTGAAACTGATTCCTGAATGCTGGATGAACGAGCGCTTCAGGAGAGGTTCAGCACAGGCCATGCAAAATTGATTCATGGTCGAGATCGCATGGTAACCACACACACCAACACGCAAAAACACACGGAGGTTCACATCATGAAACGCTCAACAATGATTTCTTCCCTGCTTCTCGGTGCCAGCCTTGCTGTGGGCGGCTTCATGCTGGCCCCTTCCTTTGCCGACGATAAGCGAACAGCCACGACTGACGAGCGCCAGTGGCTGCCGATCCAGAATGTCATCGACAAACTCGAAGCCGCTGGTTACCGGGACATCGAGAAGATCGAACGCGAACATGGCCGCTACAAAGTTCGTGCGACCAATCGCAATGGCGAACGGAGCAAACTCTATGTCAGCCCGCAGACCGGCGAAATCACGGATCGCGGCAGCCATGACAAGCGCAACAAAACAAGCGCCGATCGCCCCAAGCGCGGCAACGCGCTCGCCACTTTCATCGATTGCAACGAGCGCCGCTGCCGTGACGATCAACCGCAAAAAGCCACACCAGCCGCCCCAACCCAAACCCCAGCACCAGCACCAGTAAACAAATAAGCGATGACGATCGGCCCGGACACGGGCCGGTCACCCAATATTTTCAACTTCCCTGAGCGAGTCGCCATGAAAACCCTGCTTGTCGGTCTGTCCGTCCTGGTCACTCTCGTCTGGGGCTTCGATGTTCTCAACGCCGCCGCAACGGCCGGCGTACATCCGCTGTGGGCTGCCCGCCAGGAAGGGCTCTACCTGAGTGGTCTGTTGTCGATTGCCATGATGTCGCTGGCGATGCTGCTAGCGACGCGCCCGGTGTGGCTGGAAGCACCGCTGGGTGGAATGGATCGCATCTATCGCACCCACAAATGGGCTGGCATCCTGGCCGTCTCCTTTGCAGCAGTGCATTGGCTGATTGAAATGTCGAGCGACATCCTGAAAGCGACGATAGACCGCGCCGGCCGTGTGCCAAAAGAAAATCTATCCAGCATTCTGGATGCGATGCGCGACCTCGGTGAAGACATGGGCGAATGGGCGATTTACGCTCTGCTGGCCATGTTGGCGATCACGCTGTGGAAAAAGTTTCCCTACCGCTCATGGCGTTTTTTACACCGTGCCATGCCAGTCATTTACCTGATGCTGGCATTCCACGCCGCACTGCTCGCGCCGCATGCTTACTGGGCGCAGCCGGCCGGTGCGTTGCTGGCTGTTCTGCTCACCGTCGGTGTCTATGGTGCCATCCGCTCGCTGCTGGGCGGCATCGGCCGTGCCCGAAAAACGGCCGGAAAAATCATTTCCGTCGAACATCCGTCACCCGATATCACCAGCGTGCAGTGCCGCCTCGATCAAGCCTGGCGCGGCCATCAACCGGGGCAGTTTGCCTTTGTCACCTTCGACGGAAGCGAGGGCGCGCATCCCTTCACCATCGCCAGCGCGGACCATGGCGACAGGACCATCAACTTTCAGATCAAGGCTCTGGGCGACTACACCAATAAGCTGGCCACGCGCCTCCAGACCGGGCAGACCGTGCATGTGGAAGGGCCTTATGGCCGCTTCGACATCAACCGCCATAACCCGCGTGCGCGCCAGATATGGATTGCCGGCGGCATCGGTATCACGCCCTTCCTCGCCTGGCTGGATGCACTGCAAAACAAGCCGCAAAATACCCTGTCTGCCGACCTGCACTACTGCACCCGTGATCAGGCCATAGATGCTTTCGTACCCCGTCTGGAAGCCCTGTGCGCTGCGCTACCTGGCGTGCAACTGCATATCCATGACGCGCGCCAGGGAGCGATCCTGAGTGCGGCATCGCTGGGCGAAGCGAAGAATGCGGAAATCTGGTTCTGCGGCCCGAACGGCCTGGCCGATGCCCTGCGCGCTGGTCTTCGCACCCTGGGCTGGCGACCGCGTTTTCACCAGGAAGCCTTCGAGATGCGTTAATGCGGAAGCAAACGGAAGCAATCGCAGGCGAACAAGAGAATGAAATGCAGCGCTACAGATACCGGAAACTGTATCTGCTGATGATCGGCATGTCGCTGAGCGTAGCGTCACCGGCAAGCCGGCGCCCTTCTTCGACCTGGCAGAGACGCTACCATGCCATCTGCACAAACGGAGTATCATGAACGCACGCCCCCGCCCCATGGCGTGTCATGAAGATGCACTCAGGGGAATAATCGCAAGGAGAGAACATGGCCAAGAAGAAAAGTGATGTCGAAGGCATCTACAAGATTGTAGAAATTGTTGGCAGCAGCAAAGTGTCCTGGGAGGATGCGGCAACCCGTGCAGTGGAAACCGCCGCGAAAACTCTGCGCGATCTACGTGTTGCCGAAATCACCAAGCTCGACATGAAGGTTGTTGACGGAAAGGTTGCAGCCTACCGCGCTCGCGTGACGCTGTCATTCAAATACAATACCTGATTCATCCCGCCGGCCCGGGGAGGAGCCTCCCCCGCCGGGTTTCATATCAACGTATCGACGTACTTCGCCCCCTCATTCGCCTCGCGCTTTCCAGCGCCGCAACAGCAGCGAATTGCTTACCACCGACACCGAGCTCATGGCCATCGCCGCACCGGCGACGACCGGATTCAGCATGCCAAAAGCCGCCAGCGGTATGCCGATTACATTGTAGATAAAGGCAAAGAACAGGTTCTGGCGGATCTTCACCAGCGTTGCACGCGATAGATCGACGGCATCGGCAACCTGTCGCAAATCGTTGCGCATCAATGTCATGCCGGCCGTCTGCATCGCCACATCGGTGCCGGCGCCCATGGCGAAACCGACATCGGCAGCAGCCAGCGCAGGTGCATCGTTGATTCCGTCGCCAACCATGCCGATGCGCCCTTCTCCGGCCTTCGCCTCACTGCGCAATGTTTCAATAGCCTGCGCCTTGTCGCCCGGCAGAAGTTCCGCACGATAGCTAACGATACCCGCCTGCTGCGCGATGGCAGCCGCAGTGCCCGCGTTGTCGCCGCTCAGCATCACCACTTTGACGCCGAGGGCGGACAGCCGCGCCACGGCCTCTGCGGTCGTGGGACGCAGCGGATCGGCCACCGCGAGAATACCTAGGGCAATGCCGCCGCGCGATACGGCGACGATGCTCCTGGCGGCCGCCTGAAATGACAAAACGCTTGCAGCATCAATGGCCACGCCTTGCTCGGTGAGGAATGCCGGCGAACCGAGCAGACATTCCACGCCATCCACTTCGCCATGCAGACCCTTGCCCGGCACGGCAGCAAGATTCTTCAAGGGCAGCGGCACACTGCCCTGCGCTGTGGCATACGCGAGAATTGCGGCGGCCAGCGGATGTGTGGCGCCTTGTTCGAGTGTCATCGCCACCTGCAACAATTCGCTGGTGCTGCTGCCAGTGAATGCCAGCAGATCAGTGACGACGGGCTTGCCCTGAGTTAGGGTGCCGGTCTTGTCCACCGCCAGCAGCGTAATTTTTTCGGCAAGCTCCAGCGATTCTGCATCGCGGACAAGGATGCCTGCCTGCGCACCGCGTCCGGCGCCCACCATGATCGCCGTCGGTGTCGCCAGACCGAGCGCACAAGGACAGGCGATCACCAGCACGGCGACGGCATTCACCAATGCCTGGCCGATATCTCCCGCCAGGCCCCACCAGGCAAGAAAAGTCAGTAATGCCACAACGCTCACCACAGGGACGAAAATCGCTGCGATGCGGTCGGCGAGTCGCTGCACCGGGGCTTTCGAGCCCTGCGCCTGTTCAACCATGCGGATGATGCCGGCCAGCAGGGTATGACTGCCGACCCCGCCGACACGGCAGCGCAAAAGCCCTGCACCATTGATGCTCGCGGCATACACCTTGTCACCTGGCCGCTTTTCAACCGGCAGGCTTTCGCCAGTCAGCATCGCCTCGTCGAGCGCCGATTCGCCGTCGACGATCTCGCCATCAACCGGAATACTCTCACCGGGACGAACGATGACCACGTCGCCGGGAATCAGCATATTCACAGCGACCTCGACAACGCCGCCATCCCGCTCGATTAGTGCACTCTGTGGTTGCAGACGAATCAGCGCTTCAATCGCCGCCGAACTGCCGGCCCGGGCACGTGCTTCGAGAATCTTGCCGAGCAGCACCAGGGTGATGACAGTCGCCGAGGCCTCGAAATACACATGCTGGTGATGCAGCGCCGCCAGCGTCACAACGACGCTGAACAGATACGCCATGCTGGTGCCGAGCGCCACCAGTACGTCCATGTTGCCGCTACCGCCGCGCAAAGCGTGCCAGGCCCCAACGTAAAAACGCCGGCCAATCCACAGTTGCACGGGTGTCGCCAGAAGCATTTGCAGCCAGCGCGGCAGTAGTTCCGCATGCGTGCTTTCCATTTGTGTACCGCTGAACATAAACGCCATCTGCGCCACCAGCGGCAGCGACAGTGCAGCCGCTATCCAGAACTGGTGCAACTCCGCGCGATACAGATCGCGGCGGCGTTGCTGCTCTTCCTCGTGCGTATCCGCCGAGGACAGGTACGCCTTGTAACCGCTGGCCTCAACAGCGGCGATGATCCGCGCAACGTCACTGGCCCCTTCAGCAAAACGCACATATGCCTTTTCCGTAGCGAAATTGACCACCGCCTCGACGCCCGGCAACTGCTTGAGTTGTTTCTCTACACGTGCTGCACAGTTGGTGCAATGCATGCCTTCCAGCGATAGTTCCAGCGTTTGCAGATGATCGCTCACGACAATCCTCCTGACAGATCACGAAACACGGCAGACGATGCCCTCCCAGAGCCGTCCACCGAGCGTCGTCGCATTCAGCAGGCCGGCCACACCGAAGCCAAGCACCAGTATGCCTGAGGCAAGACGCACCGTCTTCATACGCACCGTTTCGCGCAGACGTTTCAGCAGAAGTCCTGCAAGCAGCAGATTCGGCAGCGTACCGAGGCCGAATGCCAGCATCAGGCCGGCACCGCGCCAGGTACTACCGGCAAGCAACGCCACCGTCAATGCGCTGTACACCATACCGCATGGCAGGAATCCCCACAGCATACCGAGCGGCAACGCCTGCGCCACCGAGCGCGCCGGCAGGAAGCGCCGCGTCAATGGCTGGATTTTTGCCCACCAGTGTTGCCCGATGCGCTCGACGAACGCCAGCGTTCGTGTAGCTCCGGCAAGATACAGCCCTAATGCAATCAGCATGATGTTGGCGGCAACATACAAGATCATCTGTACCGGCAAGACGTGATTGAGCAGCAGACTAAGACTGCCGATTGCGCCCATCGCCGCACCTGCCAACGTGTAGCTGGCGATACGGCCGAGGTTGTAGGACAGATGCAGTGACCAGCCGGGAGTCGATACCTGGCCGGCTGCCGGCATGCTCAGCGCACCGACAATGCCGCCGCACATGGCGATGCAATGTGTGCCACCGAGAAGACCGATGAGAAAGATGGCGATGAAACCGGTATCTGGCATGGGGAAGGCTAGGATCTAATGTGATGCTGGCGAACTGTCGCCACCATCAGGGACATCATTGTCATTCCCGTGAAAGCGGAAATCCAGTACATCACATACTTGAGTCTCTGCTTTCGCGGAAATGCCGATAGAAATGCAAGGTGGGCGCAGCCCAGGTTACAAGGTTAACATCCACCCTGCTGGCCGAGTTTCTCAGATGACTTTGGAATATCTGGCGCGCTCCCGGTCGGTGCGCAGGTAACGGTCGAACACCATGGCGATGGCACGCACCAGCATGCGGCCGCGCGTCATGATGGTAAGCCCCTGATCGTCGACCCTCAACAGACCGGCCTCTTCCATTTCACGCAAAGCAGCAAGTTCGGCGGCAAAGTAGGATTTGAAATCGATCAGATGGGCGATCTCGATGGATTCGATAGACAGCTCGAAATGACACATCAGTGCCTGGATGATCGAACGGCGCAACAAATCATCGGCCGTCAGTTCGATGCCACGCATCACCGGCAGTTCGTTGCGATCGAGCGCATCGTAATACTCGTCGATGGTCTTGAAGTTCTGGCAGTAGGTCGGTCCGACCTTGCTGATCGCCGAGAGGCCGAATGCCAGCAGATCGGCATCGGCATGCGTCGAATAGCCCTGGAAATTCCGGTGCAACCGTCCCTGTCGCTGCGCCACGGCAAGTTCGTCGTCAGGCTTGGCGAAGTGGTCCATGCCGATGAAAACATAACCGGCATCGGTCAGACGACGAATGGCCAGTTGCAAAATTTGCAGCCTGGCATCCGGCGAGGGCAGATCGGCTTCATTGATGCGCCGCTGTGGTTTGACAAGCCCCGGCAGATGCGCATAGTTGTAGACGGAAAGGCGGTCAGGCGAGAGACGAATGACCTCTTCGAGCGTACGGTTGAAACTGATGACATTCTGCTTCGGCAGACCGTAGATCAGGTCGACGCTGATCGACTTGAAATTGCTGGCGCGCGCTGCTTCAATCACCCGCTGCGTCTCTTCGAGGCTCTGAATGCGATTGACGGCCCGCTGCACGTCGGGATCGAAGTCCTGCACACCGATGCTCATGCGATTGAAGCCAAACTCACCCAGAAGATGCACTGTCGCTTCGTCAACCTTGCGCGGATCGACCTCGATTGAGTATTCGCCATTCGGGATCAGACGAAAATGCTCACGCGTCATGTCCATCAGGGTGCGCATTTCGTCCTGAGAAAGGAAGGTCGGCGTTCCACCACCCCAATGCAACTGTGCCACATCGTGCGGACCATCGAGCGCCGCCGCCTGCATCGCCAGTTCCTTGCCAAGATACTTCAGGTATTTCGCGGAGCGGCCATGATCCTTGGTGATGATCTTGTTGCAGGCACAGTAATAGCAGATGGTATTGCAAAACGGGAGGTGCACGTATAATGAAAGCGGTTTGCCGATGCCGCCAACGGTGCGCCGCCCAAGCCACATGCGGTAGTCATCCGGACCGAAGGCTTCGACGAAGCGGTCTGCCGTCGGATAGGATGTGTAGCGCGGCCCATTGATATCAAATCGGCGTATGACTTCAGCATCAAATATGGATTCGTTCTGGAGTGTGCTCATTTGTTCAGACGTGGGATATCGAGAGAGAAATGATCGGGATCTCCCGCACCAGCGCGGAAAAAACCACAATGCGCCACAATGCCGCAAGTGCTTGTCCGTCACGTTGACACAGATCAAACAATAGCCTTCCAAGCACCTTCCAAACGTCTTTCGAGCGATGCCTGCGAGAACAATGCAAGTGAAACTGAAGCCTACGCCGCATGAAGAGGATTGCTCCAGATGTAATCTGCGCGACCTGTGTCTGCCTCTGGGACTCTCCGAATCGGAAGTCGTACAACTCGACACCGTCATCGGCACACGCCGCCGCGTCAAGCGCCAGCAGCATCTTTACCGTGCCGGCGAGCACTTCTCGTCAATTTACGCGATTCGCAGTGGCTTCTTCAAGACGGACGTACTGCTTGAGGACGGCCGCCATCAGGTCACCGGTTTCCAGATGGCTGGCGAAATTCTCGGCCTCGATGGCATTGGCAGCGAAACCCATTTCTGCAATGCAGTTGCTCTGGAAGACAGCGAAGTCTGCGCCATTTCCTTTGCCCTGCTCGAACAGTTATCGCGTCGCATCCAGCCTTTGCAGCGCCAGCTCCATAAAATGATGAGCCGGGAAATTGTGCGCGATCATGGCGTCATGATGCTGCTCGGCACCATGCGCGCCGAGGAGCGACTGGCCGCTTTTCTGCTCAATATTTCACAGCGTTTTGCCGCGCGTGGCTTCTCGCCGCTCGAATTCCACTTGCGCATGACGCGCGAGGAGATCGGCTCCTATCTCGGCCTGAAGCTCGAAACTGTCAGCCGTACCTTCTCCCAGTTTCAGGAGGCGGGACTCGTTAATGTCCAGCAAAAACATATTGTCATTCTCGATGGTGTCGCATTAAAGCGAATGCTCAATCAGCAGCCGAACAGCCGATAAGCGTTGTGTTGTATCGCCTGCCGCCGGCCCGGAATCGCTGCGCGCGAAGGACTCGAGGCGTATTCTCCGATCGGAGTTATCCAGACACTCCCGGCACCAACGCCAGAAAGCCGCGCGGATCGTGCGTCAGCGCAACCGAGACGATCCATGCAAATACCAGCAGCGCGAGTACCCAGCAGATCAGCCGCACGCGCTTGCTGCGCCCGGCCTTCAGCGCCAGGGAACCGAGAATGATGTAGCCGATCAGGCCGAATATCTTGGCCGTTACCCAACCGGCAACGAAAGGGTACTGGCCAATCATCGCAGTGAGCGTCAACGCCGCCAGCAGCAGCAGAGTGTCATTGACGTGTGGCACGATTTTCAGCCAGCGATTTGCCATCAGCGGCGAATCACTCAACATCAGCAGACCGCGCAGAAAAAATCCGGCACCGCTGAGAATCACACAAGCAACATGCAGATGCTTGATTGCAAAATACGCATTCATCAAAAATTATCCACCAGAAAAAATCATGCTATGTTTCGCCTTCACAGGAGTTGCCGCATGCACCCGGAAAAAACCGAACGCCTTGATATTCCGCAGATTCTCGCGCGCCTGCCGCTGTTTCTCGAACTGGCTCCAGATCAGATCACCTACATCGCCGAGCATACCCGCGAAAAGCGCCTTGAAAAAGGGGGAGTGCTTTTCCAGAAAGGCGACATGCCGCGCGGATTTTATGTGATTGTCTTCGGGCAGATCAAGCTTGCCTTCCCGTCCAGTCAGGGTAACGAAAAAGTCATCAATATTCTTGGCCCACGGCAAAGTTTTGGCGAAGCGGCGATGTTCATGGACCGTCCCTACCCGGTATTTTCCGAAGCGCTGTCCGACACGCTGCTGCTGCATATCGCCCGCAGTTGCGTGTTTGAACTGCTCGAACAGGATACCTCCTTCGCCAGGCGCATGTTGGCCGGCCTGTCAATGCGCCTGCACTCACTGGTGCAGGATGTCGAATCGTACTCGTTGCGTTCAAGCGCCCAGCGCGTCATCGGGTTTCTATTGCAGCATTGCGATCAAGAATCTCGTGACAAGATTGATCCCGCTAACGAACAGACCATCGCTCTGCCCACCTCCAAGCAGGTCATCGCTTCGCGTCTGAATCTCACCCCGGAGACTCTCTCGCGCATTTTCCACGACCTTACCGACGCGCAATTGATCACCGTGCATGGCAAGCAGATCACGATTCATGATATTGATCGCTTGCGTACATTTGAGCTTTAAGAAAAGTACGGATTAGATCTGCATTTTCCTGAAATTCGCATACAGCCGCACCGCACCGATCAGGTTCCACTCAAGCCACAGACAGGAAGCCGCCAAGGCCGCGCCTGCCGGACGCGTCAGCAGCGGCCAGAACAGCGCTGCAAGCAGCAGGGCAAGCGCCAAAAAATGCAACAGAAATTGCTCACGCATCCTCGCCTCTGGAATCATCTGCTTGATGTTTGGCGGCAATACCTTCAGTCCGGCCATCTGCTGCAGATGCAGCCAGTTGAGGAACGGCACAATCTTGTAGAGCATGCCGTTGATCGCCGACATGAAGACCCCGACAAAGGCCAGTACACCGAGCCAGAGCGGGGCGCGCGGCATCCCGCCAAGCGCCGGCACTGCCAGCAGTGTCAGCCATGAAACGGCAAGCGTCAGCAAAGCCAGCATCGCCCCGCGCCAGAAAGCAAAGTTCACATCGGTCAGACGTCGCCGGCGCCTGGACTGCAACTGCAAAGTAACTGCGGCATACAGCGCACCGAGCAGCAGGCCGCCAAGACCCAGCAGACCGGATAATGATTTTGGCATAATATCGGCGGCAGCCGGGATCAGTACCGGTTGCAGCGTCCACAAACCCAGCACCAGCAGCAGGATGGGCGGCAACCAGCGCATCAGCCAGACAGGATAAGGCGGCGTTAATTGAAACATCGGCACCACTTGGTTGGATACACCGATCACCAGCATCAACGCCCAGCCACCGAGCCCCCATGCGGCATGCACATTGACGATGGCGGGCAGCGGTAAGCCGGTCTGCCAGCGACCGAAACCGCCGAGCGCACTGACCAGAAGTATGCCGAGAATCAGCGTCACGGCCAGGCCAAACAGCGCCAGGCGCAATATGCGGATGCTCGGCCCCTGCGCCGGGGTGCGCCAGAGTGCCAAGCCGACGACGAACAGAAAACTGCCAAGGCCGACGGCGAACAGCGATGCTGCAATCAGCAGCCACAGCGGCTGGCTCAGAGCAAAACCGCCGGCCAGCAGCAGAGTGGCGACAATGAGCAGCGGATGCAGTACGCCAGCCACCAGACGCGGCTGCCAGACATTGCCGCCGCTGGTCACCGGCACAAATTGCAATAGCGCACCGCACATTGCCTGTAGCAGAAAACCGACCGAGAGCAAATGGGTCAGTGCCAGTGTGCCGGCGCTCCAGCGCGATGCCAGCATATCAGGCCCGAGCCAGATCAGAAGCAGACCGGCCAGGATACCGAACAGCGGTGCGGTCAGAAAAAACCGGAAGGGCACCGAGATTGGCGGCGCCTGCTCGAACGATAGATTCGGATGCATCGGAAACGTTAAAACCGCCGATCAAGCCTTGGCGATGCGAATTGCATTGGTGCCATCGTCGCGCAATTCGCAACTGTAGCGATAACCGTTGCGCCGGAGGATCGAATACAGCGGATGAGGTTCGCAGTACAGCAGCAGCAGCAGCTCTTCACCCGGCCCCAGGGTGTCGAGCGCTGCCAGCGTAAGTTCGAGCGGCTCCGGCGGTTGCAAGTCGCGGCCATCGATGATGTGCGGAGCTTCCGGAGTGCTCATTGCGCCGTCTTCAGGCGCTCACCAAGCTGCGCCGTCAGATCCACTGCCTGTGCTTCGAGCGACTGATCGCACATCGGATAGAGAATGTTCTCTTCCTTCATATTGTGCTGCTGCATCAGGATCAGCAGAGTTTCGGCAACGCCGGAAAATGCCACCACATCCCGATCCGCCGCCGCTATATTCATCTGCTGGAGCAATTCGCGCACCTGCACATGCTCCTGCCGCATCACCTGGGTCGGCCCCATCGACATGCCGGTCGCATTTTCAAAAGCGGGAAACAGCAAATTTTCCTCGCCATCAAAATGTGCCAGTGTTTCCCGCGAGAAACGTTCGCAGGCGGCATTGCAGGCCGGCCAGTCGCCGCGATGCGCAGCCTCCTCAGCAGTGGAAAAGAGTTCGTCACAATACTTGTGATGAGTGGTGAGAAGCGTGTGGATCTGTGGCATGGTGCTTAAACTCGAAATGAGGAGCGACCATTGTATGGTTCGACGCAACCCCCACCTTGACGGGCGTCAAGGATTTTCGGCAAACCGATCAGGCCGGCTGCGGCATGCGTCCATACAGCATGTAGTCAATCAGTTCCTTCACCGAGCGAATCGCGCGGCCCAAAGGCAGCGGCTCGGCTCCGCGGAAGAACAGACCTTTCTCGATATCGCCGCGCAGCGCTGCAGCGAGCTGGTTGTCGATGCAGAACTGGCCGGCCTTCGACAAACTGTCGCGCAGACCGCAGGTTTGCAGGCAGTCCCAGACCAGCGTGCACTTATGTTCTTTGTGCTCAGCCGCCGCCATCAACATCGACTCGCGCCTCAAATAATTGTTCAGCCAGGGCGTCCTCACGGCGCGTGCAGGTAGCCCGGCGGTGCTCATGAACGTAACGATGTCCTGCGGCCCGGCCTCGGTCAGTACTTTCTTGAAATTCTGGTGGGCATCGCCCTCTCCGGTCACTGCGAAAGGCGTACCAAGCTGTACGGCGGCAGCGCCGAGACCGAGCAGATGGAGAACCTGTTCGTGACTGTTAATGCCGCCCGCCGGAATCAGTGGCACGCGCGCCGGATCGATGTCCATATCGCGCAAGGCCTGCTGCGCACCGGGCAGAACGGTCTCGAAGTCGAAGCGGGCATCAGTGATGTCCTCCGGCTTTGCTGCGCCGAGGTGGCCGCCGGCATAGCGCGGATGCTCGATGACAACAGCATCCGGCAGACGCCCCTTGCGCAGCCATTTCTTGACTACCAAAGCGATGCCGCGCACATCGGAAAGAATCGGTATCAGGGCGACATTCGGGAATTCGGCGGTAATCTCCGGCAGATCCAGCGGCAGACCGGCGCCCATGACAATGGCATCGGCACCACTCTTGCATGCCTGGCGCACCAGATCGGCGTATTCGGTAACCGCACGCATCACGTTCACCGCAATTATTCCGTTGCCTCCGGAAAGCTCTTTGGCAGCACGCACTTCACGATCAAGTGCCACCAGATTTGCTTCATTGATGGCCTGCTTGTCACGGCTGCGGCCGGTCTGTTCCATCAGATCCGGATGCAGACGGCGCAGATCGACGCTGGCGATGGTGCCCACCGCATTCTGCTGTGCCACGCTGCCGGCCAGCCGATGCGCAGAGACGCCGACACCCATGCCTCCCTGGACAATGGGCAATAGCTGGCGACCCTTGATAATCAAGGGTTGAATCGGAGAAAACACCATGGGGATTGCTCTTCAGAAATTGGCGGACTTCGCTCAGGCGGATGTTACAGAATGTTACGCTACACCGGCAGGAATCGCCACCAAATACTGCGCATATTCTGCTTCTCGTATGGCAATAACCGCCTTGCAAAAGTGGAGAACGAATGAGGAAAAATGATCAAATCATATTTCCAGAACATATGTACCCGGCGCATCGCCCAGTGCCGGATATGCCTTGCTGGTAACCGGCAAGGCATCCACCAGCTTGCCTGATCGCGGTTTTAGCCAGGCCATCCAGTCCTCCCACCAGCTGCCGGAAAAACCCTCGGCACGCTCCAGCCAGGTATCCGGATCGTCATGGCGCTCAGTATCGGCGACCCTGAACTTGCGCTTCTGTGGGGTCACCACCGGATTGATGATGCCCAGAATATGTCCTGAGCTCGACAACACATAGCGTTTCGGGCCCGAAGCAAAATTATTGATGCGGAAAGTCTGCCTCCACGGTGCAATATGATCGTCCTCGGCACTGACCGAATAAACCGGCTGGGAAATCTGCTCAAGGTCGATCTTCTCGCCAGCGATGGTCAGCGCGTCCTTCCTGATGAGGTTGTTGTTCAGATAGAACTCCCGCAGATACCACGCGTGCATCCGCGCCGGCATGCGCGTGGTGTCCATGTTCCAGAACAGCACATCGAAAGGCGGTGGCGGTTCGCCATACAGATAACCATGCACCACGTAATGCCAGATCAGGCTGTTGGAACGCAACAGACGGAAGGCGGTGGCCATCTCCTTGCCGTCGAGATAACCTTTCTTCTCCATGTTCTTCGACAACCATTGCACCGTATTCTCGTCGAGGAATACTTCGATATCACCCGGCTTGTGATAATCGACAAGAGAGGTGAATAAGGTCATGCTCGCCACCGGCATTTCCTTGGGCGAGTAATGGCGATTCGCCCAGGCCATCCAGGTCGCCAGCGCCGCGCCACCGATGCAATAGCCAACCGCATTTACCTGCTTTGAACCGCTAATGGCGCGCGCCGTGGCGATGATTTCGGAGATTCCATCTGTCATGTAATCGTCAAAGCTGGTATCGCGCATGCTCGCATCCGGATTCTTCCAGCTGGTGATGAAAACGCTGAATCCCTGGTCGAGAAGGTACTTCACCATGCTCTTCTTCGGCGTCAGATCGAGGATGTAAAACTTGTTGATCCATGGCATGACAATGACAACAGGCTTTTCGTGATTTTTTGCCACGGTTGGCGTGTAATGAATGACTTCGAGCAGGTGGTTGCGGAACACCACCTTACCCGGCGTCGTGGCAAGATTTTCACCAACGCGGAAATCGTCAGGATTGGTCATGCGTACCGTGCCGGCTTTCATATCCTCGACAAAATTCTGCATGCCGTGCAGCAGGCTCTCACCATTCGATTCGATGGCCTTGCGCATCGCCAACGGATTGGTCAACAGAAAGTTGGTCGGCGCCACCGCATTGAGCCACTTCCGCCACCAGAAGGCAGCGTGGCGCCGTTCCTTGCTGGACAAGCCCGGCGTATCGTAAAGCATGTCCTGCATCTGGTGCGTAAACAGCAGATACCACTCCTTGGCGATATCCCAGGTGGCAGTCTCCTGCCACTGCGGATCGGCAAAACGTGTATCGTCATCGTGGGGCTTGACCGGATCCTCGCTCGGCATACCCATCGCACGACGCCACGCATGCATTTGCATGGTCAGGATATCCGCTGAAAACTTCCCCATCTCCTCGGCAAGTTCCTGCGGATGTAACAGCCAGGCCAGGTGCGCATGTATCAGCGGCGTGACCATACCAACCGGATCGATGTTGTTTTCCACGGTCTGGCCCACCGACCGCCAGGCTGTCAGGGGTGCCAATAAAGTCTTTGCCAGGGGGGGCTCGGTCTTGCTCATATATTGCTCCAGAAATATTGATTGCCGCAGGGCAATCATGCAGGTCTACTGTTACGCCTATAATGGGATTATCCCATCACTCACGCCAAGAGGCTCGTTATGTTCAAACATTTCCTTGTGCCAACAGACGGCTCCGATCTTTCCAGCGATACCGTAAAACGCGCCGTAACTTTTGCCCGCGAATGTGGCGCAAAAATTACGTTCTTCTTCGCCAAGCCAGACTACCCGATCGCCTTTTACGGCGAGGGTGCGCTGATTGATCCAACCACGCCGGAGAAATTTACCGAAATGGCCGAGAAACAGGCGCAGGAGATTCTTTCCCGGGCAACCACGGCGGCCGATGCCGCAGGTGTCGACAACGATTCAGTGAGCACCATCAGCGATATTCCCTACGTCAGCATCATTGAAGCCGCGACGAATGCCGGATGCGACCTGATTTTCATGGCCTCCCACGGCCGACGCGGTTTCAGTGGATTGTTGTTGGGCAGCGAGACGCAGAAGGTTCTGACACACTCGAAAATACCGGTGCTGGTTTACCGCTGAGCAACCGGTAACGCATTCTCTTTCTGTAACCCCTGCGCAACCGTAGCGGTACCGCTGCCGAAGATCATCTCAGCGGAGGCAGGCAGGATCATGTTGCCCATGATGCGCCAGCTCCCTGCATCATCCTCGAGCAGGACAACCCAATGGCCGGCCGCCGGCAGCTTGAACTTGCCACTGTAACGTCCATCCTGCAAGGCCAGCACCTGACTCTGATCAAATCCAGCACGTGTCGGATGAGAGATGGTGACACGTAGCCTGGCGGGTGGAACAAAACCTCCTGCCGTACCAGCAAGCCTGACATTGATGCGGTCAAGTGCCAGCGTCAGACCGGCCTGCAAACCAAGTTCTCTGGCGCGATCACTAAGCTTGAGAGTCCGATTGATCGCCAGACCCTTCCTGTAGTAATCCTCCGTCACCAGGCCATCGTCGGAGCGAATTGCCAGCCAGAGCGTGACGAAACTTGCCACCACGACAATCGCCGGTCCGGCCATCAGGAACCATGGCCAGCGATGGCGATACCAGGGCGCTGCAATGGATGGGAGCATTGACGGATTCATCATTTACGGCACCAGAAAGCTGGCTTTTTCATGCACGGCGATCTTCGGGTCACTGATTTCCGCGACATCAAAATAAATCCTGTTCGAACCTTTCTTGCCGGACTCTGCCGGTGCACGCACAGCCAGCGTGACGATGCGTGAAGCCGCCGCAGGGATCTCGACGATGCGCTCTGCGTCGAAATCGGCACCCTCCAGTCCGCTGACGCTGATCGAGTAACGATGCGCGACTTCGCTAACATTCATGATTTGCAGGCGGTACAGGTTCTCGATCATGCCATTGTCAAGCTCGCGCGACATGACGCCGCGGTCGCGAATGACATCCACCTTGAGCGGCAGGCGCGTCGCGATGCCATAGGCAGTCGCCGTAACCAGCAGCGCCAGGATCACACCATAAATGATGGTGCGCGGACGAATCAGGTGACGAATAATTTCCTTGCGCCCCCAGTGCTTGGCAAGCGCCCGCTCGGTCGAATAACGAATCAGCCCACGTGGATAATTCATCTTGTCCATCACTTGATCACAGGCGTCGATGCAGGCTGAACAGCCGATACATTCGGATTGCAGGCCGTTGCGGATATCGATGCCGGTCGGACATACCTGGACGCAGATGTCGCAATCGACGCAATCGCCCTTCCCCTGCACCTTGTAGTCGTCATTTTTAGCACGTGCACCGCGCGGCTCGCCACGTTCGACATCGTAGGTCACGACCAGCGTATCCGGATCAAACATCACGCTCTGGAAGCGCGCGTAGGGGCACATGAACAGGCATATCTGCTCGCGCAGGAAACCAGCATCCAAATAAACCAGTCCACCATACAAAAGTATCCAGGCGAGTTCCCAGGAACTGAAAGAGAAATCGGAGAATTGCGCAACCAGCGTTCTGATCGGTGTGAAATAGCCAACGAAGGTGAAACCAGTCCACACGGCGACAATTAGCCAGGCCGAATGCTTGGCAAATTTGAGTATGAATTTGCGTGAACTCATCGGCGCCTGGTCTAGCTTCACGCGCGCCATGTGGTTGCCTTCGATCTTCTCCTCGATCCAGAGAAAGAGCGAAGTGAATAGCGTTTGCGGACAGGCGTAGCCGCAGAACAGGCGCCCGCCGATGGCGGTAAACAGGAACAGGGCGTAGGCCGAAATGATCAGCAGCAATGCCAGATAGATGACATCCTGTGGCCAAAAAATCAGATTGAAGGCATAAAACTTGCGCTCGGCCAGATCGCACAGGAAGGCCTGCCGCCCGTTCCAGGGTAACCAGCACAGACCGTAGAATACCGACTGGATACCCCAGAAGAAAATCCAGCGCCAACGCGCAAAGACGCCCTTCACCGAGCGCGGATAGATTTTCTTGTTGACCGCGATGAAATGCTGTTTGCCCGCAGATTTTTTTGCAGCTTGCGTACCGGAAGTATTGCCGGAAGAGGGTGTCCTGCTCATGTCAAATAAATCACAGTGCCGATTTGAGTCCTTCAAACAAAATACCGCCGGAGATTATTTTCCGTCGGGTATCACTCCACCGCCCAGCCCATAGACGTAGGCAGCCAGCAGATGCACCTTGGCCTCGCCGAGACGCATCCGGTGCTCAGGCATCTGGTTGCTGCGGCCCTTGGTGATGGTTTCGACGATGGCATCTTCCCTGCTGCCATAGAGCCAGGCCTTGTCGGTCAGATTGGGTGCGCCCATCGCCTGATTGCCCTTGCCTTCGGGGCCATGACAGGCGAAGCAGACCTTGAAGTAGCGATCCTTGCCCTTGTCGGCGAGGATGCTGTCACTCGGCAGGCCGGATAGCGAGCGTACATAGTGCGCCAACTCCCTGGCACCGGATGCACCGCCGACGGCTTCCGGATTACCACCATACGGCGGCATCATGCCATTGCGGCCATCGAGAATAGTGGTCTCGATCTGCTCCGGCGTGCCGCCATAAAGCCAGTCACTGTCGGTCAGATTTGGAAAACCCTTTGTACCCTTGGCATCGGAACCGTGGCACTGAATGCAGTTGATGAGGAACAGCATCTTGCCAATTTCCCTGGCCTTGGCATCCTTCGACAGGCTGACGATATCCTGCTTGAGATAGGCGTCGTAGATCGGATCGTACTTCGCCTTTGCTTTGGCAATCTCCTTGTCGTACTGGCCGCGTGATGTCCAGCCAAACATGCCGGTGTAGCTACCCAGACCGGGATACAGCACCAGATATGCCAGGGAAAACACCACCGTCAGATAAAACAGCCAGCGCCACCAGTTTGGCAGCGGATTGTCATATTCTTCGAGGGTCTCATCCCAGACGTGACCCATCGTCTGGCCTGCATTATTTTTTGCCGAATCCTGCACCCACAGGAAGATACCGCAGCCGATCACGCTGAGCAGCACGATCACCGTGATGTAGATATTCCAGAAACTGGGAATTTCTTCGCTCATGATGCTTTCCTCTATCCTCTATTGTTGCCGGATATCCGGCGTAGCACCGGCTTCCGGTTCGTCTTCTATAAACGGTAGCAGCGCCGCTTCGTCGAATGCCTGTTTGCGCTTGCTGCTGAATGCCCACCAGACGATGGCAAGAAAGGTGACAAAGGTCACCACCGTAAACAGAGCGCGCAGATCATTGGTATCCATGTCGTCAGGATCTCAGTTGGTTTGCTTGAGGGCGGTGCCCAACCCTTGCAGATACGCGATCAACGTTTCCAGCTCGGTCTTACCCTTGAGGAGTTCCTTCGCTCCGGCAATATCCTGATCGGTATAGGGCACGCCCACCAAACGCAGCGCACGCATCTTGTCCTCGATGTCGTCAATCTTCGCCGGACGATCCAGCCAGAAATACGCCGGCATGTTTGACTTGGGAACAACATCGCGCGGTTGCAGCAAGTGGGCGTGGTGCCACTGATCCGAGTAGCGTCCACCGACGCGCGCCAGATCCGGCCCGGTACGCTTCGATCCCCACTGGAACGGATGGTCGTACACCGACTCGCCAGCCACCGAATAATGGCCATAGCGTTCAGTTTCTGCGCGGAACGGACGGATCATCTGCGAATGGCAGTTGTAGCAGCCCTCGCGCAAGTAAATGTCACGCCCGACCAAACTAACCGCGTCGTAGGGCTTGAGGCCGGTGACCGGCTCGGTCGTTGATTTCAGGAAGAACAGCGGGACGATTTCGAGCAGACCGCCCACGCTGACAACCAGAACGACCAGAACGATCATCAGGCCGATGTTTTTTTCGATTGTCTCGTGTTTCAGCATGATTGCATTCCTCTCGAATCAGGCGTGTGCAGCAGCAGGTGCCAGCACAGGTGCATCAACCGCCTTGCCGCCGGCGATGGTCATGAACATGTTCCAGGTCATCATCAGCATGCCGGTCAGGAAGCACAATCCACCGACCAGACGAATCGCATAGAACGGGTAGGTGTCCTTGACCACCTCGGCAAACGCATACGTCAGGGTGCCGTCCGGGTTGGTAGCGCGCCACATCATCCCCTGCATCACGCCGGAGATCCACATCGCAGCGATATACAGTACGACGCCGATGGTGGCGATCCAGAAATGCGCATTGATGAGCCTGACGCTATACATTTCGGCGCGACCAAAGAGGCGTGGCAGCATGTAATAGATCGAGCCAATTGAAATCATCGCCACCCAGCCGAGTGCGCCGGAATGGACGTGACCGATCGTCCAGTCGGTGTAATGCGAAAGGGCATTGACGGTCTTGATCGCCATCATCGGACCTTCAAAAGTCGACATGCCGTAGAAGGACAGCGAAGTGACCAGAAACTTGAGCACGGGATCGTCGCGCAATTTGTGCCATGCACCCGACAACGTCATGATGCCGTTGATCATCCCGCCCCAGGATGGCGCCAGCAGGATCAACGAAAACACCATACCGACCGACTGGGTCCAGTCCGGTAGTGCCGTGTAGTGGAGATGGTGCGGACCAGCCCACATATAGGTGAAGATCAGCGCCCAGAAGTGCACCACCGACAGTCGATAGGAATACACCGGACGACCCGCCTGCTTCGGTATGAAGTAATACATCATGCCAAGAAAGCCCGCAGTCAGGAAAAAGCCGACAGCATTGTGGCCATACCACCACTGCACCATGGCATCCTGTGCGCCGGCATACGCGGAGTAGGACTTCATCGGCCAGAAGCTGACCGGCACCTCTGCACTATTGACGATGTGCAACAGCGCCAGGGCAAGAATGAAACCACCGTAGAACCAGTTGGCGACATAGATATGCGAGGTCTTGCGCTGGACAATCGTGCCGAAAAAGACAATCGCATAACTGATCCACACCACAGCGATCAGGATGTCGATCGGCCATTCGAGCTCGGCGTATTCCTTGGCGGAAGTGTAACCAAGCGGCAGGGTAATCACCGCCAGCAGGATCACCAGTTGCCAGCCCCAGAAGGTGAACCCGGCCAGGCGCGGCGCGAACAGTGGCGTGTGGCAGGTCCGCTGCACCACATAATAGGATGTTGAAAACAGTGCGCAGCCGCCGAACGCAAAGATCACCGCGTTGGTATGCAGCGGACGCAACCTGCCGTATGACAGCCACTCGACGACGTTCAGATCAGGCCAGATCAATTGGGCGGCGATAATGACGCCAACCAGCATGCCGACGACGCCCCAGATTACCGCCATCACTGTGAACTGGCGCACGACTTTGTAGTTGTAAGTCGCTTGCGATTGCATGGTGGATCACCTCTCAAAAAAACGCTGCCGGATGCCTGCTGCGGAACACCGCAAAACAGCTGAAAACATGCCGCCGACACAATAAGTCAAACGCGCATTTTAGCGTATCGATACGGCGCTTAATAGTTTCTACTTAAAATATTCGGCTCAATACGCTGTGCGTCATTCCCGCGAAGCCGCCTGTGGCTTTCAAGAGCGCTCTTTCTGCGTCAATTTTGAAATGTCGCTACTGCCTGGCACCACAGGCGCATCCAGTGGAGGCGGTCGATCGTCATCCATCAGGATGCGGTGACCCGGACCTTCGAGATCGTCGAATTGCCCGCTTCTGAGCGACCACCAAAAGCCAGCGCCGATCAGGAAGACCAGCACGACAGATAGCGGGATCAGCAGAAAAAGAATTTCCATGAGATTGGCGAAATTAACAATCAACGATCAGACATGTAGATGCATATCCGGCTTGCCACGTTGCAGGCGCAAGGCATTCAGCACCACCAGCAGGGAACTTGCCGACATGCCGATGCCGGCCATCCACGGTGTGACAAACCCGGTCATCGCCAGCGGAATTGCCAGCAGATTGTAGGCGAAAGCCCAGACCAGATTCTGCCGCACGATGCGCAAGGTGCGCCGCGCCAGTGCGGCAGCCTGCGCTAATGGCAGCAAACCGGCAGTCAGCAGGACGATGTCGGCTTGCTGTCGCGCAAGATCGGTACCGCTGCCCATGGCGATCGACACTTGTGCCTGCGCCAGTACCGGCGCGTCATTAACCCCGTCGCCGATCATCGCCACGATGGCGCCGCGTTCCTGCAAACGCCTGATGAATGCATGTTTGGCCTCGGGTGTCTGGCCACCGTGCGCATCGGTGATGCCGAGTTCATTGGCAACCGTGGCGACGGTCGCCGGCGCATCGCCACTAAGCAGACTGATCTGAAGACCCGCATCGCGCAATGCGGCGAGCGTCTCATGTACCTGCGGACGCAGATGATCACGCAAGCGAAACAGGGCCAGCCAACCGCTCGTATCCGCCAGGGCGACCACACTGCCGCCACCGGCTGCATCAACCCAGCGTTGCGCCTCGGCAGACAGTGGCTGGCCATGCAGCGCACGGGCATATGCTGGAACACCAATCCGCATCGCGACATCATTCACGCGCGCCTCGACACCCTGCCCGGTTACGGCGCGCAAATCCTGCACCTGCGGCAACGCATATTGTGGATGTGAACATTGCTTCGCCGCCAGACACAGGGCACGGCCGAGCGGATGCTCGGAGCCCTGTTCGAGCGCCGCCGCCAGAAGAATCACCTCATCCTGCGTCAGCGCGCCGAGCGGCAAGGTTTCGCTGAGGGACAGACGTCCCTCGGTCAGCGTGCCAGTCTTGTCGAAAACAATGTGTGTAGCGCGTGCCAGCGTTTCGATGGCATGCGTGCGCGTCACCAGTATGCCGAGGCGCGAGAATGCGCCACCTGCCACCGTCAGCGCTGTCGGCGTGGCCAGCGACAGCGCACACGGACAACTGACCACCAACACGGCGACGAACACCCACAAGGCACGCGACGGATCAATCGTCAGCCAGATCAACGCCGTCACAATCGCCAACACGATCAGTGCGATGACGAAATGCGCGGCGATGCGGTCAGCCATCACAACCATGCGTGGCTTTTCCGCCGCAGCACATTCGACCAGGCGCCGGATCGCCGCCAGTCGTGTCGCTTCGCCGACACGTACAACGCGCAGAATCAGCGGACTCGCCACATTCACGCTGCCACCGATCACCGCATCGCTACAACGCTTATCTACCGCAGTGCTCTCGCCGGTCAGCAGCGATTCGTCGACGGCGCTTTCACCCTGGATGATTTCGCCGTCGACGGGAATCGTCTCGCCCGGTCTCACCAGCACGATGTCACCAACCGTCAGCCGGGCTGCCGCGATGCGCTCTGCCGCGAGCGATGGAAACGTCGTAAGCCGCGAAGCGAATACCGGCAATGCGCGCGCCAGCCTCTCGACGCCACGCGCCGCGTTCTGTCGCGCCATCATTTCAAAATAACGGCCACAGAGAAGGAAGAACACGAACATTGTCACCGAATCGAAATACACGACGCCGCCTGCCGTCAGTGTCGCCCAGCAACTTGCAGCAAAGGCGCAGCCGACGCCCAGCGCCACTGGTACATCCATACCGACGCGACCGCGCTTGAGATCACTCCATGCGTTACGAAAAAACGGCGCCGAGGAATACAGGATTACCGGCAGCGTCAGAATCAGGCTGGCCCAGCGCATCAACTGTTCAATAGCCGGCGTCATGTCGCCATCATTGGCGAGATACACCGGGATGGCATACATCATCACCTGCATGGCACCAAAGCCGGCGACGAATACGCGCCACAGCGCGGCGCGGCGTTCCTTCTGCGCCAGTTGTTCGGAAAGCGCCGGATCGTAGGGATGTGCGCGATAGCCGATGGCAGCAATGGCGGCGAGTATCTGCGACAGCTTGATGCGCCGCTCATCCCAGCGCACCCGCACACGATGCGTCGTGTAGTTGATGTCGACCGCTGTCACACCGGGTTGCCTGGCCAGATGAGTTTCATTCAGCCAGACACAGGCAGCGCAAGTGATCCCTTCGAGAATCAGCGAAGCCTCGCGTTCATGCTCACCGGCTTGTCGGACAAAATTCTTCTGGATGTCCGGCAGATCGAACAAACCGGAATCCTGCAATGCTTCCGGCATAGCCTCGCGTGAGCTCTGGCTTTCCGGTAGCGCATCGCGATGCCGGTAGTAATCGTTCAGACCGTTGGCGACAATCGCCTGTGCCACCGCCTGACAGCCGATGCAGCACATGCGTCGCACCTGCCCATCGATATTCACGGGGAAATCCGCATCCGGCGGCAGCGGCAGACCGCAGTGATAGCAGCTGCAGCCATGTTCCACAGAATATAACGGTGTCATTGAGACGCAGGATGGGCACCGCCCACGCGGATCAAGGGTTGAAGATCAAACGCGCAGGCTTTGCCCAGCCTGCGCAACTACAAGATTCCAGGGTCATTTCAGCAAGCGCCGCATACCCCACAGCACCAGCGGCGCAAACGGGCGCACCAGAGGACGCAACCAGCCAAGGCGCTGTGTCATTTCCTGGCGATAACTGTCGAAACGGTGATTCTGGAAACGCAATACGCGCTGACTTTCCGTCGTATCCATCCAGTGGGTGTAAAACTCATTCGTGCCAAGCATATCCTTCGGCAGAGTCACGCCGAGAGTATTCAGAGCAACGGAGAGAAATTCGTGCTGCGTTACCCGGCAATCGGCACCACCGCCGATCAGCCAGATTTTTCGCAACGCATCGGGATTATCCAGGCAGTTGGCGATGGCCTCGGCGACGTCCGCCGGATGCACGTATTCCAGTGGATTGTCCGGCGATACGCCAAACAGTTTACGCATCATGTCGAGTTCAGTTCCCAAGGTGCGCGCATCCACGGAAACACCGACACGCAGAACGCACCAGGGAATAGCGCTCTGCGCCAGGCGCTGCTCGACCTGCACCTTCTGGCGCGTGTAGTTGTCGGAGGGTTTGGGTGCATCGGCAACAGACTTCAGACGCCGATCCGCCGGGAAGCCGAATACCGTAACCGAGGAAGGATAGATCAGCAACGGCGGCAGCGGGCAGGCTTCCAGCGCTTCGATCAGGCGCAGCGTGGCTTGAAGATTGACAGCCTCGGCAAGTGCCGGTGCACTTTCCGTGACCGGCGGCAGCAGTGCCGCCAGATGCACCACGGCACAAACCTGCGGCAACAAGGGCGCGAAATCAACCTTGCGAATATCGCCCCACAGCATGGTCGGCATATAGCCGAGGCGTTGCGCGGTTTTCTGGTTGGCCGGCGTTTCCAGATCCATCGGCAGCACGCGATAGCCGCGCGCCTTGAATGTAGCCAAGACGATCTGGCCAAGATTGCCGAGCGCCCCGGTTACCAGCACACACTTGTTACTCATCTGCTCCACAGCGACTCCCCGGATTAATTGGTGGGCGCAGCCTTGCGCCAATACTTGCAAAGCGGATTATAAAGCCACGCACAAAGGTTCCGGCCAACACTCTCGATTGCTGGCAGAATAGTGCGTTGTCAATTTTCAGAAAACACGTAGGTCATGATAATTGCCACCTGGAATGTCAATTCACTGAAGGTCAGACTGCCGCAGGTGCTTGACTGGCTTGCCGCACAGCGTCCGGATGTACTGTGCCTGCAGGAAACCAAGCTCGAGGACAAGTCTTTCCCGTTGGCAGACATCGAAGCTGCTGGATATCACGCCGTATTCGCCGGGCAGAAAACCTACAACGGCGTGGCGATCCTCTCGCGCCAACCAGCGCAGGATGTCGCGCGGGGCATCCCGGGGTTCGAAGACCCACAACAGCGCGTGATCAGCGCCACCATCGATGGCCTCCGTATCGTCTGTGTGTACATTCCAAACGGCCAGAGCATCGACTCCGACAAATATCAATACAAACTGCGCTGGCTAAAAGCGCTGCACGACTGGCTGGCTGGCGAGTTGAAAAAATATCCGCGCCTGGCGCTGCTCGGTGATTACAACATTGCTCCCGAGGATCGCGATGTCCACGATCCAGCGGCCTGGCAGGGGCAGATTCTTTGCAGTGTTGCGGAACGTGCGGCATTCCAGGAACTGATCGGCCTCGGCCTCAGCGATGCATTCCGTAAATTCGAACAGCCGGAAAAAACATATTCGTGGTGGGATTATCGGATGATGAGTTTCCGGCGTAACCACGGCCTGCGCATTGATCACATCCTGCTCTCGCCGTCGCTGGCAGCCGAATGCACCACCTGCACCATCGATAAGGCACCGCGCAAGCTGGAACGACCATCCGACCACGCGCCGGTACTCGCCGGGGTTGGGGTCTGCCAATAGCCACCAATCGAAATTAATTGATATCGGGTTTGCCAATCGATATATACGACTGTATATTACGTATCCGCGTCATCTATTTTCATTCGGGCGTTGCAAATTCAATTCATGAACCGGACTCTTGTCGCTGCCAGTGTGCATGGCGGCCGCTACGCCAGACCTGCTCTGGAACTTGCCGAGTCTGGTTTTTCAAACCCCTGATTCCGCACTTAACAATTCATCGACACTGCTTATGGAATCAGCATGGATTGCGCTGGGACTATCGCTAAAAGTTGCTGGTTGGGCCACTGCTATTAATATGGTCCTTGGCATCGCCGCCGGCTATGCCTTGGCACGCTGCCGATTTCCCGGCCGCAATTTTCTTGACGCCATGCTCACCTTGCCGATGGTGATGCCGCCCACCGTGCTCGGCTACTACCTGCTGGTCGTCATCGGCCGCAAGGGCTGGATCGGCGCCTGGCTGCATGACAGCTTCGGCATCAACCTGATTTTTACCTGGCAAGGCGCCGTGATTGCGGCAGCGGTGGTGGCGTTTCCGCTGGTGTTCAAGTCAGCGCGGGCAGCATTTGAAGCGGTGGATGATCAGCTCGAACAGGCGGCCGAGGTACTCGGCGCCTCGACGATCGGGATCTTCTTCCGGGTCACGCTACCGCTTGCCTGGCGCGGCATCCTCGCCGGTTTGCTGCTGGCTTTTGCGCGCGGCATGGGTGAGTTCGGCGCAACGCTGATGGTTGCCGGCAGCATCCCCGGCAAGACCCAGACGCTCTCGGTAGCCGTGTATGAGGCGGTACAGGCCGGCCAGGACGACACGGCCAACCTGCTGGTGCTCATTACATCGATAACCTGCATCGCGGTGCTGCTGGTTGCCGGAAAGCTTGCGCCAGGCCACGCAGGGCGTAATCGAGAATAATGGGGAATGATGCCATGCAATTGAGCGTCGACATTGCCAAGACCCTGCGCGCCGGTGAGCGAAGATTCCACCTGAGGATGAAATTCCAATCGAGCAGTCAGAGAATTGTGATTTACGGTCATTCCGGCGCAGGAAAAAGCCTGGCGCTGAAGGCCATTGCCGGATTGATGACACCGGATTCCGGACAGATTCAACTGGCGAACCGGGTCTTGTTCGACAGCGCCACGGGTATCGATATTCCGCCCCAGCAAAGACAGGTAGCCTATCTGTTTCAGGACTACGCGCTATTTCCACACTTGAATGTGCGACAGAACATTGGCTTCGGACTCAAGCGGGGCTGGCTGAATTCCGCCAGCGACGTGCATGACGAAACGATAGAGTATTGGCTGACGGCTTTTGAACTTCATGCCGTGGCACACCAGTATCCGGTGCAGTTATCTGGCGGCCAGCGCCAGCGTACCGCACTGGCACGCGCGCTGGCGCCGCAGCCACAGGCGCTGCTGCTCGATGAACCCTTCGCCGCCCTCGATCCCGCCCTGCGGACGCGCATGCGCCAGCAACTCGATGAACTTCAGCGCCGTTTGTCGGTACCCATGGTGCTCATCACCCACGATCCGGATGATGTCGATTTCTTCGGCGATCACGTGGTATGTCTGAGCGAGGGGAAAATCATCGACCGTTATATTGAAGAATGAAATGTCCATGACCCTCGGGGAAAAGAGAGTCGAATGCGGGTCGATCACTCACACCGACATCGACACCGATGCCACCATCGTCACCGCATCCCCGGCATCAGACCCTTCATGCTGCGCATCATCTTCTGCATGCCGCCTTTGGAAAACTGCTTCATCATTTTCTGCGTCTGCTCGAACTGGTTCAGCAGGCGATTAACCTCCTGCACCGACACGCCAGCACCGGTGGCGATGCGACGTTTGCGGCTGGCCTTGATGAGCTCCGGTTTGCCGCGTTCCTGCGGGGTCATCGAGTTGATGATGCCTTCGATGCGGCCGATCGACTTGTCCTCGACAGCGCCACTGGCCTGTTGCGCGGCCTGGGCAAATTGCGCCGGGAGTTTTTCGAGCAGCGAGGACATGCCGCCCATCTTGCGCATCTGGCCGATCTGCTCCTTGAAATCGTTGAGGTCGAAGCCTTTACCCGACTTGACCTTCTGCGCGAAAGCCTGCGCCTTCTCATGATCGACGCCACGCTGCGCCTCCTCGACCAGGCCGAGAATGTCGCCCATACCGAGAATCCGCGAGGCCATACGCTCGGGGTGAAACTCCTCCAGCCCGTTGAGTTTTTCGCCGATACCGGCAAATTTCAGCGGCTTGCCGGTGACATGGCGCACGGATAGTGCGGCACCACCGCGTGCATCACCGTCAAGCTTGGTGAGAATTACGCCGGTCAGCGGCAGCGCCTCGCTAAAGGCCCTGGCGGTATTCACCGCATCCTGGCCGAGCATGGCATCGACAACAAACAACGTTTCGATCGGCTGGAGTTGCGCGTGCAACGCCTTGATCTCGGCCATCATCGCTTCGTCGATGGCGAGGCGCCCGGCGGTATCGACAAACAGCACATCGTAGTAATGCTTCTTCGCATAATCGAGTGCTGCTGCGGCAATATCCAGCGGCTTCTGGCCTGGCTCGGAAGGAAAGAAGTCGATGCCGGCCTGGGCGGAAACACTCTT
>Ga0073899_10000815_pt1 | contig 28839 bp, 23 predicted proteins | sample KloWWTmetaKNB5Ph_FD_88975 | JGI IMG/M metagenome (GOLD analysis project Ga0073899, IMG submission 88975) | Active sludge microbial communities from Klosterneuburg, Austria, studying microevolution and ecology of nitrifiers - Klosterneuburg... | ecosystem: Engineered > WWTP > Aerobic digester >... | reverse complement strand
GTTCCAGCAGTACCGGGCCGACCAGGCCCTGGCCGCCTTGCGCGGCCTGAGCACGCCCATGGCGCTGGTGCGCCGCGACGGCCAGGCCCAGCCCGTGGCCGCCCATGAACTGGTGCCTGGCGACGTGGTGTTGATCGAAGCCGGCAACCTGGTGCCGGCCGACCTGCGCCTGCACGACACCGCCAGGCTGCGCGTCGATGAAGCGGCGCTGACCGGTGAATCCGTGCCGGTGGACAAGCACAGCGCGGCCCTGGCGGCACACCCCGATGGCGAGCACGCGGTGGGCGACCGGCTCAACCTGGCCTTCCGCGGCACCCTGGTCACGCAGGGCCGCGGCGAGGGACTGGTCGTGGCGACCGGCGCGGCCACCCAACTGGGCCAGGTGGCCGCCTTGCTGGACCGCACGGACCAACGCAGCACGCCGCTGCAGCAGCGCCTGTCGGGGCTGGGCAAGCGGCTGTCACTGGCAGTGCTGGTGATCTGTGCAGTGGTGTTTGCGTTCGGCCTGCTGCGCGGTGAGCCGCCGCTGCTGATGGCGCTGACGGCGATCTCACTGGCCGTGGCGGCGATCCCCGAAGCCCTGCCAGCCGTGGTGGCGGTGCTGCTCGCGCTGGGCGCGCGCCGCATGGCGCAGGCCAACGCGCTGGTCAAGCGCCTGCCGGCGGTCGAGACGATGGGCTCGGTCAGCACGATCTGTTCTGACAAGACCGGCACCCTGACGCAGAACCGCATGCGCGTGGCGAGCATCCACCTGCTGCCCGATGACGTCCCCACCCCCACGCGCACCGCCGAAGCGGCCCTGTGGCGTGCGGTGATCCTGTGCAGCGACGCCCATCCTCGTCCCGATGCCAACGACTTCGCCAAACCGGAGGGCTGGCTCGGCGACCCGACCGAGACGGCCCTGGTGGCCGCTGCGGCAGCCACCGGCCGATACGACCTGGCAGCGCTGAGGGAGCGCCTGCCCCGCGCGCACGAGTGGCCCTTCGATGCCGAGCGCAAGCGCATGAGCACGCTGCACCCGCGCCACCGCGACAGCGGCTGGCTGCTGGTGACCAAGGGGGCGCCCGAGGGCCTGCTGCCCCTGTGCGACAGCTTTCCCTCCCTGCCGAGCGACTCGGCCCACGTCAACCAGCCTGGCGACCTCCGGTCGGAACCCAGCGTCCAGCGCGGCGCCTGGATGGCGCTCGCACAGGGCCTGGCCAGCCAGGGCCTGCGTGTCCTGGCCTTCGCGCAGCGGCGCTGGCCGGCTGACATGCCGCTGGACACGCTGCGCCAACTCGACAGCAACCAGGCCGAGGCGCAACTGGAGTTGCTTGGCCTGATCGGCCTGATCGACCCGCCCCGCCCCGAGGCGGCCCAGGCCGTGGCGCAGTGCCGTGCCGCAGGCATCACCCCGGTGATGATCACTGGCGACCACCCCGCCACGGCACTGGCGATCGCCCGCCAACTGGGCATCGTCGAGGACCGGACCGCCTCGCCCCATGACCGGGCGCTGGTGCTGACCGGCCCGGAGCTGGCCCGGCTGGACGACACCCAGCTCGCGGCCATGGCCCCGTCCTGCCGCGTCTACGCCCGCGTCGACCCGGCGCAGAAGGTGCGCATCGTCGACGCGCTGCAGTCGAGCGGCGCCTATGTGGCAATGACCGGCGACGGTGTCAATGACGCACCGGCGTTGCAGCGCGCCGACATCGGGGTGGCCATGGGGCGCAGCGGCACCGACGTGGCCCGCGAGGCCGCGGCGCTGGTGCTCCTGGACGACCGCTTCGCCACCATCGTTGCCGCCGTGCGCGAGGGCCGGCGCATCTTCGACAACATCCGCAAGTTCGTGCGCTATGCGCTGACGGGCAACTCGGCCGAGATCTGGCTGCTCTTCCTGGCTCCGTTGCTGGGCATGCCGCTGCCGCTGCTGCCCATCCACATCCTCTGGGTGAACCTCGTGACGGATGGCCTGCCAGGCCTGGCCCTGGCGCAGGAGCCCGCCGAGCCCGGCGTCATGCAGCGCCCGCCCCGACCACCGCGGGAGACGCTGTTCGCCCACGGCCTGTGGCAGCACGCGCTGTGGGTGGGCCTGCTCATGGGCGGCCTCAGCCTGGGCGTGCAGGCCTGGGCGCTGGCGCAGCAGAACCCGGCCTGGCAGACGATGGTATTCACCTCGATCACCCTGGGCCAGATGAGCCACGTGCTGGTGATCCGCTCCGAGACGGTGCCGCTGTGGCGCCTGGGCCTGCGCAGCAACCTCGCACTCACCGCTGCCGTGGCGCTCACTCTGCTGCTGCAACTGGCGGTGATCTACCTGCCACCGCTGCAGGCGATCTTCCACACCCGGGCGCTGAACGCGGGCGAACTGGCCCTCTGTGTGGCGGGCGCCGGCATCGTGATGGCGGCGGTGGAGGCTGAAAAGCGCTGGCGCCAGCGGCCCAGGCGCTGAAGGCAGCACGCTCTGCTTGCTCCCGCCGCGGCGGGAGGTCCGGCCGCTCTACACGGCAACTCCAAAAGCACGAAGCCGCCACCGACCTTCCGGCCAGTGGCGGCTTCACGCGAATCACAGCGCGGCAACCGGGGACGATGCCTTGCCCCAGTTGCGTGCAACGAATTACTTCGCCGCGTACTGCTTGATCAGCGCACGGGCGTCCTCGATGAGGCGCTTGCCGTCGTGGCCCTTGGCCGCCACGGTCTTGATCCACTCGTCGTCGATCTGCTCGGTCACCTTCACCCAGCGCTGGTATTCGGCGCTGTCGATGAAGCTGATCTTCTGCCCGGCATCACGGGCGTTCTTCTGGTGCGGGACGACGATCGCGTCGAAAGCCGACTCACCCGCCCAGGCCGATGTCGCCAGGCCGGAGTTGTCGTCGATGACTTTCTTCAGGTCGGCCGGAAGGCTGTCGTACTTGGCCTGGTTCATCGCGAAGGCGAAGATCGTGTTGGCCATGCGCGGCATGCCAGGGCCGGTGTCCAGCGCGAACTTGGCGATCTCCTGCAGCTTGATCGAGGGAGCACCTTCCCAGGGCACGCTGGCGCCATCGATCACGCCCTTGGACAGGGACTCGGGCACCGCCGGCAGCGGCATCTGCACCGGCACCGCACCCATCGCCGCGATCATCTGCGAGTTGATGCGCGTGGCAGCACGGATCTTCAGACCCTTCAGGTCCTCCAGCTTCGTGATGTTCTTGTCGCGGAAATGGAACAGCGTGCCGTCGTGGACGTGGTTGAACAGGATCTTCACGCCCTTGAACTCGTCCTGCGCGTTCTTCTGGATATAGGCGTACAGCGCTTGGCTGGCGGCCTTGGCCGTGGTGGTCATGAACGGCAGCTCGAACACCTCGGACTTGGTGAAGCGACCAGCTGCGTAGGTCGGCACCGACCAGACGATGTCAGCCACACCGTCGCGAGCCTGGTCCATCAGCTGCGCCGGCGTGCCGCCGAGTTGCATCGAGGGATAGATCTGGCACTTCAGACGGTCCTTGGACTCCTTCTGCACCTTGTCGCACCAGGGCTGGATCAGCTTGACCTGTGAGCTCGACGTGCTGGGCAGGAAGTGATGCACCTTGAGCACCACCTGCTGGGCCTGGGCGCCGAACGCACTCACGACCAGGGCCGAAGCCACGGCCAGCTTGGGAACGATCCTCGATGTCATATCTGTCTCCTATCTCTGATTGCGAAAGTCGGGATGGAGGCCGAGATAGTGCCCCACACCCCATCAGCCGTCTGAGCCCCTCAGCACCCGGGCCGGAGTGCGACACCCGCCCGACAGCCGAAAAGGCCCCGCCAGAAAGTACCCCACAGGGCCAAGTCCCTCATGCGGCAGCTGATGATGTAAACGCTCTAGCCCCCTGGCGGGTGGACCGAGGCCCGACGTTCTCCGCCATGGACACCGTCGATACCGAAGCAGCCAGGCCCGTCAGCCGGGCTACTGCCCGAATGCACCCAATACGGGCCGGGGACACGCTCCCTCATCCGTTGGCTCAACACCACAACGCGCTCATCTCCACCCACGCACAGACATGCACTCCGTGCAACGCCTCAGGTGGCGCGATTGTGGCGATGCTGACCAATGCCGTCCAGGCAAAGTCACGCCTAGCTGATATGCCGCATCGGCATCAAAAGTCCTCCACAGGCAGCACCAGCACCCCGGTGTTGCCTCAGGCCGACGCCGGGCAGGTCTCACCAGCAGGCTCTGCAGCACGACGCAGCTCATCCACCGTGTAGCCCTCGCGCAACAGCGCAACGCGAAGCCAGTCGGGCTGCGCCCCTTCCCCATCCCAGGTGAGGCCGGAGACGGGATGGCGATAACGGACCACAGGCACCGCCTTCACAGGAAGCACCACGGTCGGCTTGCCTCGCAGTTCATGCAGACTGATCTGCCAGAAATCCATCAGCCGGCGGATCTTTCGGATCGCCACGAGCTTTTCAGGATCTTCGATCGACAGGGGGTCCTGGTTTTTCATCGACATCTGCAATGGGCTGACAATGGTTCCCAGAGCGGGAACAAGCAAGGCAATTGGGCGGCTGCAGGTGCACAGACTATAGAACCTGCATCGCAGTCCCGTGGCTGGGGAAGTCATGGAGGATATGCCGGCAGCTTCTTCAAGGTGGCCTACAATGCACCTCGACGGGCCTCCCTGCATGGGGGCGCGGCCAACCGGGTCAGGTCGGGAACGAAGCAGCCCTAACCGTTAGCACTCAGTGCCAGGGTTCAGGCTCGTCACCTTCTCAAGCCGGAGCCAAGCGAATCAGCCTCCTGCCTCAACGCGTTCTGCGTTTGCAGTTGTGACCGCTCCGCTGCGCTGCGCAGATCGACTGCCTTGACATCCAGCGTCCCGGCATAGCGGGCGGCGACGTGCTCCAACTCACGCTCCACCGCTGGTCCCGCGCGTTGCCACGCGTCGAGCGTCTCGCCGGCGCAACTCGCCACCAGCCGCACCCAGTCGGGCGCCTGTTGGGGTACCCGCACAGCTTGGTCACGTCCCAGAGGCGTTGCCAACAACTCCAACCCCTGGTCTGCCCCCCACTGCCGTAACACGGCACGCCCTAACGCGGGCAGCTCCACGCCGATCACCAGCCGGGCCGCCAGGGCCTCATCAGGCTCGGGCTCAGGCTGCTCGTCGCCCTCCTCGACCCGTGGTGCTGGTCGCATGAGTGCCGCGATCTGGGCCGCCTCGTCCGGGAAGTGGTACAGCGCCAACAAGCGACCGAACTGCTGCAGTTGCGCCGCCAGCGAGACCATGTCGAGCGGCAGCCCCACAGGGGCCAGCAGCCGGGCCAGCAAGCTGACCTGACGCGCGCGCAGCAGGGCAAGCCGCAGGGGCGCCGCCTGGGCGGCTGGCAGCAATCCGGGCCAGGGCCTGAGCGCGCCGGCGGCACGCCGCACCCCCCGAAGGCCGATGAGCTGCACCGCACGCCCCACGCTGGTGACCGGGTCGGCATCCGGTGCGCGCTGCGCTGCGGTGTTGAGCTGCCGCAGCAGTTCCAGCGCCAACGCCGGATCCTCCAGGATCAGCTCCACCACCGACTGGAGCGGCTCCGAATCCATCCCGACGACTTTGGACACCCGGGCTGCGAGACCTGGCAAGGCGGGCAGGTGACCCGCCGCCCGCGAGCGCGCCAGCAGGATGGCCAGCACGTTCGCGCGGCCCTCGGCGGCGTTCTGGCGCCACTCGTCAACGGCGCGAAAGAGACTGCGTGCACTCAGGTAGCGCCGCGACGCCTGCGTGGCGGTCGCACGATCGACGATGGCGGCCAGCACCTCCGGTACCGGCTGGGGCAGCGTGGTCGGCAGGCGCACGGGCTCGCGTGCCAAGCGACCCAGCACGGACGGCAAATCGGCCTCCCCGAGTGGTGGTGCACCAGAGAGCAACTGGTGCATCAGCAGGCCGACGCCAAGGACATCACGGTCGCTGGCGGCGCCGCCTTCCGCCAGTGGCGGCGGCGCCACCACGGCCAGGCCCCAGGGGATCACCCGGCCGGCGCGATCGATCAGCAGGCTGTGCAGGCCGACATCGCCGTGCGCGAGGCCCGCATCGTGCGCCGCGGCCAGTCCGTCCAGGACATCACTGCACCAACTGGCAACATCCAGCGCCGTGCTGACCTCGGCACGCCCGTTCAGCCACTCCCCCAATGTCTGGGCTCCCTGGCGAGGCTGACAGGCGACGTACAGCCAGCCGGCGTACTGCCCGATCTCGGAAGGCGCCTGCAGCCGCGGGTGGTCGATGCGCGCAGCACGTCGCGCCGCATCGAGCGCCCGCTTGAGGCCCTCGGCGCCCGCAGAACTGGCTCGCCGCGGCAGCATCAGCAGCACATCCTGCATGCTGCGCGAATCCTCGGCCAGCCAGGCCATGGTGAGGGAACTGCGTCCGAGCAACCGCTTCAGCCCGAAGGGACCGAAGCGACGCTGCGTGGTCTGCGCGGGGAAACCGGGCTGGCTGGCCAACGAGGGCTGCAAGGCGTTCATGCAGGGCAGTAGACGGAGAAGGCCCCTCTGCGCACGTGCAGGGCCGATCGTGCGCATTGGAACCGCACCCCTGCGGGCAGGATCCGCCAAACAGCAGCGCGATCCCACCCGATTCCGCGCAAACACCGTCGAGTCGTCAACGACGGACCTGGCAGCACCCGGTAACGCCCGTCAACCGATGCGCCAGGCTGCTTCGTGCCAGAATCGTGCCCATCGGCCGATGCTTCGGTCCGCCTTCAGCCACCCACGGAAGCTTTCATGAGCAGCGATCTCATCAAACACGTTTCGGATGCCTCGTTCGAATTGGACGTGATCAAGTCGGACAAGCCCGTCCTGGTCGATTACTGGGCCGAGTGGTGCGGCCCCTGCAAGATGATTGCTCCACTGCTGGACGACGTGGCCAGCCAGTTTGGCGAGAAGCTGCAGGTCGCGAAGATGAACGTGGACGAGAATCGTGCTGTGCCGGCCCAGTTCGGCATCCGCGGCATCCCGACGTTGATGATCTTCAAGAATGGCCAATTGGCTGCCACGCGCGTCGGTGCGCTGAGCAAGGCGCAGTTGACTGACTTCGTCTCCCAGAATCTATAATCTCGTTATGCGGAACTAGAATCTGTCTGGTTTCGCGTTCAGCCACTGTGCGCAGGAGCGTAAGACGGGTCGCAAGCATTGCAGCGCCCTCAGCTCTCACAATCGCGCACAGCGTCGGCTCACCTTCCCCAACCTGCATTGCAACCCTGAGCTGATCGGCATCCGCTCAGGTGCATCGCCCGGGGCCCCAGGTGACCGATCTTCCGGCATGCGTTGAGGGCCAGACGCAGCCTCGAATTCCAGGGTTCGCCCTTCCCATGCATCTTTCCGAACTGAAGGCACAGCACATCTCGGCACTCGTCAAGATGGCTGAAACGCTCGAGATCGAGAACGCCAGCCGCATGCGCAAGCAGGAGCTGATGTTCGCCATCATGAAGAAGCGCGCCCGGCAGGGTGAGCAGATCTTCGGCGACGGTGTGCTTGAGGTGTTGCCGGACGGCTTCGGCTTCCTGCGCGCACTGGACGCCAGCTTTCTGGCCAGCACGGACGACATCTACCTCTCGCCCAGCCAGATCCGGCGCTTCAACCTCCACACTGGCGACATGGTCGAGGGTGAGGTGCGGGTGCCCAAGGATGGCGAGCGCTACTTTGCCCTCGTCAAGGTGGACCGCGTCAACGACATGACGCCGGAGGAGAGCAAGAACAAGATCATGTTCGAGAACTTGACGCCGCTGTTCCCCAAGGAACAGTTCAAGCTCGAACGTGAGATCCGCAATGAAGAGAACATCACCAGCCGCATCATCGACCTGATCGCGCCGATCGGCAAAGGCCAGCGCGCCCTGTTGGTCGCGCCGCCCAAGAGCGGCAAGACGGTGATGATGCAGCATCTGGCACACGCCATCGTGGCCAACCACCCGGACGTGCACCTGATCGTGCTGCTGGTGGACGAGCGCCCCGAGGAAGTGACCGAAATGGTCCGCACGGTGCGTGGCGAAGTGATCTCTTCGACCTTCGACGAGCCGGCCGCTCGCCACGTGCAGGTCGCCGAGATGGTGATCGAGCGCGCCAAGCGCCTGGTCGAACTGAAGAAGGATGTGGTGATCCTGCTGGACTCGATCACCCGCCTGGCACGCGCCTATAACAACGTGCTGCCCTCCTCCGGCAAGGTGCTCACCGGCGGTGTGGACGCCAACGCGCTGCAGCGCCCCAAGCGCTTCTTCGGCGCGGCGCGCAACATCGAGGAAGGCGGCTCGCTGACCATCATCGGCACCGCGCTGATCGACACCGGCTCGAAAATGGACGAGGTCATCTACGAGGAGTTCAAGGGCACCGGCAACAGCGAGATCCACCTGGATCGCCGCATGGCCGAGAAGCGCGTCTACCCGTCGATCCTGCTGAACAAGTCGGGCACGCGCCGCGAAGAGCTGCTGCTCAAGCCGGAAATCCTGCAAAAGACCTGGATCCTGCGCAAGCTGCTCTACCCGATGGACGAGATCGAGGCGATGGAGTTCATTCTCGACAAGATGAAGGCCACCAAGGGCAACATCGAGTTCTTCGACTTGATGCGGCGTGGCGGCTGAAGCCAGGCTGTGGCGGCTCGCAGAGCCATCGCTGCTGGCGAAGCGGGCGCGTTGCGCGCGTCCGTGGGTGGAGTCGATACCTGCTGCCTGGGATTGGTGGCGAGCATCTGACTCCAAGCTATAATGTACGTTTTGCCGCTGTCGGCAAGTGCGCCCGCATTCCGCGGACGTGGCTCCCGGCACACAGCGAGGTATCCATGAAAGAAGGCATCCACCCGAACTACCGCGAAGTCTGCTTCGTGGATCTGTCCAACGGCTTCAAGTTCGTGACGCGTTCCTGCGCGCCGACGCGCGAGAGCACCAAGATGGACGACGGCCGCGAGCTGCCGCTGTTCAAGATGGAAACCTCCAGCGAGTCGCACCCGTTCTACACCGGCACGCAGAAGAGCGTCGACAGCCTCGGCGGCCGGGTCGAGAAGTTCCGCAACAAGTTCAAGGTCGGCATCAAGAAGTGAGGCCGGTGACCTGCGGGTCCCTGAACGACAAGGAAGGCAGCCGTGGCTGCCTTTTTTTCTGCCCCTGGCCTGAGAACCTGCCTGCGATTCCAGGCTGGTGCCGCTGCACGACAATGTGCCACCGGCCGCGCTGCGCCTGATCCTTCCTGGACCTCGTGAACCTCCCGAATCCGGCCCTCGTCTCGCAACAGGCGGTGAAACAGCTACCGCGCCTGGCGCTGCTGCTGCTGTGCGCCGCCTATGTGCTCCCGGGCGTCTTCGGGCGTGACCCCTGGAAGAACGCGGACCTGTCGGCGGTGGGCTACATGCTGTCGCTCGCACGTGGCCATGCCGATTGGCTGGCGCCGAGCCTCGGTGGCCTGCCCGCCGAGGGTGGGTTGCTGCCCTACTGGATCGGCTCGGCCAGCATCCTGCTGTTCGACGGCTGGATCGAGCCCGTGCTGGCCGCGCGCCTGCCCTTTGCCCTGCTGCTCACCGCGGCGCTGGCCCTGACCTGGTACGCCAGTTTCCACCTCGCACGCACCGACAAGGCCCAGCCGCTGGCCTTCGCCTTCGGCGGCGAGGCACAGCCGGTCGACTACGCCCGCACGATCGCCGATGCCAGCGTGCTGGCCCTGATCGGCAGCCTGGGCCTGTTGCAACTCGGTCACGAGACCACCCCGGAACTCGTGCAACTGGCGGCCACCACGCTGGTGCTCTACGGCCTCGCCGCCAGCCCCTTCCGCCGCTGGCGCAGCCGCGTGGCCGTGCTCACCGCCCTGCCGGTGCTGGCGATCAGCGCCGCCCCGACCACCGCCGTGCTGTTTGGTGCCGTGGCGACCCTGGTGTGCCTGCGTTCCACCTACGAGAACGCGCGCCGCTTCGCCCCCTGGGTGGCAGCAGCAACGCTGCTGGCGGCCCTGGCGGCCAGCGCCCTGCACGCCTGGACCTGGCGCATCAGCGGCGAGGCGCCCACGCTGGCCCTGCCACGCCTGCTGGCCTGGTTCACCTGGCCGGTGTGGCCGCTCGCGGCCTGGACGCTGTGGCAATGGCGGCGCCAGCTGGGCCACCGCCACCTCTCGGTTCCACTGTGCCTGGCAGGGGTCGCTGCGGGCTGCAGCATGGCCATGGGGGGCAATGACCGCGCCCTGATGCTGGCGTTGCCCAGCCTGGCGGTGCTGGCTGCCTTTGCATTGCCGACGCTCAAGCGCAGCGTCAGTGCGGCGATCGACTGGTTCTCGGTCTTCTTCTTCACCGCGGCCGGACTGACGTTGTGGGTGATGTACATCGCCGTCCACACGGGCCACCCCGGCAAGCCGGCGGCCAACGTTGCCAAGCTGCTGCCGGGCTTCGAGCCGCGTTTCAGCCTGCCGGCGCTGCTGCTGGCCCTGGCGGGCACGCTGGCCTGGGCCTGGCTGGTGCGCTGGCGCACAGGGCACCACCGCCAGGCCCTGTGGAAGAGCCTGATCCTGCCGGCGGGGGGCGTGGCCTGGGGCTGGCTGCTGACGATGACGCTGTGGCTGCCCATGCTCGACTACGCACGCAGCTACCGCCCGACCATGCAACAACTCGCGCGCGTCCTGCCGGCCGACGCCTGTGTCGTCACGGTCAACCTCAGCCGCCCGCAGCTGGCCGCGCTCACGGTGCACAGCCGCTGGCGCACCACCTCGGACCGGGACGACCGGCGCTGCGCGTGGATGCTGGTGCACCAACCGGGTCCTCAGGGGCAGCCAAGAGGTACCGACCACCGGCCGTCGCCGGAAGGCCCGTGGCAGTTCGTGCAGCGCATCCACCGCCCTACCGACCGGCAGGAAGGCCTGCTCATCTACCGCCGCCGCTGAGGAGCACCCGCTGATCATCGCACCGGCATCGTGCCGGTATCGAGCCGATCAGGCGCTGCGACGCAGCCGCACCGCAGGGAAGACGATGCGAAACGACGAGCCCTTGCCCGGCTCGCTGTCAACCTCCAGCTGGGCACCGTGCCGCTGCACGACGTGCTTGACGATCGACAGGCCCAGGCCCGTGCCCCCCGTCTCGCGCGAGCGGCTGCCGTCGACACGGTAGAAGCGTTCGGTCAGGCGCGGCAGGTGCTGGCGCTCGATGCCCACGCCGGTGTCGCGCACCTCGTACACCCCTTCGCCACTGTCGCGCGTACACCAGGTGATGTCGATCGAGCCGCCCTCGGGCGTGTAGCGCACCGCGTTGGTCGCGAGGTTCGTCATGGCAGACAGCAGCTCGCTCTGTGCGCCCCCGATCTGGACCCCAGCCACCGCTTCGTCAGCCGGGAAACCCAGCCGATGCCGCCCCTGCGACAGGCCGTGAGCTTCCCCGGCCACCTGCGCGAGCAGGTCGGCCAGTTCGACCCAGTGGTCCGCCATCGGCCGCGGGCTGCCTTCGAGCTGCGCAAGCGTGAGCAGATCCGACACCAGCGTCTGCATGCGACGCGTCTGCTGCGTCATCAGCCCGAGCACACGCTGCCGTTCCGCGTCGGTCAGCGGCAGGCTGGCCATGGTTTCGACAAAGCCCGCCAGCACGGTCAGTGGCGTGCGGATCTCGTGGGACACATTGGCCACGAAATCACGCCGCATGCCCTCCGCACGATGGCGCTCGGTCACGTCCTGCGACAGCACCAGCTTCAGGCCCTGGCCATAGCTGCGCACCAGGATCGACAACATCAACCCCAGCGGGTGGAACAGCAGCGTCACCGGCTCGGCCTGCGGGGCCGCCTGAAGCAGTTCGACAAAGGCCGGCATGCGCACCAGGTTGGTCACGCGCTGGCCCCGGTCGCGCTCCGGGTCGAGCCCGAAGTGATCGGCCGCCACCGAGTTGCACCAGGTGATCTGACCCTGGGCGTCGAGCATCAGCACGCCGTTGGGCGAGGCCTCGATGGCGGAGAGGAACTCCGCCAGGCGCTGCTGCTCGCTCGTCAGGGCCTTGTCACGCAGCACCAGGGCCCGCTCGATGCGGTAGGCCAGCTCACCCCAGGCTGAGCGGTAGCGCGGCGCACCGGTGGAGTGGCCGCTGCGCAGCCACTCCAGCACGCGGTGCCCGCGCAGCCCATCACGCACCCCGGCCAGCACCACGCCGATGCCTGCTCCGATCCACGCGCCCCAGTTCAGGGGACCCCACCCCCACAGCCCCAACAGGTGACCGAGCACGGCGCCCAGCGCCGTGGCCAGCAGGCAGAACGCCGTGCGACCGACAATGAAGTACATCCGTCCGCTTTCAGCAGGACCGCGCCAGGGGCCATCGCAGCCCCGCGCGGCCGGCCCTGGGTTTCAATCGCAGGCTCAGTGAGACACGGCGCCCGATTGCGCCAGTCGGTAACCGGCACCGCGTACCGTTTCGATCATCGTTGCGCACTGCACGGGCGCCAGCGCCTCGCGCAGGCGCTTGACGTGCACATCCACCGTGCGCTCCTCGATGAACACATGGTCGCCCCAGACCCGGTCGAGCAACTGGGCGCGGCTGTGCACCCGCTCGGGATGCGTCATGAAGAAATGCAGCAGGCGGAACTCGGTGGGACCCACACGCACCTCGGCTGCACCCCGGGTGACGCGGTGGGTGCCGGGGTCGAGCCGCAGCCCGGCGACCTCGACGGCGCTGTCGAGGGCCTGCGGCGCTCGCCGCCTCAGCACCGAACGGATGCGCGCGAGCAGCTCGCCCACGCCGAAGGGCTTGGTGAGGTAGTCGTCCGCGCCGGCATCCAGCCCGTTGACCTTGTCGGCCTCATCGGCGCGGGCCGTCAGCAGGATGATGGGCAGGTCGCGCGTACGGGCCGCCCCACGCCATTGGCGCGCCAGCGCCACGCCGGACTGCCCAGGCAGCATCCAGTCGAGCAGCACCAGGTCCGGCAGCACACCGTCGATCGCCACCTGGGCCTGCTCTGCCGTGGCGGCCAGCACCACCTCAAAGCCGGCGTGGCGCAAATTGATCGAAATCAGCTCGGCAATCGCCGACTCATCCTCGACCACCAGGATCGAACTCATTATTTGCTCCCCATCGCCTCACTTCACAGCCGACTCGACCACGTCGAGCGGGTTGTGGCGCACGTCCGTGCCCTTGACGATGTAAATGATCTGCTCGGCCAGGTTCTTGGCGTGGTCACCCACGCGCTCGATGGCCTTGGCCACGAACACCAGGTCGATCGACGCGGAGATGGTGCGCGGGTCTTCCATCATGTAGGTGATGAGCTTGCGCATCAGGCCATCGAACTCGGCGTCGATCGCGTTGTCCTCCTTGATCACCTGCAGCGCCTGATTGACGTCCAGGCGGGCAAAGGCATCCAGCGCCCGGCGCAGCGAGGCCGTGGCCAGGCTGGCCTCGAAGGACAGGTCCGACACCGGCAGGCGCATGCGGCTGGACACGCCCGCGCTCACCAGGTGCTGCACGGTGCGGGCGATGCGCGCCGCCTCGTCGCCCACGCGCTCCAGGTTACCGATGGTCTTGGAAATCGCGATCAGCAGGCGCAGGTCACGTGCGGTCGGCTGGCGCCGGGCGATGATGCCCGACAGGTCCCGGTCGATCTCGACCTCCAGCTGGTTGACGCGCTCTTCAGTGCTGATCACCTGGGCAGCCGTCTCGACGCTGAAGTGGCTCAGGGCGTAGACGGCCTGCGCCACCTGGGCTTCGACCATGCCGCCCATCTCGAGCACGCGGGAGGAGACGCCGCTGAGCTCGGCATCGAACTGGGAAGAGAGGTGCTTTTCGGTCATGGTGTTCAGTGACGTTGCGGTGGCATTGCAGTGGTGGCTACGACACGCTTCGCTTGACTTCGCAGACGCGAAGTCAGTCTGCGCCGCTACATCACAGGCCGATTCAACCGAATCGTCCTGTGATGTAGTCCTCGGTCTCGCGCTTCTTGGGCTTCATGAACAGCTCGCGCGTGGGGCCGAACTCGATCAGGTCGCCCAAGTACATGTAGGCGGTGTAATCCGAGCAGCGCGCCGCCTGCTGCATGTTGTGCGTCACGATCAGCACCGTGTAGTCCGACTTCAGTTCGTCGATCAGCTCCTCGATCTTGCCGGTGGAGATCGGGTCCAGCGCCGAGCAGGGCTCGTCGAGCAGCAGCACTTCGGGCTTGATCGCGATGCCGCGCGCGATGCACAGGCGCTGCTGCTGGCCACCGGACAGGCCCGAGCCGCTCTGGCCCAGCTTGTCCTTGACCTCGTTCCACAGCGCGGCCTTCTTCAGCGCCCACTCGACTCGCTCATCCATCTCGACACGCGAGAGGCTCTCGAACAGCTTCACGCCGAAGGCGATGTTGTCGTAGATCGACATCGGGAAGGGCGTGGGCTTCTGGAACACCATGCCGACCTTGGCGCGGATGAGCGAGACGTCGTGCTTGTTGTCAAGCACGTTGTCGCCATCGACCAGGATCTGGCCCTCGGCGCGCTGCTCGGGATAGAGCTCGAACATGCGGTTGAAGGTGCGCAGCAGCGTGGACTTGCCACAACCGGAGGGGCCGATGAAGGCGGTGACCTTCTTGTCGGGAATCTCCATGTTGATGTGCTTGAGGGCGTGGAAGCGACCGTAGTAGAAGTTCAGGTCACGCACCGAGATCTTGGCCGTGTCGGTCATCGGCCATTCGACTTTGGCATCCATGGGCAGGCCTCCAGGTTCAGTGTTTGTTGCGGAAGAACACGCGCGCGACGATGTTCAGCGCGAGCACGCCCAGCGTGATGAGGAAGACGCCGGCCCAGGCCAGCTTCTGCCAGTTCTCATAGGGGCTCATTGCGAACTTGAAGATCGTCACCGGCAGGCTGGCCATCGGCTGGGAGAGGTCGGCCGTCCAGAACTGGTTGGACAGCGCCGTGAACAGCAGCGGCGCCGTCTCGCCGGAGATGCGGGCCACGGCCAGCAGCACGCCGGTGAGCACGCCGGCACGCACCGACTTGAGCGTGATCGACAGGATCACCTTCCACTTGGGCGTGCCCAGCGCATAGGCCGCCTCGCGCATCGCGTGGGGCACCAGGTTGAGCATGTTCTCGGTCTGGCGGATCACCACCGGGATCACGATCAGCGACAGCGCCAGCACCCCGGCCCAGCCCGAGAAACTCTTGAAGCGCGCCACCACGGCCGAGTAGATGAACAGGCCGATGACGATCGACGGCGCCGACAGCAGGATGTCGTTGATGAACTGCGTCACCCGACCCAGCCAGCTGCGCTGGCCGTATTCGGCCAGGTAGATGCCCGCCATCACGCCGACCGGCGTGCCGATCAGCGCGGCCAGCAGCACCATCAGGAAGGAGCCGTAGATCGCGTTGGCCAGGCCACCGACCTCCGCCTGCGGCGCCGGCGTCATCTCGGTGAAGACCTGCAGGCCCAGGCCGTCCAGGCCCAGCCACACGGTCTCGAACAGGATCCACAACAACCAGAAGATGCCGAAGGCCATGGCAGCCAGCGACAGGCTCAGCGCCAGCGCGTTGACCCGCTTGCGGCGCCGGTGCGCCGCCAGGCGACCTGCATCAAAGCTCAGTGCACTCATGAACGACTCCCCTCGCCCTTGCGCATCTGGGCCAGCAGCAACTTGGACAGCGCCAGCACGACGAAGGTGATGAAGAACAGGATCAGACCCAGGTAGATCAGCGAGGCCTGATGCAGGCCCTCACCGGCTTCAGCGAACTCGTTGGCCAGCGCCGAGGTGATGCTGTTGGCAGCCTCGAACAGGGAGATCGAGTTGAGCTGGTTCATGTTGCCGATCACGAAGGTGACCGCCATCGTCTCGCCCAACGCCCGCCCCAGGCCCAGCATCACGCCACCGACCACGCCCGCCTTGGTGTAGGGCAGCACGATGTTCCACACCACCTCCCAGGTGGTGGAACCCAGCCCGTACGCCGACTCCTTGAGCATGGGCGGCGTCACCTCGAACACGTCGCGCATCACCGAGGCGATGTACGGGATGATCATGATCGCCAGGATGATGCCCGCCGACATCAGTCCGATGCCCACCGGCGGCCCCGCAAACAGCGACCCCAGCACCGGCACCCCTTTGAACAGGCCCTGCAGCGGCAGTTGCACCCAGGTCGACAGGATGGGACCGAACACCAGCAGGCCCCACATGCCGTAGACGATCGACGGCACGGCGGCCAGCAGCTCGACGGCCACGCCCAGCGGACGCTTGAGCCACTGCGGTGACAGCTCGGTCAGGAACAGCGCGATGCCGAAGCTCACCGGCACGGCGATGATCAACGCGATCGCCGAGGTGACCAGCGTGCCGTAGATCATCACCAGGCCGCCGAACTTCTCCCCGACCGGATCCCACTCGCTGCGCCACAGGAAGCTCAACCCGTACTCGCGGATCGCCGGGGATGCACCGATGAACAGTGACACCAGGATGCCCACCAGCAGGGACAGCGTCAGCCAGGCCGCCGCATGAGCCAGGATGGAAAACACGCGATCGCCCCAGGGCGCACGCATGCGCCGGGGGGCCGGACCGCCGGAGGGGATCGATCGTTCCATGGGCACAGTATGGGGCAGGCCGGGCGCAGGCAAGGTCGCAGTCATGCACGTCTCCTCGTGGCATGAGCCACACCGCACTGCCGGCTTCGGCAGCGCGGTGCAACGTCAAAGGTCAGCCAGAACGGGTCAGTTGCGGACCGGCTTGCCCGCGCCGTCCTTGATCTCGGCGAACTGCTTGCGCACCAGCGCCTTCACGCTGTCAGGCAGGGGAACGTAGTCCAGGTCGTCTGCCAGCTTGTCGCCGTTGGAAAAGGCCCAGTCGAAGAACTTGAGCGACGCAGCCGCCTGCTCGGGCTTGCCCTGCACCTTGTGCATCAGGATGTAGGTCGGGTTGCTGATCGGCCAGGCATCCTTGCCGGGCTGTTCCGTGGTCACCTGGAAGAAGGTCTTGTTCCAGTCCGCGCCAGCTGCAGCCGCCTTGAAGGCCGAGTCGCTGGGCGACACATAGTGACCGTCGCGGTTTTTCAACTGCGTGTAGGTCAGCTTGTTCTGCTTGACGTAGGCGTACTCGAGGTAGCCGATCGAGTTGGGCAGACGCTGCACGTAGGCGGCAACGCCCTCGTTGCCCTTGCCGCCCGCGCCAGTCGGCCAGTTGACCGCGGTACCGTCACCCACCTTGGCCTTCCAGTCGGCGTTGACCTTGGACAGGTAGTTCGTGAAGATGAAGGTGGTTCCGGAACCGTCGGCACGGCGCACCACCGAGATCTCCGCGTCAGGCAGCGCCACGCCAGCGTTCAGCGCAGCGATGGCCGCATCGTTCCACTTGGTGATCTTGCCCAGGTAGATGTCACCCAGCACCTGACCTGTCAGCTTGAGCTGGCCCGGGGCAACGCCCTTGATGTTCACGACCGGAACGACGCCGCCGATGACGGTCGGGAACTGCAGCAGGCCGTCCTTGGCCAGCTCATCGTCCTTGAGCGGCATGTCCGAGGCGCCAAAGTCCACCGTCTTGGACTTGATCTGCTTGATGCCGGCACCGGAGCCGACCGACTGGTAGTTGACCTTGGCGCTGGTGGCCTTGTTGTAGGCATCGGCCCACTTGGCATACAGCGGTGCCGGGAAGGTGGCGCCAGCGCCCGTCACGTCCTGCGCCATGGCCGCGGCGCAGGTCGCACCGAGGGTGAACGCCACCGAGTAGCGAGCAAAGGAAGTCAGCATGGAAGGGACCTTTCGTCAGGGAGTGCGATCCGGGGAAACCCGGGATGGCTGTCACTTTAGAAAGGTCCTGTGACAGCCATATGACACCTGTCATCAAGGCTGGTGGCCGTCACAAAAGCTGGAAAACCGTCATCTGGCGGTCATCCAGCGATTCGGGCGTGACTGACCTCACGCCCCCTCGCCTCGGAAAACCTCAACCGCGTACGGCGGCCTCGGCCAGGCGCTCGGCACAGGCGCGCGCGACATCCACGTCACGCGCCTCCACCATCACCCGCAGCAGCGGCTCGGTGCCGGAGGGGCGGATGAGCAGGCGCCCGTCCTGGCCCAGCTCGGCGCTGACGCGCTCCTGCTCATGTGCCAACAGTTCGTTGCGCTTCCAGTCCTGCCCAGGTTGCAGGCGCACGTTGATCAGGGTCTGCGGGAACAGCGATACCCCGTCGAGCAGTTCAGCCAGCGAGCGGCCGTTGCGCTGCTGGGCCTGCAGCACCTGCAGTGCACTGACGATGCCGTCGCCGGTGGTGTGGCGGTCCAGCGCCAGCAGGTGCCCGGAGCCCTCCCCGCCCAGCTGCCAGCGGCGCTTGGCAAGCTCCTCCAGCACATAGCGGTCGCCCACCTTGGCTCGCACGAACTCGACCCCGCGCTGTTGCAGCGCCACCTCGATGGCCATGTTGGTCATCAAGGTGCCCACGGCACCCGGCACCGCCTCACCCTGGGCCAGCCGGTCGGCCACCATCACGTAGAGCAGCTCGTCGCCGTTGTAAAGACGCCCGGAAGCGTCAACCACTTGGAGGCGGTCGGCATCGCCGTCAAGCGCGATCCCGTAGTCGGCCCGGTGCGCCTTTACCGCCGCCACCAGCGCCTCGGGCGAGGTCGCACCGACACCGTCATTGATGTTGAACCCGTCCGGCTCGCAACCGATGCGGATGACATCCGCCCCCAGTTCGTGGAACACCTCGGGCGCGACGTGATAGGCCGCACCGTGCGCCGCATCGACGACGATCTTCAGCCCGCGCAACGACAGGTCGTTCGAGAAGGTGGACTTGCAGAACTCGATGTAGCGACCCGACGCGTCTTCGAGACGCTTGGCACGGCCGATCTCGTTGGACGCAGCCCACTGAGGCGGTGCGTCGATGGCCGCCTCGACTTCCAGCTCCCAGGCGTCCGGGAGCTTCTCGCCGCGCGCAGAAAAGAACTTGATCCCGTTGTCCTCATAGGGGTTGTGCGAGGCGGAGATCACCACACCCAGGCTGAGGCGCAGCGCCCGCGTCAGGTAGGCCACCGCCGGCGTAGGCACCGGGCCGGTGAGGAGCACATCGGCCCCGGCCGAATTGAGCCCCGCCTCCAGTGCCGACTCCAGCATGTAGCCAGAAATGCGCGTGTCCTTGCCGATCACCACCACCGGGCGCTCGTGACTGCCCTTCAGGACCCGGCCGACGGCATGGCCCAGGCGCAGCACGAAATCTGGCGTGATGGGCGCGGTGCCCACGGTGCCACGGATGCCGTCGGTGCCGAAATACTTTCTGCTCATTGGATGCTAGCTCGCAGGAACCGACGAACCGCTCCCCTGAAGGGACCGCCGGGTGGGTACGGGCCGGTTCTGTCGGGGCGTTTCATTGGTTGTGACACACCCATTGCCGGCTTGATGGACTGGAGAATTCGAGAGGCTAGGTCAGGCCGTTGCCGCAGGCAAGCCGGCGGCCTGCCAAACCGCCAGCGCGTCGACCGTTGCCGCCACATCGTGCACACGAATGACCCGGGCGCCGTACTGCACCGCAGCAAGAGCGGCCGCCACGCTGCCCACCACGCGCTCCGCGGTGGCTCGGCCGGTGACCGAGCCGATCGCCGACTTGCGTGACCAGCCGGCCAGCACCGGAAAGCCCAGGTCGCGCAGGGCGCCCTGGCCGGGAAGGAGGGCGAAGTTGTCAGCCACGCTCTTGCCAAAGCCGATGCCCGGGTCGAGCACGATGCGCGCGGGCGCCACGCCTGCGGCGCACAGCAGGTCGCAGCGCTGCGCCAGGAAGCTGCGCACCTCACCGACGACATCGTCGTAGTGGGTGTCCTGCTGCATCGACCGCGGCTCTCCGCGCATGTGCATCAGGCAGACACCACAGGCAGGGTGCGAGGCAACCACCTCCACGGCACCCGCCGCCCGCAGCGCGGCAATGTCATTGATGATGTCAACGCCAAGGTCCAGCGCGGCACGCATCACCTCGGTCTTGTAGGTATCCACCGACACCGGTACGCCCAATCGAAGCGCCTCGCGCAACACAGGCAGCACACGCGCCAGCTCCTCTTCCAGCCCCACCGGGGCCGCCCCGGGTCGACTCGATTCGCCACCGATGTCAAGGATGTGGGCACCATCGCGCAGGAGAGCCTCTGCATGGGCGATGGCCTCGCGAGCACCTCGTCCACCATCGGAGAACGAGTCCGGAGTCACATTGACGATGCCCATCACGCAAGGGACGTCGAGGGGAATCTCGAAACGGGTGGTCTTCCAGTACATCGCCGCAGTTGGCTCCCTTGATCACACTGGCCGCAACGGCCATTCATAGCCACAGATCAGCCGATACCGAAGCGGTATTTTGTGTGAAAAAGTAACGGGGCCCGCAGGGCCCCGTCAAACTTGGTTCAGATCGTCGTCAACAACCGTCAGGCCGTCGCCGCCGCACTCCCCGAATTGACCGAAGGCGTCGATCCGCCACCCGGTGGCTTGGCCGCCGACGGCGTCCAGTCCTTCGGCGGACGCGGTGGACGGCCGTTCATGATGTCGTCGATCTGGTCGGCGTCGATGGTTTCCCACTCCAGCAGGGCATGCGCCATCGCGTGCATCTTGTCCTGGTGTTCCTCGATCATCCGACGAGCCAGCGCATACTGGTCGTCGATGATCCGTCGGATCTCCTTGTCGACCTTCTGCATCGTTTCTTCCGACACGTTGACCTGCTTGGTGACAGAGCGACCGAGGAAGACCTCACCCTCGTTCTCCGCGTACACCATCGGGCCAAGCTCTTCGGTCATCCCGTACCGGGTGACCATGTCGCGGGCGATCTGGGTGGCACGTTCGAAGTCGTTGCTGGCGCCGGTGGTCATCTGGTTCATGAACACCTCTTCGGCAATCCGGCCACCAAAGAGCACCGAGATCGTCGACAGCATGCGCCCCTTGTCCATGCTGTAGCGGTCACCTTCGGGCAACTGCATCGTCACACCCAGCGCGCGACCCCGCGGAATGATCGTCACCTTGTGGACCGGATCGGTCTTGGGCAGCAAGCGTGCAACCAGCGCGTGTCCCGCTTCGTGGTAAGCGGTGTTGCGGCGCTCTTCCTCGGGCATGACCATGGACTTGCGCTCAGGGCCCATCATGATCTTGTCCTTGGCCTTCTCGAAGTCGACCATCTCCACCACCCGCGCACTCCGGCGGGCGGCGAACAGGGCGGCCTCGTTGACCAGGTTGGCCAGATCGGCACCAGAGAATCCTGGCGTACCACGGGCGAGAATGTCGGCACGGATGTCCTGGCCGATCGGCACCTTGCGCATGTGCACGTTGAGGATCTGCTCACGTCCACGCACATCCGGCAGGGTCACGTACACCTGGCGATCGAAACGGCCCGGACGCAGCAGGGCCGGATCAAGGATGTCGGGCCGGTTGGTCGCGGCGATCACGATGACGCCAAGATTGGTCTCGAAGCCATCCATCTCGACGAGCATCTGGTTCAGCGTCTGCTCGCGCTCGTCATTGCCACCACCCAGGCCGGCGCCACGATGGCGACCGACCGCATTGATTTCATCGATGAAGATGATGCAGGGCGAGTTCTTCTTGGCCTGCTCGAACATGTCGCGCACACGGGCTGCACCGACACCGACGAACATCTCCACGAAGTCGGAGCCCGAGATCGAGAAGAACGGCACCTTCGCCTCGCCTGCGATCGACTTCGCCAGCAGCGTCTTGCCGGTGCCGGGAGGGCCGACCAGCAACACACCCCGGGGAATGCGGCCGCCCAGCTTCTGGAACTTCTGCGGATCCTTCAGGAAGTCGACCAGCTCCTTGACCTCTTCCTTGGCCTCGTCGCAACCGGCCACATCGGCGAATGTGACGGAATTGGTGGACTCGTCCAGCATGCGCGCCTTGGACTTGCCGAAGCTGAAGGCCCCGCCCTTGCCGCCGCCCTGCATCTGGCGCATGAAGTAGACCCACACGCCGATCAGCAGCAGCATCGGTCCCCACGAAATCAGCAGGCTGGTCAGCACCGACGGCTCTTCGCGCGGCTTGACCTTGAACTTGACGCCGTTGCTGATGAGGTCACCCACCAGACCACGGTCCAGGTAAGTCGCTGTGGTGCGGATGCGCTTGTCCTCGGTGGTCAGGGCTTCGATCTCGGCGCCGCCAGGATTCTCCTGGAGCACCACCTCGCGGATGCGCTTGGCGCGCACCTCTTCGAGGAATTCCGAATACCCGATCTGGTTACCAGCGGTCGCCGTGCGGTCGAACTGCTTGAACACGGTGAACAGCACCAGAGCGATCACCAACCACACAGCTACTTTGGAGAACCATTGATTGTTCACCGCGGCTCCTTCATTGTTTCAATCGATCCTCCGGAGGAGGACTTTGCGGGAACGCCCGGGGCCAACCCCGGAAAAGCGCGAACCGTCGCGGTAGATGCGGACGATTCTAGACGACGCAACCCCCGCACCCTGATCGCAGCGACCTCTCCCACCGATGGCCTTTTCCGGGCGCTGGGCATTTTCACACCGCCAAGCCCTGAATGTGCGACCGGCATGGCTCACCCAGGTTGCTTGAGACCGATGCCGACGAGAAAGGTTTCCGACGAACGATCCCGCGACGCCTTCGGCTTCACCGCCTTCACCACGCGAAAGGTCCGCCGAAAGGCCTCGACGAGCTGGCTGTAACCGCTGCCGTGGAAAACCTTGCACACCAGCGCTCCCTTGGGCAGCAGGTGCGCCTGGGCGAACTCCAGCGCCAGCTCGATCAGGTGTTCCACCCGGGCGGAGTCGGTGACGTCGATGCCGGACAGGTTGGGCGCCATGTCGGAGAGCACCACGTCGACGGGGCGGCCCTGCAACGCCGAGACGAGTTGCCCCAGCACCGCCTCCTCGCGAAAGTCACCCTGGATGAACTGAACCCCCTCGACGGGCTCGAACTCCAGCAGGTCCAGCGCGACGATCATGCCGTTGAGTTGCCCCGCCGCAGCCCCCCCCACACCCGCCTCCTTCGGTGCGAAGCGACGGCGCACGTACTGGCTCCAGGCGCCGGGCGAGGCGCCCAGGTCCACCACCACCTGGCCTGGCCGCAGCAGCTGGCAGACCTCGTCGATCTCCTTGAGCTTGTAGGCGGCGCGCGAGCGATAGCCTTCCTTGTGGGCCTGCTGCACATAGGGATCGGTCACATGGTCGTGCAGCCACGCCTTGTTGACTTTCTTGCTTTTGGTCTGAACTTTCATGTGGCGACGATAATACGGCCATGCCTGCAATTGAACTGACCCCCGCCCAGCGCAAGGAACACCGCGCGGCGGCCCACCACCTCCAGCCGGTCGTCATGATCGGTGCCGATGGCCTCACCCCGGCCGTCGTCAAGGAGATCGATGCCGCCCTGGCTGCCCATGGGCTGATCAAGGTACGCGTCTTCAGCGATGACCGCACTGCCCGCGAGGCGCTGCTCGGCCAGATCGCCGACGAACTGGGGGCCGCGCCGATCCAGCACATTGGCAAGCTGCTGGTGCTCTGGCGGCCGCAGCCCAAGCAACGGGCGGCCGAAGCGCCTGCCGCCGAAGGCCGCTCGGCCCGCCCCCGCGTGGTCAAGATCCTGACCTTCTCCAAGTCCGGCTCACAGCGCGCCCAGGTCAAGAAGGTCACCGTGCTGGGCAACCAGCGCCTGACGGCCGGCGGCCTGGTCAAGCGTGCGAAGAAGCGCCCCAACACCACGAGCGTCAAAAAGCGCTCACAGGGCACCTGATCTGCCCGTTACGGCGGTGAAGATCCAGCTTCACCGCCCCGCCTGGCGCCACGTCAGCACCAGCAGCAACAGCCCCTTCACGGCAAAGAACAGGGTCGACAGCCCATGCAGGGCGCCAAAGCCGAGCCGAACCGGCTCCCCGGCCTTGGCTGCCTCCATCATCGGCTGCAGCCCGAAGTAGCCCAGCACGGTGCAGAACAGTGCACCGGCGACGAGCAGCAGCTCGGTCGACACAGCCGGCCCACCAGTACGGCGGCGCAAACGCCAACGCTCGACCAGGAACAGCAGCAGCGCGAAGCCCAGCGCGGCATGGGCCTCGATGCGGAACATCTGCCCCGCCAGGCGCCCCGCCAGAGGTCGCTCCAGCATCGCGAACAGCGTGGGCGCGGCCACCAGCGCCAGCGTCGCCACCAGCCCCAGCCACAGGCTGGCCGCCACGGCAGCCACCCGCGCGGCCAACCGCTCGCGCAGCGCGGCCCGATCAGGCATAGCGGACTTCAATCACCTCATAGCGGCGGATGCCGCCCGGCGCGCGCACCTCGGCCACGTCCCCCACTTCCTTGCCGATCAATGCGCGGGCGATGGGCGAACTCACCGAGACCAAGCCCAGCTTGAGGTCGGCCTCGTCGTCGCCGACGATCTGGTAGGTCACTGCATCGCCGCTGTCCTCGTCCTCGAGGTCGACCGTGGAGCCGAACACCACCCGTCCCCCCGCGTCCAGCGCGGCCGGGTCGATCACCTGGGCCATCGAAAGCTTGCTCTCGATCTCCAGGATGCGGCCCTCGATGAAGCCCTGCTTGTCCTTGGCCGCGTCGTACTCGGCGTTCTCGGACAGGTCGCCCTGGGCGCGCGCCTCGGAGATCGCGTTGATCACCGCCGGACGCTCGATGGTCTTGAGGCGATGCAGTTCCTGCTTGAGCAGCTCGGCGCCGCGCTTGGTCAGTGGGATGGTGGCCATGGTCGTGGTCTGTGCAGACGTCGGTGAGGAAGCGGGTGCGGAAAAAGCGCCGCCGCCTGCCCCGGCACAACGGCAGGGGCAGGCGGCGGAATCGGAACGGCGCGGAGTTTAGTGCAGTTCGGCGTGCAATTCCTGCAGGGAGAGCACCGACAGGCCCATCGACAGGTCGGCCTGGTGCTGGAGCGCCTCGGTGGCCGCCTCGCAGCCAGCCATCGTGGTGTAGTAGGTCACCCGGTTGGCCAGCGCGGCGGTGCGGATGTAGCGCGAGTCGGCGATCGCGGTGCGGGTCTCGTCCACCGTGGTGAAGACCAACTGCACCTCACCGGCCTTGATCAGGTCGGCGATGTGCGGGCGACCGTCCTTGATCTTGTTGACGAACTTCACCGGCACACCAGCCGCCGCGATGGCCACGCCGGTGCCCTTGGTCGCCACGATGCCGAACCCCAGCGTGTGCAGGGCCTTTGCAACCGCAGCGGCCCGGGCGTGCTCGCTGGCCTTCACCGAGATCACCACGTTGCCCTTGGTCGGCAGACGTGAGCCCGCGCCGAGCTGGCTCTTGAGCATGGCCTCGCCGAAGGTCTTGCCCACCCCCATGACCTCGCCGGTCGAGCGCATCTCGGGGCCGAGGATGGGGTCGACGCCCGGGAACTTGTTGAACGGGAAGACGGCTTCCTTGACGCTGAAATACGGCGGCACCACCTCGTGCTGCGCCCGCCCGCCCAGGCCCTTCTGGTCGGCCAGTTTCTGGCCGGCCATGCAGCGCGCAGCGATCTTGGCCAGCGACTGGCCGGTGGCCTTGGACACGTAGGGCACGGTGCGCGAGGCCCGCGGGTTCACCTCCAGCACGTAGACGGTGCAGGCATCCAGCCCCTTCGTCACATCGCCCTGGATGGCGAACTGCACGTTCATCAGGCCGACCACCTTCAGCGCCCGGGCCATCAGCGCGGTCTGGCGGCGCAGCTCATCCTGCAGCACGGCGCTGAGCGTGTACGGCGGCAGGGAGCAGGCCGAGTCGCCCGAGTGCACGCCCGCCTGTTCGATGTGCTCCATGATGCCGCCGATCATCACCGCGCCGCTGGCGTCGGCGATGCAGTCGACGTCGACCTCGACCGCATCGTCCAGGAAGCGGTCCAGCAGCACCGGCGACTTTTCGCTCACGCGCACCGCCTCGCGCATGTAGCGCTCCAGGTCGCGGTCGCCGTGCACGATCTCCATCGCCCGGCCGCCCAGCACATAGCTGGGACGCACCACCAGCGGGTAGCCGATTTCATGCGCCATCGCCATGGCGGCGTCCTCGGTACGCGCCGTGCGGTTGGGCGGCTGCTTCAGGCCGAGGGTGTGGAGCAGCTGCTGGAAGCGTTCCCGGTCTTCGGCGATGTCGATCGAGTCCGGCGTCGTGCCGATGATGGGCACGCCGTTGGCTTCCAGGTCCAGCGCAAGCTTCAGCGGCGTCTGGCCACCGTATTGGACGATCACACCGACCGGCTGCTCCTTGGCCACGATCTCCAGCACGTCTTCGAGCGTCACCGGCTCGAAGTACAGGCGGTCGCTGGTGTCGTAGTCGGTCGAGACCGTCTCAGGGTTGCAGTTGACCATGATGGTCTCGTAGCCGTCCTCGCGCATGGCAAGCGCGGCGTGCACGCAGCAGTAGTCGAACTCGATGCCCTGGCCGATGCGGTTCGGGCCACCGCCCAGCACCATGATCTTCTTGCGGTCGGTCGGGGCCGCCTCGCACTCACCGTCCTCACCCTCGTAGCAGGAGTACAGGTAGGCGGTCTGGGTGGCGAATTCGGCTGCGCAGGTGTCCACCCGCTTGTAGACCGGGCGCACGCCCAGCGCATGACGCGCTTTGCGCACCTCATGCTGGTTGGTGCCAAGCAGCTTGGCCAGGCGGCGATCCGAGAAGCCCTTCTTCTTCAGGTAGCGCAACTCGGCGGCCGACAGGCTCTCGACCGTGCGCCCCTTGAGCTGGCCCTCGGTCTGCACGATCTGCTCGACCTGCGCCAGGAACCACGGGTCGATGGCCGTCTCTTCGAAGATCTCGTCCAGCGTCATGCCGATGCGGAAGGCATCGGCGACGAACAGGAGGCGCTCCGGGCCGGGCTCGCCAATTTCCTCGACGATCTCCTCGCGATCGGTCGAGCGCTCGGTCAGTCCGTCGATGCCGGTTTCCAGGCCGCGCAGCGCCTTCTGCAGGCTTTCCTGGAAGGTGCGGCCCATCGCCATCACCTCGCCCACCGACTTCATCTGCGTGGTCAGGTGCGGATCGGCCGCCGGGAACTTCTCGAAGGCGAAGCGCGGGATCTTGGTGACGACGTAGTCGATCGAGGGCTCGAAGGACGCCGGGGTCGCGCCACCGGTGATGTCGTTCTTCAGCTCGTCGAGCGTGTAGCCCACCGCCAGCTTGGCGGCGATCTTGGCGATCGGGAAGCCGGTGGCCTTGGAGGCCAGCGCCGAGGAGCGGCTCACACGCGGGTTCATCTCGATCACCACCATGCGGCCGTCGCGCGGGTTGATCGAGAACTGCACGTTCGATCCGCCGGTGTCCACGCCGATCTCGCGCAGGATCGCGATCGAGGCGTTGCGCAGCAGCTGGTACTCGCGGTCGGTCAGGGTCTGGGCCGGTGCGACGGTGATCGAGTCACCGGTGTGGATGCCCATCGGGTCGAGGTTCTCGATCGAGCAGACGATGATGCAGTTGTCCGCACGGTCGCGGACCACCTCCATCTCGTACTCCTTCCAGCCGATCAGCGACTCCTCGATCAGCAGCTCATTGGTCGGGCTCAGGTCGATGCCGCGCTTGCAGATCTCCTCGAACTCCTCCGGGTTGTAGGCGATGCCGCCGCCGGTGCCGCCCAGCGTGAAGCTGGGGCGGATCACCATCGGGAAGCCCGAATGCTCGGATGCACCACCGAGCTCGGCCTGAATGGCCTTCTGCACCGCCCAGGCCTCTTCCATCGAGTGCGCGATGCCCGACTTGGCCGATCCCAGTCCGATCGACGTCATCGCGTCCTTGAACTTCAGCCGGTCCTCGGCCTTCTCGATGGCGTGCTCGTTGGCGCCGATCATCTCCACGCCGTACTTCGCCAGCACACCGTGCTTGTGCAGGTCGAGCGCGCAGTTGAGCGCCGTCTGGCCACCCATGGTCGGCAGCACCGCATCCGGGCGCTCCTTGGCGATGATCTTCTCGACCACCTGCCAGGTGATGGGCTCGATGTAGGTGACGTCGGCGGTGGCCGGGTCCGTCATGATCGTCGCCGGGTTGCTGTTCACCAGGATGACCTTGTAGCCCTCCTCGCGCAGCGCCTTGCAGGCCTGGGCGCCGGAATAGTCGAACTCGCAGGCCTGGCCGATGATGATCGGGCCGGCGCCAATGATGAGGATGCTTTTCAGGTCGGAACGCTTGGGCATGGTCTTGTCTTTATCTGAATCGGGCGGGCTTCAGCCGAGGCTGGCGGTGGCGAGCTTGGCGCCAAAGCCGAGGAACAGGGCGCCAACGCCCGTGGTGGCCGCACTCGCGGTGCGGCGCCGTGCTACGAAGGCGGCGGCCAGGCGGGCGCCGGCGACGATCAGCACCGAGAGGTAGATCATCGAGCAGATCTGCGCGATGGCCCCGAGGGCCAGGAAGGTCAGGCCCGGCCAGGCGTAGGCCGGGTCGACGAACTGGATGAAGAAGGACACGTAGAACAGGATCGCCTTCGGGTTGAGCAGGCTGATCGTCAGCGCCTTGCGGAAGGGCTGGGCCAGGTCTTCGGCCCCATCGGTACGCTCGGGCGGCAACTGCCCCCGCCAGCGCTGCCAGGCGTTGCGCAGCAGGCCCAGCCCGACCCAGGTCAGGTAGCCCGCGCCGATCACCTTGATGACGATGAACAGCGCCGGCACCGCGCGCAGCAGCGACGCGGCCCCGAGCGCAGTCAGCAGCATGAGCAGCGCATCGCCGACGAACACCCCAGCCGCACCGGCGTAGCCTGCACGCACGCCGCGGCGCGCCGCCACCGAGAGCACGAACATCGAATTCGGGCCCGGCAGCAGGACGATCGCGATCGTGCCAAGCAGGTAGGTGCTGAGGTCGGTGATGCCGAACATGCTGCCCCGCGTGCCTAGGTCAGGCAGTCGCCTTGGCCTTGGCCATCAGGTCGGTGAATCGATCGAACAGGTAGGCGATGTCGTGCGGCCCCGGCGAGGCTTCCGGGTGGCCCTGGAAGCAGAAGGCGGGCTTGTCGGTGCGCGCCAGTCCCTGCAGCGTGCCGTCGAACAGGCTGACGTGCGTGGCTCGCAGGTTGGCGGGCAGCGTGGCGACATCCACC
>Ga0073899_10000814_pt1 | contig 28843 bp, 9 predicted proteins | sample KloWWTmetaKNB5Ph_FD_88975 | JGI IMG/M metagenome (GOLD analysis project Ga0073899, IMG submission 88975) | Active sludge microbial communities from Klosterneuburg, Austria, studying microevolution and ecology of nitrifiers - Klosterneuburg... | ecosystem: Engineered > WWTP > Aerobic digester >... | reverse complement strand
TGCAATGCTATCCGCAGCGCTTGGTGTATACAGCGTAGCCAATGCATTCGGGTCGAAGAAGGTTCCCGTTCCCGAGGTGGTCCACATGCCACCACCTGCATTCGCAGCGTTCGCAGTAACCTGTACCGGAGCCGCTGTGCAAGCAATGATGTCCGCACCTGCCGTGATGTTCGGCAGCGCGTTCACCGCGATCACCACCACATCCGATGCAGGCAAGCAGGAACCTCCCGTGATCGTCGTAAGCGTCAGGTTCACTTGACCTGCAGCGATATCAGCAGCGCTCAAGGTGTAGGTCGCATTCGGGTTGGTGCTGTTGCTAAAGAAGCCTGAACCAGCGCTGCTCCACTGCACACCTTGCGCACCACCACTGAAGTTACCAGCGAGTAGTGCGATCGGCGAATTCGCGCAGAGCGCTTGGTCGGCACCGGCATACGCGAAGCTGCTGCTACCGAAGGTGAGCACCATTTGGTCCTGCAATACTGGACAGGTACCCGTGTTCGTTGCGGTGAACGTGAGCACCACGGATCCGTTGGTGACATCACCGGCGGAGAAGAAATACTGTGCGTTCAACACATCGGCGCTTGGTTGGAAGGTGCCCGAACCGGTAGCGGTCCAGATGCCCGAAGGCGATCCGTTCTGCACGGTGGCCAGCATGTTCGCATGATCCGATGCGACGCAAACGTTCTGGTCAGGACCCGCACTTACGATGAGGCCGCTGGTGAGGTAGATGGTCATCGCATCGGTCACTGCATTGCAGTTCGCGTTGTTCAGCGAAGTGAGCGTGAAGGTGATGGAGCCATTCGCCACGTCCGCAGCACTGGCGATGTAGGTCGTGTTCAATGCACCTGCATTGGCGATCGTGCCGGTACCGTTGGTGGTCCACTGGCCCGCGTTCGTGATGCCCGAGATCGTTCCGTTCAGGTCGAACTGCGTCACTTGGTCGCAGTAGGTCTGATCTGGTCCCGCGTTCACGTATGGCGCAGGTGTCAAAGTCAGCAGCAGATCATCCACCGCATTGTTACAGGTTCCCGGTGCGGTCAGCGTCAGCGTTACACTACCGATCGCGGTGTCGATCGCGCTCGGGATGTAGGTCGGCGTGAGCACGTTGGCATTCGGGAAGAAGGAACCCGTACCCGATGTGGTCCACTGCACTTGCGTGGCATCACCGCTCAATGTTCCGGTCAGAACGGTCACTGCGTTGTTCGCGCAAGCCGTCACATCAAGTCCTGCATTCACCGTGCCCGCAGGCTGGATCGCGATGAACATCGTGTCGATCGCCGCAGCACAAACACCTGTGTTCGTAGCTGTCAGGACGAGGTTCACACCGCCAGCGAGCTGGTCGTTCGCACTTGCTTGGTAGATGTTGCTCAACGCAGTGTTCGCGTTGGCGAATGTGCCACTACCCAAGGTGCTCCAGGTCCCACTGTTCGAAGCGCCGCTGATGGATCCGTTGATCACCACATCCAGGTCGCCGAAGCATGTCACTTGATCAGCACCCGCGTCCGCCACCGACTCCGGTGTGATGGTCAGCACCATTTGGTCCATCGCATTGTCGCAACTGTTCACGCTCCATGTGAAGGTGAGTGTGCTCAAGGCCGGATCACCAGGGGCGATCTGGTACACCGCGTTTGCTGCACTTGCGCTAGGCGAGAAACTACCAGCACCCGTGGTCGTCCACTGGCCCTGGGTCGCATTGCCGGTGATCGTTCCGTTCAGTTGTATCGTGCTCGTCGTGGAACACACCGTTTGATCGACACCCGCGCTTGCGATCGCGTTTGGCAGGATGGTGATGGTCATCACATCGCTCACAGCGTTGCAGAGACCATTGCTGGTAGAGGTAAGTGTGAGGTCGACCGTACCGCTCAGCGAATCGAGGCTGCTGGCGATGTAGGTCGCGTTAAGTGTACTCGGGCTCGGGCCGAACACCCCTGTGCCGGAAGTGCTCCACATACCTGAGGTAGCACCGCCCTGGACGGTACCGCTCAATGGTACTTGCAGTTGGTTCGAGCAGGTGATCAGATCCGCACCTGCGCTCACCACAGGCGAAGGCGTTACGGTGATCGTCACTTGATCGGTCACTGCGATACAGTTGCCGTTGCCCGTAGTTGTAAGAGTGAGTTGCACACTACCCGATCCCAATTCGAAGGCATTCGGCACATACTGTGCGTTCAGTGCTTGCGCATTCGGCGTGAAGGTTCCCAGACCACCTGTCCACTGTGCACCTGTTGCCACCGTGATGGCACCGTTCAAGGTCACCACCGGGTTGTTCATGCACACATCCAGGTCCACACCGGCGTTCACCGTCGGTGCTGGAGTGAAGGTCACGACCACCGTATCGCGCACCGCGATGCAGTTGCCATTGCCCGTACTTGTCAAGTACAGAGACAGCGAACCTGCGGCGAGTTCACCAGCGCTCGGCGTGTAAACCGGGCTCAGTACGTTGGCGTTCGGCGCGAAGGCTCCGCTGCCACCCGTCCAAGAAGCGCCACTTGCGTTGGTCACGTTGCCGGTGAGTTGCACTGCGCTGTTGTTCGCGCAGATCTGCAGATCGTTACCAGCGCTCGCGATAGGTGAACCGGTGAAGACGATCGTCATTTGATCGGTAACTGCAGGGCAGAACGCCGTGCCCGTGGAGCTCAAGGTCAGCGTCAGCGAACCAGCAGCGATCTCAGCGGCTGTTGGCGCGTACTGCGTGGCCAGCATGGTATTGCTCGGGAAGAAGATACCCGCACCACCGCTCCATGCTCCACCCGGCGCGTTGCCGACGAAGCCGTTCAGTTGCACGTTGGAGTTGTTCGCGCAGATCTGCTGATCCGGACCCGCGTTCACCACAGGAACAGGATCCACCAGGACGATCAGGCTATCCCTCACTACCGTGCAATTCCCGTTGCCCGTGCTGCGCAATACCAATGTGAATTGGCCGGAAGCGATCTCCGCAGCCGAGGGGAAGTAGGTCGCGTTCAGCGCGGTGTTGCCCGGCGTGTACGATCCAGTTCCTCCGGTCCAAAGACCACCGGTCGCAACAGTGATCACACCATTCAGGCTCACCTGTGCAGCGTTCGCACAGATGTGCGCATCCGGTCCGGCGTTCACCGTCGGTGCTGGAGTGAACTGCACTTGAACGGAGTCTCGTGACGAGAGGCAACCACCGTTGCCCGTGGAGGTAAGGAAGAGCCAAACCTGACCGCTCGCGATCTCCGCCGCGCTCGGTGTGTAAGCTGCGTTCAGAGCGCTCGCGTTCGGCATAAAAGCGCCAGCACCACCGCTCCAGGTACCACCCGTCGCGTTGATCACTTGACCGCCGAGATGCACGACCGCATTGTTCGCGCAGAGCGATTGAGGCGTTCCCGCTTCCACGATCGGCGCGGCTGTGATGGTCAACACCACTTGGTCGGCAACCGCATTGCACAAGCCATTGCCCGTGCTGGTAAGCGTGATGGTCGCGCTACCAGCAAGCACTTCGGCCGCGCTCGGCGTGTAGATCGCGCTCAGGTTCGCAGCGCTCGGCGAGAAGGTTCCCGCACCGCTCCAGATACCACCGGTCGCGTTCTGCACGGATCCGGCCAGTTGAGCAGCGGGATTGTTCGCGCAGGAAGTGAGCGCCGCTCCAGCATCCACGATCGGCGATGGGGTGATGGTGATCACCACCTGGTCGCTTACCGGACTGCAGGTGCCGTTGCCAACCGTTGTCAACGTGAGCGAGACGGTGCCTGCTGCGATCTCCGAAACGCTCGGCATGTAGCTCGCATTCAGCGCAGCGTTGTTCGGTGTGAAGGTTCCATTACCGCCGCTCCAGAGTGCACCTGTCGCAACAGTGATCGCACCGTTCAGGGCAACCGCTGCATTGTTCGCACAGGAGAAGAGGTCCGAACCGGCATTGGCCGTCGGCGCAGGTGTGAAGGTGTAGCTCACGACATCACTCACAGCGATACAACCATTGTTCCCCGTTGAGGTGAGGGTCAAGGTCACGGATCCCGCCGCCAGCTCACCCGCAGATGGTGTGTACACAGCATTGAGGGTGTTGGCATTGGGACTGAAACCACCCTGCGCGCCGGACCAAGTACCACCGCTAGCCACGGTGATGCTCCCCGCGAGCTGGATGATCGAGTTGTTCATGCAATACACCCCTCCAGCGCCAGCCTCAACGACCGGTGCCGGTGTAATGGTGATGGCAACCTGATCGCTCACTTGGCTGCACAGACCATTTTCAGTGCTTGTCAACGTGAGTGTTGCAACACCTGCGGCGATCTCCGCTGCACTCGGTGTGTACGTCGCGTTCAACGCGCTGGACGATGGGCTGAAGATGCCGCCACCTGTCCAAATACCACCAGCCGCGTTCAAAACCGAGCCGTTCAATTGCAGTGTCGCATTGTTCGCACAGACCGACTGGGCGGTTCCCGCATCCACGATCGGGGAAGGCGCAATGGTGACCACTACTTGGTCTGATACCGCGCTGCATAGGCCGTTGCCAACAGTGGTGAGTGTGAGGGTAGCCGTACCCGCTGCGATCTCCGCCGCGCTAGGCACGTATGTCGCGTTCAAAGCAGTGTTGTTCGGGCTGAAGCCACCAGATCCACCGGTCCACAGACCGCCCGTGGCCACGGTGATCGCACCGTTCAGTGCCACGCTCGCGTTGTTCGCGCAGCTGTTGAGGTCCGAACCGGCGTTGGCTGTTGGCGCAGGGGTGAACGTGTAGCTCACCGCATCGTTCACTGCCGTACAACCGTTATTGCCTGTGGTGGTCAAGGTCAGTGTCACCTGGCCGGCGGCGAGTTCACCAGCGGAAGGTGCGTAGGTCGCATTCAGTGCATTCGCATTCGGCGTGAACGTTCCACCCGCACCAGACCAGGTTCCACCATTCGCGACTGTGACACTGCCGTTGAGTTGAATGCCTGCATTGTTCGCACAGCGCACCCCATCTGTACCAGCACTCGCGGTCGGCGATGCGGTGAAAGTGATCAGCACGTTGTCCGAAACCGGAACGCAGTTGCCGTTGCCGATCGTGGTCAACGTCAAGGTCATGGTGCCTGCGGCCACCTCGGCCGGGGTCGGCGTGTAGCTCGCGTTCAGCGAAGCGATCGAAGGCGTGAACGTGCCCGCACCACCGCTCCATTGGCCACCACCGGCGCCGCTCACCGAGCCGCCGAGTTGGACTTGTGCGTTGTTGGAACAGACCGCGATGTTGCTACCGGCGTTCGCGCTTGGGGAGGCGATGATGGTGATCACCATCTGATCGTTCACCGAGTTGCACAAGCCGTTACCCGAGCTGGTCAAGGTCAGCGTTGCGGTACCCAGGGCCACTTCTGCAGGGCTCGGGAGATAGGTCGCGTTCAAGGTGGTCGCGTTCGGTGTGAAGGATATACCGCCGCCGCTCCACACACCGCCAGTGGCGATGGTCACCGAGCCGTTCAAGATCACCGTCGGATCGTTCGCGCACACCGTGCGGTCGAGACCAGCGTTCACCACAGGGCTCTGCGAGAAGAAGATCGTCATTTGGTCGCTCACCGATGCGCAGCTACCATTCCCGGTGCTGCTCAAGGTGATGGTCACGGAGCCGTTGGCGAGTTCCGAAGTACTTGGCGTGTACACCGCGTTCAGTGCATTGATGCTCGGCGAGAACGTGCCGGTACCACCGCTCCAGATGCCACCGCCCGCATTGCTCACGCTTCCGGCCATCTGCACGTTTGAATTGTTGGCGCAGACCGTCTGGTCCACTCCAGCATTCACCACAGGTGCTGGTGCGATCGTGATCAATACTTGATCCGACACGCCGTTGCATAATCCGTTGCCCGTGCTGCTCAAGGTGAGCGTCACCGTACCAGCCGCGATCTCACCAAGAGTTGGCGTGTAGGTCGCGTTCAGATTCGTGTTGCTCGGGTTGAAAGTGCCCGAACCACCGCTCCAAACACCGCCGGTCGCGTTGTTGACCACACCGGTCAATTGCGCCGTGGATTGGTTCGCACATGTGTTGATGTTCACGCCCGCATTCACGATTGGTGCAGGTGTGATGGTGATCGTGATCTGATCGCTCACCGGATTGCTGTTGCCGTTCCCCACCGAGGTGAGCGTCAAGGTCACAGTGCCTGCTGTGATCTCCGCTGCGCTCGGCGTGTAGATCGCATTGAGTGCGCTATTACCCGGGTTGTAGGTGCCCGTCCCGCCGCTCCAGATGCCACCGGTAGCAATGGTGATCCCCCCGTTCAGTTGCAATGCAGGATTGTTCGCACAGACCGTTTGATCAGGACCCGCGTTCGCCGTCGGTGCTGCGCCGAATGTGATCGTCATTTGATCCGTTGCGGGCGAGCAGCTCGCATTACCGGTGGTGATCAAGGTCAGCGTCACACTACCCGCAGCGATCTCCGCTGGGGTCGGCGAGTACACCGCGTTCATCGTGGTGCTGTTCGGGTTGTAGGTACCTGCACCACCCGTCCACTGTGCACCCGTGGCGATAGAGAAGCTACCCGCCAACGTGGTGTTCGCGTTGTTGCTGCTCACGGTCTGGTCAGGACCCGCATTAGCGATCGGAGCCTGTGTGTAGGTTATCGTCACCGCATCGTTCACTGCTGCACAAGTGCCGTTGCCGGTCGTGGTTGCGATCAGCGTTACCGATCCGTTCACGACTTCGATCGGCGAAGGCGAGTACGTAATGTTCTGTGCCGTGCTTCTAGGGCTGTACACACCGGTTCCGCCGGACCATTGTACACCTGTAGCAACCGTGATCACAGCGGCCAGCGTAGCGGTCGCGTTGTTGCCGCACACCGACTGATCCACACCGGCATTCACCGTTGGTGCGGGCGTGATCGTGTAGGTCACGTTGTTCGTTACCGCATTGCAAAGACCGTTGCCTGCAGAGGTCAAGGTCAGTGTTACCGTACCCGCGGTGATCTCCGCAGCGGTCGGCGTGTAGGTCGCGTTCAGTGTGATGTTGTTCGGGCTGAAGGATCCAGCGCCACCGCTCCATACTCCACCCACGGCACCGGTCACGGTACCATTCAAGGCGATGGCCGCCGCGTTCGCGCAAACACTTCCGTTCGTACCTGCGTTCACGATCGGCGCAGGTGTGTAGGTGATGATCTTCGTTGAAGTCGCAGGTGCGCAGTTGCCATTGCCGGTCGTGGTCAAGGTCAGCGTGACTTGTCCAGCGGCGAGGTCACCTGCGCCTGGGTTGTAGGTCGCGTTCAGCGTGTTCGCGTTCGGCGAGAACGTTTCTGTTTCATCGGTCCAGGTTCCACCGGTCGCAACCACCACGCTGCCACCGAGTGCCACAGCCGCATTGTTCGCGCAACGGGTAACGTTCGCACCAGCGTTCGCAGATGGTGGATCGGTGAAAGTCAAGAGCACTTGATCGGTCACCGCGTTGCACAAGCCATTGCCTGTGGTGGTCAAGGTGAGCGTCACACTACCAGCTGCGATCTCGGCCGCGGTCGGCGTGTAGATCGCGCTCATGTTCGTGGTGCTTGGATCGAAGGTGCCTGCACCACCGCTCCAGATGCCACCCGTGGCGATCGAGAACGCACCGGACAATCCCGTCGCCGCATTGTTCGCGCAAAGCACACGATCCGCCCCGGCGTTGGCCGTTGGCGCTGCCGTGATGCTGTACGTCACTTGATCGTTCACTGCGTTGCAGTTGCCGTTGCCCGTCGTGGTCAACGTCAGTGTGACAGTACCGGCAGTGCGTTCAGCAGCGCTCGGTGTGTACACAGCATTCAACGTGGTGTTGTTCGGGTTGTAGGTGCCCGTGCCGCCGCTCCAAGTCACACCCGATGCACCGGTAAGCGCACCAGCAAGTGTGATGGCGGAGTTGTTCGCGCAAACGGTTCCGTTCGCGCCGGCATCCACAGTAGGCGCGGGCGTGAAGGTGATGACCTTGCTATCCGACACGGCGTTGCAGTTGCCGTTGCCGGTAGAGGTCAGCGTAAGCGTCAATGTGCCCAACGCGAGTTCCGCAGGCGTCGGCGTATAGGTCGCGTTCAGCGTCGTGTTGTTCGGCGTGAAGGATCCTGCGCCGCCGCTCCAGATACCGCCGGTTGCGACACCGACCGTACCACTAAGCGATACGGCCGCATTGTTCCGGCATACCGACACATCAATTCCTGCATCCACCGAAGGACTTGGTGTGAAGCTGATCAGCACTTGATCCGCAACAGCCACACAATTGTTGTTCCCGGTCGTTGTCAATGTCAGCGTCACCGAACCGTTCGAGATCTCCGAAGCGGTCGGCGTGTAGGTCGCATTCATCAGCGTGGCACTTGGGCTGAAAGTTCCCGCGCCACCGCTCCAGATTCCGCCTGTCGCAACCGTGAACGATCCGTTCATCGTGGCCACGGCGTTGTTCGAGCACAACGACTGATCCACACCGGCGTTGGCCGTCGGTGCTGGCGTGATGCTGAAGGTCACCTGATCGCTCACCGCGTTGCAGTTGCCGTTGCCAGCAGAGGTCAGCGTGAGCGTTACGGTACCTGCATTGCGTTCCGCAGTAGTGGGCTGGTAGGTCGTGTTGAGCGTTGCGTTGTTCGGCGTGAAGACACCTGCGCCACCGCTCCAGATCGCGCCGGTCGCACCGCTCACCGATCCGTTCAAGGTGATCAGCGAAGCATTCGAGCAGACCGTTCCGTTCGCACCGGCATCCACTACAGGTGCTGGAGTAAAGGTGATCGTGCGTGTGCTGGCGACCGCATTGCAATTGCCATTGCCCGTCGTCGTCAAGGTCAGTGTCAGTGTGCCCGCTGCGAGTTCCGCTGGGGTCGGCGTATAAACCGCGTTCAAGGTCGTGTTGTTCGGGGTAAAGGATCCCAGGCCGCCGCTCCAAATACCACCTGGGGCGCCGGAAACCGAACCGGTCATCGTCACCTGCGGATTGTTCACACAGATCGAAACAGGAGTTCCCGCGTTCGCAACAGGAGCAGGCGTGAAGTCGATCGTGATCTGATCGAGAACGGCGACACAGTTGTTGTTGCCTGTCGTTGTCAGCGTAAGCGTGACCGAACCGGTCGCGATCTCAGCAGCCGTTGGCGTGTAGGTCGCATTCAGGTTCGTGGTGCTCGGCGTGAAAGCGCCTGCACCGCCGCTCCAAACACCGCCTGTGGCAACCGTCACACTTCCCGTAAGGGTTGCAACCGCATTGTTCGCGCAACGCGATTGGTCCGGACCAGCATTGGCCGTCGGCGAAGGAGTGATCGAATACGTCACCTGATCGCTCACGGCGTTGCAGTTGCCGTTGCCCACCGTGGTGAGCGTGAGTGTCACGGTTCCGGCAGTGCGTTCAGCAGCGCTCGGGGTGTACACAGCGTTCAACGTCGCGTTGTTCGGGTTGTACGTGCCTGTGCCACCGCTCCAGACAGCGCCAGTGGCACCACTCTGTGAACCGGCCAAAGTGATCGCGGAGCTGTTCGCGCAAACCGTTCCGTTCGGACCAGCATTCACCGAAGGGGCAGGCGTGAAGTTGATCACACGGCTGCTCTGTACCGGATTGCAAGTGCCGTTTCCGGTGCTCGTCAAGGTCAGTGTCAAGGTGCCACCTGCGATCTCACCCGCTGTCGGCGTGTATGTCGCGGTGAGTGTGGAATTGTTCGGGCTATAAGTGCCCGTGCCGCCGCTCCATACACCACCGGTCGCTCCCGTAACGCTGCCGCTCAAGCTCACTTGTGCGTTGTTCGCGCAGAGCGATACCGGCGCACCAGCATTCACCACTGGTGCTGCCGTGAAGTTGATCGTCATTTGATCGGTCACCGCGACGCAGTTACCGATCCCTGTGGTCGTCAAGGTGAGTGTCACAGAGCCGTTCGCGATCTCAGCGGCACTTGCCGTGTAGATCGCACTCATGTTCGTGGTGCTAGGATCGAAGGTTCCATTGCCACCGCTCCACATACCGCCTGTAGCGACAGTGGACGAACCGCTCAGTGTTACGGCAACGTTGTTCGCGCAGACCGTGCGGTCCACACCCGCATTCACGGTTGGTGAAGGCGTGATGGTGAAGGTCACCGCATCGCCTACCGCGTTGCAGCTGCCGTTACCAACCGTAGAGAGTGTCAGCGTCACTGTACCTGCGATACGCTCGGCAGCGCTCGGTGTGTACACCGCGTTCAATGTGGTGTTGTTCGGGTTGTAGGTGCCCGTTCCGCCACTCCAGATCGCACCCGTTGCGCCAGTGAAGGCACCGGCCAGGGTGATGTTCGCGTTGTTGGAACACACGCTCGCGTCAGGTCCGGCGTTCACCGTTGGCGCTGGCGTGAATGTGATGATGCGCGCGCTCGATACCGGATTGCAATTGCCGTTCCCCGTGCTGGTCAGCGTCAAAGTCACCGTGCCCGCAGCGAGATCCGAAGCGCTCGGCGTATAGGTCGCACTGAGTGTGGTGTTGTTCGGCGCGAAAGTGCCGGAACCGCCGGTCCATGCACCGCCCGTTGCACCAAATACACTACCGTTCAAGCTCACTTGAGCATTGTTCGCGCAGAGCGAGACCGGCGCACCGGCGTTCACTGTAGGTGCATCGGTGATGCTGATCACCATCTGATCGGTCACCGCATTACACGTTCCGTTGCCGGAGGTCGTCAAGGTCAAGGTCACGATACCCGCCGTGATCTCTGCCGCGCTCGGCGTGTAGATCGCACCATGTTCGTGGTGCTCGGATCGAAAGTGCCTGCACCACCACTCCAGATACCTCCGGTAGCGATCATGAAGGAACCATTCAAGGCTACGGCAACGTTGTTCGCGCACACCGTGCGATCCAGACCAGCGTTCGCAGTTGGTGCAGGGGTGATGGTGAAAGTCACCTGGTCGCTTACCGCGCTGCAATTGCCGTTGCCAACCGTAGTGAGTGTGAGCGTTGCCGTGCCGGCGGCACGTTTAGCAGCGCTCGGCGTGTACACCGCGTTGGTGCTCGTGTTGTTCGGGTTGTACGTGCCCGTTCCACCGCTCCAGATCACTCCGGTCGATACGGTGAAGGCACCCGCAAGCGTGATCGCGGAGTTGTTTGCGCACACTGTCGCGTTCGGACCGGCATTCACCGTTGGTGCGGGCGTAAAGGTGATGACACGGCTATCAGAAACGCTGTTGCAGTTGCCGTTGCCCGTCGTGGTCAATGTCAGAGTCAATGTACCTGCAGCGAGTTCCGCTGGGGTCGGTGCGTAGGTCGCGTTGAGGGTGGTATTGTTCGGCGTGAAGGATCCTGCACCACCGCTCCAGATACCACCGGTCGCGATCGTCACTAATCCGCCCATCGGCACGCTGGCGTTGTTGCGGCACAAGGTCAAGTCAGGACCAGCGTTCGCAGTGGGGCTTGCGGTGAAGGACAGTTGCACCTGGTCGGTCACAGCGATGCACGTGCCGTTGCCGGTCGTGGTCAACGTCAGTGTCACGTTCCCGTTCGCGATCTCCACCGCCGTCGGCGTATAGGTCGCGCCCATGTTCGTGGTGCTCGGGCTGAAAGAACCATTTCCACCGCTCCAGATACCACCGGTCGCAACCGTGAAGGATCCGTTCAAGGTCGCCACCGGATTGTTGCTGCAAAGTGATTGGTCGGCACCAGCGTTGGTGGTCGGAGCTGGGGTGATCGAATAGGTCACGTTCGAGCTGACCGCATTGCAATTGCCATTGCCTGCGGAAGTCAAGGTCAGCGTAACCGTACCAGCAGTGCGTTCAGCAGCGCTCGGTGTGTAGACCGCGTTCAGCGTGGTGTTGTTCGGATTGTACGTCCCCGTACCTCCGCTCCAGATCGCGCCGGTAGCACCGATCACCGATCCGTTCAAGCTGATCGTTGCGTTGTTCGTGCAAACGGATCCGTTCGCACCAGCATTCACGATCGGCGATGGCGTGAAGGTGATCACCTTGTTGCTCATCACCGGGTTGCAATTGCCATTGCCCGTGCTGGTCAATGTCAGTGTCAGCGTTCCACCAGCGATCTCTGCCGCGGTAGGTGTGTAGGTCGCGGTAAGCGAAGTGTTGTTCGGGTTGAAAGTGCCCGTGCCACCGCTCCAAATGCCGCCGGTCGCGCCGATCACTGATCCGCTCAAACTCACTTGTGAATTGTTCGCACAGAGCGAAACTGCCGCGCCCGCGTTCACAGTTGGCGCATCCGTGATGCTGATCACCATCTGGTCATTCACCGCAATACAGCTACCATTGCCCGTGGTCGTCAACGTCAGTGTGACTATGCCCGCCGTGATCTCCGCCGCGCTCGGCGTGTAGACCGCGCCCATGTTCGTGGTGCTCGGATCGAAAGTGCCTGCACCGCCGCTCCAAACACCTCCAGTAGCGATCGTGAAGGAACCGTTCAAAGCCACTGCTGCGTTGTTCGCGCACACGGTGCGATCGGGACCAGCGTTGGCGGTCGGTGCGGGAGTGATCGTGAAGGTCACCTGATCATTGACCACGCTGCAATTGCCATTGCCCACCGTGGTGAGTGTGAGCGTTACGGTACCAGCCGTGCGCTCAGCTGCGGTGGGGGTGTACACCGCGTTCATCGTGGTGTTGTTCGGGTTGTACGTGCCCGCGCCGCCGGTCCATTGAGCTCCGGTCGAAACGGTGAATGCCCCAGCCAACGTGATGTTCGAGTTGTTCGCGCAGACCGTGGCGTTCGGACCTGCATTCACGGTTGGTGATGGCGTGAACGTGATCACGCGGCTATCGGCAACCGCGTTGCAATTCCCAGTGCCGGTGGTGGTCAGCGTCAATGTCAAGGTACCCGCTGCGAGTTCCCCCGGCGTCGGCGTGTAGGTGGCATTCAGTGTGGTGTTGTTCGGCGTGTAGGAGCCAGCACCGCCGCTCCAGATCCCACCCGTTGCTACCGTTACCGATCCGCCCAGGGCTACACTCGCGTTGTTGCGGCAAAGCGATAAGTCTGCACCGGCGTCCGCGGCCGGACTTGGAGTGAAGTTCAATTGCACTTGATCTATAACAGCGATGCAAGTGCCGTTGCCGGTCGTGGTCAAGGTCAAGGTCACGAGACCGCTTGCGATCTCAGCAGCGGTCGGCGTGTAGGTCGCATTGAGGTTCGTAGTGCTCGGTGCGAAGGTGCCAGCGCCACCGCTCCAGATACCGCCCGTCGCGATGGTCACACTTCCACCCAAGGAGGCAACAGGGTTGTTGGTACACAACGATTGATCAGCACCTGCGTTAGCCGTCGGAGCGGGCGTGATCGTGTAGGTCACGTTGCTCGCTACCGCATTGCAATTACCGTTGCCTGCTGAAGTCAAGGTCAGCGTAACGGTTCCAGCCGTGCGCTCGGCAGCGCTCGGCGTGTACGTCGCGTTGAGCGTGGTGTTGTTCGGGTTGTACGTGCCCGTGCCACCGCTCCAGATGCCGCCGGTCGCACCGATCACGGATCCGTTCAATGCGATCACAGAGTTGTTCGTGCAAACCGTGCCATTCGAACCAGCACTTACAACAGGTGCTGACGTGATGGTGATCACCTTGCTGCTCGGTACCGCGTTGCAATTGCCATTGCCGGTTGAGCTTAGTGTCAGTGTCACTGTACCGGCGGCGATCTCCGCTGCGCTCGGTGTGTAGCTCGCATTCAGTGTGTTCGCATTGGGGTTGAAGGACCCGGTACCACCGCTCCATGCACCACCGGTCGCACCGGTCACACTACCATTCAATGCGACCAGCACGTTGTTCGCGCAAACCGAAACAGCAGAGCCAGCACTTACAACAGGAGCTGCGGTGAAGTTCAATCGCACTTGATCGGTCACCGCGAGGCAACCGCCGATGCCTGTCGTGGTCAAGGTCAGTATCACCGAACCGCTGGAGATCTCGCCAGGCGTCGGTGTGTACTGGGCGCCCATGTTCGTGGTGCTCGGGTCGAAGGAGCCAGCTCCTCCACTCCATACACCGCCAGTCGCCACCGTGAACGATCCGTTCAGCGTAGCAACTGCGTTGTTCGCACAAAGTGTTTGGTCAACTCCAGCGTTCGCTGTCGGAGCAGGTGTGATCGCATAGCTCACGTTCGCGCTTACCGCGTTGCAATTAGCGTTGCCGACCGTAGTGAGCGTCAGTATTACCGTGCCCGCAGTCCGTTCCGCCGCACTCGGCGTGTACACCGCGTTCATCGTGGTGTTGTTCGGGCTGTATGTGCCCGTACCACCGCTCCAAACCGCGCCCGTAGCGAGCGTGAAGGAACCGGCCAATGTGATGTCCGCATTGTTCGCGCACACCGTTCCGTTCGCCCCGGCGTTCACCGTTGGGGCTGGCGTGAAGGTGATCACCTTGTTACTCGTGACCGGCACACAGTTACCATTGCCCGTGCTGCTCAAGGTCAGCGTCAACGTGCCTGCGGCGATCTCTGCTGCAGTTGGCGTGTAGGTCGCATTGAGCGTGGTGTTGTCCGGCGTGTACGACCCCGCACCACCGCTCCATGCACCACCTGTCGCGCCGGTAACGGAACCGTTCAGCGTAACCACTGCATTGTTGGCGCAGAGCGAAACCGCAGCGCCCGCATTCACCACAGGTGCTGCTGTGAAGTTGATGAGCACTTGGTCGTTCACGGCAACGCAATTGCCGTTGCCGGTCGTTGTCATCGTCAGTGTCACTGAGCCGCTGGAAACCTCGGCTGCATCAGGCGTGTACTGCGCGGACATGTTGGTCGTACTCGGATCGAAAGAACCAGATCCGCCGCTCCAAACACCGCCAGTTGCAACAGTGAACGCTCCATTCAATTGCACCAAGGAGTTGTTCGCGCAGCGCGTTTGATCAGGGCCGGCGTTCGCGGTCGGTGTTGGCGTGAATGTCACCAACATGCTGTCCGGAACCGCACTACAAACACCGTTGCCGGTCGATGTCAATTTGATCCACACTTGGCCTGCGGTCAGTTTGGCTGCGGTCGGCGTGTAGGTCGCGTTCAGGTTGCTGTTGCTGGGCAGAAAGGCTCCCGCACCACCGGTCCATACACCGCCCACGGCGTTCAGCATACTTCCGGCTAACTGCACTACGGCATTGTTGCGGCATACGCTCTGGTCTGGACCAGCGTTCGGGATCGGCTTCGGACTGAAGGTGACGACCATCGCGTCATCAACCGGCTCGCATGGCCCCGTGGAGGTCAATGTCAACGTGACCGCACCGATCGCGAGGTCTCCAATGCTCGGATGATAGGACGCGTTCAATGCAGTTTCACTGGGAGCGAATGTTCCGCTGCCTGTTGTTGTCCAGATGCCCGTGGTGCTTCCACCGGAAACCGTTCCCGCGAGAACTACGCTATCGCCAGCACAACGCGTTTGATCTGAACCCGCGCTGATATCGATGCGCCCCGAGAATTCCGAGAAGAAGCCGTACCGGCAACCTGTACCTCCCCCTCCGTTGATGATGGCCAAGGAGAACACATCCGAGGTGTTGCTAACAATGAACGCTTGGTTCACCGGCACCTGTGTGGTGTTGTATTGGATACGCGCGGCCATCCACTCACCTCCAGTTCCTGGTACCGTTTGAAATGCCGCACCCGGTATCGTTGCCGTACCGGGTCCTGTTACTACGAAGTCGTTCTGCGATCCATTCCGGACCAAAAGATTCAAAAAGAATGCTTCGCTTGTACTTCGCGTGAAACTCAACTGCGTACTACCCGCACAATTCAGTGGTGGGAGAATCGCCATGCCTTGTTCGCAACCGAAGCCGGTGACGTGGATGGCATAAAGTGGCTTTGATCCACTGACGTACGCTGCATTGTTGCCACCACTTGGCAAGTAATCCATATCGTGGCGGTAATACTGGCCCGCGAATAGCGTGGCCACGGGGATGGGACTGCCGTCGATGTACACTTGCGTATTGTTCTGCACGGCCATCACGAATAGCGACTCGTCACCAGTGGCGTTCAAGGCGCCCTTCACTGCGACGTAATCGGTACCAAGGATGTTCACCGGGACGATCTGGTCCAACATCAGGTCGTAGCAACCGCCCGAAGGGTTGTGGTTACTGTCGTCCTTGATGGAGATCGCGACCGGTTTATCCGAAAGCACAACAGCCCCTGAAGGGTGCGTGGTAGGATCCGTGTGATTGGTGCCTGTCCATGCACAGGAATAGGTCTGGCCTATGTTAAGATCTACCGTGAACGGCGTGAGTGCTGGGTGACCGTCCACCGGAACCGGTGAGTAGATCATCACTACGGTGTTGTTCTCAGTAGCAACGATATCGAACGATGCGTAAGCCTTGTTCGGCGCAGCATACCCATGGTTGTAAAAGGGTGCGTGCTTATGCAGTGGGATGTAGAACTCCGTACCAAGGCCGTTGGCCCCTTTCAGAGCTGCGATGTCAGGATTGTTCGTGTAGCTCGGCTCGTAGTAGCAGGTGATGTTCGACGTTGCGGAAATTCGGAGACCCGTGTTCAAAACGGTGTTCGTAGGCCGCGTCTCCAATTCGACCTTCAACAAAGTGAGGTCATATCGCTGAGCCGAGTTGGCAGCCAAGTTCAATACGATCGGGACACCGCCATTGAAAGCCGGGTTGGCAGGCTGGGAAATGGTGACCACTGCCGGCTGGCCCAACGTTGTTACGTTGATGAAGATCGGCTGGTCACCATGTGAAGCGGTGACTTCCGGCGGTGCCAACCAGAATTCGGTTCCGGTCTGTGCGATGAGTTGCCCGGTCAAAAGCAACGCAAGCACGAAAAATAGTGCCTTTTTCATTCCAGTAAGTTCAATCCGGCCCATGAGTAGTGGACCGATGCCGTTCTACGCCACCATCGACGAAAAGGTTATTCCCGGTGGACCGATCAAGACTTCTGCCACATCAGTAGCGTACTTTGGCGCGGCCCTTGCGGCTTGCTCTTTCGAATGCGGCGCACTCTTCTATTACTTCTTATCGGCTTTCTTTTCGCTGTGCTCGCTTGGACCGTTCATGAGCCGGATGCAGCCGAGCAGGCTATTGGAGAGTCGCACCGCATTCAAAAGTTAATGGACCAAGGCGCAGTTGCGCTCGATCACTCCGCGGGATCAGAATTAACCAATCTTGTTCGGACAGGGGCTGATGAGTGGATGCGGGACCGCACCGCCCCTTTGGCCCAGGAACGCGAGCGTAATGGCACCATATACTTCGGTCTGTACAAAGACAGTTTGATCTGTTGGACAGGTGCGCCACCCATGGAACCGCGTTTGTTCCGAGGAGAAATGGGTAGACACCTAAAACTTTTCAATGGACTTTACATCCATGCTTCAGCACGTGAAGGTGACCTGGAGTTGCATGCGCTCCGCCCCGTATGGTCCACACCACCGATGGAGAACCGCTATATGCAGAGCGGTTTTCACCCTTCATTGAACGCACCGAATGGTCTGTTCGCGATGTTGTTAGGAACAGAAGGTCCTGAGGTGAAGGACGCGGCAGGTAAGACCATGTTCCGCGTCGCCTGGCGCGATGGGGCGCTTGAAATGGGTAATTGGGTCTGGATACGCCTATTGCTTGCCTCAATGGCCATTGCCTTTAGCATTTCCGCGTTGTGGCATTGGTCAATGCAACGTGTCATCTCCGGATACCGCTGGTCAGGCATCTTTTTATTCGGGGGAATATTAGTTGCCGTGCGACTGCTGTATCTCTATTGGGCACCGGATTCACCATTGAACCGATTGGTGTTTTTCGATCCTGCGCTATATGCCGCCTCAGCTCGTTTCCCTTCACTTGGAGACCTCTTCATTAATGCTTCACTCTTGGCCTTGATCGCTGCTTTTGTAAGGACAGCACTAAGGCGAAGCGCCAGTTCCATTATTCGACCTGCACATGTCGTAATTGGTTTTTCCATAAGTCTGATACATGCTGCATGGGTCACTCATTTGTTCATTGGCTTAGTGAATGACAGCAGTGTGGACCTTGACCTTTACCACGTGCAAGAACTCAGTTCGATCAGTGCATTGGCATTACTGAGCATAGCGCTACTCTTCGGTTCATGGGTGTTGCTCACTTCAGCCATTCTTGAACAAATTATTCCCAACGCACCGGTCAGAACCGTTGCCATTGCAGGCTCCCTTATACTCGGCTTGAGCACACTGGTCCATCATGTTATAGGGGTTTATGATACACTCCTGTTCCTTTGGCCCGTTCCCTTATTCTTCGTTCTATTGTGGGGCATTGGCCGTACACCTGGTTTTGGGAAGGTCTTGCTTGGAGTTGCTCTGGTGGCGGGAATTAGCGCTCACGTTCTTACGAAATATACGCGCAACCGCGAGCATCGCGAAAGGCAGGTGCTTGCCGAACGACTTGCAGTGCGTGAAGACCCTGTTGTTGAATTGATGTTCCGGGAATTGGCGCCCAGGTTGCGAGAAGCGGATGACCTGTACGGTATGCTCAGCGGGCTATCGCCATGCGGTTCAGTGGAATTGGACCAACGTGTTCGTCAGCGCTTCTTCAATGGATATTGGGAACGATACGATGTTCGCTTGTTCGCATTTGGGCCAGATGGCCAGGCGCTTTGTGCGACCGATCCGGATCCTCCGAAAAGCTTCGGAAGCTCACAAAGTGCCTTCACGCTTCCAACGGTTGCCGTGGACATGCCCGACCTCTTCATGCAGGAGCAGCCGGGGCAAACAGCTTTTTATCATGCACGTGTAGCCGTAATGCCGAACGACAGTGCCGCTCCTGCACAGTTAGTCATCGAACTACACCCACGTTCTGCAACACAAGGATTGGGGTTTCCGGACCTGCTGTTAGGTGGAGACGACCCATTAATGCGACGCGCGGATCGATACGCGGTAGCGCGCTATGAAAATAGCGAACTCGTGGACCGCTCAGGTGCAACACCTTATTCGTTGCATTGGGACCGCAAACTTGACGAAGATGGACTACTCTGGTATGCGGATGACGGATATGAACAACTAGCGATCGGCGATCCCAACGGAACATTGTTGGTCCTGGGCCTGCTGGAACCGGACCTCACAGATCAAGCCACCACGTTCAGTTACCTCTTCGCCCTTTTCAGCATCCTCGTGGCACTGGTATTCCTGTTGGATACCATGATCCGTTCCAACGGTATTCCGCCAATGGGCATTGGAGCAAAAGTGAGGGTAGCATTGGGCTTTTTCGCATTGGTGGGTCTCGTGTACTTCGGAGTGGGTACGCAGCGATTGCTCACGCGGCAATACATACAACGCTTTGAGGCCATGATCATGGAAAAAGCACGTTCGGTGCATGCAGAGCTGCAGCAGAAATTCGTTGGAGAAACCGTTCTGAACGGCGATCACGCCGCCTATTTGGATCACCTTCTCAGCAGAGCAAGTAACGTGTTCTTTACGGATATTACGCTGTACGATGTGCATGGTTCACTGCTCGCCACATCTCGCCCACAGATCTTTGCAGCAGGTCTTCTTGGCAAGAAGATGGACCCTGACGCATATCGGAACGTGGTGCTGAACAATGCCAGTTCATTCGTCCAGGAAGAAGCGATCGGCAACGCTAAATTCCTTTCGGCGTACATGCCACTCCGCGATCGTAACGGATTGGTACTTGCCTATATCGCACTTCCGTCCTTTGCTGATCAAGCGCAACAGGAAGTGGAGCGTAACGGCGTTTTGGTCGCAGTGGTAAATCTTTTCGTGTTGCTCTTTGCGTTAAGTGTTCTTGTAGCTGTATTCATCAGTAATTGGACAACACGCCCACTTGATCTTTTAAAGCGATCGCTAAGTGCAGTAGCGCTTGGTGGTACCAACCGACCCATTCGCTATCGCGGACAGGATGAAGTGGGGCAACTCGTTGAAGTATACAACCGCAAGGTGGACGAACTGCGTGAGAGTGCCGAAAAATTAGCGCGAAGTGAGCGAGAGACCGCATGGCGCGAAATGGCCCAGCAGGTTGCACACGAGATCAAGAATCCGCTTACGCCCATGAAGCTGAGCATACAACACTTCCAACGCACATGGGCACCAGACGCACCGGATGCCGAAGCGAAGTTGGATCGCTTCAGTACGGGGATGGTACAACAGATCGAAGTGCTTAGTGGCATTGCCAATGCATTCGGTGATTTCGCACGGATGCCACGTGCCAAGCCAGAGGACCTCGACCTCGGTGAGGTGGCCGAGATGGCGCTTTCCGTATTCAATGGTACGCCGAACGTTCACTTCGAATTAGAGCGGAACACCGCTGACCCATTGCTCATCCATGCGGATCGTGAGCAACTCCTTCGTGTCTTCAACAACCTATTGAAGAATGCCATGCAAGCCGTTCCGGATGAACGCGTTGCCCACATCTCGGTAACACTCCGCCGCGAAAAAACCCTTGCTGTCGCCGAGGTAAAAGACAACGGGGTCGGTATTGAAGAAGCCGACCGCGAACGCATCTTCCAACCAAACTTCACCACCAAGAGCAGCGGTATGGGCCTAGGTCTCGCCATGGTGTTGCGCATTGTTGAAGCTGCTGGCGGCACTGTTACATTCACTACGAACGTAGGCGTGGGAACAACATTCGTTCTGAAGCTGCCGTTGAGGTAGCGCTTAAAGTGGTCTATGTCCAAGGTCCTTTTAGGGTAGCATTCACGCATTGTTATTGGCTCGGTACATTTGCCCAAGTGATCAGGATCAATTTTTCTGATCATCTAATTTTCTGATTGACATGTCCAACCTTCTTATCGATAACAAAGACCACGTTCGCGTGATCACCATCAACCGGCCTGATCAGTTGAATGCCCTTAACCGCGCAACCATTGCGGAATTGGATAGCGCATTGAACGACGCCGAAGCCGACAAGAGCGTTCGCGTGGTGATCATAACTGGTACCGGTGCCAAAGCGTTTGTTGCTGGTGCCGACATAAAAGAGTTCGCCGATTTCAGCACGGCCGATGGCAAAGCACTGAGCGCAGATGGCCATAATAAACTCTTCGATCATGCAGAACGATTGAACAAACCAGTGATCGCGGCGGTGAACGGTTTTGCACTTGGCGGCGGACTGGAATTGGCTATGAGCTGCCATTTCCGGATAGCAAGTGAGACCGCACGCATGGGATTGCCCGAAGTAACATTGGGTGTTATTCCGGGTTACGGCGGCACACAACGTTTACCGCGTTTGGTCGGCAAGGCAAGGCCATGGAAATGATCTTCACCGGTGGCATGATCAACGCTGCCGATGCACTGCAATGGGGACTAGTGAACCAAGTGGTGCCTTCGGATCAATTATTGAGCACGTGTATGGAACTAGCGAGTAGGATCTCGCGCAACAGTCCTACCGCTTTAGCTGCGGCCATACGCGCGGTGAATGCCGGTTACGAGCACGGCGCAAACGGCATGGATCGTGAGATCGAGGAATTCGGTAAGTGCTTCGGTACGCCCGATTTTGTGGAGGGGACCACAGCTTTCATGGAAAAACGGAAGGCTGAGTTCAAGGGTAGGTAGAACGCTGATGACGCTGACGTGTATGATATGGTAAGATCTGAAATGAAGATCTATTTCAACTCTATCGATCAATTATGCATTCTCTTTTTCAGCAATCCTTTGAAAGATAAGGCGAATGCATGGCCCGCTACCGAAGCTCCACTTTAAGCATGTCGTTATCATTTCTAGATCATAATGATCAGCTTTAACTGCGTTCCATTTACCTTTTAATTTGAGCGCTCTTAGAAATCTTGCAGGCCAAACGGCCATCTATGGTGCCAGTAGTATTGGCGCGCGGTTCCTTAATTATTTGCTGGTGCCACTCTACACGAGTAAGGGTGTTTTCGAACCAGCCGAGTATGGCGTGATCACATCGCTCTACGCTTGGACCGCTTTTTTGAACGTCGTCCTAACGTTCGGAATGGAGACAACGTTCTTCCGCTTTACATCAAATGAGAACACGCCCCTCGCAAAAGGGTCAAGCGGATCGGTCTTCACAACGGCTTCCTATGCACTGCTTTTCTCCTCACTGGTCTTAATGCTTCTGGGTGCTTCGTTGTCCGAGTCCATTGCGAGCGGCATCGGCTTTCCTTCGCATTCCACAGAGGTGCTGCTGCTTGTTATCATCATCGGCATAGATGCACTTACAGCAGTCCCTATGGCGCGCTTGCGACAACAAGGGCGTGCTTGGCGTTTTGCTTCGATCAATATCATCAGTGTTGTGGTGAACGTGGTGCTGAATTTGTTCATCTTTCTCTATTGCATGAAGAAGTACAACGCGGGCAACTCAAATGCGTTGATCGATGCTGTGTATGATCCGTCCTTCGGCGTGGGTTATGTTTTCTTGATCAACCTGATCAGTACAGGTGTGAAACTGGTAATGCTCCTCCCACAATGGCCTGCGTTCAAACAATTCAGTAAGCCACTATTGCGAAGCATGTTGTTATTCGGTGGACCATTGATGATCGCCGGACTTGCTGGCATGGTCAACGAGACTGCTGATCGCATCATTTTGAAGTATTTATTGCCAGAGGGTATTGCCGACACGCAGATCGGGATATACGGTGCGTGCTACAAACTCGCTGTACTTATCACGCTCTTCATCCAAGCGTTCCGCATGGGTGCAGAACCGTTCTTTTTTAGCCATGCGAAAGAGAAGAACAGTCGGGAAACATTCGCGCGGATCATGAATATTTTCGTGGCCGTTTGCATGACCGCATTCTTAGTGGTGATGTTATTCATCGACCTGTTCAAATGGTTCATTCCTAATCCGGAATTCCACGAAGGGTTGCGTGTGGTGCCGATCCTTATGCTTGCCAACGTGTTCCTCGGCATCTATTACAACCAAAGCGTGTGGTACAAACTCACCGACCGTACCAAGACCGGCGGCACCATCGCCATCATTGGTGCCGCGATCACCATTGCATTCAACTTCGCATTGATCCCCGTGCTGGGATACATGGGTAGCGCATGGGCAACACTCGCATGTTACGCAGGCATGGCCATGATCAGCTACGTATGGGGGCAAAAGCACTACCCTATTCCGTATGATGTTAGCCGTGTGTTGCTCTACATGGCAGGTGCGGTGATGATGTGGTGGGGCATTGAACAATTGCAGATACACGGGCTTGTGGGCTATGGCATTCGTGCGGCTGGTCTTGCCAGCTTCATATTCGCAATTTGGCGTGTTGAAGGCTCCGCGCTGCGGAAGACGCTTTCGTAGATCACCGATAGATCACCACACGTTCGGCTCGTTCACCATTGGCGTTTCTTACCATGGCAAGATAAGCGCCGGGAGGAACAGTGGAGACATCGATCAAGCCTCCTACTAGTGGACTACGCAATACCTCGCGACCGCTGAGGTCAATAATTCTGACCAGGATGATACGATCAACGGAACGCAGACCAAGTTGATCGTTGGCGGGGTTCGGAAAAATGTTCAATTGCAACTGAACAGCTTCCTCCGTAACCGATGTGGGTGCTGCACATCCACCAGCAGGTGCATTGGCATAACTCCAAGCCATTTCTCCACATGGATATGGGTAGTTGTTCCCGGTGTTGTCAATAACCGTGGTATTGGTACTATCGAAAGAAACGATGTGGTTCGGAGAATTCAAAATGACCAAACCGTTCGACTTGACAGTGAAATTACTGCCAGGTACACCACCACTTACCGTGATCGTACACCCATCTTCAACCTGAACAAAAGCGGTTGTCGTAAATTCCACCGTAAGTCCTTCGCACACCCAATAATTTCCGAAAGTAGAAATGGTCGCATTCTCCGTTATGGGTATGTAATTTGCACCGGGCCCTCCTGAGCAGACCTGAGCAATAGCTCCGGTGGAGAATAACGTGGCAAGTATGAAAATGTAAATGTGTTTCATATGTGTTCTGGGATTGGTTGAACAATGGGCGCAAGCTATTCGCGTCATGGATAGACTGCAATCCCGAATTATGGGGATATTGCCCCTATACGGATAGCCATCGTTATTCCGTGACAAAAGCAAAGCTAAAGTACCAGTCAAAGATTAAAAAAGCTCACATGTTCGTTCCATGGTTCGGGACGGCGTTCACTAACTGCCATCCGTTGTTTCCTTTGTGGCAACTCCAGAAAAGTTCATGTCCAACATCAACATCATAAACCGAAGCCATCACCCGCTACCTGCCTACGCCACGGAGCACAGCGCAGGCATGGACCTTCATGCAAACTTGGACAAGCCTGTGATCCTTGAACCGGGCCAGCGCGCGCTGATCCCCACGGGGCTGTATCTGGAATTGCCAGAAGGAACCGAAGCGCAGATACGACCGCGCAGTGGTTTGGCCTTCAAGCACGGCGTAACAGTACTTAACTCTCCGGGCACCATTGATGCCGATTATCGTGGGGAAGTTGGTGTTTTGCTCGTCAACCAAGGGCAGGAGATCTTCGAAGTGAAGGACGGTGAACGTGTGGCCCAAATGGTAATTGCGCAGTATGTGCGTGCTACTTTCAAGGAAGTTCCGGACCTTCGCGCCTCGGAACGTGGCGCAGGAGGCTTTGGTCATACCGGCGTTAAGTGAGTAAATACAACCTATGAAGATCATCGTACCCATGGCGGGTATGGGCAAGCGGATGCGTCCGCACACCCACACGACCGCTAAGCCCCTGTTGCCGATAGCAGGAAAGCCAATTGTTCAACGCTTAGTTGAGGACCTCGCTGCTGTTGCGGGTGAGTCCGTGGAAGAGGTCGCTTTCGTGACCCACCCACGCTTCGGTAAAAAAGTGGAAGAGGAATTGATAGCGATCGCGAAAGGCATTGGCGCCAAGGGAACCATCCATTACCAAACGGAAGCCTTGGGTACGGCGCATGCCATTCTCTGCGCACAGAGCGCATTGAACGGACCTGTCATCGTTGCTTTTGCTGATACGCTATTCAAAGCAGAACTGAAACTTGACAAGGATTGCGATGGGGTCATCTGGGTGAACCAAGTAGAAGACCCTAAGCCGTTCGGCGTAGTGAAGCTGGACGATAAAGGCATCATTACCGAGTTCGTGGAAAAGCCACAGACCTTCGTAAGCGATCTGGCCATTATCGGCATATACTACTTCGCGGATGGCGACAACTTGAAAAAGGAAATGCAGTTCTTGATCGATAACGACATCAAGGACAAAGGCGAATACCAGTTGACCAACGCTATGGAGAACATGAAGCAGAAAGGTGCTCGCTTCAAGGCCGGAAGCGTTGATGTGTGGATGGATTGCGGCAACAAGAACGCCATGGTGGATACCAACACCAAAGTCCTTGGTTTTCTCTCGAGTGACCTCGGCTCTAAGCCCGGTGATCTGGTAAGCAAAAGCTTGAAGACCGTGAACAGCGTGGTCATCCCGCCGTGCTTCATCGGAGAGAATGTTACGATCACCGATGCCGTGGTAGGACCTAATGTTTCCATTGAAAGTGGCGCCACGATCACCGGCAGTGTAGTGCGCAATTCGATCCTAAGGGGTAGTACGCGTGTACAGAACTGCGTAATAGATAACAGCATGATCGGAGAACGCTCGATCGTGAGCGGAACAGCATTGGACCTGAGCATAAGTGACGACAGTACGTTCGGATGAACGAAATAGTAAATAGGAGCAGTTATGATAGATCGGAGGCAAAACCCTCCAAGCACTATCATATAGTGCTGGCCTCTTCCAATTATCTCCTTCTGTTTGTGTTGATCCTCACGTTTGCTGCCTGCGGATCTTCAAAACCAGTATCCGACAAACATCCAACATTCGACCCGGAAACAGAGGCCAACGGACCGCAGCCGAACGATAAGCGTGCGGAAGTGATGCGTCTGTTCATGGAGGCAACACAAGCTCGCTTAAGCGGCCAGCTCCCGAAGGCCGTTCAGCGTTACCAACAATGTTTGAAGTTGGACCCGAACAATTCGGCTTCCATGTTCGAATTGGCGAAACTCGCTCACCAGGCCCAGACTTTCCCAGCTGCCATTGATTACGCCAAACGTGCGGTTGCTGCCGATAAGGAAAACATCTGGTATCGCTTCCTATTAGCTGACCTCTATCGCCAGAACCAACAAAGTGCCGATGCTGCGGAGGTCTATAAAGGCGTAGTAGCAAAGTGGCCCGACCGTTTTGAGGTCTATTTCGACCTGTCCAACACGCTTGCCCAAGGAGGCAAAGTCGATGAGGCGATTGAAGTTTATGATGATCTTGAAAAGCGCATGGGACTCACGGAGGAGTTGATCATGCAGGAGTTCGGGATGCTAATGGGCACCAGTAAATTGGTCGAGGCCGAAGCTTTGGTAAAACGGGCCATTGCATCAGACCCGGATGCCCCTCAGTACCAAGGACTGCTAGCAGAGGTTTATGCCCAACAAGGCGATAATGAAAAAGCGCAGGAGCAATACAAGAAGGCATTGCAATTGGACCCCAGCAACAGTATGATCCGCATTGCTTTGGCCGAGCACTACTATGGCACGGGCAAGATGGACGAGGCTTACAACGAATTGGGCGAAGCGTTCCTTGATCCCGACCTCGACGTCGATGCCAAAATGCAAGTGCTCATAGGCTTCTTTGAAATGACCAACAAAGAAGGCGAAACACCGGGAGACCGGCCGGACCTTATCAAGCGTTCATATGACCTGATCGAAGCCCTGGAAAAAGCACATCCGGAAAGCGGGAAACCCCATACGATCCATGGTGACTTCTTGCTGCGCGATGGTAAATTTCCTGAAGCCCGAGATCAATTCCGTAAGGCGTTGGAGCATGAGAAAGACCGCTACCCGATCCACATGCAGCTCATGCAGCTCGACCTTCAACTTGCCGACTATGAAGGGCTTCGCAGTGATGCGGAAGAAGCGATCAGTCTGTTCCCTACGGTACCGGAGAATTATTTGTACCACGGCATAGCGCTTTCCCAATTGAAAAGGCATGATGAAGCAACGGAGACCTTGATCGCCGGACGTGACCTTATTGTGGATAATCCCCCGCTAGAAGCACAGTTCTGGAGCAGCTTGGGTGATGCCTATAATGAGGGCAAAGAGTACACAAAGAGCGATCAGGCCTACGATAAAGCACTCATCATTGAGCCGGACAATGCTGGTACGCTGAACAATTACGCGTACTACCTCAGCGTGCGGAATGAGCAGTTGGAAAAAGCTGCTCGTATGAGCAAACGATCCTTGGAAGTACAACCCGAACAAGCCACATACATGGACACTTACGGGTGGGTACTCTTTCGCCAAGGCAAATACGCGGAGGCCCGCACATGGTTGGAAAAAACATTGGCAGCTGCGCCACCGGATGGTGTTGTTGTGGAACACTACGGAGATATTCTCTTCGAATTAGGAGAGGTCGATCAAGCCTTGAAGCAATGGAAAAAAGCCAAGACGCTGGGTGGTGCTACTGAGGCAATTGACCGAAAGATCGAACAAGGCATTCGCGTTGAATGAAGAGAGCAGCAAAAGCAGTTGTACTGCTCGCACTCCTCACCTCAAGCGCATGCAAGAGCGGCAAACCGCTACCCCTTATCGGCAGAGACATCCCAGCACGATCTCCAGAACGGATCATTGAACGGATCGTGAACAATTCCGAGCGGATGAAGGTGCCTTATTATTCTGCAAAGGCCACAATTGATCTCCGTTTACCGACCGGAAATAGAAATTTCAAAGCACTGATCCGATCTGTTACCGACAGCGCGGCATGGATCAGCGTAATTCCTGCACTGGGTATTGAAGCCGCTCGATTGGTGATCACCGAGGATAGCGTTAAGCTTTTGAATCGCATCGATGATCAGTATTTCTTAGGGGATACCACCGCCACATTGGAGAAATTCAAGATCCAACCCGACCTTGATCTACTTCAGGACGCCCTTCTGGGGTTGCCGATTGGGTTGGAACCGAACGAAAAGTACCGCAGTGATCGCGAGAACGGCCAATATGTTCTGACCAGCAAAGAAAAACGCCGCTTCGTACGTGCTGCAGAAGACATTAGCCCCAGCGACACTTTGGCCCGTGACCGCGATATGGGTGAACGGAGGTTGGAACGAACATTGCGTAAAGCGGAAGAGGTGGAAGCCGTCGTATTCCGTTACTGGCTGGAACCCGATAGCATGTTGGTCACGCGTGTGCAAATAGCAGACCTGGTCCGTGACCAAGTTGCGGAGATCGACTATCTGGAGCGTGGCGGGAGCGACCAATATCATATGCCGACAAAGGTCAGCATCACGTTGACCGAGCCTGGAAGACAAGCCACGGCTGTGCTTGAGTTGTCACGGATCGTGTTGGAAGGACCACTCCAAATGAACTTCTCGATCCCCGAGAAATTCGTTCCGATGCCGTGATCAGAGAACGGTTATTAGTTCTGCGTTGTCAGCCTTCATACGTTCAATTCGCATGGATGCGTTAGTGTAGAACTTAGTTTCGCGGCCAATATGATCGCAGTCCTCGACGGAAATATGGATCAACGTTCAATGATGCGTCAGCTAATTCGGTTCGCCCTACTTCTTGTTCTCTTACTCCCTACCTTCTCTTCAGCCCAATCACAAGGCGACCTTGAGAAGAAGCGCACGGCTTTGGATAAACAGATCCGCACCACCACGGCACTGATAGACCAAGCAAAAAAAGAACAACGGGTTACGCAGCAGCAATTGCAATTACTGGAAAGCCAGATCGGTACACGCCAGCAATTGATCAACACCATGAGCGGTGAGTTACGTCGCGTGGAACAGCAGATCCTGGACGATGAGCAAATGGTAGCTTCCCTGAACGAAGACCTGGGAACATTGAAGGAAGAATATGGACGCATGCTGCAATTCGCTTATCGTAACCGCAGTTCATATGATCGCATGAGCTATTTATTCGCGGCAAGTAGCTTTCAACAAGCATTCAAACGTTCGCGCTACTTGAACCAGATCGGCGAACAACGCCAACGACAAGCTGCGCTGATCTCAGAAACGAGTGCTGCCATTGAACAGCGCGTTGCAGGACTCACGACACAAAGGAGTGACAAGAAAAAACTGGTGAACGATCAGCTCGCGGAAAAGCAGAAACTGGATAGTGACCGTAATGGACAACAGACCGCTTTGAAGAGCCTT
>Ga0073899_10000811_pt1 | contig 28868 bp, 29 predicted proteins | sample KloWWTmetaKNB5Ph_FD_88975 | JGI IMG/M metagenome (GOLD analysis project Ga0073899, IMG submission 88975) | Active sludge microbial communities from Klosterneuburg, Austria, studying microevolution and ecology of nitrifiers - Klosterneuburg... | ecosystem: Engineered > WWTP > Aerobic digester >... | reverse complement strand
TGGCGCCGACCCCAGCCCGCATCGCATCGCCTACCCGGCCCGCATGGGCCTGGTGTTCCTGTCGTTGCCGCTGCACAGCGTCGGCATCATGGCGCTGCTGAGCGCCAGCACGCTGGTGGGCGGGGCGGCGGCCCAGCGCGCCGCCGGGATCGGTGGGTTCGACGCGCTGGCCGACCAGCGGATGGGCGCCAGCCTGATGTGGGTGCTGGGCGAGGTGGTCGGCATCACCGCCGTCGGCCTGGCCGCCCGGCGATGGTTCGTCGCCGATCGTTCGGCCACCCGTGCCCGACTTCGACGCGGCCCGTTCGGCTCGGCGTCGGCGAACGAGGGCCGCATCCCAGCGCTGCGCGGCGGAGCGGCGACGTGAGCTCGCCGCGACCGGCCGTTCGGCGATGGCGGCGAGTCGTCCCGGTCGGCGCGCTGGCGTTCGGTGTCGCCGCGCTCGCTGCCGGGTGTGGCAACGCCGGCATGCCCGAACCGGTCAGCACCCAGGGCGATTCGACCCTCACGCTGTGGTGGGTGTTCATCGTCGCCGCCGCCATCATTGGCGGGCTGACGATGTTCCTCATCCTGTTCGCGTCCCTCAAGTTTCGTCGCCGGTCCGACGAGTTGCCCTCCCAGCAGCAATACCACGTGCCGCTCGAGGTGATCTACACCGCCATCCCGGTGCTGGTGGTCATCGGGCTGTTCGCCGTCTCCGTCGTGACCCAGGTGGACGTCAACGCATTGAGCGACGACCCCGACGTCGTCGTCGACGTCATCGGCTACCAGTGGCAGTGGGAGTTTCGCTACCCGGAGGAGGGCGCCCGCTCCACCGCCGCCGGCCAGGATCCAGCGGTCCTGGTGTTGCCGGTCGACTCGACGGTTCGCTTCAACCTCACCACCCGCGACGTCAACCACTCGTTCTGGCTGCCCGAGCTGTTGGAGAAGCGCGACCTGATCCAGCGGGTCGACAACTCCATCGAGGTCAACCTCAACCGGAAGGGCGAGTTCAAGGGACGTTGCGCCGAGTTCTGTGGGCTCGATCACTGGCGCATGTCGTTCGTCATGAAGGTGGTGTCCCGGGACGACTACGAGGCCTGGATCGCCCAACACCAGGTGGACGATCCTGCGCTCAGCGACGGATCGAACGGCGGATCGACCAACAGCGAACAGGGTGGCTGACATGACACTGCTCGAAGATGCGATCGTCCCGCCGCCCGAACCGCCCTCGCAGGTGGCCCGCTCTGGCGAGCGGCCGCAACCTCAGCCGTCGGGGTGGCTGAAGTGGCTGACGTCGACCGATCACAAGGTGATCGGCCTCAGCTACATCGTCACCTCGTTTGCGTTCTTCCTTATCGCCGGCCTGCTCGCCGGCGTCATGCGCGGCCAGTTGGCCCAGCCGGAGCTCACGCTGGTGTCCAACGACGCGTACAACCAGATCTTCACCATGCACGGCAGCCTGATGCTGTTCCTTTTCATCGGACCGTTTGCCTTTGGTCTGGCCAACTACATGGTGCCTCTGCAGATCGGCGCCGACGACATGGCCTTTCCGCGACTCAACCTGTTCAGCTACTGGCTGTTTCTCGGCGGCGGCCTGACGATGATGTCGGGCTTTCTTACCGCCGGCGGCGCAGCGGCGTTCGGCTGGTTCGGCTACACCCCGCTGAGCAGCGGCATCTACTCGCCGGGACTTGGCGGTGACGTCTGGCTGGCCGGGGTGGCGCTGGTCGGCTTCTCCGGCATTCTGACCGCGGTCAACGTGCTCGCCACCGTGATCGCCATGCGACATCCGGACATGGGCATGTTTCAAATGCCGATCTTCACCTGGAACATGGTGGTCACCAGCGTGGCGGTGCTGTTGGCCTTCCCGGTGCTGACCGCAGCGGTGGTCATGCTGTTCGCCGAGCGCCACTTCGGTGCCCACGTGTTCGACCCAACCGCAGGAGGAGTGCCGCTGTTGTGGCAGCACCTGTTCTGGTTCTTCGGCCACCCCGAGGTCTACATCGTGGTCCTGCCGTACTTCGGCGTGATCACCGAGACGATTCCGGTGTTCTCCCGACGACCCTTGTTCGGGTACATCGGGTTGGTGTTCGCCACGCTGGCGATCGCCGGGTTGTCGGTCGGCGTGTGGGCGCACCACATGTTTGCCACCGGGGCGGTGCTGCTGCCGTTCTTCAGCGCGGTCAGCCTGCTGATCGCCGTGCCCACCGGCGTGAAGATGTTCAACTGGATCGGCACGATGTGGGGCGGGCAGATCAGCTTCAAGACGCCCATGCTGTTTTCCGTCGGGTTTCTGGTGTCGTTTCTGATGGGTGGCGTCACCGGCGTGATGCTGGCCTCGCCGGCGATCGACTTCCACGTCACCGACAGCTACTTCGTCGTCGCCCACTTCCACTACGTGCTGATCGGCGGGTCGGTGTTCGGGGTGTTCGCCGCCATCTACTACTGGTTTCCCAAGTGGACCGGCCGGATGCTCAGCGAGACACTGGGCAAGTGGCACTTCTGGCTGTTCTTCATCGGCTTCCACATGACCTTCCTGGTCCAGCACATGCTCGGCCTGGCCGGCATGCCCCGGCGGGTGGCCAGCTACGAGGCAACCGACGGGTTTACGACGCTGAACGTCATCTCATCGGTGGGCTATCTCTTTCAATTCGCGTCGATCAGCTTTTTGCTGTGGAACGTCTGGCGGTCCTGGCGCCACGGCGACGTCGCCGGCGACGACCCGTGGGAGGGCTACACGCTGGAGTGGGCGACCACGTCGCCGCCCCCGCCGCACAACTTCGACGGACCACTTCCGCCGATCACCAGCGAGCGGCCCGTGTTCGACCAGCGCCATCGCGAGCTGGCCAAGGCGGCCGAGCACCGGTCGGTCATCCCCGGCGCCCTCGGGGCGGTCGGCCTGGTCGACGACGTCGAGGCGCCCGGCGATGCGACCAGCGGGGACGGAACATGAGCGAGGCTCGCGCCGACCGTGTGGTGCCATTCGAGTTCCGGACGTTTGCCGGCATCAGCGCCTTCTTCGTGGTGCTCGGCACGATCTACGTGTTCACGTCCTTCGAACCCGCCGGAACCACGATGCTGTTTTCGTGTGCCGGGCTGGGCGCGCTGGGCATGTGGGTGTCTCGGCGCAACCGCCCTGGCGACGTCGAGGTCGACGCCAAGACGGTTGCCGAACCCAGCCACGCGGTGGAGTCGTCGCTGTGGCCGTTGACCCTCGGCCTGGGGCTTTTGCTGGTCGCCAACGGGTTTGTTCTCGGCCTGTGGCTGCTGGTGCCCGGTGCTGCGCTCGTGCTGCGCGGCCTGGTCGGCGTGTTCACGGAGCGTCCCTCACCGACCCGCTAAGCAGAACCTACGCGGAGATCACGCCATCGCCAGCCGGCGCCGTCGATCAGCAGCTCGGGGTCGCCGGTCCACAACGTCGCATCGAGCGACAGGGCGGTAGCCGCCACAAAGACATCCGCGTAGGCCATGGGATGGTCGGCTTTGATCCGCCCCGCCTGTAGCACCAGTTCGCCGTTGGGTACCCGGCAGTGTCCTGGCCGTGCACGATGATGTCGGTCAGCGGGTCCAACGGGCTGCTCATCGGCGTCCGCTTCATTGAAGACGCCGTCGCCCGGATCTGCGCGATCAGCTCGGACGCGGCAACGTCGGCGGCCAGGTGCACCGCCTGCTCGCGCTCCATCCGGTCGAAGTCCCCTCGCGCTCTGCTCGCCCCGCGGATCATGTCCCACAGCCCGGTGGTGGTGGAGGTGGACAGGTGGGCGACGACCTGGTGCGCGGTCCAGGCCTCGCACCACGACTGCGCGCTCCACGCGGCCTCATCGAGCCCGTCCAGGTAGTCGCACAGCGCTAAGCGCTCGGCCGTGGTGGCGTTGGGCCTTCTGGGTTGGATAGTGACCAACAGGTGACCTCAACCCTCCCCAGAGATGGTGCCGGGCGGCCTGCGGGACCGGTGCCGGCCGGGAGTACGGTCGCGATCCATGAGCCTCTTCTGCAGCGGACGACCTCTCGCTGCGGTGGCGGCCATGATGCTGGTCGCAGCGGGATGTGGTGGTGGCGGCGACGACTCGGCCGCCAACGGCGATTCCAATCCGGCTGCGGCAACCGCATCGACCGCCTCATCGACGAGCACTTCGGCCGATCCCCAGGACGAGGGCACTCGATCCGCGGGCTGTGAGTCGCCACGGCCTAAACCCGGCGAGTCGACCGTGACGATCACCAGCGGGGGAGAGGAGCGCACCTACCTCCGCCTTGTCCCCGACGCCGGTTCTTCCAGCGGCGGCGACGAGACGGCGGCACCGTTGGTGCTGGACTTCCCCGCCTATTCGCCGGCCGAGATGGAGACCGAGTTCAGCGGGTTGACCAAGCCCGACGCCGACGGCAAGGTCCCAGCGGACGAGTTCGGCGCAGTGGTCGTCACCCCCGAGCCGGTCAACGGCGCCGGCACGCTGCTCACCTGGAACTACGTCGACACCGACGGCTGGACCGACGACGTTCGGTTTGTCGCCGACATGCTCGACGACGTGGAGGCAGCCGCGTGTATCGACACCGACCGGGTGCTGGCCACCGGCTTTGCCGTCGGCGGCGTGTTCGCCTCGATCGTCACCTGCGAACTGCCGGACCGCATTGCGGTGCTGGCGACGGTGTCGGGGCTGTACAACCCCCAGGGCTGCGGTGCCGATGCCGCCAAGGCGGTGGTGTCCTTCCATGGCACGGGCGACCGGTTCATTCCGTTCGACGGCGGCATCGGGTCGGGCCCGGCCAACCTTGGCCTGAGCGCCGAGACCACCGCCGGGCTGACGTTCATGCTCGACCGCCCCGGCGCCCTCGACTCCTCGACCGCATGGGCCGAACGGGACGGGTGCGAGGCCAAACCGGTCGAAAAGCCTGCGGGGGATGGGGCCGGGCCCGGCGTCACCCGGCGGGTGTGGCCTGGGTGCGACGACGGCCTGGACGTCGAGCTGTTCGAAATCGACGGCGGCGAACACACCTGGCCCGGCAGCGTCGGCATGGCTGCCTACGAGGGCCTGCTCGGCCCGGTGTCGACCGAGATCGACGCCACGGCAGTGATGTGGGACTTTTTCGAAGCTCACGCCTGAGGTGCTCATGTAAAGTTCCCGGAAGTGAACTCCCCCGTTGGCGCGGTTCGTACAGAGTACGTTTGTGACGTTCGTAACGTGTTAGCCTGACAATGCGCTGGAGGACGCTTCCTCCGGGCTTCAGTCGTCGAGAAGGGCCACCCCCCCCCTCATGTGCACCTCCCTTCAGTACACCGATAGCAAGGGCGCGACCTACTTTGGGCGCACCTTGGAGCTCGACGTCGATGAGCCCTGGGTTTTGGCCTACGTGCCGGTCGGCATGGACTTCGTGAGCGACGCTCCAGACTTGGAACCCTTCAAGTACACGTCCAAGTACGGCTTCCTCGGGGTGACCGCACCGGCGCGCATGCCCACCAAGGAGGAGCCGCTCACCCAGAACGACCTCAAGGTCTGCGAGGGGATGAACACCGAGGGCGTCACCTTCAGCCTGCTGGCCTACCCCACCTCCGGCGCGCCGGGCGAGGCGGTCGCCAACACGGTCGAGGCCATCCAGGCTTGGGATCTCGGCACCTTCATCCTCAGCCAGTGCTCCACCGTGGCGGACGCCAAGGAGCAGCTGGCGAAGGAGCACGTCTACCTCACCCGCATCGCCCTGGTCGGCAACGCGGTGTTTCCCTTCCACCTGGTCGTACACGACAAGACGGGCGCGGCGATCGTCATCGAGTGGCTCGACGGCGAGATCGAGGTCTACGACAACCCGGTGGGCGTGATGACCAACGGGCCAACCTTCCCCTGGCACCTGACCAACCTTGGCAACTGGACGCACCTCACCAACGTCGACCAGAGCTCGGCCAAGTTCGGCTCGCTCGACGTGCACCAGCCGGACTCCGGCATCGCCACCGCCTCGCTGCCCGGGTCGAACACCTCGGTCGGCCGGTTCATCCGCGCCACCTTCTACGCCAACTTCGCCGAGAAGGTCAGCGATCCGGACAAGGCGATGCTCACACTGTCGCGCATCATGGACAACTTCGATCGGCCCCGCGGCGCCACCACCAACCCCTCCACCGAGGGTGGCGAGGGCATGAAGTTCCAGGGCATCGGGGGCAACGATTCCGCTCCCCCCACCGAGTACACGGTGTGGACCAACATGGCCGACCTGAACCGGGGCAAGTTCTTCTTCCGCTCCTACAGCGCGTTCAACTGGACGTCGTTCGACCTCGAGGCGCTGTCCGAGGCGAACGAGCCCCGGGCGATGCTCGCCAGCCAGCTGGACACGATGGGCGGCGACGGAACCCAGGCGCTGCTCGCCGGTATGGCCGTCTGAGCCCTGTCGAGCGCACGCCGAGCATGACGCCATCCGGACGAGAGAAGGGACCGATCGTGGACGCCGAAAAAGCGGCCGAGGACGAGAGCCCAGCCACAGGGCCCACTCCGCTGGTCACCGCCATACAGATCACGCTGACCGAGGAGCGGGGCCACATCTTCGGCCCCCTCGACCTCGACCTGGAGGCCGGCGGGGTGACCATGCTGCTGGCCCCGGCCAGCGTTCCGCGCACCGCGCTGCTGTTGGCCCTGAGCGGCCGCATGCACCTGTCCGCCGGCACCCTGACGATCATGGGTCATACCAACGACCCGCGAGCCACGTTTAAGGACTCGGCGGTCTGCTGTTTGGACGAGATCGACGAGATCGCCCCGGCGGTCACGGTGCGAAGCATCGTGACCGAGTACCTCCGTTGGAACTCACCCTTCTTCAAGTGGGTGCCCAATGCCGACGACGCCGCCCTCGAGGCTCTGTGCGCCGAGACGTTCGGTGACGTGCCGCTCCCGCAGCTGGGCGACTTCGTTGAGAACCTTCCGGTGGTTCAGCAGCTGCTGTTGAAAATCGCCCTCGCCAACATCGGTAAGCCGCCCCTGCTCGTGGTCGGGCGCCTCGACGATGTGACGAGCGATGACGACCAGTCCCAGGTTCTGCGTCGCCTGGTGGAGCTGGGCGAGCACCAGTCGATCATCGTCGGAGGGACCAACCGTCCCCCGGCCGATTGGAACATCAAGGTGGTCGATTTACACAACATGTCGGCCGTTCCCGCCTACAGCACCAGCGGCCAGGAGGCCAACGCATGATTGCCGGTCTCTCCATCGGAAGCGACGCTCGTCGCTACTTTCACTTCTCCCTGCCCCGCTTGGCAATCGTCACCGTCATCTTGATGCCGCTGCTCTACGGCGCCCTCTATCTGTGGACCTTCTGGAACCCGTTCGGGGAGGTCGACAAGATTCCGGTGGCGATTGTCAACGTCGACAAGGGCATCACCCTGGCCGGCGAGTCGCTCGATGCCGGCGCGCAGGTGTCCAAGCAGCTGATCGAGTCGGGACAGCTGGACCTGACGCAGGTGAAGACCGAGAAGGCGGCCATGGCCGACCTCGAGAGCGGCAAGTACTACTTCGTCATCGTCATCCCCGAGGACTTCAGCGCAGCGGTGGCATCACCGACGGGCGAGCAACCCCGCCAGGCGAAGATGACCTTCTACTTCAACGACGCCAACAGCTACCTGTCGACGATCATCGGGCAGGATGCGGCCGCCCAGGTGATCAACCAGGTGAACGCCGCCATCGCCAAGCAGTCGTTGGGCGAGGTGCTGACCGCGGTCAAGGGCAGCGAACCGGTGCTCGATGAGGTCGACAGCGGCGCCGATGACTTGGCCAAGGGCCTCGATGATGCCAAGGTCGCCGCCGGCAAGCTGTCGACCGGCTCCAAAGAGCTGACCGAGCCGCTGAAGACGGCGGCTGCCAATACCGCTGCGCTCGACGCCAAGGTGAACGACCTGGTCGCCAAGGTCGATGACGTCACCACCAAGCTTCAGGCCAAGGTGGGCGCCAACCCGGTTCCCGGCCAGATCACCGGGATCAACGCCGAGGTCACCGCACAGCTCAACGACGCCGTGGCCAAGCTGCAGGCGATTGATCTTCCCGCTGCCCAGGACGTGGCGGCCGAGCTTCAAGCGGCCTCGGGACGTCTGAACGAGGTGAACGCCTCGCTGTCCGGCCTGGTCGATCAGGGTGATGCCGATGCGATCGCTGCGATCGGTGAGGTGCGCGCCCAAGCGGATGCGCTCCGCCAGGACATCGCCACCTTGGACGAGGGCGTCAACCAGCTGGCCGGTGGAAGCGAGGAGTTGGTCGACGGCGCCGCCGAGTTTGCGGCGATCATCGAGGAGCTGTCGGCCGGTGCCGAGAAGCTGGACAAGGGCTTCACCACCGTCCTGGGCAAGGTGCCTAACTGGACCGAGGCCCAGCGCGACGGGGTGGCCACCGCCCTCAGCTCGCCCGTGCTTTTGAAGGAGAAGACCCTCAACGAGGCGGACACCTTCGGCACCGGCTTCGCCCCGTTCTTCATGTCGCTGTCGCTGTTCGTCGGCGGCATCATCGTCTGGATGATCCTGACCCCGCTGCGGGCACGGCCCGTCGAGGCGGGCGTGGGCCTGGCCCGTGCGGTGTTCACCTCGTACTGGCCGGCGTTGGTGGTCGGCTTCATCCAGGCAACGATCCTGTACGGGGTTGTCCTCGTCATCGGGCTCAGACCGACGCACGTGGTGGGCATGTGGCTCTTCGCCGTACTCGCGTCTGCCACCTTCATCGCCATGATCCAGGCGTTCAACGCCATCTTCGGGGAGGCGGTCGGGCGGGTCGTCACGCTGGCGTTCCTGATGCTGCAGCTGGTGTCCTCCGGCGGCATCTATCCGGTGCAGACCACCGCCGGGCCCATCCAGGCCCTGCACATCTTCGACCCGATGACCTACACGGTCAACGGGTACCGCCAGCTCAGCGTGGCGGTCTCGGTCGACTCGCGGCTGTGGATCGCCATCGCCGTGCTGATCGGCATCCTGCTCGTCAGCCTGGCAGCATCGACCCTGTCCGCCTGGCGAAACCGGGTGTACACGATGGACCGCCTGTATCCGCTGGTGGTCGTCTAGGAGCCCCGCTCCAACCGTTTGATCGTCAAGTACTCACAACAAAGGGAGAAGTAACAGTGAAGAGCCGAGAACCAGCAGCCGACCCGAGCCTCGTCCAGCCGGCGTTCACCGAACGGTTGAGCGTCCAGCCCATCCCCAGCCTGCGGATGCCAGCGGAGGAGAACGACCCGGAGGTTGCCTACCGCTTCATCCACGACGAGCTGATGCTTGACGGCAACTCGCGGCTGAACCTGGCCACGTTTGTGACGACGTGGATGGACGACGAGGCCGAGCGGCTGATGTCGGAGACGTTCGACAAGAACATGATCGACAAGGACGAGTACCCCTCGACCGCCGAGATCGAGACCCGCTGCGTCAACATGGTGGCGGACCTGTTCCACGCCGAGGACCTGTCCGAGACCGACGCCACCTCCGCCACCGGCGTCTCGACGATCGGCTCCTCCGAGGCGGTCATGCTGGCCGGGCTGGCGATGAAGTGGCGCTGGCGCGCCAAGCGCGAGGCCGAGGGCAAGGACACCTCCAAGCCCAACTTCATCCTGGGCACCAACGTCCAGGTGGTGTGGGAGAAGTTCTGCAAGTACTTCGACGTGGAGCCCAAGTACCTGCCGATGGAGCCGGGCCGCTACGTGGTGACCCCCGAGCAGATCCGCGACGCCGTCGATGAGAACACCATCGGTGTGCTCGCCATCCTGGGGACGACCTTCACCGGCGAGCTCGAGCCGGTCGCCGAGATCTCGGCGGTGCTCGACGACCTGGCCAAGTCCGGCGGCCCCGATGTGCCCATGCACGTCGACGGCGCCAGCGGCGGCTTCGTCGTGCCGTTCCTCCAGCCGGACCTGGAGTGGGACTTCCGCAACCCGCGGGTGGTCTCGATCAACGTCAGCGGCCACAAGTACGGCCTGACGTACCCGGGTATCGGCTTCGTCGTGTGGCGCTCCAAGGAGTACCTGCCCGAGGACCTGGTGTTCCACGTCAACTACCTGGGCGGCGACATGCCCACGTTTACCCTCAACTTCTCCCGTCCCGGCAACCAGGTGGTCGCCCAGTACTACAACTTCATCCGGCTGGGTCGCACGGGCTACACCCGCATCATGGAGGCGCTACGCGACACCGCCATGATGATCTCGGCGCACATCGCCACGATCGACGGGTTGAACGTCATCACCGACGGCAGCGCCATCCCGGTGCTGTCGTTCAACTGCGACGACGATCTCGGCTTCACCGTGTTCGACATCTCCCACGAGCTGCGGGCCCTCGGGTTCCAGGTGCCGGCGTACACGATGCCCGCCGACGCCGAGAACGTCGCCGTGCTGCGGGTCGTCGTTCGTGAGGGCTTTAGCCGCGACATGGCCTACAAGCTGGGCCTGGCCATCGAGCAGGTGGTCGAGCACCTCAAGGCCGGCGCCCGGCCCCAGGCCACCAAGGCCGGTTTCGCCCACTGAGGTTGACGAGCTGAGCGATGGGGGTGTCGTCGGCAGCGATGCCGTCGGCACCCCCTTCGTCATTCTGCCCACCTGGCCCCCCTACCAACGGAGATCTCCATGAGCTCGGGCTCCCACGACGACGTCGCCACAACCACACTCAGTGAGTCGGCGACTGCCCCGCTGGTATTCCGTCCCACCCTGCGCATGCAGTCGTGGACGTTCATCATCGGATCCTCGCTGTTCGCCCTGGGTTCCGCCCCCGGGTTGGGTAAGTGGCTCGGCACGACGGGCGCCAACACCAGCTTCTTCATCGGCGCATGGTTCTTCACAGCGGCCGGCTTCATGCAGTTGCTGCTGAGCGAGCCCCGCATCGGACCCCGTGGCGGCGTCCGGGCCGTGTGGCTGGCAGCCGCCGCCCAGTCCTTTGGCACCGTGTTGTTCAATGTCAGCACCGGTGCTGCGCTTCACACCCGGCAACTCTCGGCCGAGCGGGACTTCGTCTGGGCGCCCAACGCCGAGGGCTCGCTGGCCTTCCTGATCAGCGGCGGACTGTTGTGCTTTGTGCTGCTGCGCAACAAACACTATTTCGAACCGCGCTCCCGAGACTGGTGGAGCACCTGGATCAACGCCGCCGGTTGTGTTGCGTTTGGCATTTCGGCGGTCGGTTCGGTGCTGACCACCAGCGGCAACGTCATTAACCCGTCATGGGCCGACACCGGCACGTTCGTCGGGGCGCTCTGTTTCCTGGCCGCATCGGCGGTCTGGGTGGTCGGCCGACAGCCGACAGTGGGTAACGACGCCTAAGCGAGCACCTGCTCCGGGGTGATTCCCACCAGCGCCGTGTACAGCCCGGGGTCGGTCGCCCCCTCGGTGTTGATCACCAGCACCCTGGATGTGGCGTCGATCCCCACGCTTTCTCGCAGCTCCGGGTCATCGGCCACCTGCAGCAGCCCGGCCAGGCCCGCCACGCCGCTCTCGCCCCCGACAATCGGCGGGTCGCCCTCCGCCGGCCGGGCCAGGCGCTTCATCGCCGCCGGTGACTCCGCCTCGTCCAGCGTCAGAAAGCCGTCGGCCACCCGATCGAGCACCCGCCAGGCCAGCGGCGACGGCTCGTAGCACTCGAGCATCGCCATCACGGTCGGCTCGGCGCCGGGCACGGTGACGATGCTGCCCTCCTCGTTGGATGCGAACAGGCAGGCCGCCCGCTCGGGCTCGACGACGATCACGCGGGGACGGTCCGCCCCGAGCACTGCGGCGAGGTGCCCGGCGACGGCAGCAGCAAAGCCGCCGACCCCGGCCTGGACGAACACGTGGGTGGGCGGCGCCGCCATCTCGTCAAGCGACTCGCGCGCCAGAACTGTGTAGCCCTGGGCCACCATCGCCGGAATCTCCTCGTAGCCGGGCCACGAGGTATCGGACAGTACGGTCCAGCCTTCGGCGTCGGCCACCCGGGCCGCCTCGACGATCAAGTCGTCGTAGCTACCGTCCACTCGAATGATCGTTGCGCCGAAACGCGCGATCGCCGCCACCCGTTGGTCGCTGACGCCTGTGTGCATGAAGATCGCCGCCTCGGCGCCGACCAGCTCGGCGCCCTGGGCCACCGACCGTCCGTGGTTGCCGTCGGTGGCGCAGGCGAACGTCATCGTGGCGGCGACCGCACGGACCGCCTCGCTCTCGAGTTCCCCGACATCGACCTTTCGGCCCAGCCGACGCGAGGCCTCAGCCAGCACCAGGCGGACGACCACGTAGGAGCCGCCCAGCGCCTTGAAGCTGCCGAGCCCCAGCCGGTATCCCTCGTCCTTGACGTACACCGCCCCGACGCCCAGCTCGGCTGCGAGGCCGCTGAGCTCGTGCAGCGGCGTCGTCTCGTTGTGCTCGCGGTGGGCCAGGTAGGCCATCGCCAGGTCGGCCCCATCGGGCCCCAACGTGGCGACGTCCTCGGGTAGGAGTTTCTCGCCGTGCGCCGGCATCGTGTTGGGGCGGTACATGGCGTTGCTCCCTCTAGCTCGATCCGACGAGGATGCGTGGGCGGGTGCCCTCCAGGCGCTCGATCTCATCTTCGAGCTGGGTGGCCAGCGACCGTCGCAGCTCGGCGGTCGCAGCGGTGCCGGCCAGGTTGTGCCTCTGGGCCGGGTCGTCGACGTTGTCGTACACCACGTGCTCCTCGTACGCGTCGGCGGCCGAGTCCCGGTAGCGGGCGAGGCGTCCCAAGCCGGTTCCCGTCACCGCGTACGTGTAGCGCTCGGTGCGCAGCGCCCGCCCCACCTGCGACTCGCTGATCTGCACCAGCGCCGACGTGCGGGTGGCCCGCCCGTCGAGAAACTCCTGTAACGGGTGCCCGTCGCCGGGTACCGGCTCGCCGCCGGCGGCCGACACCAGGGTGGGTAACAGGTCGAGGCTGCTGACCATCGCATCGCTGCGTTGCCCGCTGCGGAAGCCGGGTCCACGCACCACCAGCGGCACCCGGATCGAGGCATCGTGGGGCGAGCGCTTGTACTCGGCGTTGCGGGTGCGAAAGTGGCTGCCGTGGTCGGAGGAGTAGACGACGATCGTGTCGTCCAGCTCGCCCAGCGCCTTGAGGGCGCCGGTGAGGCGACCCAGGTTGGCGTCGATCGACGCGCAGCAGGCCAGGTACTCCGAGTAGTTCCAGCGCCAGTCGCCGAGGGTGCCCTGAAGGTCGGCGGGCACGTCGTAGTCCCTAAACCGCTTGGCCCACCCCTTGGGTCCGATCGTGCGGCCCCGGTTGTTCTGATGATGCGGTTCGAGAAACGACACAAACATGAAGAACGGCCGCTCGTCGTCCGCCTGGTCCTCGAGGGCCTTGAGGGCCAGGTCGGTGATGGCGTCGACCCGAAACCCGGTCAGCTCCACCCGGTTGCCGTCGCCGTCGAAGAGGTGGCCCCGGTAGGGGAGCGAGGTCGCCTCCAGCGAGTCGGCTGCGAGCCACAGGTCCTTGTAGCCGCCCCGACGTTCGGGGGGCACCGGGCGGTTGCCAAACCGGGTGGCGCCAGTGCCCGGCTTGGGCAGGTAACCGCCGTCGGAGGCCAGGTGCCACTTGCCCAGATAGCCGGTCCAGTAGTCGGCCGATGCCAGCTCAGTCGCCAGCGTTGTCGCATCTTGGGGGAGCGACCTGCCGTTGCGCCAGCACCCGGTGGTGGTGGGCATCAGCCCGGTCTGCAACGCCGCCCGGGACGGTCCGCACAGCGGCTGCACGGTGAATGAGTTGTCGAAGGCGACGCCGTCGGCCGCCAAGGCGTCCAGGTTGGGGGTCACGTCCAGGCGCTGTCCAAACACGCCGCAGGAGTCGGGTCGCTGTTGGTCGGACAGCACCACAAGCACATTGGGTCGCTTCGCCATCGCCCGATCATGGCAGGGGACGCCCCGCCCGCGAAGTCGACCCGGTGCCTCGTTAAAATCGCTTCACCCACTTCGATCGATCAGGGGGATGGCCATGGCCGAGAACTCGCAGCTTGCAGCGATCAATGCGCTCACCGAGGAGGAGCAGAAGCTCCGCCACAAGGAGTCTGACGGCACCGCCTCCGACGCCGACCGTCGGCGGGTCGCCCAGATCGAGGTGGAGCTGGACCAGTGCTGGGACCTGCTCCGTCAGCGCCGCGCTCGGCGCGAGTTCGACCTGGACCCCGACTTCGCCAGCGAGCGTTCGGAAGCCACGGTCGAGGACTACGAAAGCTGATGATCACCAGCCACGAGCGCCTCAACCGGCCGCAACAGCGCTTCCCGTAGGATCGAGCTGTGAGCAACCTCTTCATTCACGGCGGCTGGCCGACCCTCCTGAGTCGGCTGGTTGACGGCTCCGACCTGACCACCGACGAGGGCCGCGATGCGATGGCGGTTGTGCTGGCCGGCGAGGCCACCGACGCCCAGCTGGCCGGCTTTCTGCTCGGCTTGCGGGGCAAGGGTGAGGCGGCGGCCGAGATGTCGGGCATGGTCGACGCGATGTTGGATGCCGCAGCGCCGCTCGAGCTGTCCCAGCACAACGTGATCGACATCGTCGGCACCGGCGGTTCGCCCCGCCGCCGCACCAGGGCGCTCAACGTGTCGACCGCCGCCAGCTTCGTGGCGGCGGGTGCGGGCGCCAAGGTGTGCAAGCACGGCAACCGCCGGGCCAGCTCGACCAGCGGATCGTCCGACGTGCTCGACGAGCTGGGCATCGCCGTCGAGCTCGACGGTCCCCAGGTGGCGGCATGCGTCTCCCAGGTGGGCATCGCTTTCGCCTTTGCACGGATGTTTCACCCGGCGATGCGCCACGCCGCCACCGTGAGGGCCGAGCTGGGCATCCCGACCGTGTTCAACATGTTGGGCCCGATCGCCCACCCGGCACGGCTGAAGCGGGCCGTGATCGGGGTGAGCGACCCGTCCCGGTTGGAGCTGCTCGCCGACGTGATGCGCCGCCGTGGCGTGGACCGGGTGTGGCTGGTGCACGGCCAGGATGGGCTGGACGAGCTGAGCACCTCGGCCCCGTCCCAGATCGTCGACGTCAGCGCCGACCGGGTCGAGCGGCGCACGCTGCATGCGTCCGAGGTCGGGATCACCGAGGTTTCAGGCGACGAGATCGGTGGGGGAGACCCGGTCGACAACGCCCGCATCATCACCGAGGTGTTGGCCGGCAAGCCGGGGCCCGACGCCGATCTGATCCTGTTGAACGCTGCCGCCGGGCTCGTGGTGTCCGGATTGCACGACGATTTGGGCGAGGCGTTGGAAGCGGCACGTACCTCGATCGCCTCGGGCGCCGCCGAGCGGACGCTGACCGACCTGCGGAAGGTGACCGCCGAACTCGTCGCTCCGTGAACGCTGTTGTCGAGCGGCTCTGGTTGATGATGGCGGTATGACGTGACGACCCCCCTTCCGCCTGCGCTGCTGCCCCCACCGGCTGCCCTGGTCATCGATGGCCGGCACCAGCTCGGTTCGTTCGATGGCCCCGTCCCTCAGCTCAACTTGGGCGACATCGTGCAGACGCCGGGGTGGCGAGGCCGCATGGCGAACTGGGGGCGAGACTTCCGAACGAAGGAGTGGGAGGCGTTCCAGCTCGGCAACGACGAGTGGTTCGTGCTGGGCGCGGTCTACAACGCCAAGGTCGTCGGGATCGTCATGGTGATCGCCGTGCACCAGGCGAGCGGACGCCGCCTGCGATGGATCAACAAGGTGCCAGCCCGGAGCGTTGAGGTGGCTCGGGGGCTGGAACGGTCGGTGTCCCGGGGCGGGAGCCGTCGCAGCGCGCTCACGATCACGAACGCGCTTGCCGATGGCAGGATTGACCTCGACGGTCACCACGCTGGGAGGAACAGCCTGCCCTTGATGTCGCTGACCGGCACCGGCCTGATCGACGAAGACACCCGCCATCTCGCCGTCTGCCATCCGTTCCCCTCAGACCGGATCCTGTACACGAACAAGGTTCTGGTGCCGTTCACCGGCGTTTTGAGCATCGGCGAGGAGACCATCACGTTCGACGAGGATCGGTCGTTTCTGATCCTCGATGACCACCACGGGGAGTACCCGTCCCCGCAGATCTACGACTGGGTCACCGGTGCCCGCCATGAGGGCGGTTCCCTGCTCGGGTTCAACCTCACCCGCAACCAGGCGCTGAACCCCGACGTGAACAACGAGAACGTGCTGTGGCGCGACGGCGGGCTCCACCGACTGCCAGCAGTCACCTTCGACCGGCCCGATGGCGTTGAGGGTCCCTGGCACATCTCTGATCGCGACGGTCTGGTGGAGGTGACCTTCACCCCGGAGGTTCCCAGTACCCTGCACGTCGGCCCGCGCCACTCGCTGGCCGAATACCACGCACCCTACGGGCGGTTCCAGGGACAGATCACCGCCGCCGGGCGCACCACCAGCCTCGACGGGATCTTCGGAATGGGCGAGAAGAAGAAGATCCGACTCTGACGTTCCTCTCGCTCGATCGTGATCAAGCTGATGCCGTGGGCAGCAAGCCGCTGAGCAATTGGGGGAGACTGCCGTAAGAGCGGTGCCGAGTGCACCGGCGAGCGCGCCGTCCCCGAGCCCCGAGCTAAGAGCCCGCCGGTCGGCGACGCTGACCGCCAGCTGAGCGCCTTCGGGACCGCCTCGCACCCGGTCAAACCCGGATGCGACGAGACCCCGCCGAAGCGGGGCCTCTTGCGTACCGATTTGGTGGCGGGAACAGGACTTGAGCTGCGACCTTCGGGTTATGAGCCCGATAGCTACAGAGACAAGGCTGCGCCCCAGCCGTTCAGGCAACCCGTACGGCGTCGATCATCTGATCCGGGATCTCGGCGGGGAAGGACAGCACCAAGTGCCGATCGAGGGCAGTCGCAACGCGAGCGAGAGTGTCGATCCGATTCTTTGCGCCGCCGCCCTCTTCAAGCCGGGAGATAACCGACTGGGTCGTGCCCATCCGATCAGCCAACTCACGCTGGCTCAACCCAGCCTCGGTACGCAGGTCGTACATGAGTTGGCCAAGGTCAAGGTCCTGCTCGACCTCCGCACGCACCTCAGCTGAGGGCTTGCCCTTTGCATTCTTGATGTCTTCCCATCGGGAGTTGTTCGCCATCGTGGTCTCCTTCTACGGATTCTTCTCGGCGCAGTTCCGAGCGACCTTGCGGGCCCGGTCAACCTCGGCCCGTTCGTTATTGCGTTGCTTGCGGAACGTCGTCAGCAAGATGATGCGTCCGTCCCTCGTGAAGCGGTAGCTGATGCGTCGAGCGGTTGAGCCGAGGGTAAACCGGACCTCGAATAGCCCTTCCCCCAAACTCCTGGAGAACGGCATCCGAGCCTGCGACCCGACGGAGGCGAGACGGTCGATCACCACCGATGTCCGGTGCCAGTCGGACTGGTTGAGGCCATCGAGCCACTCGATTACTTCGTCATGTGCCTCTACCTCAGCCACGAGAAACATCATCGCACATTTGCGATGATCGCGCAAGCGCTATGTTTCGACCCTGCAGCCCCGGCTTGGCCTACCTGCTACCCCAATTCACCATGCAGGGGGAGAGTCCAGCGCCCAGTGACTACGACTCTTCCAACGTGACGAGAACGAAACAGGCCCAGAATCCCTTGGGATTCTAGGCCGTTGCTTGCCGACTTGCGCCTGCGGAGCGGTGGTGTTCGGCCTGGGTGATTCGCCCAACGTCGGGAGACATCGGCGCCCGCATGCTTCTTGCCCGCTCTCCGGACGAGGTGACCGTAGTCCAGCGTGCCGGCCACCGCGACGACATCGACACCATCAAGGACCTGCACCGATGGAGCTGAACCGCACTGCCTAGGCTGCCAGCGCCCGTTCTCGCCCAAGGGCAGGGCATGAACCACCCATCAAAACCAACTTCGAGCCCGGCTCGGCGAGTACATCGAGCACTGCAACAAGTATCGACCCCACCGTGGGAGGTGGCGGGATCCGCACCCAAGTCTGGCGTCGCAACTCACCCCCGCTATGCAGCGGTCGGCTTCGGCTTCGACTTCTCCAGGATCGGTGCGATCGCCTGGCTGCAGACCAACGCCACGATCGCCGCAGCGAACACCACGGTGCTCTCGGTGGCTGGGATGCCTGCAATCAGCACGGTGAGGGTGGCGATGCTCAGCGGCACCGGAATCACCGCCGATGGAACGGCCGCCATCATCGCGCCACTGCGAGCCCTAGGGGGATACCCGGGATCGCCAGGTGGGCGACCGAACCGAGACTGCCCCCGACGAACAGCAACGGGAAAATCGGTCCTCCGACGAAGCCGAACGACAACGCGCCCGTCGTCGCCAGAATCTTCACGAGCGCGCTCACCAGGATGAGACCGATGCCAAGTTCGGCCGGGTGGCTGGTGACATCGACGAGGCCTTCGGTGCCAAGAAACAACGTGAGCGGGAGCGCCATCCCGACAAGGCCGAGGATCAGCCCGACGCCGGTGCAACGCAACACCGGCCGCCCCGCGAGGGGTGCTGCCAGCTTCTGCGTCCCCACGGTCGACAGTTTGAAGACCGTGCCGATGATCGCTCCGAAGACCCCGAAACCCACTGCGATGGCGAGTTCGGGAAGCCCAAACTCGAACGTAGGGAGATCCAGCGACCGGATCAGATTCGCCCAGCCGGCGTTGACGGCGAAGAAGATCGCGAATCCCACGATCGCGGCAGTGGCATCGGCCGCAAGGCGCGCCCATCGCATCACGTTGCGTCCCACACCCAACTCGATGCTCAACAAGAGCGCCGTGAACGGGGCGGTGAACAGCCCACCCCATGCACCGGAAATCGCCGCACTCATCACAAGATCCGAGTCTGCTCGCCGCACGAGCCGTCGCGAGACGGCAAACGCGGCGATACCCGCAGCGGCCATGCCGGTTGGAACCTCCGGTCCGAGGCTGAACCCAGCGATGAGCGACACCACGGCGATCGCTACACCGCCCGGGATCGCGTCGCTTTGGATCCGACCCGTCGCAAGAGCAACGAAGACGTTGTCCTCCTGCGCGCTGGGCACCAATGTGTGGATGATCCCGACCACAAGTCCGCCGAGTGTCAGGGCGATCACGATCTTGATCGATCCGGAGAACGCACTCGGATCGAGTGGGTCCGGCCACAACACGCTTTGGCCGGCCGAGACGACCGCCACAAACGCCAGCGCCACCACCGCACCTGCAGCACCCATCATCGCCGCTATAGCCAACGCCCGTGGCAGCGAAACCGGCTCGGCCGCCGGTTGAGATCCTGTGGACATCAGGTTCGGATTCTTACAGCGAACCGGCGTTGCGTGTGCGATGTTGTGAATTGGCGTTCCCCAGGGGGCAGTCCGTCCTACTTGCCGAACTCTTGAACCCCTCCATGACGTCGGTGACGGCTGTCTGCTGGTGAGGGCGCAACGTCAACGGGGGCAAAAACGAAGCTGAGACGGGCTCGACAGCGTGAACTGGTCCCAGTCGATCGCCGAACGTTCGAAATGTCGGGCCAATCCATCCACGATCACACGGCCTAGAAACGCTCCGTCCATATCGGGTCAGTCTGGAATCCTGCGACCTTCGGGTGGATGAGCCCGACGAGCAACCGAGATCGTCCGTCAAACTCATCCACACGAAGCCAGCATCGCCGAGCAGCCAATTAGACGCTCGATGCACGGTCGACGTCGAGTAGATGAGCGTTCGAGGCCACCGAGCCGCGCATTGGCTGCACGTGGACGATACCTTCACCGGTGATATCGACCACGATGGCAACAGCCGTCGCAGCGCCAGAGCCGACCACGATGTGGTGGCCCGCCACAATGAGCGACGGATCTGGCGCCTCATCGAGAAAGGCCCAGGGCAGCCCCGTCTCATCCATGGTGTTCAGGTCGACGCTGAGGTCTACTTGGATAGCTGTTGTCACGTTGCTCACCTCCGGTTCAGCCCACCACATGGTACGGGTTACGACGTGCGTGGTGGTCCGCGCCGAACTCGTCACTCCGTAACTGCCCGCTCGAGTCCATTGCTCAGCGACCTATCCATTCGACCTGATCCGGAATCCTGTCTTCGCCGCCCTCGCTTCTCGTACCTTCCGGTCCCTATTGTCGGCGGATGCCAACGCAGGAACTCGAAGTTGTTGAAGTCTCCATCGATGACCTTGTCGCAACGACGTCGGGTGAGGACGTGGAGGCACTTGCAGGGCCTCTACTTCGACTCGAACCCCTAGCTAGCTACAAGCCGCTGGAGTCCGTCGCTCCTGTCCTGTCAGCAACAATGTTCCCTGCTCTAAAGGCAGTCGCAGAGGCCTCACCCGCCGCCGCTGCGCTGTTTCGAAAGTCGGCGGCACTTGGGGTAGGGCTGTCGGTAGTTTTCCCACCGACGGTGATGAAGGGCCTTTCGAATGGCTCGCTAAAGCTCATGGAGACGGCAACAGGCGACGCCGCAATAGCGGTGAGCAGCACAACAGGCCAGATAGTCAAGCACGGCAGGGTGGTATCGGATTCGGCTGCCGCTGTGGGAGGGGGCGCAGGTGCCGTAGCCGGAGGGGTCGCCGGTGCCGCAGCGAGCGGAACCACTTTGGTGGCGATGGCTCCGATACTCATCCCCGTAGCGATCGCTGCTGCGGCGGCGGTCGCACAGCAAGCGCGACTCGAGAGAGCGCTTGCGTCAATTCAAGCCGCCGTCGACCGGATCGAAGCGCGCCTCGAGGACACTGACCACGGCATCTGTGACGCCGCAGAGGCCTTCCTCGTCACCACCGGCCATGCCGTCCAGTACGGTCCGCTGCCTCCGTACCTTCGGTTGGAGCTCGCCGCGCAGCGGGCGCGGATCGAAGCGCTTTACGCGTCTCGCCGTAGGTGGGTCCGGCGCTTCAAAGAGCAACTTGAGCGGGAACAGATCGAGTACGAGAAGAAGCACGGAGAGAGTCAGCCTTGGGCTGACGAAGTCGAAAGGTTGGCCCGCGAAGGCAAGCTCGAAGAAGAGCTTGTGCTCTTCGTTCGGGCCCTTCTATCCCAAACGAAGTTTGATGCTCTTGCTGCGATATGCCTAGCGGAAGAGGGCAGCTCTGAAGTCGCAATGCGGATGCTGGACAGTAGCGCGAAGGAACTCCGCTCGGAGTTCTTCGATCTCCACAATCGACTGAAACCGTTGGCGATCCATGAACCCGTAAAGAGCTTTCGGGACAAAGTTCCACTTATGGGAAACCGAACTGAACATGCACACTCGGTAATCAAGGCCCTTGTCGAACAGCTTGATCAACATGTATTGCCAAACATTCCCAACCCGTGGGTGGACACGCCCCTCGAGGTCAGCCTGTCACCAGATCAGGTTGTCGCATTGAGTCGTCCCTAGACGTTTTGGTCGCCCAAGACCTCGGAACTGAGCGCGAGTTGATGCACGAGGAAGTCGTCGAGGTGGGGAACCAGAACGGGCGAGATCCCAACGAGCTCCGGGCCTTCTCGTCAGCGGCGGGGGCAATCTTCGAACCTATGACCTTCGGGTTATGAGCCCGACGAGGGAGCCGTCGTCACCGGCGCCCACCAAAAGACAGCACCATCCTTGTCGCGAAGGACCCGAACAACTAGGGCACTCGAAATGGGTGCGGCCCCCGTACCGTGGTCACTGCTCGCCTCGCTCGGCACCCACGAGCAGGAGAGCTCTATTTCTGCCTGAACGCTGTGTCGAGAGCAACGGCGCCGGCGATCACGAGGGAGCGCAGGGGTTCCTCGAGCGGCCGACGGAATTGCAGTACGTAATTGTCGGCCTTGGTGAACATCTCCTTCGTCATGCCCGCCCAGGACCGTGTAATCTGCGCGACCTGGTTGCCGGCTGGGTCTTCGATGACACATTCCCAGCCCTCCTGGCCGTCCGAGATCATCGAACCCACCGGGTGGCCGTGGGACTCAAGGGTGAATTTCGTGCCGAAGCTCCAGAATCCAGCGAAGTCGAGCGTCTTTTGAGCGATCTCGCCGATGGCCTCGCCGTCTTCACTGAACACGGACATCTTTGACCTGAGAACCTTCGCCGGACGGTTCAGACGAAGGAGCACCTTGCCGTGCGTGTCGACGACCTCGAAGTTGTGCGATTGCCGGTTACGAGAGGGTCCTGATGTCCTGCTCATGAACGTCCGTCCAACCTCGCGAACAGCGCCGACTACCGTGCCGCCTTGGCTGTAGATGGTGTACTCAGCGTTGACCTCGAGGAGCTTGGCGTTTTGGTTGAAGACCAGCACCGGCTCCGTGAACAACGTGCCGCCCCCAGGTTGCGCACTTGCCGAGACGCCCAATTTGCGTAGTTGCTTCGTAACCTTTCGGCCATGCTTACCCGCCGCCCGGGGTTGTGGTTGGACCGGAGGGTCGATCGCCTGCCGCCCACTGGTTGACACGTGCTCCGACCACTGACCGCCATTCCAGTATCGAAGTTCGTGGCGCCCCAATGGGTCGGGGTGCCAGCCGGCAGGAGACTGCTCTGTCATGTTCAGACGCTACATGGCGAGCGGGGTTGCCGGTCTCGCAACCTTTGGGCATGCGGCGACCTCTCCTCGGGCCACGGAGGTGGGGCGCAGGACAGCCAGGGCGTCACGGAACCGGCACGGGTGTGGCAGAAGCTCCTCCATGCAAGCCGGGGCATCCGGGGCTATGGGAGCATCGCTAGGTCTGTCGTTAGAGGTCCACCCAACGACAGCACATCGATCTATCTAAAGGCCGGAAGTTTCTGCGCCCCCAGGATGGCTTGAAACAGGTTTGACATATGGTGAATCGGCCAGCTAGGCACCGAATGCTTATGAAGATAGAGATAGTCTTGAACCGTTTAGATTCCACGCTTTCAGCCGATGTCGTTGGTAATACTGGCAGAATTTGAATTTGCGACCTTCGGTTTATGGGCCCGACGAGGTACAGAGACAAGGCGGCGCCCCACGTGATCAGGCAACCTGAATAGCGTCGGTCATCTGATCCGGGATCTCACGGGGAACGACAGCATCAAGGGCCGATCGAGCGCAGTCGCAACGCGAGCGAGAGTGTCGATCCGATTCTTTGCGGCCCTTCAAGCCTGTCTCCTCCAGAGGGGCTACCCCGCAGCGTGGGGTTGGCCTGGCGTTACCCGCCCGCACTGGCGGGAGAGAGCGTCTCGACTTCGACCTCGTCCATGGCAGGCCACTTTGCGTCGCAGGTGATCACGGGCAGCCTGCGTTCCGCTCTAAAGGCAGCCACGACGGCATCGACCATGGGAAAGTTCTTGTTGCCGTGGTCGGCCTGGAGTTGGCGCGCCCGATCGGCCACGGCGTTGTCGAGCGGCTCCGTGACGAACCCGAGTCGCCGCAGTTCGGCATCGGCATTCTCGAACTGACTCGACCGCGTGGCATGGATCAGAGCCTCTGCGCGTGTGATCCCCAGGATGAGGAGCTTGCCGTCGCGCGGGCACCTCTTGAGCGCCGCTTCATGAGACAGGTGATGGGGATTGAGCACGGCGATCGCAACGTTTGCGTCGACGACGATGGTCATCGCTCGCCGGCCTGCGCGCGCTCCCCATCGAGAGATTGCGTGGGCCAGTCGATATCGAGGCGCCTGATCCGATCACTGGCTGCTGTCACCCGCACCGCAAGGGTCTCGCCCTCGCGCTCAGCCGCGACCCGTTGGATCGCCTCCTGGGTCAGCTGAGACAGGTTGAGCTCAAAATCTGTCGAGGACTCCAACGCAGCCTTCGGTCCAGAAATACCGCACGGCGGGCGAGCGCAGCGGCCACAATCGGATGATGGACATCGATCGCAGCGCCTTTGGGCCCGACACGACCACCGACGAGGTGGTCGACGGGCTCGACCTCTCCGACCTGTCGGTGCTGATCACCGGCGCGTCGGGAGGGCTCGGCGCAGAGACCGCTCGTGCGCTGGCATCCAAGGGTGCGAGCGTGGTGATCACCGCACGCGATCTCACCAAGGCCTCCGCCGCCGTCGATGCCATCAAGGCGTCGACCGGCAACGACGACATCGAGATTGAACAGTTGGAGCTCGGGTCGTTGGCCAGCATCAGGGGGTTTGGAGAGCGGTGGGTGGACGGCCACGACACACTGGACATTCTGATCAACAACGCTGGTGTGATGGCCTGCCCGCAGGGCACGACCGACGACGGGTTCGAGCGGCAGTTCGGCACCAACCACCTTGGCCATTTTCTGCTCACGGGCCTGGTCGCCCCAACCCTGGTTGCCAACGGATCGGGCCGGATCGTGAACCTCAGCTCCCGTGGTCATCAACGCGACGACGTGCACCTTGATGATGTGAACTTCGAGCATCGTGACTACGACAAGTGGGCGGCCTACGGGCAGGCCAAGACCGCCAACGTGCTGCACGCGGTCGAACTGGACCGGCGGCTGCGGGACCGCAATGTCCGAGCGTTTGCGGTGCATCCGGGAACGATCATGACCGACCTGTCACGGCACATGCAGCAACAGGACTTCGAAGCCCTGCAATCGCGCCGGCCGGCCGGATCGATGGGGCTGAAGTCGGTCGCAGCCGGCGCCGCAACGACGGTGTACGCCGCAACCGCACCTGAGCTGGACGGCATGGGCGGCATCTACCTCGAGGACTGCGGCATCGCGCCCATCGACGACGACTCGCAGGTGTCCGGCGTTCGCTCCTATGCCGTCGACCCGGAACGGGCACGCCAGCTGTGGACCCTGAGCGAAGGGTTGACCGGCCAGACATTCGACCTCTGATCGGGCCGCATGAGCGAACCACCCACAACACGGCCACGCGGTGATTCGAGGTGGTGGTTTCGACCGCCGCGCCGACACGGCGAGGTGCTCGCCCACCGCACGGTGAGCTACCTCGAGCTCTTCTACGACCTGGTCTTCGTCGTGCTGATCGCACAGATCTCTCGCTCGCTTGCGGGCGACGTCACCTGGGTCGGCGTCCGCGACTTCCTCATCGTGTTTGCCCTGATCTGGATTGCGTGGGTCAACGGCACCCTCTACCACGACCTGCACGGCAGGGAGGATGGCCGGAGCCGCACCTACATCTTCGCTCAGGTGTCGCTGCTCGTTCTGCTGTCGGTGTTCACCGTCCAGGCAGCCGAAGATCCAAGCGACGGCCGCGGCTTCGCCATCGTCTTCACGCTGCTGGTGATGCTGATCGCCTGGCAATGGTTCGAGGTGCGCCGATTCGATACCCCGGAGTGGCGCCCCGTTGCCGGCCGCTACGTGCAGGGCATCGTGATCATCGCCGTCATCGTTGCCATCAGCGCAGCACTCGACAACCAGGACGTCCGGTTGGCGCTGTGGGGCATAGCCGTCGGACTGTCGCTCGCAGGCAACTTGGTCATGACCCTGCGCCCACGCAGCGATCAGATGGTCCAGGCCACACGGGTCACCGAGTCGCTCGCCGAGCGGTTCGGCCTGTTTACGATCATCGTGCTTGGCGAGGTGGTCGTTGGCGTCGCCAACGGGCTCGCCGCCTCCGAGCACGATTTTCGGACGACTGCGACCGGGCTGATCGCACTGTCCATCGGTTTCGGGTTCTGGTGGAACTACTTCGACTTCGTCGGTGGGCGAGTGCCCGGGGTTGGACGGGCGCGGGTCGCGTGGATGTATGGACACCTGCCGCTTGCGATCGGCATCTCCGCAACGGGGGCAGGCATGATCGGGCTCGTCGAACACGCCGGCGACGGCCGAACCCCAACAGCGACCGCCTGGCTCATCTCGGCGTCGACAGCGACGGTGGCGCTCTCCATCGCAGTGCTGACGAAAACCATCGACGCGCACCCTGGCCGCCGGCTGGTGCCGCTGACGCTTGCCGTCGCCGCGGGCGCGTCGCTCATCGCAGGCGCCGCCCGACCTGCGCCGTGGCTGCTCGCCCTGATCCTGTCGGGCCTGCTCTTCGCCGTGTGGCTCGAAGCGTTCGCCCGACACGTTCGAGGCGGCACCATGATCTCGGACCACCGGTAGTCAGCCCTGCTGGAGGTGGAGAGGGCTCTATGCGATGGCGAGCGGTTCGATCTGCTCGAGGGTTTCCGCAAGTCGGTCCCGTTCGACCTCGAGTTCGTAACGGCTCTGGAGGTTCAGCCAGAACCGTTCGCTGGTGCGAAAGTACCGGGCGAGGCGCAGGGCCGTGTCAGCGGTGATGCCACGCTTGGCGTGAACGATCTCGTTGATCCGGCGCGGTGGCACTCCAATCGCGACTGCGACGTGGTGCTGGGTGATCCCAAGCGGCTTGAGATACTCGAACATCAGGACTTCGCCTGGGTGGATCGGCTCAAGAGCGGATGTGGTCATGTCGTGTCCTTTCAGTGGTAGTCCACGATCTCGACGTCTTCGGGTCCGGCGGTAGTCCATCGGAAGCAGATACGCCACTGGTCATTGATGCGGATGCTGTATGTGGTTGCTCGGTCGCCCTTGAGCTTCTCAAGGCGGTTGCCCGGCGGTACCCGGAGATCCCCGATCTCATCTGCGGCGTCCAGGATGAGCAGCCTGCGCAGGGCAGCTCGTTGGGTGGCTTGGTCGAGACGCTTCGATCGTTGTCGTTGCCACACCCGTTCGGTGTCCTTGTTGCGGAACGATTGCAACACAAGGACGACCATAACGCTCCTCGTTATGGTCGGCAAGCGTTATGGACGAGTCCGAAATGATGGCCGCCGCTGCGGAGCTCAGCGGCGGGTGACCTTCACCGGCAGGTTGGTGTAGCCGTGGACAAAGGCCGAAAAGGTCCGCTCCGGCTCAGCCTGAACCTCGATGCGCTCAAATCGCTGGAGCACCTCCTCCCACAGCACACGAAGCTGCATCTCGGCGAGCCGGCTGCCCATGCAGAAGTGGATGCCGTAGCCGAATGAAAGGTGCCGATCCGCATTGTGTCGCTCGAGATCGATCGCATCCGCATTGTCGAACACGGTCTCGTCGCGGTTCGCCGACAGGTACCACATCAGGATCTGGTCGTTCTTGCGGATCTGCTTGCCGCCGATCTCGCAGTCGTTGTTGGCGGTGCGACGCATGTAGGACAACGGGGTCTGCCAGCGAATAATCTCGGGCACCAGGTTGGAGATGAGGCCCGGATCGGCGATCAGCTTGTCGTACTGATCGGGATACTTGTTGAGGCCGTACACACTGGACGTCATCGTGTTGCGGGTCGTGTCGTTGCCGCCGACGATGAGGAGCAGCAGGTTGCCCAGGTGATCCAACGGCTCCATGTCCTTGGTTGCCTCGCCGTGGGCGAGCATCGACACCAGGTCCGAGCCGGGGTTCTCAAGCCGTTCGACCCACAAACGCTCGAAGTAGGCCAGGCACTCGAGCAGCTCTTCCATCTTCTGTAGGCGGGTCTCGACCACGCCGCCCGGTCGGGGGACCGCAAAGACGACGTCGGACCAACGGGTGAGCTTGCGTCGATCCTCCATGGGGAAGTCGAAGAGCGTGGCCAACAGCAGCGTCGTTAGCTCGACCGACACCGTCTCGACCCAATCAAACGTTTCGCCGTCGGGAAGCGACTCCAACACCTTCACGGTGCGCTCGCGTACCAGCGATTTACGATTGCGGACGCTGCCCGGTGCCCCAATCGATCGCACCGTCTTGCGTTGTGCGGTGTGCTCTGGGGGGTCCATCGAGATAAACGGCGTGATCCGTTGGAACATCGAATTGTTCTCGGGGGTCGGGCGAAGCCCCAGCGTCATGCCCTTCGCCGACGAGAAGTTCTCCCAGTCGCCATCGATGGCCCGGACGTCGTCGTAGTTCATGATCGACCAGTAGCGACCCGCAGATTCGATCTCGTTGAAGTGAACCGGGTCTTCGGCCCGCAGCCGCGCAAAGTGATCGCGCCACAACTCAGACGTGAACAGGTGGGGGTTCGCCGGGTTGATGTCCTCCAAGGGGGTGTCGGCGGCAGCACCGACGTCCTTGCCCAGCTCGGCGAGTTCCACGTCCGGGGGGATCACATCTGGGTTCAGAAACTCGGACGGGTCCAACCCGGGCTCGCTCATGAGGCATCCTCCTTGATCAAGACGGGGACCCTACTGGCGGTGCTGGGTTTGTGTGAGCCGGGCTTCGAGCCGCAGGCCCGTGGTGCGTCGGGCCTTCTATGACACGTCGTGCCGTCGGTTCGCAGCGCCGCGGCCCCACAGCCAGAACGCCCCGGACACGAGATACGCCACCGCCACTCCGATCACCGTGTCCACGACCCGCTCGTCGAGCTTGACCTTCACGCCGTTGCGTTCGGCTTGGCCATAGAGGAGCGCCCACAGGATCAAGAACGACGTGAATGCCGGCGTGACGTACCAGCGGCTTGCCGACGTCGCCGCCATCGTCACGAGCACCAACCAGAGCACGATGGCGATCGCCGGAGTGGGCAGGTCTGCAAGAAGGAGGAGCGCCGCCGCCACCCCGCCCACGATCACCGAGATGACACGACCGATGCCTCGGGCGCTCAGCAGGTCCCAGGTTGGCCTGATCACCAGCAGGGTCGACCCCACCAGCCAGCCGACGAAGTCGACATCGAGAGCGAAGGCGACCAGCGTCGACACAGCTCCCGCAACCCCGAGGACCAGGCCGTAGCGCTTGGCCTCAGCCGGTGTCATCTGTGGCTGTTGAGGGACGTCGCCTTCGTATTCGGGCAGAACCAGGGCCCAGATGTATGAACCGATCGCTCCCAGAATCATGAGACCGGCGACCTTCGCCGAGTCTGCGATCCCCTGATAGGTCAGCCCAATCGCCGTCAGCGGCAGGATCACGCTGAGGGCCACAACCCCCGCCGGCTTCCACGCCGCAACCTGGGCTGCCAGGTACCCAACGACGAACATGCCGACGACAGCGAGCGGTACCCACACCGCCAGGATCGAGCCGAGCAGTATGGAGACTCCGAAGAGGACCCCAACGATGAGTACCGGCCTTCTGGCGTCGCGTTGCGGCGCAAGCCCGACAACCGCCGCAGGAACGGATCCGATCAGTAGGTACGTGCCGGTGAGGACCTCTCCGGCGAAGACCATGACGACTGCAACCAGTCCCATCGCCGCGCCGAACCCAGCGAATCGCCAGTTCCAAGCGATGCCACCTCGGATCACGTCGCGCTGC
>Ga0073899_10000807_pt1 | contig 28912 bp, 22 predicted proteins | sample KloWWTmetaKNB5Ph_FD_88975 | JGI IMG/M metagenome (GOLD analysis project Ga0073899, IMG submission 88975) | Active sludge microbial communities from Klosterneuburg, Austria, studying microevolution and ecology of nitrifiers - Klosterneuburg... | ecosystem: Engineered > WWTP > Aerobic digester >... | reverse complement strand
GCTCGGGTACGGGCAGATCGCGTCCGCCCTGGCGGCGCGCGCCAAGGGGTTCGGCATGACCGTGGTCGCCTGGTCGCGGTCGCTGACGCCCGAGTCGGCCGAAGCTGCCGGGATCGACTACGCAGCGACCCCGCTCGACGTCGCTGCGGTCGCCGACGTCGTCAGCGTGCACGTCGCCCTGAAGCCCGACACCACCGGCCTCGTCGGGGCGGAGTTCCTGGCCGCAATGAAGCCGGGCGCCACGCTCGTGAACACCTCGCGGGGGGAGGTCGTCGACGAGAAGGCCTTGGCGGCGGCGGTGACGGCGAAGGGTCTGCGCGTCGGTCTCGACGTCTACGCCGGGGAGCCCGCGGGCTCGTCGGGGGACTTCGCCCCTGCCATCGTGTCGCTGCCCGGGGTGTACGGGACCCACCATGTGGGGGCCTCCACCGACCAGGCGCAGGAGGCCATCGCGGCCGAGGCGGTCAGGATCGTGCGCGAGTTCCTGACCACCGGCAAGGTGCCCAACGTGGTCAACCTCGCGAAGCGCACCGACGCCACCCACGCCCTGATCCTGCGCCACCTCGATCGGCCCGGCACGCTCGCGACCGCGCTGGACGCCATCCGTGAAGCCGGAGTCAACGTGCAGGAGATGGAGAACGTGGTGTTCGAGGGGTCCGAGGCGGCGGTAGCGCGCATCAATCTCAGCGCTCCGCTGAGCGACGCGGTGCTCACGGCGATCGCCGCGCATCCGGCCGTGCTCGACGCCTCCATGGTCACTCTGTGATCGTCGTCCACCGCTTCCGGGTCCCCGTCGCCGACCGTCCGGGGTTCGCGGCGGTGGCCGACCCGGCGGTGGGCCTGCTCTCGACGCGCGACGGCCTGCTCTCCCTGGACTTCGGCGTCAACCTCGACGATCCGACCCTCTGGGTCCTGGCGACACGCTGGGCCGACGTCGGCTCCTATCGGCGCGCCTTGTCCGGGTACGAGGCGAAGGTCACCATCTACCCCTTGCTCGCCCTCGTCGTCGACGAGCCCAGCGCGTTTGACGACCCGTCCGACGTGGGGGAGAACCGGCCGCGCGGCGGCTGAACCGAGAGGCGGCCGGTCGCCCGGCTCCACTAGGGTTCACGTACGGGTCACCAGCCGGGTGGCCGGGCGCCGCGGTCGTCCGCGTGCACGAGAGAGTGGAGTCCCGCCTGTGGCCAGCACCCTGGACAAGGTCATCAGCCTCGCCAAGAAGCGCGGTTTCGTGTTTCCCTGCGGCGAGATCTACGGCGGCACCCGGGCGGCGTGGGACTACGGACCCCTCGGCGTGGAGCTCAAGGAGAACATCAAGCGCCAGTGGTGGCGGTCGGTGGTGACCTCCCGCAACGACGTGGTGGGGCTCGACTCGTCGGTGATCCTGCCGCGAATGGTCTGGGTCGCGTCGGGACACGTGGGCGTGTTCAACGACCCGCTGACCGAATGCCTGCAGTGCCACAAGCGGTTCCGCGCCGACACCCTGGCCGAGGAGTTCGAGCACCGCAAGGGCCGCGCCCCGGAAGGCGGGCTCGCCGAGGTGCCGTGCCCCAGCTGCGGCACCAAGGGTCAATGGACCGAGCCGCGCGACTTCAACATGATGCTCAAGACCTACCTCGGCCCCATCGAGGACGAGTCCGGCCTGCACTACCTGCGCCCCGAGACGGCGCAGGGCATCTTCGTGAACTTCGACAACGTGGTGCAGACCTCGCGCATGCGGCCCCCGTTCGGCATCGGTCAGGTGGGCAAGTCGTTCCGCAACGAGATCACGCCCGGCAATTTCATCTTCCGGACCCGCGAGTTCGAGCAGATGGAGATGGAGTTCTTCGTTGTCCCCGGCACCGACGAGGACTGGCACCAGTACTGGATCGACGAGCGCACCAGCTGGTACGTGGACCTCGGCATCGACCCCGACCACCTGCGCCACTACGAGCACCCGCAGGAGAAGCTGTCGCACTACTCGAAGCGCACGGTCGACATCGAGTACCGCTTCGGCTTCGTGGGCGGCGACTGGGGTGAGCTCGAGGGCATCGCCAGCCGCACGGACTTCGACCTCACCACCCACTCGCAGCACTCCGGCAAGGACCTCTCCTACCGCGACCCCGTCACGAACGAGAAGTACATCCCCTACGTGATCGAGCCGGCCGCCGGGCTGACCCGGTCGTTGATGGCATTCCTCGTGGAGGCCTACACCGAAGAGGAGGTGGCGACGGCGAAGGGCGGCACCGAGACCCGCGTGTCGCTCAAGCTCGACCCCCGGCTGGCGCCTGTCAAGGTCGCCGTGCTGCCGCTGTCGCGCAACGAGCGCCTCAATCCCACGGCCGACGCGCTGGCGCGTCAGCTCCGCCGGTTCTGGAACGTGGACTTCGACGACACCCAGTCGATCGGACGTCGCTACCGCCGTCAGGACGAGATCGGCACCCCGTTCTGCCTGACCGTCGACTTCGACACGCTCGACGACCAGGCGGTCACCATCCGGCAGCGCGACACCATGACCCAGGAACGCGTCTCGATCGACCAGGTGCAGGGCTACCTCGCGGAGCGGCTCGTCGGCTGCTGAGGCCGTTGCCCGGGTCGGCGACACTGGGGGAGACGTCCGAGGAGGAGTGATGCCCCGACCCCCGCGTGGCCTGGCGGCCATCGTCGTCGTGGGCGTCCTGCTCGCGTTGAGCGGCTGCGTCCGGCTGCGCACCGACGTGGTGATCCGGTCCGACGACCAGGTGACCGTGTCGGTCGACCTGGGCACCCTCAGGCAGTACGCCAATCCGGCCGCCGAGCCGTGCCAGGCCGACTCCGGGCTGCTGCCCGCCACCGCGAGCCGGCGCCCCTACGACGACGGCACCTACGTGGGCTGCGTCATCACCGCGACCGGTCCGGCAGCCGCGCTCGGCCGAGGGCTGTCCGTCGTCCACGCCGACGGGCACTACACGTTCCGCTTCACGGGGGCCGACCCGAACAGCGGAGGTCCGATCGACCCCGGCACCCTGACGGACTTCCAGGTCAGGGTCACGTTCCCGGGCAAGGTCGTGTCGGCCAACGGTTCCGGGGTGATCGACGGCACCAGCGTCACCTGGTCCGACGCGACCGCCCTGGCCGACGGAGAACTCGTCGCTGTCGGAGAGGACGGCGACGGGTGGCACACCGTCCTGCCCTGGCTGGTGGGGGCGGTGGTCGTGCTGCTCGTCCTCGTGGTCGGCCTGGGCATCTACCTCAAGGTGCGGCCGCGGCCCACGCCGGCGCTGCGCGTGCTGCCGCCCCGCACCCTCGTGCTGCCTCCGGCCGTGCCGCCGCCCGCGGAGCCACTCATCGCGGCGACTCGGCTCGACCCCGGCCCGCAGGACTGACCTGCCACTGACCCCGTCAGCTCGACCCTGCCGTCGCCGGCGCGGTGCCCAGTGTCGAACTCGGCAGCGTGCTCGCGGTCGACGTCGCCGAGGGCAGGGCGGCCGCCGAGCTGACGACGGTGCTCGGGGCAGTCGACGCCGGCGCCACGGACGACGGCGGCACGCTGACCGACGGCTGGGTGCTGACCGAGGGCTGGGTGCTGACGGACGGCTGGGTACTGACCGAGGGCTGGGTGCTGGTGGACGGCTGAGTACTGACCGACGGCTGGGTGCTGGTGGACGGATCGGTGCTGACGGACGGCTGGGTGCTCGTGGACGGATCGGTGCTGACGGACGGCTGGGTACTCGTGGACGGATCGGTGCTGACGGACGGGACCACGGAATCGCTGGGCAGCGTGGAGGCGCTCACCGACGGGGCCGTGCTGTCGAGGGCGGAGGGCGGCACGGAGGTGGAGGGCTGATCGGTCGCCGTCGGCAGCAGGGGAGTGGTGGTCTCGTTCGGGACCTCGGGCTCGGGGGTCGGGTTCTCGACCTGGCCCACCTGTGTCGCCACGGTCACCACGGTCTGGGTGATGGTGCCGTTGCGGAACCAGGGCGCCGGGTCGACGAAACTGCCGTTGACCAGCAGTTCCACGTGAAGGTGACACCCGGTGGAGTAGCCGGTGGAACCGACCAGGCCGATGCCGGCACCGGCGCCGACCACTTGGCCGACGCGCACGCCGAGGGCGGAGAGATGGCTGTAGGTCGTGGCCAGGCGCCGGCCGCCGATCATGCCGTGGTCGATCACGACCCGTCCGCCGTAGGCGGTGTCCACCCCGGCGTAGGTCACGACTCCGGCCAGCGCGGCAGCGACGGGGGTGCCGCACGACGCGCCCAGGTCCATGCCGGTGTGCAGCTTGACGAAACCCAGGATCGGGTGGAGCCGCATGCCGAACGGCGACGTGATCGGACCGTTCACCGGCCACACGATCCCGTCGACGCTCACCGTCACCTGCGGCACCACGACCAGCGGACGGGGGGCCGCGGTGGTCTCGACGGGCACGGGGATCCGCGGGGCGAACGACGCGGCGCCGCGGGCGACCCGTCCGATGGGCAGGACGTCGACCGAGGGGTTCGGCGGCACGACGACAGGGACCGGATCGGCCTCCGTGACGACAGCCGCCGGGTAGGCGACACGCGGTTGACTCGTCGGGGCTGCCGCGATCCAGAACGCCATCGTGAGGGCGATGCCCATGGCGATCAGCGCAGGCGCTTGCCTGGTGCTGGTCGACATGGGTGACACCGCGCTTTCCCCGGTGCAGAGACCTGGTTGGCCCAGTCTCACACCCCGACGGCCCGAACAAAAGGGTTTCGTCGGTTCGATCCCGGGGCTGGGCCCACGGCGTGCGGGCTACCCTGTCCCGATGCTGCGGATCGGACCTCTCGAACTGCCCGTGCCGGTGGTGCTGGCGCCCATGGCCGGGGTCACCAACCCCGCCTACCGCAGACTGTGCCGCGAGCAGGCCGAGGCCGGTACCACGGCGCGCCCGGCCGGACTGTTCGTCTGCGAGATGATCACGTCCCGGGGCGTGGTGGAGCGTAACCCCAAGACGTTCGAGATGCTCCGGTTCGATGCCTCCGGAGCCGGCGGCGGCGAGGTCCGTTCGGTGCAGCTGTACGGCGTCGACCCCCACGTCGTGGCCGCGGCGACCACCATCCTCTGCGGCGAGCTCGGGGTCGCCCACGTCGATCTGAACTTCGGGTGTCCGGTGCCCAAGGTGACCAGGCGCGGCGGGGGCGGCGCCCTGCCGTGGAAGCGCGACCGGCTCGCCGCCATCCTCACGGCGGCGGTGACGGCCGCGGAGCCCTTCGGCGTGCCCGTCACCATGAAGACGCGCCTCGGCATCGACGACGACCACATCACCTACCTCGATGCCGGTCGCATCGCCGAGGACTCCGGCGTGGCGGCGGTGCTGATCCACGGCCGCACCGTGCAGCAGTCCTACGCCGGCAACGCCGACTGGGACGCGATCGCCCGGCTCGTACGGCACGTGTCGGTGCCCGTGCTCGGCAACGGCGACATCTGGGAGGCCGCCGACGCCGTCGCCATGATGACGGAGACCGGCTGCGCGGGGGTGGTCGTGGGACGAGGCTGCCTGGGTCGGCCCTGGCTCTTCCGCGATCTCGCCGAAGCGCTCGGTCCCCGGGCCGGCAGCGAGGTCACCGAGCCGTCCCCGTCGGCCCTGCCCACCCTCCCCACGCTGGGGGAGGTGGCCGCGACGCTTCGTCGCCACGGCGAGCTCCTGTCGGACCTGTACGGGGAGCGCGCCGGGCTGACCGACCTGCGCAAGCACATGGCCTGGTACCTGAAGGGATTCCCGGTGGGGGGCGACACGCGCCGGTCGCTGGCGATGGTCGGCTCGTTCGCCGACCTGGACCGCCTGCTGGCGACCCTCGAGGCGGACGCGCCGTTCCCCGCCCAGGAACTCGGCACCCCGCGCGGCCGCCAGGGCACCCCCAAGGCCAAGGTGACGCTGCCCTACGGGTGGCTCGACTCACGGACCCTGGACGAGTCCGCCGACCTCTCGGACGCTGAGTCGGACGTGTCGGGCGGGTGACCGGGGCGTCGTCCCGCCTGCGGCGGCGCCCATTAGGGTCGTGATCATGTCGCGCTCGCTCCACCCGGCAATGCTCGTGGCCACCGTGGCCCTCACCGCGGCCACCGGCCTCTACGGTGCCGTGGCGATGGCCCGGCCCCAGGCCCTCGGGGGCGGTGACGCACCGACTCCGCAGGGGCGCTACTTCGCCCAGATGTACGCCGCTCGAACCGGTCCCCTGGCCGTGCTCACCATCTGGGCCGTCTGCTGGGGCGGTCCGAGCGTGGCGCGTCCCGTCCTTCGTACCGCGGCCGTCGTGCAGCTGGGCGACGCCGTCATCGGCTGCCGGCACCGTCAGCCGCGGCAGGTGGCGGGGCCGCTGGCACTGGCGGCGCTCTACGAGCTGACCCGCCGGTCGTTCGCCGGCCGCGCCACGGGGGCGGCCCTCCATGCCTGACCGCGAACCCGGCCAGCCCACCGAGCGCGCCCGCACCTGGGTGAGGACGATGCACGGGCACGCCGCGGGCGACGTCGTCACGGCTCATGCCCACACCTCCGCGACGGTGGACGCCGACCGCCCGGTGCTGCGGGAGGAGCGGGAGGCCCACGAGGACGCGACCCTCGCGCCGGGCGCCACCCGGGCCCACGGCGCCGGTCGCCGGGCGCGCCCCGAGGAGCCGGACGAGGAGCGGACGTGCTTCGAGCGCGATCGTGACCGCATCGTGCACTCGAGCTCGTTCCGTCGCCTGGCCGGCAAGACCCAGGTCGTGGTCTATCCGACGGATCATCAGCGCACGAGGCTCACGCACGCCTTGGAGGTGGCGCAGGTCGCCACCTCGATCGCGCGGGGGATCGGGGCCAACGCCACCCTCGCCGAGGCGATCGCGCTGGGTCACGACTGCGGCCACGGCCCGGGCGGCCACGCCTCCGAGGACGCCTTCGACCCCTACGTGCCGGGCGGCTACCAGCACGGCCCCTGGGGATCGGACGTCGTGCTGGCCCACCTCAACCTCTGCGCCGAGACCCTCGACGGCATCAGGAACCACTCGTGGTCGCGGCCGGCACCCTCGACGCCCGAAGGGGAGGTGGTCAGCTGGTCCGACCGCATCGCGTACTGCGCCCATGATCTGGAGGACGCGGTGCACGCCGGCATCGTGGACCTCTCCGACCTGCCCGCCGAGGTGGCCGCCGTGTGCGGCCGCAGCAGGCGAGACCAGCTCCGCACGTTCGTGCGGGCCGCCGTCTCGACCACCGTCGAGTCGGGCACCATCGGGATGGACGCCGGTACGGCCGCGGCCCTCGCCGGCCTGCGCGCCTTCAACTACGAGCGCATCTACACCCGCCCCGACTCGGTCGCGCAGTCGACCGCGGTGGTCGAGGTGCTGCAGGCCCTCGTCGAGCACTACATCGACCACCCGTCCGAGCTGCCCGGAGTCGACGCGGCGGTGGCGGAGCGGGTCGGACGCGAGGGGCTCGCTCGGGCTGCGGTCACCTACGTGGGCGGCATGACCGACAGGTTCGCCTTCGCGACGGCGGTGGGACTGCTTGGGTGGGACATGGAACGGATCCCGCGGGGGATCGGACGAGGAGTCTGAACGACATGACCGATCAGTGCACGATCGCCCTGACCGCGGCGGGGGTCTCGCTGTGGCTGGAGGTGTCCGAGGGGCGGCTGCCCCAGGTGGTGCACTGGGGGCCGGAACTCCCCGACGGCTCGGCCCGGGCCGTCCGGGCGGCAGCCGACTCCGGTCTGACGCCGACCACCCTCAACGGCATCGACACGCCGGTCCGCTTGTCGATCCTGCCCGAGGGCGCGTCCGGCATGCTGGGTCGCCCCGGACTCTCGGGCCACCGCAACCGCACCGCCTGGTCACCGCGCTGGGTGGTGTCGGAGGTGCGTGTGGGGGACGCCGTCGTGACCGACCATCACGCCGACGGCGCCGCCCTCGTCACCGCCATGGCTGCCGACCCGCACACCGGGCTGGCGCTACTGCTCGAGATCGAGCTGGCCGCGTCCGGCCTGATCCGCACCCGAGCGACGGTGACCAACCGGGGCGAGGGTCCCTACACGCTCGACTCGCTGACCCCTGGTCTGCCCGTTCCCACCCGGGCCGCCGAACTGCTCGACCACGCCGGGCGCTGGGGCGCCGAACGCACCCCGCAACGCCTCCCGTTCGCCGTGGGCACCCATCTGCGCGAGAACCGCCGGGGCCGCACCGGAGCCGATGCCGCCTACGTCCTGCATGCGGGTACGCCCGGATTCACCTTCCGCACGGGTGAGGTCTGGGGCGTCCACGTGGGGTGGAGCGGCAATCACGTCCACGCCGCCGAGCGCACCGCCCTCGGATCGCGCCTGCTCCTGGGCGGCGAGCTGCTGCTGCCCGGCGAGGTCGTGCTCGAGGTCGGGGAGTCCTATGCCAGCCCCTGGCTCTACGGCGCCTACGGCACCGGGCTCGACGGGGTCGCGGCCCGGTTCCACGACTTCCTGCGGGCCCGGCCCGAGCACGTGTCCTCGCAGCGTCCGGTGACGCTCAACTCGTGGGAGGCGGTCTACTTCGACCACCGCCTCGACCGGCTCGTCGACCTCGCCGACCGTGCGGCCGGCCTGGGGGTCGAGCGGTTCGTGCTCGACGACGGCTGGTTCGGGTCTCGCCGCGACGACACCCGTGGGCTCGGCGACTGGACGGTGAGCGAAGAGGTCTGGCCCGACGGTCTGGGGCCCCTGGTCGACGCCGTCACGTCGCGGGGCATGCAGTTCGGTCTCTGGGTCGAGCCCGAGATGGTGAACCCCGACTCGGACCTGGCCCGCGCCCATCCCGACTGGGTGATGCAGGTGCCGGGTCACCTGCCGCCCGCGGCGCGTCACCAGCAGGTCGTCAACCTGACCATCCCCGAGTGCTACGACCACATCCGCGACGTACTGGTGGCGCTGCTCGACACCTACGACATCTCCTACCTCAAGTGGGACCACAACCGCGACCTCGTCGAGCCCGGCACCGTCCCCCTGGGAGGCCGCGCCGCGGTGCACGCCCAGACCCTGCAGACGTACCGGTTGATGGCCGAGCTCAAGGCTCGCAAGCCGGGCCTCGAGATCGAGTCGTGTTCGTCCGGAGGTGCCCGGGCCGACCTGGGCGTCATGGCGATCTGCGACCGGATCTGGGGGTCCGACTGCACGGAGCCCATGGAGCGGCTGCGGATCAACCGCTGGACCTACCAGCTCCTGCCGCCGGAGCTCATCGGCTCGCACGTGGCGGCCGCCCCGTCCCACCAGACGGGCCGCATGCATCACGTGGCGTTCCGGGCGGCGTCGGCCCTGTTCGCCCACTTCGGCGTGGAGTGGGACCTGGCGGCCGTCCCCCCGGACGACCTGGCCCAGCTGCGCAGCTGGATCCGGATCTACAAGGAGCTGCGCGACCTCATCGGCACCGGTCGACTGGTGCGCAGCGACACCGAGTCGCCCGAGGAGTACCTGACCGGCTTCGTCGCACCCGGGCTCGACCGCGCGGTGTACTGCTTCGCCGCCACCACCACGTCCACCCTCGCCACGACCTGGGGCCGGCTCCGCCTCGAGGGACTCGACCCGCACCGGTCCTACCAGGTGCGGCCCCTCGTTCCCGGGATCCCGGTGGGCTCGTTCCCCGGACTCATGGCGCCGCCCTGGTTCGGCGAGGCGCGCGGCTCGTCGTTCGACGGCGGCACCTACGGGGGCGCGTTCCTGGGCACGGTCGGACTGCAGTCGCCCTTCCTCATCCCGGACTACCCGCTGCTGTTCCTCGTGCGGGAGGCGTGAGGGAGGAGGCGCGAGCGGCTAGCCCTTGCAGGTCCAGTCGCGCAGGCCGTTCTTGGCGTAGAGACGGTTGGCGACCGTGATCTGCTGCTCGCGCGAGGCGAGGTCGGCGCGCGAGGCGAAGTCGGCGCCGCCGTTGGCGAGCCAGGTGGAGCTGGAGAACTGCAGCCCGCCGTAGTAGCCGTTGCCCGTGTTGATGTGCCAGTTGCCGCTCGACTCGCACTGCGCGACGCGGTCCCACATCGCCGCGTTGGCGAGGTTGAGGCCCGCACCGGACGTGCTGCCGGCTGCCGTGCCGCCCGCACTGGAGGCCGCGACCGCGGTCGCCTTCGCCTTGGTGCCGACCGAGGTGACCTGGGCCACCGGCTGGGTGGTGACGGCCTCGGACACGAGGGTGCGCGACTCCTCGACACCGTCGACGGTCGTGACGGCGAACGTCTTCGTCAGCACCCCGGGGGCACCGGGGGTGGTGACCGAGGAGGTGCCCTTGGTCCTGGTGGCGTCGTCGACCGTCGTCGCGGTGAACGGGACGGCGACGGTCTCGGCCACCTCGGCCACCGCCACACGGCGGACCGTCACGTCGGACCGGTCGGTCAGCGAGGCCTCGGCCGGCACCGACAGCCGGTCGTCGGCGTCGTACGTCACGCCGAGCTCGGTGAGCACCCCGGCGACCGTCGTCGCGTAGGTGAGCGTGGTGGACGTGATGCCGTCGCGGGTCACGCTGACGAGCACGGGGCGCCGCAGGGTGACGGTGACGGTCTGGCCGTTCGCCACCGCCGTGTCGACTGCCGGCGACACCGAGTCCCGTCCCTCGAGGGTGACGCCGTTGGCGCGCAACACGTCTCCGACGGTGGTGGTCAGCCCGAAGCCGGAGACCTGCCGGGTCTGCTCGCCCACGCGCAGGGTGACCGTCTTGTCGAGCGCGACGGCAGTCCCGGTTCCGGCGAGACCCAGCACGGCCGCGGCCGTGAGGGTGGCTGAGATGATCTTCGTCCGGGTCTGCACCGGCTGGCTCCGCTCGCTGAGACGTCACTTTCCTGAGAAATTCTAAGGGAGTCCTCCCTCAGCGCCAAACGAACGACCTTCGGCGGACCCACCGGACCGCCGTCGACGTGGCACAGTGTGGCCATGGCCGGCCGACAGCGAGTGATCATCGACAACGACTTCTCGGGTGATCCAGACGGGCTGCTGCAGCTGGTGCACCATCTGCTGTCGCCCTCGGTGGAGATCAGGGCGCTGATCGGTTCTCATCTGCGACCGGGGGATCCGTTCGACCCCAGCGAGTCCACCGCCGACAACGCGTGCGGGCGGATCCATGCGGTGCTCACCGCGCTGGGCGTCGACGCCCCGGCACCCGTGGTGGCCGGCTCCAACTCCCCCCTGCCCGACATGAGGACCCCGCTCCGCTCCGCCGCGGCGACGGCGATCGTCGCCGAGGCGCTCGCCGACGACCCCCGGCCCCTCTTCCTGTGCTGCGGAGCCGGGCTGACCGAGGTGGCCAGCGCCTGGTTGATGGAGCCGCGCATCAGCGAACGACTCACCCTGGTGTGGATCGGGGGGCCGGAGGACCCGGACCTAGCCGACCCGCCCCCGCACGCGTCGCCCGTGGAGTACAACCTCAACATCGACGTGGCCGCGGCGCGCGTCGTGCTCAACGAGTCGGACATCCCCGTGTGGCAGGTGCCCCGCAACGCCTACCGGCAGGTGCTGGTCTCGACGGCCGAGCTCGACACCCTGGTGCGGCCCCAGGGCGACATCGGACGGCTGCTGGCCGACAGTCTCGACCAGGTCCACGCCATGGCGGGCGCGCACGGGCTGCCGTTGGGGGAGACCTACATCTGGGGCGACAGCCCGCTCGTGCTGCTCACGGCGCTGCAGTCGTCGTTCGAGGCCGACCCCTCGTCGTCGGAGTACCGGGTGCGGCCCTGCCCGACCATCGCCGAGGACGGCACGGCCACGTTCGGCGGGGGGAGGCCGATCAGGGTCTACACGAGACTCGACACGCGGCTGCTGCTGGGCGACTTCTTCGCCAAGCTCGCTCGCCATGCCGCCACGGCCAGGCAGCCGGACCAGGCCGGCGACGGGCAGACCGCCAGGGTCACAGCTCCACGGTGATGTGCTCGGCGAGGTAGCGCCGCAGCACCCTCGTCATGTCGAACGACTTGCCGGCGAAGAGCCACTGCACCTGCAGCCCGTCCGACAGTGCCAGCACGTCGCGCGCCACCTCGTCGGGGTCCGACCCCTCGCGGAGGAACCCCTTCGCGTCGACGTCGCGCAGCGAGTCGGCCATGATCTTGCGGATCCGCACGTAGCGGGCCGCGAAGTAGTCGTGGGCCGGGTGATCGGCGCTGGTCGCCTCGGCGGACAGCTGACAGTAGACCTCGACCAGGCCCGGCACGGAGCAGTTGTGCGCCACGAGCCGCAGCAGACCGCGCATGTAGGCCAGCCCGTCGCGGGAGTTCAGATCGAAGAAGCCCATGTTGATCTCGTCGCGGTGTTCCAGGACGGCGGCCAGCAGTCGCTTCTTGGACCCGAAGTGGTGCAACAGCCCGGCCTGGCTCATGCCCGCCTTGTCGGCGATCTCGCGCAGCGACCCGCTGCGGAAGCCGGCATCGGCGAACACCTCCAGGGCCGCATCGAGGATCTCGGCGCGCCGCTCGGGCGTCTTCGCATAGATGCCGCGCGTCGCCGTCGTTGTCGCCATAGTGGGGACGCTAGCAGGCGGAGCGGACTGTTGACGGGAGATCCCGAACAACTGGTCGGTTTTTGTTGTAGTGTGCGGACACGCAGTCCAATGGGGGGCTGCCGAACGGAGGTTACCGAATGGCACGACACCTCAAGGCCCTGGCAGCAGCCGCGGCAGCCCTCTCGCTCATGGTGGCCGGGTGCTCGGGGGGCGACGCCGGTGGCGGCGCCGCGGCCGAGACCACGCTGACGCTGGGCTCCATCACCCAGGCCACCACGTTCGCCGCGAAGGACATGCGGTGGGCGAACGAGTCGTTCTACGGGCAGGCGGTCTACGACACGCTGCTGATCGCCGACCCCGAGGGGAAGGTGCAGCCGCACGTCGCCACCGAGTGGACGTACGACACCGCCAAGACCAAGCTCACCCTGAAGATCCGTACCGACATCAAGTTCAGCGACGGCGAGAAGCTCACCGCCGACGTCGTGGCCCAGAACCTCAAGCGGTTCCGTGACGGGGTGTCGCCCAACAAGAACCTGCTCGAGGAGCTCGCCGACGCGAAGGCGGTCGACGAGAGCACCGTGGAGCTCACCCTGAAGCAGCCCGACCCGGGCGTCATCGTCGGCCTCTCCCGCAACGCCGGCCTGATCGCCAGCCCGAAGTCGTTCGGTGCGGCCGACGAGAAGACCAAGCCCGTCGGCTCCGGGCCCTACGTGCTCGACACCGAGAAGACGGTGCCCGGCACCGAGTACTACTTCAAGAAGAACCCGACGTACTGGAAGCCCGAGATGAGGAAGTACGACAACCTCGTCGTCAAGGTCTTCACCGATCCCACCGCTCTGCTCAACGCGGCCAAGTCCGGCCAGGTCAACGGCTCCAACGTGATCGACCGGGGCACGCTGAAGGAGTACGAGGCGTCCGGCTACACGCTGAACAAGTTCGAGCTCGACTGGCTCGGGGTCATCCTCTACGACCGTGGCGGCTCCATGACGCCGGCGATGAAGGACGTCCGCGTGCGCCGGGCGATCAACATGGCCTTCGACCGGGCTTCGATCCTGACCACCTACGGCCAGGGCTTCGGTACGGTGACCGAGCAGATCTTCCCGCCGCGGTCCGCGGCCTTCGACAAGTCGCTCGACAGCACCTACAAGTACGATCCCGCCGCCGCCAAGGCCCTGCTCGCCCAAGCCGGCTTCCCCAACGGGTTCACCCTCAAGATGCCCACGTCTCCCCTCATGGGCACCACCCTGCCGCCGATCATCCAGCAGCAGCTCAAGGACATCGGCGTCACCGTCGAGTTCACCCAGTCGACCGACTACATCGGTGACATGCTGGCGCCGAAGTACTCCGCGGCCTGGATGCAGCTGCAGACCGACGAGGACTTCGCCCTCTACAAGTTCCAGATCGGCCCCGTGGCCACCTGGAACCCGTTCAAGTACGCCGATCCCAAGGTGACGGCGCTGGGTGCCACGATGCGCGCCGGGTCCGACGCGGACGCGGCTGCCGCCGCCAAGGAGCTCAACGCCTACATCGTCGATCAGGCCTGGTTCGTGCCCTGGTACCGCACCCAGGGGGTCTTCGTGACCGACGCGAAGACGCAGGTCAAGACCCAGGCCGGGAACGCCATCCCGTACCTCTGGAACATCACGCCCAAGGCGTGACGCCACGGTGCCCGGGCCGCACCCGTCCGGCCCGGGCACCACACACTGCCGGTTCGAGGACAGGAGAACTCGATGGGGAGTTTCATCGCACGGCGGCTCATCTCAGGTGCCGTGCTGCTCGTGGTCATCACCACGCTCGCCTTCCTGCTGCTCTATGCAGGGGGAGGAGACATCGCTCGCAAGATCATGGGAGACCAGGCCACCCAGGAAGCCGTGGCCCAGAAGGCGCGGGAACTGGGGCTCAACCGGCCCGTCCTCTCGCAGTACTCCGACTGGCTCCGCCACGCCGTCCAGGGTGACCTCGGCGTGTCGTGGTTCAACGGCCAGCAAGTGACCCGCGCGGTGACGACCCGGCTGTCGGTGACCCTCTCGTTGGTGATCGGCGCCATCACGGTGGCGGCGCTGCTCGCGATCCTGCTCGGTGTCACGGCCGCGTTGCGGCGGGGCTGGGCCGACCGCGTGATCCAGGTCGGGGCCGTCATCGCCCAGGCCATCCCCAACTTCCTCGTCGCCCTGTTCCTCGTGCTGGTCTTCGCCATCAACCTGAAGCTCTTCCGGGCGACGGGCTACGTGCAGCCGGCCACCAACATCGGCCGCTGGATCAACAGCATCACCCTCCCGGTCGCCGCCCTCTGCATCGGCAGCACCGCGAGCGTGACGCAGCAGATCCGTGGGTCGGTCATCGACGCCCTCCGTCAGGACTACGTGCGAACGCTGCGGGCCCGTGGCCTGTCGTTCCGGCGCACGATCTTCAAGCACGTGCTGCGGAACGCCGGTGGGCCGGCACTCGCCGTGCTGGCGGTGCAGTTCGTCGGCATGCTCGGCGGTGCGGTCATCATCGAGCAGGTCTTCGCCATCCCCGGCCTCGGACAGATCTCCGTCCTCGCCACCCAGCAGGGCGACATCCCCCTGGTGATGGGCCTGGTGCTCGTCATGGCCGTGATCGTCGTCATCGTCAACCTCGCCATCGACCTGATCCAAGGCTGGCTCAACCCGAAGGTGAGGCTCCGGTGAGCATCAACACCAACGCGCTGCCCGATCCCGTCGAGGAGGCGACCGACAGCCTCGAGCCCCGGGACGTCCCGGATCCGGCCGTCGCCATCGCCCTCGCCCCGCCCATCCCGAAGATCAACCTCTTCAAGCGGCTGCTCAAGAACCCCATGGGCCTGTTCGCCATGTCGCTGCTGGCCATCATCGTGTTGACGGCCGTGCTCGCCCCGCTGCTGGCGCCGGCCGACCCGAATCTCGCCTCGCTGCAGAACGTACGAGTCGACCCCGGCACGAAGGGATTCCTCCTGGGCACCGACGGGGCGGGTCGCGACGTGTGGGCGCGCCTGCTCACGGCCGGTCGCTTCTCGCTCGCCGGCGCGTTGCTGGCCGTGGTCGTCGCCGCCGCCATCGGCATCGTCGGTGGCCTCATCGCCGGCTACTACGGCGGCTGGTTCGACAACCTGTCGAGCTGGGTCGTGTCGCTGATCATGGCCCTGCCGGGCATCGTGATCCTGCTGGCGGCTCGTGCGGTCGTCGGCCCCGGTCTGTGGACCTCGATGGCGATCTTCGGCGTGCTGTTGTCGCCGGCATTCTTCCGGCTCACCTACACCGCCGTCTCGGGGGTACGCAACGAGCTGTACGTCGACGCGGCCCGCGTGGCGGGACTCTCGGACGCCAGCATCATCGGCAAGCACATTCTCACCGTGGTGCGGGCACCGGTCATCATCCAGTCGGCTCAGGTCTTCTCGATCGCGGTCGCGATCCAGTCGGGCCTCGACTTCCTCGGACTCGGCGATCTGGCCATCCCCACCTGGGGCGGCATGCTCAACGACGGCTTCCAGAACATCTACCTCAAGGCGATCCTCATCCTGTGGCCGTCCCTGGCCATCGGTCTCACCGCCATCGGCAGTGTGCTGCTCGCCAACGCGATGCGTGACGAGCTGGAGCGTTCCGGCCAGCCGGTGAAGCGCCGGGCCAAGAAGGGCGAGACGGGGATCGAGCGCGAAGAGATCATCACGCACCCCGAACCGATCACGGGCAAGGAGCTGGGCGAGGTGCTGCTGGTGGTCGACAACGTCTCCATCGGCTACCACCAGAGCGACGGGTCGATCAAGCACGTGGTCGACGACGTCAACCTCACGGTCCGTCGCGGGGAGGTGCACGGCCTGATCGGCGAGTCGGGCTCGGGCAAGACCCAGACCGCCTTCTCGGTCATGCAGCTTCTCCCGCAGGGCGGCGAGGTCACGGGCGGCTCGATCACCTTCGAGGGCGAGCAGATCGCCCAGGCCACGGAGGCCCAGATGATGAAGCTCCGGGGCACGAAGATCGCCTACATCCCGCAGGAGCCCATGAGCAACCTCGATCCCTCGTTCACGATCGGGAGCCAGCTCACCGAGCCGATCATGCTCGGCCAGAAGCTGTCGAAGGCCGAGGCCAAGGCCAAGGCCATCGCGTTGCTCACGCGGGTCGGCATCCCCAACCCCGAGCGCACCTACGCGGCCTACCCGCACCAGGTGTCGGGCGGGATGGCGCAACGCGTGCTCATCGCCGGCGCGGTGTCGATGGAGCCCGACCTGCTCATCGCCGACGAGCCGACCACGGCCCTCGACGTGACGGTGCAGGCCGAGGTCCTCGACCTGCTGCGGGAACTCCAGGCCGAATACAACATGGGCATGATCCTGGTCACCCACAACTTCGGCGTGGTGGCCGATCTGTGCGACCGGGTGTCGGTGATGCGCAACGGACGCATCGTCGAGACGGGCAACGCGGCGTCGATCTTCGCCGATCCGCGTCACGAATACACCCGCATGCTGTTCGACGCGATCCTCGACGAGACCTCCGTCCGTGAGGACTACACCCGGACGGCTTCCGGCGCCGTTGCCGAAGGGAGCCAGAAGTGAGCGCGCTGCTCGAAGTCAAGGACCTCACCGTCGACTACCCGGGCAAGGGCTTCCGGGCCCAGCCGTTCCGGGTGCTGAAGAACGTCTCGATCGACATCCGCGAGGGCGAGTGCGTCGGGCTCGTGGGCGAGTCGGGTTCCGGCAAGACGACCCTCGGCCGCGCGGTGCTGGGGCTCGCCCCGGTCACCGGCGGCAGCGTCAAGTACAAGGCCAAGGAGATCGGCCACGCGTCCCGCGAGGAGCGCCGGCAGCTGGCGAGCGAGATCCAGGTCGTGTTCCAGGACCCCTACACCTCGCTCAACCCGTCGATGACGATCGAGGACATCCTGACCGAGCCCCTGCGGGTGCGGAACGTGTCGGCGGCCGACGCACGGAAGCGCGTGCTCGACCTGCTCGACGCGGTCAACCTGCCTCAGGGCGCGGCCGATCGGCTGCCGCGCGAGTTCTCGGGCGGCCAACGGCAGCGCATCGCCATCGCGCGGGCCCTGGCGCTCGACCCTCAGCTCATCGTCTGCGACGAGCCGGTGTCGGCGCTCGACCTGTCCACCCAGGCGAGGGTGCTGGAGCTCTTCAAGGGCATCCAGGAGCGGACGGGCGTGGCCTACCTGTTCATCTCCCACGACCTCGACGTGATCCGCTACCTCAGCCACCGCGTGGCGGTCATGTATCACGGCGAGATCGTCGAGTGGGGGCCGGGCAGCAAGGTGACGCTCACCCCGGAGCACCCCTACACCCAGCGGCTGCTCCTGGCGGCTCCCGTCCCCAACCCCGGCCTGCAGGCCAAGCGTCGCGAGCAGCGCCGCCGGCTGATCGCCGAGCAGGCCTCGCTCGGCCTCGACATGGCGGTCTGACCGCCGACCCAGGGTCAGGATTCGGCCCCCGGGCACCGAGCCCGGGGGCCGACCTGTACCTTCACCCCTAGTGGTCACAGGCCGGCCACGAAGCCGCAGCACTGTCGGTGGGCCGCCGGCGTCGATTCACGGAGTTCGCCCATGTCATTGCCCAACCCGCTCCTTCCCGGCTTCAACCCGGACCCGTCGGTCTGTCGCGTCGGTGACGACTACTTCATCGTCACGTCCACGTTCGAGTACGTGCCGGCGCTGCCCGTCTACCACAGCCGCAACCTGGTCGACTGGCAGCACATCGGCAACATCTCCTACGACGCTCCCGCGATCGGTGTTGCCGAGTGCCCCACCAACATGGGCGTGTGGGCACCCACGATCCGCCACTGGGACGGGGTCTTCCACGTCGTCGTCGTGGTGGCGGGGCACGGCTGCCTGCACTTCACCGCCCACGACCCCGCCGGTCCGTGGAGCGCTCCGCAGCTCATCGCCGGCATCGGAGGCATCGATCCCGACCTGGCCTGGGGAGACGACGGCACCCCCTACATCACGTACTCGGGTCTGATCCTGTCGGGCGACGAGATGGGCCGGCACCTGGGGATCCAGCAGGTCAAGGTCGACCTGGTGGTCGGGAAGGCCCTCGAGGAGCCACGCTCCCTGTGGTCCGGAACGGGCGGGATCTTCCCCGAGGCCCCCCATCTCTACCGGCGCGGCGACACCTGGTACCTGATGGTGGCCGAGGGCGGGACGGAGCGCGGTCACGCCGTGAGCATCGCCCGCGGCCCCTCGCCCGAAGGCCCCTTCGAGTCGAATCCCGCCAACCCCATCCTGACGGCCCGGGGAACGGCCCGACCCGTGCAGAACACCGGGCACGGCGACCTCGTCGAGACCGACCAGGGCACCCTCATGGTGCTGCTGGGGGTGCGTCCCCGGGGCATGGTGCGGTCGTTCTCCGCCCTCGGCCGCGAGACCTTCTGCACCCCGGTGACGTGGGAGGACGGCTGGCCGGTCGCGCAGCCGGTCGAGCTCAACACCCGTGACGGCTGGAGCGAGACGATCACGTTCGACCGGCCCCTCGACCCGGGCTGGATCGGCATCCGGCAGGAGCCGGGGCTGGTGTCGCAGGTGTTCGAGCAGAAGCTCAGCCTCATCGGACGAGGCACGCCGATGGACCACGAGGCCCCGGTGTTCGTGGGCCGCCGCCAGCAGCACCAGTCGTGCACCTATTCGGTCGACGTCGAGGTCGACGGCATCGGCGGCCTCAGCGTGCGCTACGACGAGTGGACGCACTACGACATCGAGGTGGGCACCGGCCCCGAGGGCACCCACGTCACGGCGCGTGCCGTGATCCCGACGCTGCGGCAGGAGTGGCGCGCCCCACTGGCGTCCGGCCGGGCGACGCTCGTGCTCGAGTCGCTCCGCCCCGAAGGGGCCTTCGGGCTCGCCGTCGTGACCTGCGACGTGCTGCGGCTCAAGGTCGTCGGCGAGGACGGCGTCGAGCAGGTACTCGCCGAGATCGACGGCCGGCACCTGTCGGCCGAGACGGCGGGGTCGTTCACCGGACGCGTGGTCGGTGTCTATTGCGACACGGGCCGCCTCGAGTGCCGGCAGTGGCGCTACCGAGGGGACAACGACTGATGCCGGGCTTCGATCGTGACTCCCTCGTCGGCGACGTGCTCGACGTGCCCGAGGGCCGCTCCGTCCTCCAGCGTCACCTGGCAGGGCTGGTCAACTCGCCCTTGGCGGGCCAGCTCCGCTTCGTGACGGTCGACCGGCTGCTCGGACTGCCGATGGTCCGCTGCGACGCCGACGCTCTGCTGGCCGATCTGGCCGGGGTCGACGGTGCTGCCGCGGCGCCGAAGGAGCCCGAGCCGCGCATCGTCCCGCGCAGCGACTACGAGGACGACTCCGTGGCGCGTGGGTCGGCGGCGGCCTCCTACCCGGGCAGCGTCGCGCGCTACGGGCGGTTCGAGCTCGTCCTCGCCGGACCTTCCCACGGCAACCCCTTCACCGACGTCGAACTGTCGGCCACGTTCGCCCAGGGGGACGCGGCGGTGACGTGCGGAGGCTTCTACGACGGGGACGGGCGTCACGTCGTGCGCTTCCTGCCCCTGACCGAGGGGGAGTGGCGCTTCGTCACCACCTCCACCGCGCGGTCGCTCGACGGCATCGAGGGCACAGTCGTCGTGGGTGCCGCCGCCGGTCACGGTCCGGTGCGGGTCGACGGCCGTCCCGGTGCGTCCTACCACTTCGCCCACGCCGACGGCACCCGGCACGTGCCTCTCGGCACCACGTGCTACGCCTGGACGCACCAGCCCGAGCACCTGCAGCGCGCCACCCTCGCGACCCTGGCGGCAGCGCCGTTCACCAAGCTGCGACTGTGCGTGTTCCCGAAGTCCTACCTGTTCAACACCAACGACCCGGACCGCTATCCCTACGAGCGGGCTGCCGACGGTTCCTTCGACCACACCCGTTTCGATCCGGACTACTGGCGCCACCTCGAAGGACGCATCGACGATCTGGCCGCACTGGGCATCGAGGCCGACCTGATCCTCTTCCACGCCTACGACCGGTGGGGGTTCTCGGCCATGAGCGCAGCGGCCGACGACCGCTACGTGGCCTACGCGGTGAGACGGCTGCAGGCCTTCCCCAACGTGTGGTGGGCGCTCGCGAACGAGTACGACCTGGTCTGGTCGAAGACCACCGACGACTGGGAGCGCATCGCCGGCGTCGTCGGCGCCAACGACCCGGTCGGTCACCTCACGTCGATCCACAACTGCTTCGGCCACTACGACCACACGCGGCCGTGGGTCACCCACGCCAGCGTGCAACGAGTCGACGTCTACCGCACGGCCGAGAACGTCACGGAGTGGCGACGCGAGTGGGGCAAGCCCGTGGTCGTCGACGAGTGCGCCTACGAGGGGAACATCGACCAGGGCTGGGGCAACATCACCGGCGAGGAGATGACGCGCCGCTTCTGGGAGGGCGCCGTTCGGGGCGGCTACGTGGGCCACGGCGAGACTTACCTCAACGACCGCGAGGAGCTGTGGTGGTCGAAGGGTGGCGAGCTGGTCGGATCCTCTCCGGCGAGAATCGCCTTCCTGCAGCGGGTGACCGAGGAGTCGCCGACCGGGTACCTGGAGCCCCGGCCGGGGGAGTGGGACGTGCCGTGGTGCGACTCGGGCTCCGGTGCCGACGACTACCTGATCTGCTATTTCGGGTTCAACCAGCCGTCCTTCCGCGACGTCCACCTGCCCGAGGGGCGTCGCTACGACGTCGACATCCTCGACACCTGGAACATGACGGTCGAGCGGCTGCCGCAGCGGGTCGAGAACGCCGTGCGGGTGCCCTTGCCGGCTCGTCCCTTCATGGCGGTCCGGTTCGTCGTCGCCGAGCGCTGACGCGTCAGGGCTCCAGCAGCCCGCGGATGTCGTCGGCGGTCAACGGCTTGGCGAAGGCGGCGTCGTCGGTGCCCACGACCTTCGCGAACAGGTCGCGTTTGCGCTGCTGCAGCGCGACGACCTTCTCCTCGATGGTGTGCTCGCTCACGAGGCGGTAGACGTTGACCGGCTTGTCCTGCCCGATCCGGTGGGTGCGATCGACGGCCTGGGCCTCGGCGGCGGGGTTCCACCACGGGTCGAGCACGAACACGTAGTCGGCCTCGGTGAGGGTCAGCCCGAAGCCGCCGGCCTTGAGGCTGATGAGGAAGACGGGCGCGTCGCCCGTGCGGAACGAGTCGATGACGGCCTCGCGGTCGCGGGTGCGGCCGTCGAGGTAGACCGTGCCGATCGCCTCGGTGGCGAGCCGTGACTCGGCCATGCGCAGGTAGCTGGTGAACTGGCTGAACACCAGCGCCCGGTGACCCTCCGCGGTCACTTCGGCGAGCATCTCGACGAGGGCGTCGAGCTTCGCCGACACCGCCGCGCCGCCGTCGACGAGAGCGGGGGACAGGGCCAGCCGGCGCAGCCTGGTGAGGGCGGCCAGCACCGCGACCCGATTGCGGCCGAGGTTGCCCACCAGTCCGAGCACCTTCTTGCGCTGGGCCTGGAGCTCGCGGTCGTAGGCCCGTCGATGGTCGGCCGTCAGCGGCACGGAGACCACCGTCTCCTGCTTCTCGGGCAGCTCGCGGGCGACGGCGTCCTTCGTCCGGCGCATCATCAGGGGCCGCAGGCGCCGCTGCAGCCGAGCCAGCCGCTCACGGTCGCCGGACTCCACCGGGCGCCGGTAGAACTCGTCGAACACCTTGGGGTCGGGGAACAGCCCGGGGGCGGTCACCGAGAGGATCGACCAGAGGTCCATGAGGTTGTTCTCGAGCGGGGTGCCGGTCATCGCGAGCTTCGTCCGCGCGCGCAGCCGCCGCACCGCCTGGTAGGTCTTCGACGCCCGGTTCTTCACGAACTGGGCCTCGTCGAGCAGCACCAGCGACCAGTCCGTGTCGCAGAACTCGTCGGCGTCGAGCCGGAGCAGCGTGTAGGACGTGACCACCACGTCGGCGCCCCTGATCGCCTCGGCCAGGGCGAGGCGGCGAAGCGAGGTCTGCTCCACCCGGCGCACGACGAGACCCGGGGCGAAGCGCTCGGCCTCGCTCGCCCAGGTGCCGATGACCGACGTGGGCGCGATCACCAGGGCCGGGCGGTGCAGTTCGCCACGCTCGGCGAGCAGCGTGAGCAGCGTGAGCGCCTGGACGGTCTTGCCAAGCCCCATGTCGTCGGCGAGGATCCCGCCCAGGCGCGTCCGCCAGAGGAACTCGAGCCACTGGAAGCCGGCCGTCTGGTAGGAGCGCAGCGTGGCCGTCATGCCGACGGGCAGGGGCGCCGGCTCGACCGAGGCCGGGTCGAGCAGCCCGGCGACCGACGACTGCCAGGCGGCGGACTGCTGCGCCACCACGCCGGACCCGACGAGCTCCTGCCAGAGCCCGGCGTGCTCGACGCGGAGCTGGAGCGATCCGGGGGAGCCGCCCGACAGCGCGATGGCCTCCTCGATCAAGCGCCGCAGCTCGGCGAGCTCGTCGGTGTCGAGCGGGAACCAGGTGCCGTCGTCGAGGATCATCACCTCGTCGCCCGCCACCAGGGCGCGGAAGAGATCGGCGAACGCCACGCTGTGGCCGGCCACCGTCACGGTCACGCCGAGATCGAACCAGTCGGGCCGGTCGCCGTCGGTGACCGCCAGGCTCACCACCGGCGCCTCGTCGGACTCCCTCAGCTCGGGGGGTGCGCCCTGCTCCACCACCTCGACGCCGGCGGCCCGCAGGACGGGCAGCCGGGCCGCCATGTCGATCAGCGCGCGGCCCGTGACCGACTCCTGCACCGGCGGCAGGCCGGCGGCGTCCGTCGCCCAGCCCGTGGCGGGCAGCACGCCCAGGAGCCGGACCTCGGCGGGGATGTCCCGCGCCACCTGGTCGCCGGCCGTCGCCCCCAGCGGAACCGCGACGTCGTCGTGACCGACCCGGTAGCGGAACGACCACGACAGGGCGGCCGTATGCTCCGCCTGCCAGCGGACGTGGAGCGCCAGCCGGGGCGGCTCGGGCAGCGGCAGTTCGAGCCCGTCGGGGATCACGACGTCGTAGGCCTTGACCAGGAGGGGATGCACCGTGGCGGCGAACAACGGCACGTCGTCCGGCGGCACCAGCACATGACGGCTCTCGCGGATGTGGTGCTCCTGAGCCGTGGTCAGCGGCTTCGCCAGCGGCGCGAGCACCAGGTCCCGTGAGCCGAAGGCGACCCCGTGCGGCGGGCTCCCGATCAGCGTCATCTCGCGGGTGTCAGGGGTCGCCGGTTCGTCCGGCGAGCCGGCCGCGACGGGTCGCTCCGGCAGGTCGAGGGACGTGGTCACCAGCAACGCGCCGCCCGGCTGGCCCTGGTAGCGGCACGACGCGGTGGCGACGTCGGTGCTCAGTCGCACCGAGTCGGTGCGGTCGCCCGGCAGCAGCACGACGCCCATGTCGAGGGCACGGGCCAGGGCGGCCCAGAGGCCGGGCGACGCGTTCGACAGGGCGCGGCCGCGAACGCCGTAGGTCTCGGCGCCGAGCTCGCGTCCGACCGCTCGCACGGCGACGGCATGCACGGGGTCGATCCCGCTGTCGGAGACCACCGAGTCCCAGCCGAGGTCGCGCGCCAGCCATTTGCCCGTGACCCCCTTGACGCGGATGCGCAGCTCCGGTCCGTACCACCCCTGCCCCACCTGGATGCCCAGTCCGGCCCCGGCCCGGGCCTGCGCCGCCTCGGCCACGACCCCGGCGAAGGCGCGCTGCCAGCCGCGGGTGCGCTGTCCGGAGTCGTGGTCGCGTACCGTGAGGAGAACGGCGATGACGTGCTTGCAGTTCACGACCATGGGGCAGGTGCACGTACCGCCGACGTGGGTCGAGCCACCGTTCACCCGCACGCGATAGACCTGAGCCCGGCTGCCGGTGACCTGGCCGACGAGGCTCTGGCCCTCGATGCGCACCGATCCGACCTTGGCCCGGTCGGCGTAGTCGCGGCCTCGATCGAAGGTGGCCGTGCCGAAGTCGCGCCGCAGCTTGGCATCGCTGAGGGCTGCCACCCACTCCGGAATGTCGACCACGATCGTCCAGCCTCCCACACAACTCAACCCCCGCGCCCCGGGGCGGCCACCGGTGGCCCGCTCCCCGGGATCCCCGGGTCCGATGTCGGGCGCGGACCGTCCGCCGCTCCTCGTAGACTCGCGGCGTGGCCGGGCGGATCAACGAGGAAGACATCGCGGAAGTCCGCGACCGCGCGCGGATCGACGACGTGATCGGCTCCTTCGTGGCGCTTCGCAACGCCGGAGGCGGCGCGCTGAAGGGACTGTGCCCGTTCCACGCGGAGAAGACGCCGAGCTTCCAGGTGACTCCGGCGCGCGGCTTCTACTACTGCTTCGGGTGCGGCGAGGGCGGCGACGTGATCACCTTCGTCCAGAAGATGAGCAACCTCGCGTTCACCGAAGCCGTCGAGCAGCTGGCCGACCGCTACGGGGTGCAGCTGCGCTACGACGAGAGCGGCACGGGGCCGCGCACCGCGCCCGGTTCCCGGCTGCGCATCATGGAGGCGAACGCCGCTGCGGCCGACTTCTATGCCGGCCAGCTCCTGTCCGCCGACGGGGTCGCGGCCCGGCAGTTCCTCGACTCCCGGGGCTTCGGACGACAGGCCGCCGAGCGGTTCGGCGTGGGGTACGCGCCACGCACCGGCCGAGCCCTCGCGACCCACCTCAAGTCCAAGGGCTTCTCCGAGGAGGAGCTCATCGCGGCCGGTCTGGTGCGGCAGGCCGGGTGGGACTTCTTCCAGGGCCGGGCGCTGTGGCCGATCCGCGACGCGGGTGCCTCGGTGCTCGGTTTCGGGGCGCGGCGGCTCTACGACGACGACCGCATGCCGGCGAAGTACCTCAACACCCCCGAGACGGCCGTGTACAAGAAGTCGCACGTGCTCTACGGACTCGACCTGGCCCGGCAGAACATCGGCCGGAAGGCGCAGGCGGTGATCGTCGAGGGCTACACCGATGTGATGGCCGCCCACCTGTCGGGCGTTGACACCGCGGTGGCGTCCTGCGGCACGGCGTTCGGCGAGGACCACGCGCGGCTCATTCAGCGGCTGCTCGGCGGCGACGCGTTCAACGGTGAGGTGATCTTCACCTTCGACGGCGACGAGGCCGGCCAGAAGGCCGCCCTGAAGGTGTTCGGCGGCGACCAGCACTTCGCCGCCCAGACCTACGTGGCCGTCGAACCCACGGGACTCGACCCGTGCGATCTGCGACTGCAGCACGGCGAGGTGGCCGTCCGCGAGCTGGTGGGGCGCCGCCAGCCGCTCTACCGGTTCGTGATGGGCAACGTGCTGTCGCAGTTCGACCTCGACCGGGTCGACGGCCGCCTCGGCGCGCTGCGGGCGGCCGCACCGCTGGTCGGGTCCATCCGCGACACGTCGCTGGTCGCCGGCTACGTACGGGAGCTCGCCCAGCTGGTGGGCATGGACGTCGACGAGGTGCGCGGCGTCGTCTCGCGTGCTGCGAACCGTTCGATCCCGGGCGGATCCCGGGGGGCGAAGGCCCCGGTGCGCACGGCGGTGCCGGCACCGGCCGAGCCGCCCCCCGACGACGACGAGCCGCCACACCCCGACGACGACGGTCAGGACACGCTCACCGGCTACGACCTGCCCGCGCCGGGCGCCCGCGGGCTGGTGGTCGAGCGCGACACCCTCAAGCTCATGCTGCAGCGGCCCGAGGTGTTCTCCCGCGCGAGCGAACCGTGGTTCGGCGTCACCGGCGCCGACTACACCCACCCCGCCTACGCCGCACTCTTCACCGCCGTGTCCGCCGCCGCGGCGGACGCCGGCGACGAGCGCCGGTTCGCCCAGGCCGTCGTGGACTCGCTCACCGACGAGAGCCTGCGGCACCTCTGCGTGCAGCTGACGGTGGAACCGCACCCGATGCGGGTGGACGCCCGCTACGCCCAGGAGTACTGCGCCAAGCTGCGGCTGCTGTCGCTGCAGCGCACGACGGCGCAACTCAAGTCCCGGCTGCAGCGTACGAACCCGGTGGAGAACGAGAAGGCCTACAACCAGATGTTCAGCCGCATGGTCGCGCTGGAGGCCGAGCGACGGGAGCTCCTGCGGCTGTCGAGCGGGGACTGACGGTCGGGCGCCACGGCACGAGCCGGTCACGCGGCGAGGCCGGCCCCGCCCGCGTTCAGGAGCCGGCGGCGGAGCGCCGCGAGTCCCCGGCGCTCGAGGCGACGGACGGTCGTGGTGCTCACCTGCAGGGTCTGCGCCAGGTCGTCGTAGGAGCGAACCTCGTCGTGGAGCGGGAACCTGCCCAGCACCACCGTGCGGGCCGGTTCGGGGAGCCGGCACACCAGCGCGTGCAGGTCGCCTGCCACGCGCGGTCCGGAGAGGTCGAGCGAGGGCTCGGGCTCGACCGCTGCGATCTCGTCGAACACCTCGGCCGGTGTGGCGCTGCCGGTCGCTCCGCACCAGTCCAGCCAGCGCTCGTCACGCCCGAGGGCGGACGCGACATCGGACGGCCTCGGCGTCCGCCTCAGCAGCTGCGTCAGGGCGGCCTCCGCCGAGCGGACCCGTCGCATCCCCCGGCTCTGGCGTTCGGAACGACCCTGGTGCACGGCGACGGTGCGCCGGACCGATGCCCGCACCGCCGGGAGGGCGAAGGTGCAGAACCGTCCCCGGCGATGATCGAAGCGGCGAAGGGCCAGCGTCATCGCCAGCCAGCCGTCCTGGAAGAGGTCCTCGCGCGACCCGACGCCGCGGTACTCCTGAGACACCACTCCGCGTACGAGCGGGCCGTGCGACCAGAGCAGCATGTCGGCTGCCGCCTCCCCGAGCCGAACGAGGCGATGCAGCTCGTCGCTCGTGGCGTCGAGGCCGGCGGGTGGCTCGTCGAGCGCAGCGGCCGCGAGCACCCCCGCCTCGATGGCTCGGGCGGCTGCCGTCTCCTGCTCGGACGTGAGGATCGGATGCGTCTCGGTCATGGGTTCACCCTGTCCGACGGGAAGCGGTGCCCCGCGTTCTCCACCGGGACGGGCCGGACAACACTCCGACAACACGGGTTCGGGCCGCGACTCACACCCGAGAATGGCCCCATGGTCTGGAACGCACGCAGCGGCTTCCCCCGGGACGCCTACGACGAACTGTCCGCTTTGGTGCCCAAGCCCCGCGTGCTGGCGTGGGGGAGCGGGGACGGGGTGCTCGTGGCCGGGCTGGCCGGTCACCTCGCCGTCAGGGACGCCCGGGGCTGGCGCGTGGCCAGGTGGCACGAGGTCGACCTCGCCCGCTGGGACGCGGAGAGCGGCGCCCTGTCGTGGGCGGGCCCGACCAACGAGCGCGTGGTGCTCACCGAGGCGGGCCGCCTCCCCATGCTGCTCAAGGACCGCGTCGAGGCGTCGATCCTCGTCTCCGAACGGCTGCAGGCAGCCGGCGTGGCGGTGCAGCTCACGGGACGGCGCGTCGTGGACGACCCCGACGCCCCGCTGGTGTGGACCGCGGCCCCCGTCGACGGCCGCACCCTCGACCGCCCCGGCGTACGGGAAGCGGTGGACCGGCGATTGGCCGAACTCCGCGCCGACGTGGAGTGAGGAACGGGAACGGAGAAGCGAGGGGCCGTTGCAGGCCGAGGAGCTCAAGGCCCTGTCCCGACTTCGTCAGCAACCAGGTCACAGCCGCTGGGCATCGAGCCCGGCGCGCCTGGGGGGCTCCCGCGCCGGCTTCTGCCTCCGCGGCCACGCCGCGGGGCCCGGATGACAGAGTGGTCCCACAACGAGTCGAGGAGAGCACGATGGAGCTGGGCCTGAGCGGCAAGGTCGTCCTGGTCACCGGGGCGGGACGCGGAATCGGTCGCGCGATCACCGAGGCGTTCCTGGCGGAGGGATGCCGGGTGGTCGCCACCGACATCTCGGTCGAGCCGCTGGAGTGGTTCGGCGCGGCGGCCGAGGCGGCCGGCGTCGACGCGATCGCCCTCGCGTGCGACGTGGGCAGCACCCCGTCCGTGAACGCCGTGGTGGCGGCGGTGGGGGAGCGGTACGGCAGAGTCGACGTGCTCGTCAACAACGCCGGCGTCTCGGGAGAGGGGCTCATCGAGGATCTCGACGACGCCGCCTGGGACCGGTGCTTCAACGTCAACGTGGCCGGCGTGATGCGCACGTGCCGGGCAGTCGTCCCGATGATGAAGCGGCAGGGTTCCGGCCGCATCGTCAACGCCGCATCCTTCGCCGCGATCGTGCCAAGTGTGGGCGCCGGGATGTACGCGGCCGCGAAGGCGGCGGTCGTCCAGCTCACGCGCACGCTCGCGGGGGAGGTCGGACCGTACGGGATCACCGCCAACTCCTACGCGCCGGGCATGATCCCGAGCGGCATCAACTCGTTCGCGCAGATGGACGTGCCCGCGCAGCAGCGGCTGCTGGACACCTTGACGGTACGGCGGTGGGGTGAGACAGCCGAGGTGGCCGAGCTGGTGGTGTTCCTCGCCAGCGACGCGGCCCGCTACATCACCGGCACGCTCGTCGACGTGAGCGGCGGCAAGCTGGCCACCCAACTGCCGCAGCGGGCCTACGAGATCCAGGCGGCACAGCGATGAGCCGGGTGCTGTGGGTCACCGGGGCCGGCAGCGGCATGGGACGGGCAGCCGCCGTCGC